>Ga0209391_10000241_pt1 | contig 23876 bp, 19 predicted proteins | sample PPLLak3March2015_FD_187246 | JGI IMG/M metagenome (GOLD analysis project Ga0209391, IMG submission 187246) | Freshwater sediment microbial communities from Prairie Pothole Lake near Jamestown, North Dakota, USA - PPLs Lake P7 Core (1) Depth... | ecosystem: Environmental > Aquatic > Freshwater >...
CGCCTGCCGTGACTTGTCGCGATCTGCAGGGTCGGCGCCATAGGTCCAGAAATTATTGATATAGGCCTGCGCGAGACCAATCCACGCCAGTTTGAACCCGGGATCGAGCCTGAGGGCCTGCTCATAGAGCTCGACGGCCGTGTCGTAACCGATCTCGGATTCCCCCAGGGTGAAACGCTTGCCCTGTAAATACAACTCGTAAGCCGCGACATTGCCGGTTGGCACATCGGATACGCTCGCGAGTTCCTGGTCGGTGAGGGTGGCCTTGAGGGCCCCGGCGATCGATTTCGCGATCTCGGACTGGATGTCAAAGAGGTTCTCGGTGGTCAGTTCGCGGTCGTAGACCTCCGCCCACAGGTGTTCATCGGAGACCGCGTCGATCAACTGCACATTGATGCGCACGCGCTGGCCGGAACGCTGTACGGCGCCTTCGAGTATGTTGGCGGCACCGAGTTCCTCACCGATCTGCCTGAGGTTCTTGGTGGTGTCCTTGTACTCCATCACCGAGGTGCGCGAAATCACGCTGAAGGCATCGATCTTGGCCAGTTGGGTCAGCAGGTCGTCGTGCACGCCGTCGGTGAAATAGACGTCATCGGCGTTCGCACTGCGGTTGGCGAACGGCAGCACGGCGATGGATTTGTCGGCTTTTGGTGTCTCGGCCTGGGCGATGGCTTCGAATGGGGTCAGAGCACTTTTCTCATCAGCCTCGGTGGTTTGACCTGTAGTTTGCTGAGAAAAGTGGTCTGACCCCGGTTGTGCCGGGGCTGAAAGCTTGTCGTAAAGCAGGTAGGCGATTGCCAGTGCCATCAGCACAAGGATTGTATTGTTCAGCTTTTTACCGGTTTGGGGTGTGATGGACTGGCTGCGGTCCACGTCCTTTTCACGCTTGACCCCTTCCGGTGTCATCTCAAAGGCCCAGGCGCAAAACACCGCGATGAAGAAACCCACGCCGAGCAGCACGAAAATGGCTTGCAGCACCCAGGCGGGGGCACCGATGTTGTCCAGCAGGATATCGGCGACCTGGATCAGCAACCACGCGCTGACGAGGTAGGCTATGCCCACCTTGAAGACGTTGCGGCGTCTGAGTTCGTTGATGAAACTCAATGCGCACCGCCACGCCCTGGCGTGCACAGCGCACCTGGAACGGTATTGGCCCGCCGGGCGCGTGCCCGGGCGACAATGATATTTTTCAGGCCGACACGAATAACGTTTCGGCGATTTGACTCTCCGGATATGGACACGTCGTTTCTACCCCCGCAGCGAACGACAGGCCTGTTGGTTGAATTCTGCGACAGTGATGGAGCGGGCAGACATTCAGACATTTGGCTTGTATATAATGGTTAATTTCCGTGGTTTTTCCTGCTTAAAAATCAGTTTTTACATATATATGTGTCTATTTATAATTGAAGATTGATAATAATGATACAAATCATTCGCGTTGTCAGATTGATTTTGGCGGTGCTGTCGTTCCGGCCATTGACCGAAAACGATAAAGAATTCATGCTCGGGCGCCCGCTGCCACTCCCGCTGCCACCGTTTAAAAGGTGATGGTCGAAAAGGACCGTGTACAGGGCATGTCCCGCCTGGTCCATTTCCGGTTTGTTTCTCAATAACCGCAGGTTTGTGTCAGAATGGCTTGCATGCCACCCGCCCCGGCTTTACCGGGGGCCGATCGATGGCTGCGGGCGGGTGAATATACGAGACCCGGCAACGGAAGTCTATAATTCGGTATAAATTTCAGCACAAGGAACGCAATTGGCTATCTCAATTACAATATTGGTCTGGGTCGGTTTTCTCTCGCTGATTGCGGTCGTTGTTGCCCTGGACCTCGGCGTCTTTCATAAAAAAGCGCACGTAGTCACGCTGCCGGAAGCGCTTGGATGGACCACGGTGTGGGTCGCCCTCGCGCTCGTATTCGGCGTCTTTGTCTACTACCTTTACGAGTTGAACCTGGCAGGTTGGGATATGGACACCGCCCCACTGTCGGGGTCGGAAGCCGCGATTCAGTATGTCACTGGTTACGTACTGGAAAAATCCCTGTCAGTTGACAATATCTTTGTCATTGCCATGGTGTTCGCGCACTTTCAAATACCTCTCGCCGATCAACACAGGGTTCTGTTCTGGGGAATTCTTGGCGCTGTCATTTTACGCGGTGTCATGATTCTCGGCGGCGCTATCCTCATTGCGAGGTTCGATTGGATCATCTACGTGCTTGGCGCGCTGTTGCTATATTCCGCCGCGAGCATGCTGGTCATGCGGCATGACAATATTGCGCTGGAAGATAGTATCGTGGTTCGCCTGGCGCGTCGATTTTATCCGCTGACAACCGAACTTCACGGCAGCCGGTTTTTTGTGCAAATCAATGGCGTGCGCACAGCGACGCCGTTGTTCCTGGCGTTGCTCCTGGTCGAAGCAAGTGACGTCACGTTCGCCATCGATTCGATTCCCGCCATCTTTGCGATCACCAGCGACCCATTCATCGTGTTTACGTCAAATGTCTTCGCGATTCTCGGCTTGCGGTCCCTGTACTTTGTGCTGGCCGGGTTAATGGAGAAGTTCCGTTACCTGAAGATGAGCCTGGTATTTCTGCTGGCGTTCGTCGGTGTCAAGATGTTGCTGATCCACCACCATCCGATTCCAAATCTTGTCTCGCTGGCCATCATCGGCGGCATACTGGCGGTGGGCATCATCGCCTCGATGAAATCCGCAAGGGACAGTTCCGAATTACTGTCCCCGCTGATCGACGACCTGGAACAACTGGCTATTACAACGTACAAACAGGCTCGCAGGGCCATCATTCTGATTTTGGGCTCATCGGTCTTGTTGTTGGGCGTTGCTTTCATCGTGCTGCCCGGGCCTGCGGTCGTTGTGATTCCGGTCGGTCTTTCAATCCTGGCGGTGGAGTTCGCGTGGGCCCGGCGCTGGCTGCGTCAGATCAAGCTGAAGATCGAGTCGGGGGAAGAAATTGTTGGTAAATTTTTTATCCGCGGTCGCCGACGGGAACCCAGGTAGCAGGCAAGGCAAACATAAAGACCCAAGGTCGCTGCTGGCTGGCCTGCCCTGACAGGGCGCAGGGTGTGACGATCGAATTCCCCGGGTGGGGCCTGGATTGAACACTGCGCCGGGCCCCGCTGCCCCGCTGCCTGATTTTGCTGCTTATTCTGGCAGTTCCGTCGTTCCGACCAGGGGTCCGAAATACAGCGAATTCACCCACAAGCGCTCGGTGCCGCGCCAGTAACCCCGGAACATGGGGTTGTTGGCAAAACGTACCAACAGGCCCTTGCCGTGGCGTTCGGCGATGACGGCGGGTTGACCGCTCATCTCGGCCAGACGTTGTTCGCCGATATAACCGCTTAGCAAGGGTTTTTCCGTGTAGTGCAGCGGGGTTGCGAACGGATTTTCGCTCGCTTTCAACAAGGTGCTGTCTTTGCGGAAAATCGGTAACTCACTGTCATATCCGAATGCAATGGGGTGGGTGTTGTCGACGTTGGTCATGACGATGGCGCCGGCGATGGTGCGTTCAGCTTCCTGTCCCTCGAAATTTCCATAGGCCATCGGTTGGGCGGGCGCTTTCGAATTTTTCTGGTCACCCGTGCCAGCCGTGCTTTCTGCGCAACCATCGGACTCGAAACACAGTGACTCGGCCCAGGTGGCGGCGCCCTGCAGGGTCACGAGTATGCCGCCGTTAAGGACCCACGCGGCGATGCCCTGCTGCAGTTTCTTGCCGATTTCGGTGTATTTGCCTTCCACCATCAACAGGTGGGTATAGTCGTTCAGATCGATCGCGCTCAGACGCGCAATATCAGCCAGGACCGGGGCCACGCCCAGGCGCTGGTCAAGCTGGAACCAGACCTCGCCGGCATCGTAGGCGCGTGTGCCCTGGCCGACCACGAGCAACGGTTTAACCACTTGTACCTTCCTGAAATGGCTGGTGCCAAGGCCGGGTCCGCTGGTGGTCAACTGGGTATGGAATGAATGGACGCTCACACCGGCGTTTTTGAGTATGTCAAAAATGGCGGCCGATTTAGCCTTGTCCTGCAGACCCGATTGAACCACCAGGCTACCGGCGGCAAAGGACATCAGTCCGGAAGCGTTACTGATGCTGAACGGTTTGGTGGCCGCGCGTACCAAAGCGCCGGCGTCGAGCAAATCCTGCAGCACACCGGGAGCATTCATCTGCCGCCATGCAATGATCCAGGCGACGGCGTTGGCATCGAGCGTGTTGGCGACGGGTGCGGGAGTGTTTTGCGTGGTCGCGGGCAGTCGTGCAAGTTTTGCAAATGGCAGGTTGTAAGCCAGCGGCAGATTCCAGGTGGAAATGTCGTAAAAGACCTTGTCGTCGAACTGTGTGCGTGTCTCCAGCATGGCCTGCGCCACGCCAAACTGCCGCTGTTTGACCGGGATCACCCAGGCATGCCCGGACTTGAACGCCTGTCCTTCCGTGTTCACATCGGACGCCAGTGTGTGGAACTCGACCTGGTGGGAATTGAACAGGTCCATCAGTTCCAACCCTTTTGCGCTGTCGCCACCGTCGCCGATGACCCATGCCTGGAAATCCGCCTTGCCGGCCCTTTGCCGCATGGTCTGGAAAAATCCATCCTGGTAACGCTTGAGCTTGTCACGCAGTTCATGTGCGCCCCTGAGCGTGGAGAGCGATGTCCGTACGTGATTGTGGATGGCCTCGCTAAACTCCAGCGGTCCGGAATCGCGGTCGAAAACGGCCCCATTTACGCGGGGTTGTTCAAACAGGATGCCAATGCTGCCGGCGATGTCCGGGTAGGTTGAACCCTTGCCATAGAAAAAGTCATCGTAGTCGTCTTCAGAGAAATACATCTCTCCGGCGCTGTCGAAACTATCCGCGTGGTAAGCGGCCAGCGCACGTGTCATTTCGAGGTTTTCGGCGGTGGTCAGCGGGTGTTGCCTGGTGGGCGCGCCTGGCTGGAAGAAAAAACCATCGTGCCAGGTTTCATGATGATCGGTGAGCACGTGCGGCAGCCAGCGATAGTACTCGGCGATACGCGCCCGTGATTCCGGGTGTACCAGAGTCAGCCAGTCGCGGTTCAGATCGAACAAATAGTGGTTGGTCCTGCCACCCGGCCAGTCCTGGTGGTTGACACGGTTATTGCGGTCGCCAGAGGGATTGGCGCTGTGGTTGGCGTTGGACCACGCGGCGAAGCGGTCGAGACCATCCGGGTTCAGGCTGGGGTCGAGGATGACAATGGTATTTTTCAGCAGGTTCCTGACATATTCGGAGCGTGATGCCGCGAGGTACCAGGCGACGATGGGCGCCGCGTTGGCGCCGCTGGCTTCATCACCATGCACGCTGTAACCCAGCCATACGACCAGTGGCGCATCGGCATCGCCCTTGTCGGCGCCCTTGAGGTGCGCCTGGCGCAGTGTCTCGAGATTGGCCTGGTTTTCCTTTGATGTGATGACCAGTTGCAACAGCGGTTTCTGTTCGTAGGTATAACCGGTGACCTTGATGCTGACGCGGTCAGATTTTTCGGCCAGCGTGTACAGGTAACGCACCAGGGCAGGGTGCTGAATCCGCCAGTCGCCGGGTTCCCAACCCAGCTGGGACTCCGGCGACGGCACCGAGGTGTCGAGGTCGGCGTCTGCAGGCAGGTATTCGGCGGAGGGTTTTCCGAGTGCCGTGGAAATTGCAAAAAAGCCGATCAGGATACCCGGGATTATTGTATTAAAGCGCACATCCGACTCCATGCTTGGTTCAGCGACAGCCTGCATTTTATGGGATGTTGGAAACGATTGCCTTAACCCTTTGGAAACCCGTCAGGGGTGTGCCGCCGCTTTGCGCCCCGGGTCATTTGTCCAGGTGGAACACGATACCCATGCGCAGCCGGCTTGAATGGTTCTGGCCAGCACACGACAGGTGCCGTAATTTGCGTCTGCTGTTACCATAGCAGCCATGAAAAAATTCAGATACCTGTGTTTATTTTTCGGCTTTGTACTGGTTGAAAGCACCCTCGCGGAACTGCCGCTGGACAAGATTGAATTACCGCCCGGCTTTCAGATCGAAATCTATGCGCAGGACGTTGACAACGCGCGGCAGATGGCACGCGCAGACGGCGGGACGATATTTGCCGGCAGCCGGAGTGAGGGCAAGGTCTGGGCGCTGACCGACGCGGATGGCGACCAGCGCGCGGAGACCGTACGGCTGATTGACAAGGGCCTTAACATGCCTTCCGGCATCGAATTCCGCGACGGTTCCCTGTACGTCGGTGCGGTAGAACGAATTTTACGTTACGACAATATCGAAGCCCTGCTGGATCATCCGCCGGCACCGGTGGTGGTAACCGGTGTCTTGCCCGACAAGACGCACCACGGCTGGAAGTACCTGCGGTTCGGCCCGGATGGTAAGCTCTATATTCCCGTCGGCGTCCCTTGCAATATCTGCGATGAGGCAGGTTTTGGCGAGATACGCCGGATGAACCCTGACGGCAGCGGCATGGAGGTTTACGCCAGCGGCGTGCGTAACAGCGTCGGTCTCGCCTTTCACCCCCAAAACGGCCAGTTGTGGTTCACCGACAATGGCCGCGACATGCTCGGCGATGACCTGCCCGCGGATGAGCTGAACCACGCGCCACGCCAGGGTATGCATTTCGGTTTCCCTTACTGCCACCAGGGTGACCTGCCGGACGAGGAGTTTGGCAAGGGCAGGGATTGTGCTGATTACACACCGCCGGTGGCGAAACTCGACCCGCACGGCGCTCCGCTCGGGCTGGCTTTCTATACGGGTGACATGTTCCCTGCCGAATACAAAAACCGCTTGTTTATCACCCAGCACGGGTCATGGAACCGGACGGAAAAAATCGGTTACCGGATCCTGGTCCTGGAGGTACAGCCTGACGGCAGGGTAGTGGACAATAAGGTCTTCGCAGCCGGTTGGCTGCAGGGCCAGGAAGTGTGGGGACGCCCCAATGACGTCATGGTCATGCCGGATGGCGCATTGCTGGTGTCCGATGACCTTGCCGGTGTGATCTACCGGATCAGTTACACGCAATGACGCCTGCTGCCGGGCGTGGCCCTGTTTTGGATCGCTTTTTAAAAAATCAACGCACCATAATAGTGCGAACGTAGTCAATATAGTGCAATAATGGGGCGACACCGAATGTGCCAATATGCCCGGGTGTTTCATGATATGTCACAAATACCATCAACGCGCAGTCAAATGTTCGGGTTAAAACGCCTCTAAGAAGTGATTTATTTTTTGTTAGTAATGGGCAGATGCGTTTCTTTTTTGCATGGCATGACTTCTGCATATATGTTTCGACCCGTTTTGGACACCCATCAAGGCAAAAGCATAGGAACAACGTTATGAGCAGAGAAAAAGTACAGAGAATGATCATCGATGAAGGCGTCGCATTCGTCGATTTACGGTTTTGTGACACCACCGGCAAAGAGCAGCACGTCACCATTCCGGTCAGCATGGCCGATGAAGATTTTTTTGAGGAAGGCAAAATGTTCGATGGCTCTTCCATCAAGGGTTGGAAAGGCATCAATGAATCAGACATGGTGTTGATGCCGGACGTGTCGACTGCCATCATTGACCCATTCATGGAGCATCCTACCCTGGTCCTGCGTTGCGATGTGCTTGAGCCGGATACGATGGAAGGCTATAACCGCTGTCCGCGTTCGCTGGCAAAACGTGCCGAAGCCTATATGAAGACCACCGGCATCGCCGATGTTGCGTATTTCGGACCGGAACCCGAGTTTTTTGTTTTCGATTCGGTCAGTTTTGGCACGGACATGCATTCGACGTTCTTCAAAATTGACTCGGAAGAAGGCGCCTGGAACACCGGTGCTGACTATGAAGAGGGCAACCTTGGCCACCGCCCGCGTGTCAAGGGTGGGTATTTCCCGGTTCCGCCCGTCGATAGCCTGCATGACCTGCGCGCCACAATTTGTGAAGTCCTGGAAAAGATGGGCATTGCGGTTGAAGTTCACCACCATGAGGTGGGCACTGCCGGCCAGTGTGAAATCGGTACGAAATTCAATACCCTGACCCGCAAGGCGGATGAGGTGCTGCTGTTCAAATATGCGACCCACAACGTCGCCAATGAATCCGGCCGCACCGCTACCTTCATGCCCAAACCACTGGTGGGTGACAACGGCTCCGGTATGCATGTGCACATGTCGCTCGCCAAGGACGGTAAAAATCTGTTTGCCGGCGAAGAGTACGGCGGCCTGTCGACCACTGCGTTGCATTACATTGGCGGTATTTTCAAACACGCCAAGGCCTTGAATGCATTTGCCAACCCGACCACCAATAGCTACAAGCGCCTGGTTCCCGGCTTCGAAGCGCCGGTCATGCTGGCCTACTCGGCGCGTAACCGCTCAGCTTCATGCCGGATTCCACACGTCGCCAACCCGAAGGGGCGCCGTATCGAGGTGCGTTTCGGTGATCCGGCGAGTAATGCTTACCTTATGTTTGCCGCTTACCTGATGGCTGGTCTTGACGGTATCGCCAACAAGATCGATCCGGGTCCCGCGATGGACAAGGATCTCTACGATCTGCCGCGTGAGGAAGTCAAAAACATCCCGACAGTTTGCTCCAGCCTGGACCAGGCGCTCGCAGCACTGGACGCTGACAGGGGTTTCCTGAAAGCCGGCGGTGTTTTTGATGATGACCTGATTGATGCGTATATCGAACTCAAGATGGAGGAGGTCACGCGTTTCCGCATGTCGACCCATCCGGTTGAGTTTGACATGTATTATTCTATCTAAGGAAACTCTGATTAATGCCATCCTGGCATTATCAGAGTGCGGAAGTCGAAAAGTGTCATTTTCGACTGCCTTACAAATCAACGGCTTGGCGCCGCTGATTTGGCGACACATCCGTGTGTCGCGGGAACCTCAGAATTAATCAGAGGTTCCCTAAAGAGGAGCTGTCAGCCGGCAGTTCCACGGAAATCGGCACGCCCCGGGAATGCGGGGCGTTGCTGTCCGGCATGTAACTGGAGTCTGTCGATGAACATTGCAATTCTGAATAAAATCCCGCTGATCACCCTGGCATTTTTATTGGTCTCGGCCACGCCACTGATGGCGCAGGTGTACAAAATTGTCGATAAGGACGGCAATGTGACCTACACCGACCGGCCACCGGCGGACGGTTCCCCTCCGATCGAACTGCGACCGATCAGCGTGATCGAAGCGCCGACCTACGAAACGGCGCCCGCAGCCGCAAAAGAGGGCAGTGACGCTGAAGATAGCAAGGAAATGTCGCTCTCGTACCTGCGTAAAAACTACCAGGATTTCGCAATCGTTTCGCCGCAGCAGGAGCAGTCGGTCTGGCGGCCCGATGGTCCCATACCCGTTACCTGGAATACGCAATATGCACTGCAGGACGGGATGCAGGTGACCATATTCCTGGATGGCAAAAAACATTCATCCACCACCCAGCAGATGGTCGTGATGGCCGACCTGGACCGCGGTGAGCACGTCCTGACGGCGGAGTTGCGGGACGCGAAAAACCGGGTCATTGCCAATGCGGCACCGGTCACCTTTTTTGTCCAGCAACCCGGTCTTTATAACCGTGCCCTGAACAACGCCCCGCCCGTGGTCAACCCCAATAACGACGGCTGACATGCTGCCGCTCATGCAATGCTTGATTCCCTCGCAACCGCAGTAATCGAACTGGATGAGCGCGGCTGTGTGCGTGACATGAACTCGGCCGCCGAGCACTGTCTTACAACCGGCAGGGAACGCGTGCACGGCTGGCATCTCAGGGATATCGACGGCATACCGGCTGAATTGTCGGAGGCGGTTTCAGCAACGGCCAGGGAGCAACGTGGCCGTCACCTGAGCGAATGCAGGCTGGCCGGCGGCTTATTCGACTGCACCATTCAACCGCTCACGGGGCAGGGCATGCTGCTGGAGTTATATGACCTCAAATGGCAACAGCAACAAAACAAGCTGCAGCAGCGCGAGGTTCAGACCGGGATGATGGACCTGCTAAGACGCAACCTCGGGCACGAGATCCGCAATCCGCTCGGCGGTATACGCGGAGCCGCGCAGATGCTGGCCGCGGAGTTGGCGGATCGGGAACTCGGTACGCTGGCCGAGCTGATCATGCGTGAAGTGGACCGCATTGACGAACTGCTGGCGCGGTTCGGACAATCCGAACTCGATTGCAAACCGGTCGATATCCATTTCGTGCTGCATGAAACCACGGAGTTGATACGGATGGAATCCGCCGAAAGTGTCAGGATCATTCAAAATTACGATCCCAGTATTCCGCCTATCCTGGCGGACGCATCGGCGCTGCGGCAGGTTTTTCTGAACCTGCTGAGAAACGCTTTCCAGGCGGGCGCGAGCGAAATTGAAATCCGCAGCCGCATCGATTACGACATTACGTTGCTGCAACCCGGCATGAGCCGGGTCGTGCGCCTGGATATCATGGACAATGGCCGCGGTGTGCCTGCATCCCTGCGCAGCTTACTGTTTATGCCGCTGGTCACCGGCCGGCGGAACGGCACCGGCCTGGGCCTGGCGCTGGCGCAGCAGATTGCGGCTGCCCACAAGGGGCTGTTGACCTATGCGCCGCTTGAGCCCGGCAGCCGCTTCACTCTCAGATTGCCGTTGCAGCGGACCCATGACTGAGCCGGTGCTGGTCTGGGTTGTCGATGACGACGAAGCCATCCGCTTCGTGTTGACACGGGCGCTGAACCGTGCCGGCTACGTGACGGAAAGTTTCGGCAGCGTGGCAGCCGTTACCAGCGCGCTCGATGGGTCCAAACCGGCCGTAATCATTACCGATATCCGTTTACCGGACGCCGATGGCCTGAGCGTTTTAGCGGCCCTGCAGAAGCGTCAATTGGAAGTTCCGGTGATCGCCATGACGGCGTTCTCCGACCTGGACCAGGCGGTCACCGCCTTCCAGTCGGGTGTATTCGATTACCTCTCGAAACCGTTTGACCTCGACAAGGTGCTCGCAGTGGTTGCACGTGCTTGCGCCGTGCCCTCGGCGGCTCCCATCGTCAGGGAAACCGCGCCGGGCAACCCGATGCTCGGCGAGTCGGTGGCCATGCAGGAAGTGTTCCGGACCATCGGCCGTTTGTCACGTTCGACCATCAGCGTATTGCTGACCGGCGAGACCGGCAGCGGCAAGGAAGTGGTCGCCAGGGCGCTGCACCAGCACAGCCCGCGCTCCAAGGGGCCTTTCGTGGCCATCAATACGGCAGCCATCCCGACCGAATTACTGGAATCAGAACTTTTCGGTCATGAGAAAGGCGCGTTTACCGGTGCCCACGCAAGGCGTTCCGGGCGTTTCGAGGAAGCTGCCGGCGGTACGCTCTTCCTGGACGAGATCGGGGATATGCCCCTTTCACTGCAAACGCGCCTGCTCAGGGTTCTGGCCGAAGGTGATTATTACCGCGTCGGTGGCCGCGATCTGCTGCGGGCGGATGTACGGGTGCTGACCGCAACCCACCAGGACCTGCAGAAGAAAATTGCCGATGGCAGTTTCCGTGAAGACCTTTATCACCGTCTGAATGTGATCACGATCGAGTTGCCGCCCCTGCGTGAACGCACCGAAGACATCCCGTTGCTGGCGCGGCATTTTCTGCGCCAGACGGCGGCTGAAATGGGGCTCGAACAGAAGCACCTGATGCCTGAAACCATCCGGGCGCTGCAACAGAAAGCCTGGCCGGGTAATGTCCGCCAGTTGCAGAACCTCTGCCGGCAATTGTGTGTCATGGCGCCCGGTGAGCAGATTCTGCCCATCGACCTGCCCGCCGGATTGCTGGATAGGGACGCCGCGCGCGCATCCAGTGACTCCTGGTCGGAAGCGCTGCAGATTTGGACCCGCAGGGCCCTGTTCAACGGACAGGCCGATCTGATGTCCACGGTTCGTAGCGAATTTGAAAAGGTCCTATTCGATTGCGCACTTGAATATACCGGTGGCAAACGCGTCGAAGCCGCACGCTTACTGGGTCTGGGCCGCAATACGCTGACCCGCAAGCTGAATGAATTTGAAGACCGCGGAACGGGCAGTTCAAAACGCAGTTAAACAGGCGAGTTAAACAGGCGGCGGCACCCGCAGGCTGAAGGTTACCGGACCGTCATTGACAAGGCTGACCTGCATACTGGCTCCGAACTCGCCGGTGGGGACATCGACAAGTTCACGCCGTGCAGCTTCGAGCAGGTAATCAAACAGTCGCCTGCCATCCGCAGGTTCGGCGGCCTGGGTGAAGCTGGGGCGGTTGCCGGTATTGGTGTTGGCCGCCAGTGTAAACTGCGAAACCAGCAGCAACTGGCCATCTGCCTGCCGCAGGTTCAGGTTCATGCGGCCGTCCTCGTCATCAAATATCCGGTAGTTGAGTATGCGTTGCAGGAGCCTGTCGGACTGGCTTTCGGTATCGCCTTTTTCAACCGCGATGAATGCGAGGATGCCACGGCCGATGGCACCGGTGACCCTCGCCTGCGGAGAATTTCCATTAACAACGACACTGGCTTCCGCTACCCTTTGCAATAATGCAATCATTTAACCATCCTGTCCTGAAAATGCCCGCCGGACTAATGGTAGCATTGACTGATACCGCTATATGAGCGAACACCGATGAAATTACTTGCAATTCGGGCTGTGATGCGTGTTTTGAGCTGGGTCACGCCACGCGCGGCCGAATATCTTGCCCCGCCGCTGGCCGCAATTGTCTGGTATACGGTACCGCGAATGCGGCGTGTCACGCGTCTGAACCTCAGAGCAGTGTATCCGCAGATGGAAGCAGAACGGCGCAAGCAGATCGGCCGGGCCGCCATGACGCACTATGTCAAAGGCATCTTTGAAGCCGGCATGTTGTGGAACTGGCCGCTGGAACGCCTTTACCCGCTGTTCGATGAAGTGCAGGGTATGGAGCAGGTCGAGGAACTCGTCAAGGCGGGCAACGGCCTGATCGTGGCCGCGCCCCATTATGGTTCCTGGGAGATGCTGAACCTGTTTCTGCACAGCAAGGGCAAGGCAGCCGTGCTCTACAAACCGAGCAAGCACCCCGACGTCGATGCCATGCTGTTACAGAAACGCGCCCGCGCCGGCGCTGAAATGGTCCCCGCAACCGGCAAGGGTATCAAACGCATGTACCAGTTGCTCAAGGACGGTTATTTTGTCGCGCTGCTGCCCGACCAGGAGCCAACCGGAGGCAGCGGCCAGTTCGCACCGTTTTTTGGCATCGAGGCCCTGACCGGTGTGTTGTTGCCGCGTATGGCCCAGCGCACCGGCGCGCCGGTCGTATTTGCGGTCTGCGAGAGGCGCAAGGGGGGGCGCTACCGTGCACACCTGTTCAAAGCCGGCCCAGCGCTTTACAATGAAGACATGCGCGAAGCGCTGACAGAGGTCAATCGCTGCATAGAGCGCTGTATCGAAGTGGATACAGAGCAGTACCTGTGGGCCTACAAGCGCTTCAGAAATCGGCCGGAAGGCGAAAAATCGTTCTACAAAAATTAAAACCCTGGCCGTTTTGGGACCTGACTTCACTGGTTTCTGCGGCGATCAATTGAAGTCAGGATTGATTTGGGTCAAATGGCTTTGGCATCCCCGGGATTAAAGTGATGCAGGGAGCTTAACGACATGACATCTGCCTCGAAACAGTTATCACAACCCAGGACCGTCAACGACTTGATCAGGCAGATGGAAGCCCTGCGCCTGATGATTGGGAAGCGCGCGGAGCAAAACCGGAAGTCATTGCAGGGATTGCCACCTCTGCGCTTGCCAAGTGCGGAAAACCTGCTGCATTACCTTGCCCTGCGGCGCGAAAACCTCAAACCACTTCAAGACAGGCTGGCACGCCTGGGCCTGTCTTCGCTTGGCAGGGCGGAACCGCATGTCATGGCGACCATCAATGCGGTCATCCACAACCTTTACCTGCTAAGCGGTCAGGCAAAAGCCGCCGATTTTCCGGCAATCAGCAGAGCCTTCGATGCAGGCGCCGATTGCCTGGAACGCAACACCCTCGCGCTGTTCGGTGATCTTTCGGGGAACCGCAGGGCACACATCATCGTGACCATGCCGGTCGAAGCCGCAGACGATTACCTGATGGTACATGAGCTCCTCAAAGGCGGTATGAATTGTATGCGTATCAATTGCGCGCATGATTACCCTGAAATCTGGTCGAGGATGATCGATACCCTGCGAAATGCCGAACAGTCGACCGGCCGGTCCTGCCGGATTCTCATGGACCTCGCTGGCCCGAAACTGCGGCTTGGTCCGATGGAGACCAAGCGGGCAGTCCTCAAGATCAGCCCATTGCGCGCGGCCGATGGCATACTCCTGCGCCCGGCGCGGATCTGGTTGACCCCGGCCAAAACGGCTTTTTCCGAGATGCCGGCGGCAGAAGCGACTTTCGCCCTCGACCGGGGCTGGTTGGAAGGCTTGAAAGTGGGCACTAAAATCGGCGTTCTCGATGTTCGCGGATTGAGGAAAAGTTGGCGTATCAGGGAGGTGCGCGAAGACGGTTGCTGGGCTGAATGCAAAAAGACCGTTTACGTGGCCAATGGCACCGTCCTGATGAGGCCGGAACAAAAAGGCATCCCTGCCGCGGAAACCGAAATCACGGGCATGGCGCCGGAGGACAGCGTCTGCCTGATCCGCAAAGGCGATACATTATTCATCTCGGCCAAGGTCGAACCCGGCAAAACGGCATTCCACGACGGCAATGGTGAATTGCTCAATCCAGGCAGGGTTACGCTGGCGATCCCCGAGGTCTATCGTGATGCCCGCCTCGGTGAACCGATATTTTTTGACGATGGCCGTATTGGCGGCATCATCGAGAAGCGCAGCGCGGACCAATTGCAGGTTCGTATCAACCATACCCGGAAAACGGTGGAAAAGCTGGAGGGTAACAGGGGCGTCAATCTGCCTGACACCAAGCTGAAACTGGCCGCCCTCAGCATCAAGGACCTGCAGGATCTCGAGTTCGCAGTGCGCCACGCCGACATGGTTGGCCTGTCATTTACCAATGATCCCGATGACGTCCGCGCCTTATACCAGCACCTGCAAAAACTTGACCGTCTGGACATGGGCGTGATCCTGAAAATCGAGACCAAGCGGGGGTTTGCCAACCTGCCCGCCATCCTGCTTGAGGCCCTGAAATTTCCGGCTTGCGGTGTCATGATCGCACGCGGTGACCTGGCCGTGGAATGCGGTTTTGAACGTCTATCCGAGGTCCAGGAGGAAATCCTGTGGGTTTGCGAGTCGGCGCACGTGCCCGTGGTCTGGGCGACCCAGGTACTGGAGGGTCTGACCAAGCAGGGTCATGCATCGCGAGCCGAAATCACGGATGCGGCCATGGCGCAGGAAGCGGAGGCCGTGATGCTGAACAAGGGTGACCACGTCATCGAAGCGGTGAAAATGCTGGACGGTATCCTCAGGCGTATGCAGGGACATCACCGCAAGAAACGTTCCATCATGCGGAAATTGCGCGTGGCCTCGGACTTTCACAGGAAAACTCCCCGTAGCTGACGCGCAGTTTTTCTCTGACAGCCAGGTTTAACCCCAGGTTTAACGCGCACAGCCTGGATGATTCAGCTTGTCTGGGCAGTCAGTACCAGGCGTAACAGACTGTTGAGCGATTCTCTCTGGGGGGCGCTCAGGCTTTCGAGCGCACACGTCGCCGTTTCGAACCGCGCTTCGGTCGCTTGTTCAACCAGGTTGAGCCCCTTGTTGGTCAGTTGCACCAGCACCCGGCGCCCGTCGTTGTGGTCCTTGATCCGGCGCACCAGCTTGTCCTCTTCCAGGTGGTCAATCCGATTGGTCATTGCGCCGGATGTGAGCATGTTGGCTGTGGCCAATTCGGTGGCGGCCATGATAAAGGGCTTACCCTGGCGTCTGAGCGTCGACAGGACATCGTATTGCCACCAATGCAAATCAAATTCCTGCAATGTCGCTGCGGTCTGATTCCCCAGGATCTTTGCCAGTGTCTGGATACGCAGTACCACTCCCATCGGTTCGGTGTTGAGGTCGGGTCGCTGCACGTTCCATTCGTTCTGAAGGTCATCGATGATGTCTTTTATCATGACGTGGAGTATAACCTTTTTCCCAAATACGTTAAATATCTTCATGTCAAGGTAATAGTGAATTGGGCCGTTCCTGGCGGCCGATGTGACTGTCCAGTATGGCGTGACAGGCATGCATGATTGCGCCGCTGACTACCTGGCGGGCCGTGCTTTCTGAAGAAGTTCGGCCTGGATAAATACGAATGACTATTTCGCAGCATTAATCTTGACATAAAGATAAAAAGGATTTTTAATTCGAGTCGAGGATCTTTTACCTCAGATTGGAGAAGTAAAAATGGCGAGTAAACGCGGACCGAAGGACACGGATTTTGATTCGGATTCTTTTGATGACTTCGACGACTTTGAAGATGAACTGGACGATGATCTGGACAACGTCAAGCACTTGTCAAAGGATTTTTACAGCGCCGACTGGGAAGATCCAGACGAATCTGATTATCGTTTTAGCACCCGGCGCAAGATTGAGCGAAGAAAAGAACTAAAGGATCTGTATTCCGAGCTTGAAGACGCCGACGAACTTGATTTTGGCAAAGATTGGTAGGCTTGAGCCGTTAGTTTCAATTCTCTGATGCCACCGGGACGCGCTACGCGCCCCGGTGGTTCTGGCAGTCATGTTGTTTAGATAGCAATGGTCAAACGCGGGTGGCAGCACGGGCTGGCGCCGCCGATCAGAAATCCCGGGATTCGCTGGACGGTTGCGGTTCGCTTGTGCCTCGTTGGCGCCTCATATGAAGGTCGCGCTTACCTGGAATAACCGTTCCACGGCATGGATTTGCTTCTTGTCAGGTACAAAAAGGAGCACGTGGTCGTGCTCCTCTATCAGGGTGTCGTGGTGGGCGATAATAACGTCCTCGCGTCTTACGATACCGACGATGGTGGTACCCTCGGGCAGGTCCAGTTCTTCAACGGAGCGTCCGACGACCCTGGACCTGCGCCGGTCACCCAGTGCGATCGCTTCGATTGCCTCGGCGGCGCCGCCCCGGAGCGAATGCACACGCACGATACTGCCGCGGCGAATGTGCGCGAGCAGCGAGCCAATGGTGATCTGCTGCGGTGAGACGGCGATATCAATCGTGCCGGACTCCAGCAGGTCGACATAGGATGGCCGGTTGATAATGGCAATGACCTTCTTCGCCCCCATGCGCTTGGCCTGCAATGCGGACAGGATATTGGCCGCGTCGTCATTGGTCAGTACACAGTAAACGTCGGTGTTTTCCACCGATTCTTCCCGCAACAGGCTGGCATCGGTGCAGTCCCCGACCAACACGATGGTCTTGGACAATTCCTCGGCGATCGCTTCGGCCCTGACCGGGTTGCGTTCAATAATTTTGACGTGATGGTCACGCTCCAGCTTCTTTGCGAGGTTTTTACCGATATTACCGCCACCAGCCAGGATGACACGCCGGATCGGGCGGTCGATGGGTCTGAGCTCCTTCATCACCGCAGGGATGTTGCGTGTTGCGGCGAGGAAAAAGACGATATCGTTTTCCTCGATGACGGTGCTGCCCTCCGGCAAAATCAATTTGCCACTGCGGTAAATGGCTGCCAGGCGCGCTTCTGAACGGCCGTGCATGTGTTGTGCCAGCGTGTAAAGCTTCTGTCCTATCAGCAAGCCGCCGGTTTCCGCCTGGGTGGCTACAAGTTGCGCCTTGCCGTCTGCGAAATCCATGACCTGCAGCGTACCCGGGTACTCAATCAGGCTGGCGATATATTGCGTCAACAGTAATTCGGGGCTGATCAAAACATCTACAGGTGAATGTTCCCGATGAAACAATTCAGTTCGGTCGGTGTAGGCGTTTGCGCGCACACGCGCAATGCGGGTCGGGACGTTGTACAGCGTATAGGCAATCTGGCAGGCGACCATGTTGACTTCATCCGAGCTGGTCAACGCGATGACCAGGTCCGCATCCTCGATACCGGCCCGTTCCATCACCTTTGGATGGGAAGCGTGCCCCAGCACGCTGCGGATATCCAATTGATCCTGGAGTTCCTTGAGTCGCCGCTCGTCCTTGTCAACGATGGAGATGTCATTGTCTTCATGCACCAGCGCGCTTGCCACCGTGGAACCAACCTGGCCGGCGCCGAGAATAACTATTTTCATGGGTTGTTTACCAATTTCGGATCAATACCAAGAGACCTGAGCTTGCGGTACAGATGGGTTCTTTCCATGCCCACCGAGTCGGCAAGTTTGCCGACGCTGCCGCCGGCCTTTTTCAACTGGTAGGTCAGGTAGTCGCGTTCAAATTGTTCACGGGCTTCGCGCAGTGGCAGGTCAAACAGACCGGCGTCATATAGCACCTCGTGACCGCCGGCCGCGTTGTCCATGCTGGCGGCGCTCTGGCTCAGGGCCTCATCAACTTCCTGCGCCGAAACCTCCCCCTCCCGACCGAGCACCAACAACCGCTGAACCAGGTTGCGCAACTCGCGGACATTGCCTGGCCAGCTGTGGTTGCGCATCCGGTTCTGCACGGACACTGAAAAAGAACGGTACGGCAGGTTTTCATGGTTGGAAAACCAATCGGAAAAATACCTGATGAGTTCAGGAATATCCTCCGGCCGCTCACGCAGGGCGGGAACTTTTAACGGCAGCACATTAAGGTGGAAGTACAAGGGGCCGGGCAGACGCTTATCCTTGACCAGTTGTTCCAGGTTGTCGCTGGCGCTGCAAATGACCCGAAACCCCAATGGCTTCAGACCGGTGCCACCCTCGGGTGTATAGCCTTTTGCTTCGATTGCGTTGCTGAGCAGTTCGAGGGTGTTCAGGGGCAATCTCTGCAACTTCGGTATGAACAGTACTCCGCCGGCTGCATTATCCAGCAGACCCTCGACATTCTGACCGTTCGCTACGGAGCCAAACAGGTAACTGCGGGCGCTTTCGCCGCTTGCCTGGCTGTGGTCCAGCGTCAGCATTGCACCACCGGAGGACGACAGGTGGTGGATGTACCGGGCCAGCGTTTCGCGGCCGCTGCCACTCTCCCCGGTGATCATAACGGGTGACGCATTGTTGGCGGCCTGTTTTGCACTGTTACGCAGCAGTTGCATGACCGGGCTGTTGCCGAGCGGTTCCAGCAGCTGTGCCCGGTGTCCGGCTGACTCCGGCGCCCTGGCGTGTGGTCTCGATTCCAGCGCTTTGCGCACCGTTGCCAGCAGCTTGGCCAGCGACAGTGGTTTCTGGACAAAGTCGAAAGCCCCCAGCCGGGTGGCTTCGACGGCGGTTTCGAGCGTGCCGTGACCTGACATGATCACCACCCGGGCTTCGAGGCTGCCGGTAGAAGACCACTCCTTGAGGAGTGAAATACCATCGATATCCGGCATCCAGATATCCAGCAGAACCAGGTCCGGCTTCTGCCGCGCATAGATCAGACGGGCATTTTCCCCATCTTTCGCAACCTGTACTGAATAACCCTCATCTTCAAGAATTTCCTGAACGAGCTGGCGAATGTCGGGCTCGTCATCAACGACCAGAACTTGGGCAAGAGACATAGTTGCATACTGATGTGGTAAGGAAGCAACAGAATACCCCAATGGGCCGACGAGTCAACTGTAAAAATGGCTTGCAACAGCGGACGGCCCAATCGGCGGACGGTTGCCGGATGACGCAAAAAGGATGGCAATAAAGATGGTTCCCGCCGGGGCGGGAACCGCATTGGGGATCGGATAGTGTTCCCGCTTAGCGGGCAGAGATGTCCTGCGCCGAAGACTCCTTGGCTACCAGGAAGTCCACTACTTTCAGCATGGCGTCAAAATCCTTCACGTCCTTATTGCTCGCAACCCTGTATTTACGGTTGACGACCAGGCTGGGTGTGCCGGTGATGCCGAAAAGCTGCACATCGTGCTGGCTCTTACGCAGCTGACTGTCGGCAGCGAACGATTGGTAATTCGCGATGAAGGTCGCTCTTTCAACGCCCAATCCCGAGTAGAAATCCGCCAGGTCTTCAAGGCTTCGAAATTGCTTTCCCTGCTTCCAGATGGCGTCCATCATGGCGGCATGGCTCTTGTCCGCAATGCCCATCATCTCCGCGGTGATATAGGCGCGGGCCAGCATTTCCCAATCCTTGCGGCCAAACACAACCCCGATACGGTCAAATATGACGTTGTCAGGTTTTTTCTCGTTCCAGCGGTCCAGGTAGGGTTCAAAGGTATTGCAATGGGAACAGGCGTAGCTGAAGAGTTCGGTGACTTCGACCTTGCCTGAACCGGCTGCTGTCGATGCCTGGTCTATTTTGTAATAATGCACGCCTTCCTTGTATGGCTCGTCCTGCGCCATGCTCAACTGGGCACCAAGCAGCAGGCTCAACGCAAGCAACATTCTTTGTATCATTGTAACCATCTCCACGTATTAAACTTGTGATTAACTGACCACAGCCGGTGTCCATTGTTCCGCCCGCTGGTCCGGGTCTATTCTTCCACCCTGTACAAACCCTGGATATAACTGGCCACCGCCTTGATTTCCGCATCGGTCAGCCGATGCGCCACATCGGTCATGATATTGCTGCTGGAATCGTCGGCGCCCCAGGTCGTGCCGGCGCGGAAGCCGTTCAGCATTTTTTCAGTATAGACGCTGTGCTGTCCGGCAAGCTGGGGATAGCCGGAAAGCGGGTTGCCTTCACCTGCGGGCCCATGGCAGGCCATGCAGGCGGGAACATCGGTCGCGGCATTGCCACCCCTGTACAGCAGTTCGCCACCCTGGCGCAGGGCTTCATCGGTCAAGCCAGGACTGGCAGTCTGACTGGAAAAATAAGCCGCGAGGTCAGCCATGTCCTGATCGGTCAGGCTGGTGGCAATGCCGGCCATTTCCGGGACCGCCCGGTCACCGCCCTTGATCAAGCCGAGCTGGCGCTGCAGATAGTCGGCGTGCTGCCCCGCCAATTTTGGCCAGTTCGGAACAACGCTGTTACCGTCTGCACCATGGCATGCTGCGCATACTGCTGCTTTGGCCTGCCCGGCATTCGCGTCACCTGTTGCAAGCGCCGGCAAAGATACCAGCAGCGACAGGCCAATAGCGAATTGCAATAATTGCTTCATTTCGTACTCTCCAGGAATGTTTGCGTACAATGCTCGAAATGGGCGGTTATTATCCCGTTTTAGTCCCTGTCGTTCCAGCGATAAGATCTAAAAACATGAGAAACAGACAATGAAGAAAGTGAACCCCTTCCGCGTCGCGAGCTACGTGCTCAACGCCCATGAACTGAAACAATTGCCAAAGGATGAAGGCATCGAAGTTGCGATTGCCGGCCGGTCAAATTCCGGAAAATCAAGTGCAATCAATACGTTGACGGATCAGAAGTCATTGGCACGCACCAGTAAGACCCCGGGCCGTACACAGCAGATTGTTATTTTCGAACTGGACGAAAAGCGCCGCATTGCCGATTTGCCGGGGTACGGTTTCGCCAAGGTTCCGCTCAAGCTCAGGGAACACTGGCGCAACGTCATGGCGCGTTATTTTCAGACACGCAAGTGTTTGCGCGGTGTCGTGCTGGTCATGGACATCCGTCATCCGATGAAGGAGTTCGACCAGCAAATGCTGGCCTGGTGCGAGGCCGCCGGGGTATCTTGTCACATCCTGCTGAGCAAGGCGGACAAGCTTAAACGCGGACCGGCGCAGTCGGCGTTGCTCAAGGTGCGCAGCGGTTTGCCGGCTATTGCCAGTGCGCAGGTCTTTTCCGCGACCGCTAAGACCGGGCTTGATGAACTGGTGGATAAGCTCAGTGACTGGTATGAGTATGCAGACAAAGAGAGTTAAAATCCGCCGGATGAATTTCGAAAAATACACAGGATGATCAGCATGAGTTTTCCATACACCCGCATGCGCCGTATGCGCGCAGATGATTTCTCCCGCCGCCTGATGCGTGAAACCGTTTTAACACCGGACGACTTTATCTGGCCGGTATTTGTCATTGAAGGCGAACAACGTACCGAAAAGGTGGCGTCCATGCCAGGGGTCGAGCGTATGAGTATTGACCGCCTGCTTTTGCAGGCTGGAGAATGCGTGCGGCTGGGCGTGCCCGCCATCGCCCTGTTCCCGGTGACGGCGCCGGCAGCAAAAACCGCAGACGCCTGCGAAGCCTGGAATCCCGAGGGCCTGGCGCAACGCACGGTGCGTGCGCTGAAAAAGGCCTACCCGCAACTGGGCGTGATGACCGACGTGGCCCTCGATCCCTTTACCAACCACGGCCAGGACGGCCTGATGAACGAGCACGGTTACATCGTCAATGACGAAACCGTCGAAGCCCTGGTCAAGCAGGCGCTCTCACACGCCGAGGCCGGTGCCGATATCGTTGCGCCTTCCGACATGATGGACGGACGCATCGGCGAAATACGCGAGGCCCTGGAGGACGCAGGCTATGTCAACACCCGCATACTGGCTTACTCGGCCAAGTACGCTTCGTCTTTCTATGGTCCTTTCAGGGATGCGGTCGGCTCCGCAGGTGCACTCGGCAGTGGCAACAAATACACCTACCAGATGGATCCGGCCAATAGCAACGAGGCGATTTCCGAAGTGGCGCTGGACCTGGAAGAGGGCGCCGATATGGTCATGGTCAAACCGGGTATGCCGTACCTCGACATCGTGCGGCGCGTCAAGGACACATTTGGCGTGCCGACCTATGTCTACCAGGTATCCGGTGAGTACGCGATGCTGAAAGCCGCATCCATCAACGGCTGGCTGGATGAACGGTCCGTCGTGATGGAGGCCCTGACCGGCATCAAGCGCGCCGGGGCTGACGGCATACTGACGTATTACGCGCTTCAGGCAGCAGCGTGGCTCAGGGACAAGAACTGATCAGGCTGGCCTTGTTCGGGCGACCGGTCAGGCACTCGCTTTCGCCGGTCATACACAAGCGCTTTGCAGACCAGTTTGGCCTGGACATCGATTATCAATGTATCGATACCGGTATTGAGGGTTTTTCAGGGCTGCTGGAGAATTTCCGGCTGGCGGGCGGTAGCGGTTGCAACATCACCTTGCCGTTAAAGCAGGAAGCCTGGCGACTGGCCACGCAGGCGTCTCAAGAGGTCAGTCTCGCGCAAGCGGCCAATACTCTCGTTCACCAACCGGCATCCGGCTGGTTTGCGCACACGACAGACGGAGCCGGACTGTTAGCCGACCTGGTCGAAAATCATGGTATCGAACTGCCTGGCCGACGAATACTGATCCTTGGCGCTGGTGGCGCCACGGCCGGTATACTTGGGCGCTTGCTGGCAATTAACCCTCGCGAAATCATGTTGGTCAACCGAAATCTGCAGCGCGCGAGGGTGCTGTCGGAACGCTTTGGTGCTTTCGGCAAAGTTTCTGTTTCAAGCTGGGCCGGGTTATCCCGGCAGGGCGTGTTTGACGTGGTGATCAACGCCACCTCGCTCGGCCACGACGGCGAAGTCCCGCCAGTGGAGGCTTCAAGCTTCGCGCCGGGAGGCCTGTGTTATGACCTGAATTACTTCAGGGCCGGCCTGCCGCTAAAAGTGCATTGTGAGGAGATCGGTCTGCCCTATGTCGACGGTTTGGGCATGCTGGTGGAGCAGGCGGCGATAAGTTTTTCTATCTGGACCGGCAAACAGCCTGTGACCGGCGCCGTTATCGAGGCGCTCAGGCGGGATACCGGCAGGTAACGGGTCTTTATGAAAAAGGAAAAATCACCGGACAAACTGGATCGAATCGTCGCCGATGCCCGGCGCGCTACCGGCGAACGCGAGCAGGGCTACCGGGCCAGGGCGCTCAGGCAATATCCCTGGATTTGTGGCCGCTGCGCGCGCGAATTCAACCGGGACAACCTGCAGGAGTTAACCGTTCACCACCGTGACCACGACCACGACAATAATCCGGAGGATGGCAGTAACTGGGAATTGCTCTGCGTTTATTG
>Ga0209391_10000242_pt1 | contig 23832 bp, 19 predicted proteins | sample PPLLak3March2015_FD_187246 | JGI IMG/M metagenome (GOLD analysis project Ga0209391, IMG submission 187246) | Freshwater sediment microbial communities from Prairie Pothole Lake near Jamestown, North Dakota, USA - PPLs Lake P7 Core (1) Depth... | ecosystem: Environmental > Aquatic > Freshwater >...
ATATGGTGGGCACCGTGCCGGTGGCCGGAGAGTTCCTGATGCGGGTGATGCGGGGCGGGGAAGTGCTGGGGGCGCTCACGCTGTCCCGGTTCTTTGCCGTCCATGTGCTCTTTCTGCCGGCGCTCCTGGTCAGCTTGATCGCCGCCCATCTCTTCATTCTGCGGCGTGTGGGGCCGGCCGGTCCCTGGACCGATGAGCGGGCATCGCTCGGCAGCGAGACGTTCTATCCGCGGCAGGTCTACATGGATGCCGTCGTGATGCTGGTGGTGTTCACAGTCATTTCGAGTCTTGCCATGCTGGTGCCTTTCCCTCTGACCGACAAAGCGAATCCGTCCGACACGAGCTTTGTGCCGGTGCCGGAGTGGTATTTCCTCTTCTATTACGAGTTGCTGAAGTACGTCCATGGGCCGCTGGAGCCGCTGGCGACCTGGGTGCTGCCGATGCTTGTCGTCCTCGGCATGCTCTTCTGGCCCTTCATCGACAGAAACCCGGTGCGGAATCCGATCAAGCGCCCGGCCGCGTTGGCCGCGGGGGCGGTGTTTCTTGTCGTGGTGTTTTCCCTGTTGGGCATTTCCCTCAAGAATCTCTATGCCGTCCCGCGAGTCGATCCGGCCATTGCGAAAGGGCGCGCACTGTATTATCAATTCGGTTGCGTCGGCTGTCATCGTGTTCACGGTGAAGGGGGAGCGATCGGACCGGACTTGTCCTTCGTCGGCGATAAGAGACCGGACCGTGAATGGCATTTGAAGCACTTCAAGGATCCCCAATCGGTGTCGCCCGGATCGTTCATGCCGAAGTTCCCGCTCACCGATCCCCAGCTGAATGAGCTGACGAGCTATATGCTGAGCCTCAAGAAAACAACCTGATCGGCTCAGTCGAATCCTTTGCCTGCTTGCTGCCTCACACAGGTTAGAGGAAAGGAGGGCGTTATGAAGCTTAATGACATGTTGCGGTTGATTGCCGGGGTGTTTGTGTTGCTTGCCGTTATCCTGGGGGCGACGGTTCATCCGTACTGGAATTACTTTGCGGCCTTCGTGGCGGCGAACCTGATTCAGTCGGCTTTTACGGGCTGGTGTCCGATGATGGCGCTCTTGAGGAAGCTGGGCGTGCAGGAGTAACCGGGCTGGTGCAAAACCGGAGAGCCTGGGGTACAGTGGGCGCCGGGGCTCCTTGCGCCTCAGTTTGAGTGAGACGTGTGATTGTATCTACACCGTGCGGGAAAGAATCGACATGACGGGCAAGCAATGGCTGATCGCCGCCGTGCTCTTCGCGGCCGGTTGTGGTTCTAAAGAGGAGCCGGTTCCGGCGGCGGTGTCGGCGGCGTCGCAGTCCGCCATTCAGGCGGCAGTCGTCGAGATCAAGCCCGCCCAGGTTCCCGTCCGCGTCGAAGTCACGGGGCAGGTCATGCCCATCTTTCAGGCGACGCTGTCCAGCCGTATCCAAGGCACGATTGATACGTTGCTGGTGCGGGAGGGCACCCGCGTCTCAAAAGGACAGACGCTCATTCAGCTGGACAATCGTGATGTCCAGGCCGATCTGGCGCGCGCCAAGGCGGAAGAGGAGAATGCGAGGACACAGCTGAAGAGGATGAACTCTCTGCTGAAGGATGAGGCCGTTTCCAGGCAGGAAGTGGAGAATGCGTCCCGTGCGTTCAAAGTTGCCGAGGCCAATCGCAAGGCGGCGCTCGCTCAGCTCAGTTATACCGTGGTGAAAGCTCCTTTCGATGGTGTGATCACCGAAAAGAAAGTGGAGGCAGGGGAGCTGGCCTCGCCCGGTCAACCTTTGCTGAAAATGGAAGATCCGCTCCAACTCCGCCTGGAGGCGACGGTGGCGGAAGGAGACCTGAAATCAATCACCCGGGGAGACAAGATCCCCGTGTTCATCGATGCGTTGGAGGCGCAGGTCTTGAGCGGCGTCGTCAGTCAGATTCTTCCTGCCGGCGATCCGCAAACCCACACCTTCATGGTGAAAGTCGACCTTCCCAGGACCCCGGGCTTGAAGAGTGGTATGTTCGGTCGGTTTCAGCTGGACAAAGGGATCAGCCGGACGATCCTCGTTCCTGCTTCTGCGGTGGTCGAGCGGGGAGAACTGACGAGTGTCTATGTCGTCGGGGCCGACGGGGTCGCCCGACTCCGCTGGATCAAGGCCGGGCGGCGGTTTGATCAACAGCTCGAAATCCTCTCCGGCGTGAACGTGGGTGAGCGGGTGTTGATGGACGGGAGCCGGGGCATCGACGGTGCGCCCGTGCAGATCCTCAACTCCGTTGCCGCCCCGGCAACGCCCTAACCGCGCGCTATGGACCAATACCGCCCAGGGCTTAGTGGTCGGATCGCGGCTCTGTTTATCGGGAGCAAGCTGACGCCGCTCATCATGCTGGCGGCATTGCTGCTGGGTCTGTTTGCGATCATCGTCACCCCTCGCGAAGAAGAGCCGCAGATCGTCGTCCCGATGGCCGACGTGTGGTTGTCCTTTCCCGGCGCCTCCGCCAAGATCGTCGAAGAACAACTGACCAAGCCCTTCGAGCGCAAAATCTCCGAGATCAAAGGCGTGGAGTATGTCTATTCGACCTCGCGCCCAGGCGGCGCACTGATCATCGTGCGGTTCTATGTCGGCCAGCCGATGGAACAGAGTCTGGTCGACCTGTACGACAAGCTGATGTCCAACCAGGATCTCCTGCCACCGGGAGCCGAGCCTTTTCTCGTGAAACCGAAAGATGTGAATGATGTGCCGATTGTCACCGTCACCCTTTCGAGCCAGCGATATGGCGAATTTGAACTCCATCGACTGGCCGAACAGGTGTTGGAGGAGACGAAAAAAGTTCCCGGCACCTCGGGCGGATTCATTGTCGGGGGGCGGGCGCGCGAACTCGGAGTACAGATCGATCCGACGCGATTGAAGGCCTATGGTCTGACGCCGTTGCAGGTGGCCGGCGTGATCCGCGGCGAGAATCGGGCCCTGCCGACGGGCCGGTTCGACAGCCGCAATCAGAGTTTCCTGGTGGAAACGGGGCGATTCCTTCGATCCCGTGAGGATCTGGAATCTTTAGTGGTTGGCGTCAATGAGCAACGTCCGGTCTATCTCCGGCAGGTGGCTGAAGTGACCGATGGACCGAATGAGGCAAAACAGTATGTCTGGTTCGGGGCGCGCGATCTGGAGCAAAGCCCCGCCGTGACTGTGGCGATTGCCAAGCAGGGCGGGACGAATGCCGTCACCGTGGCCGAGAACGTCATCCGCAAGGTTGAGGACATGAAGGGGGTGACTGTTCCTGCCGATGTGCGTGTGACAGTGACCCGCGACTATGGAGAAACTGCTCGCGAGAAGGCCGATGAGTTGCTCTGGCATCTCTTCATCGCGGTGGCCGCGGTCGTGGCGTTTCTCGGACTGACGCTGGGGTTTCGCCCGGCCATTGTCGTTTCACTGGCGATTCCGCTGACGCTGGCCTTGACCCTGTTTACGTCCATGCTCATCGGCTACACGATCAATCGGGTCACGCTCTTTGCGCTGATTTTCTCCATCGGCATTCTGGTGGACGATGCAATTGTCGTGGTTGAGAACACCTACCGCCATTTGACGCTGCGCCTGAAGCCCCACCAGGAAGCGTCGATCTATGCAGTCGACGAAGTCGGCAATCCCACGATCCTGGCGACGTTCACGGTCATCGCCGCGCTGCTCCCGATGGCGTTTGTGTCGGGATTGATGGGCCCCTACATGCGGCCGATTCCGGTCAATGCCTCCATTGCGATGTTCTTTTCGCTGCTCGTCGCTTTCATCGTCATTCCCTGGTTTTGCCAGACCTGCTATCGACCGGGATCCGTCGTGAAAGGGGTCGATCATGAAGCGGATGATCAGGGGCTGATCGCGCGCTTCTACAGGCGGATACTGTCGCCGCTGCTGGTGCATCCGATTCTGGCCTATGCGTTCCTGGGGGGTGTTGCGCTGTTGCTGGTCGGGTCCTGCTTGTTGTTCTATACCCGGCATGTGGTGGTGAAGATGATGCCGTTCGACAACAAGAGCGAATTGCAGCTGGTGGTGGATATGCCGGAAGGCACGACGTTGGAGGAAACGGCACGAGTCACGCAGGCGCTCGGCCGCTACGTGAGCACCGTCCCGGAGGTGCGGGATTATCAGGCCTATGTCGGCACGGCGTCGCCGTTCAACTTCAACGGATTGGTCCGCCACTATTATCTGCGGGAACAGCCGCATGAGGCCGACATGCAAATCAATCTTGTGGCCAAGGATGCGCGGAAGGCGCAGAGCCACGAAGTCGCCCAACGGATTCGTCCTCCGCTGCAGGACATTGCCCGGCAGTTCAATGCGAACGTGAAAGTGGTGGAAGTGCCGCCGGGGCCTCCCGTGCAATCGGTGCTGGTGGCTGAAATATACGGACCTGATTACGGCCGGCAACTCGCTGTCGCGCGGGAGATCCGGGCGTTGATGGAATCCACGACCGGAGTGGTCGACGTGGACGACTATATTGAAGCCGATCAGGTGAAGTACCTGTTTACCGTTGATCGGGCGAAAGCGGCGCTGGCCGGCATTCCCTCCGAGGAAATTGTGCACACGTTGCGGATGGCGCTGGAAGGCACGAAGATCGGATTGGTCCACATCCCCCAGGAGAAAAGCCCGGTGCAAATCATGCTGCGCCTGCCGTTGGCCGAGCGGACCGGTCTTGAGCACATCGGGGAGATCGGACTGCGGACGAATACCGGCGGGATGGTGCAACTGTCCGAGCTCCTGACCATGGAGCAGACGAAGCTGGAGAAGGCGATCTATCACAAGAATCAGAAGCCGGTGGTCTATATCGTGGCCGACGTGGGCGGGCCAGGCGCGGAAAAAGCCGAAAGCCCGGTCTATGGCGTGCTCGGCGTCGGGAAGAAGCTGGACGAGTACCGGCCGGCAGAGGGCTATCAGTTAGAGCAGTACTACGCGTCACAACCCTGGTCGGAAGAGAAGCTGGCGATGAAATGGGACGGGGAGTGGCAGATCACCTATGAAACGTTTCGCGATATGGGCATCGCATTTGCGGTGGCGATGCTTCTGATCTACCTCTTGATCGTCGGGCAATTTCAATCGTTCCTCACGCCCGTCATCATCATGGCGCCGATCCCGCTCACGCTCATCGGCATTCTTCCGGGGCACTGGCTGACCGGTTCCTACTTCACGGCGACCTCCATGATCGGTTTCATCGCGCTGGCCGGTATCATCGTGCGGAACTCTATTCTGTTGGTGGACTTTATTCAGTTGCAGGAGAAGGCGGGAGTGTCGTTGGCGGAGGCCGTGATCACGGCCGGTGCGATCCGCACGAGACCTATTTTGTTGACGGCCGCCGCGCTGATGGTCGGCGCGTTCGTGATTATCCTCGATCCCATCTTCCAAGGGTTGGCCGTGTCGTTGCTGTTTGGTGTCGGGGCCTCGACATTGCTCACGCTCATCGTCATTCCATTGCTGTATTACCATGTGCAGCGGCGCTCTGCTGTTCCCGTCAGTGCTCCCTGAAAGCCGGATCCAGAATAGGAAGCGGCCTCCGTTGCGTCGTAGGAGCGGAAGGTTCATTATTTGGAGACTGGCGCATTTCGCTACAGCTCGTCAGAGAGTGCTGGGGAGTGGTTCCCCTGTTAAGAGCGTTCGATCTGCATCGGCTTCCGGCAACCGCTGGAATTGACTGCGGAGAAGCATAATTGCTCTTGTCAGCCATTCAGGTCTTCTGCTTGCACTCTTCCACAATGCGGAGTTCTGCCATGACTGATAGCTTGGAAGAGCGATAGGTTCATGGTATCGGGACTTTTCGTCTGAGAGGGAGTTTCTTATGTCGTCATCAGACATGGTGTTTCTGTTTGATGTCGATAACACGCTGCTGGACAACGATCGGGTCACAGAGGATCTCGCGGATTACCTCGAACAGGAAGTCGGGCGCGAGCGTCAGCAACGTTATTGGATCATCTTTGAGCAGTTGCGGACCAAGCTGGGCTATGCAGACTATCTGGGCGCCCTGCAACAGTATCGCATCGAGTACCCTCACGATCCCCATCTCTTAACGGTCTCTCGCTTCATGATTCATTATCCGTTTGCCGACCGGCTGTATCCGAAGGCGCTCGCAGTCGTGGAACATGCCAAGCGGTGGGGTAAGGTCGTCATCCTTTCCGATGGTGATGTGGTGTTTCAGCCGAGAAAGGTCGAGCGGTCGGGGTTGTTTGAGGCAGTCGACGGGAATGTATTGATCTATGTGCATAAGGAACAGGAGTTACAGGATGTGGCGTTGCGGTACCCGGCTCATCAGTACGTCCTGATCGACGACAAGCTGCGCATTCTTGCCGCGGTGAAAAAGATCTGGGGATCACATGTGACGACGGTGCTTCCCCGTCAGGGGCATTATGCGCTGGATCAGCAGCTGCCGGGCCGGTATCCGGCGCCGGACGCGACGGTCGAGCGCATCGGAGACTTGTTGGATCACGATTGTTCGGCTTTGCCATCCTCTCTTCAGAGGAGGGCCTGATGGCAGTATTCTCTCAGCCGCATGCCACCATTCTGGCGATCAACGCCGGTTCGTCCAGCATCAAATGTGCGTTGTTTGAGGCCAAGCCGCAGTTGCTTCGTCTCATGGAAGGTCAGGTCGAACGCATCGGGTTGCCCGGCACCCGGCTGTCGATGACGGATGGCATGAGCGGCCGGACAGAGCAGGTTGCGATTCAGGGGGCCGATCATGCGGCCTGTGTCGGGCCTCTGATGGATTGGATTGAGCAACGAGTCGGTCCCGCCGCTCTGGGGGCCGTGGGGCATCGCATTGTCCATGGCGGTATGAAATACAGCCGGCCTGAACCGGTGACTCCGGCAGTGATGGCTGAGTTGCGGCGAATCAGCCCCTATGATCCGGAACACATGCCGGCAGAGATCGGCCTTGTGGAAGTGTTCAGCCGGCGTTACCCACGGGTGCCTCAAATCGCCTGTTTCGACACGGCCTTTCATCGCGACATGCCGCGCGTGGCTCGACTGCTGGCGATCCCCAGAAGATATGACAAGATGGGCATCCAACGGTACGGCTTTCACGGGTTGTCCTATGCGTTCCTGATGAAGGAGTTGGCCGGAATCGGCAGGCAGGGGGAGGCCGAGGGGCGGGTCATTCTCGCGCATCTGGGAAACGGGGCCAGCCTGACGGCGGTGCTGGGCGGGAAGAGCATTGAAACGACCATGGGCTTCACGCCGGCATCGGGTCTGCCTATGAGCCGGCGCTCGGGCGATCTCGACCCGGGATTGATTTCCTACCTCACGCGAACGGAAGGTTTGACCGTGGAGCAGTTCCACAAGATGGTCAATTCAGAGTCCGGCCTGCTCGGCCTGTCGGAGAGTAGTTCTGATATACGCGATTTGCTCGCCCGGGAGGAGCATGACCCGCGGGCGGCCGAAGCGGTCGCGCTGTTTTGTTACCAGGCGAAGAAAGCCATCGGCGCCTTGGCCGCTGTGTTAGGCGGTGTGGATACATTGGTGTTCAGTGCCGGAATCGGCGAGCACTCGCCGGTCGTCCGCGCCCGAATCTGTGAGGGGTTGGGGTTTCTCGGTATCACGATTGATGACCGGCGCAACGAGATCAATGACGCAGTGATTTCGGCGGGGGGTGGCCGGGTGACCGTGCGTGTTATCCACACGGACGAAGAGCGTGAAATTGCGCAATCCGTTCTTCCTTTACTGGCTAAGACAAATTAGGAGCGTTGAGAAGACGATGGTGCTGACAAAGAGGAAACCGCTCACACCGGATCTGCTCAAGAAGATGGATGCCTATTGGCGGGCGGCGAACTACCTCTCCGTCGGCCAAATCTATCTCTACGATAACCCGCTGTTGAAAAAGCCGTTGAGACGGGCACATATCAAGCCGCGGTTGCTGGGGCACTGGGGAACCACGCCGGGACTCAACTTCATCTATATGCATCTGAACCGGGTGATCACGCAGCACGACCTGGACATGATCAATATCACCGGTCCGGGGCACGGCGGGCCGGGGCTTGTGGCGAATGCGTATCTCGAAGGCACCTACAGCGAGGTCTATCCGAACATCTCGCAGGACGAAGCGGGGATGAAGCGGCTCTTTAAACAGTTTTCGTTTCCCGGCGGTATTCCGAGTCACGTCGCGCCGGAAACGCCGGGTTCCATTCACGAAGGGGGCGAGTTAGGGTATTCGTTGTCGCATGCGTACGGGGCCGTGTTCGACAATCCCGACCTTATTGCCGCTTGCGTGGTCGGCGACGGCGAAGCGGAAACCGGCCCGCTCGCGACGAGCTGGCATTCCAATAAATTTCTGAATCCCGTCACTGACGGTGCGGTACTGCCCATCCTTCATCTGAACGGGTACAAGATTGCGAGTCCCACCGTCCTGGCCCGTATCAGTCACGATGAGCTGGACCAGCTGTTTCGGGGCTACGGCTACAGACCCTATTTCGTCGAAGGGCGCGATCCCCGCACGATGCATCAACTCATGGCGGCAACGCTGGATGCCGTCGTCGCGGAGATCAAGAAGATTCAGCGCGCAGCCCGCATGAAGGGATTCACGGGCCGTCCGCGGTGGCCGATGATCGTGCTGCGCTCGCCGAAAGGCTGGACCTGTCCGAAATCGATCGACGGCAAGCGGGCGGAGGATTATTGGCGTTCCCACCAGGTGCCCATGGGCGATATGGATAAGCCCGGACACATCAAGATCCTCGAGAAGTGGATGAAGAGCTATAAGCCGAGGGAGTTGTTCGACAAGACGGGACGACTCAAGCCTGAACTCGCAGAGCTCGCACCGAAGAAGGCGCGTCGCATGAGTGCCAATCCCCAGACCAACGGCGGGCTTCTCCTCAAGGATTTGCGCCTGCCGGATTTCCGCAACTACGCCGTGAAGGTGACCAAGCCGGGCGGGGTTGAAGCGGAGTCCACCCGGCTCATGGGGCGGTTCCTGCGCGATACGATGAAACTCAATATGGACAGCCGCAACTTCCGTCTCTTCAGCCCGGATGAGAACAACTCGAATCGCTGGCAGGATGTCCTGGAGGTCACCGATCGTGCATGGATGGCGGACCGCTATCCGTACGACGATCACCTGGCGCCGGACGGTCGGGTGATGGAAATGCTCAGCGAGCATCAGTGCCAAGGGTGGCTGGAAGGTTATCTTCTCACCGGCCGGCATGGATTTTTCTCCTGCTATGAAGCGTTCATCCACATCATCGACTCGATGTTCAATCAACATGCCAAGTGGTTGAAGGTCTGCAGCCACATCCCCTGGCGGCGGCCGATCGCGTCGCTCAATTATCTGTTGTCGTCCCACGTCTGGCGGCAGGACCACAACGGGTTCAGCCATCAGGATCCCGGCTTTATCGATCACGTCGTCAATAAGAAGGCCGAGGTGATCCGGGTCTTTCTTCCGCCCGATGCGAATACCTTGCTGTCGGTCACGGACCATTGCTTGCGCAGTCGCAACCATGTGAACGTGATCGTCGCCGGCAAGCAATCAGCGCCGCAGTGGCTCGACATGGACTCCGCGATCAAACATTGCACGGCCGGCATCGGGATTTGGGACTGGGCCAGCAACGATCGGGACAGCGAGCCGGACGTGGTCATGGCCTGTTGCGGGGATGTGCCGACGATGGAAACGCTGGCGGCGGTGGCATTGCTGCATGAGCACCTGCCGGAATTGAGGGTCCGGGTCGTCAACGTCGTGGATTTGATGAAGCTGCAACCGACCAGGGAGCACCCCAACGGACTGAGCGATAAGGAGTTCGATGCGCTGTTCACCACGGACAAGCCGATCATCTTCGCGTTCCACGGCTACCCCTGGTTGATCCATCGGCTCACGTACCGGCGAACCAACCATGGGAATTTACATGTGCGGGGCTACAAGGAAGAAGGCACGACGAGCACGCCGTTCGACATGGTGGTGATGAATGATCTGGACCGCTTTCATCTGGTCGGGGACGTCATCGACCGGGTTCCGTTGCGCGGGTCCCCCGCCGATTATGTGAGGCAGGCGATGCGTGACAAACTCATCGAACACAAACAATACATCACCGAACATGGCGAAGACCTGCCGGAAATTCGCAACTGGATATGGCAAGGAGCCCGGCGATGAACAAGAAAATCTCTTTTTCCATCTGGTACGTCTTTCTCGCCATCTGGGCGGTGATTCTAGTCCACGATTTGATCCATGCCCTCCAGAAGATCGAAGAGCTGCCCTACAGCGAATTCAGGCAGCTCGTGGTGGCCGGCAAAGTGGCCGAGGTGGCGGTCGGGAGCCACACCCTGACGGGGACGCTCAAGCCGGAGGGCGATGCCAAGGAGCCGAAGCTTTTTTCGACCATTCGGGTTGAAGATCAGGATCTTGTCCGGGAGTTGAATCAGCACGGGGTGAAGTTCGTCGGGGTCATCGAGACGACTTTCTGGCGCGATGTCCTGTCCTGGATTCTGCCGGCCGCCATTTTCGGCGCCATTTGGTATTTCTTCATTCGCCGGCTGGGGCAGGCCCAGGGTGGCTTTATGCAGGTCGGTCAGTCCAAAGCGAAAATTTACGCTGAGACCGATATCAAGATCACCTTTGCCGATGTCGCCGGGGTGGACGAGGCGAAAGAGGAGCTCCGCGAGGTGATTGAGTTCCTCAAGACGCCGGAGAAGTTCACCAGACTGGGGGGGAAGATTCCCAAAGGCATCTTATTGGTGGGCCCGCCGGGAACCGGCAAGACGCTGTTGGCCCGGGCGGTTGCCGGAGAGGCCGGGGTGACGTTCTTCAGCATCAGCGGGTCGGAGTTTGTGGAAATGTTTGTGGGAGTGGGGGCGGCGCGCGTGCGCGATCTCTTCGAACAGGCGAAGCTGAAGGCGCCCTGCATTATCTTCATCGATGAACTTGATGCGCTGGGAAAAGCGCGGGGCATGGGGCCCATGGCCCACGAAGAACGCGAACAGACGCTCAATCAATTGCTGGTTGAGATGGACGGGTTTGATCCCCGCATCGGCGTCATTTTGATGGCGGCGACCAATCGTCCTGAAATACTCGATCCGGCGCTCTTGCGCGCAGGCCGGTTCGATCGCCACGTTGTCGTGGACCGTCCGGACAAGATCGGGCGTCTGGCCATCCTTCGTGTGCATGCCAAGCAAGTGCCGCTGGGTCCTGACGCGGATCTCGAGAACATCGCGGCAATGACGCCCGGATTTTCCGGCGCCGACCTGGCCAATATCATCAACGAGGCGGCCTTGCTGGCGGTGCGGCGCGGCAAAGACCTGGTGGGGATTGCGGAATTGCAGGAAGCGGTGGAACGGGTGATCGCCGGATTGGAAAAGAAGAATCGGGTCCTGAATAAGATGGAAAAGGAACGGGTGGCCTATCATGAGACCGGCCACGCGCTGGTAGCGATCTCGTTGCCGGGTTCGGATCAGGTGCAGAAAATTTCGATTATTCCTCGCGGGGTGGCGGCGCTCGGGTACACGTTGCAACTGCCTACAGAGGACCGGTTTCTGATGACGAAGTCCGAACTGGAGAACAAGATTGCGGTGCTCTTAGGGGGACGGATTGCCGAGGAAATGATTTTCGGCGAGGCCTCCACCGGCGCGCAGAACGATCTGGTCAAAACGACGGACATTGCCAAGAGCATGGTGAAGGCCTATGGAATGAGCGGGAAGCTGGGCGCCATTACGCTGGAACGGGAACGGCAGCCGCAGTTCGTCCAGATCCCGGTGGCCTCTGAAAAAGGGGACTACTCCGAAGAGACGGCCCGGGAAATCGATTGTGAAGTGCGGCGGATTATCGACGAACAGTACGAGCGGGTGAAGCGGCTGCTCGAGCAGCGCAAAGCCGCATTGGTCGAAGGTGCGCGGGTTCTGCTGGAACGGGAAGTCATCAGCGGGAATGAACTGAGAACGATTATGGATACGCACTGATCTGCGCGAAGGATGTGGGGCGCCCGGGATGCGCCGGACGGCGAGGCCGGGTGACACGGGGTGTGAATTGAACATGACGATGGAACGGCAGGCCTCGATCGAGCGCGTGGACAACGTGATGTATTGCCGCGGCCGGTGGATTCTGTCGAATGTCGCGAACCTCGAATACCAGGCCGGCGCGCTCGGCTGGCCTGAGAGGGGCGGTATGATTTTCGACGCGAGCGGGATTACCGCGATGGATACGGGCGGGGCGGTGCTCTTGCGCCAGAGTCTCCGTGCCGCCGGTCGGGGTGGACGAACGGCGTCTCTCCAGGGCCTGCCAGCAGAATTTGCCGCGTTGCTCAAAATGGTCGAGACTCAGTCGGGGAACGCGTCCGGAGCGGTCCACGCGCAAGGGGGATGGATCGAGCGAGTGGGAGAGGCCATGTGGTCCCAACTGGAGTCCGGTGGTCGCGGTCTCGCATTTCTCGGCGAGTGGACCGTGGCTTTTCTCCGCGTGCTGCGTCGACCTGGGTCGCTGCGCTGGCGCTCTCTCTTACGGATGCTGCAAATCGACGGGGTGAATGCCCTGCCGATCACGGGGTTGCTGACGTTTCTCATCGGGGTGGTGATCGCCTATCAGGGCGCCGAGCAGCTACGAAAGTTCGGAACGAACATTTTTATCGTCGATCTGGTGGGCATCTCACTGCTTCGTGAGATTTCACCATTGCTTGTGGCTATCCTGATTGCCGGCCGGTCGGGATCCGCCTATGCCGCCGAGATCGGGACCATGAAGGTGACGGAAGAGCTGGATGCCGTGCGGACGCTGGGCATCTCGCCGATGGCATTGCTCGTGCTTCCACGGGCGCTGGCGTTGGTCATCGCGTTGCCGTTGCTGACGGTGTACGCGGATGCGCTGGGAGTCTTCGGGGGGATGCTGATCGCCTCGGGCCAGTTGAATGTCAGCTTTACGGAGTTTGTTTCGCGCTTTGAAGAGGCGGTCGCTGTCCGGCACTTGTTCATCGGAATCGCCAAGGCTCCCTTCTTTGCCATCATCATTGCATTGGTCGGATGCTACCAGGGATTCCAGATTCGCGGCGGGGTGGACGATGTCGGTCGTCATACGACGATCAGTGTGGTGCAGAGCATCTTTCTGGTCATTGTGTTCGACGCGATCTGTAGTATTTTGCTGAACTGGTGGGACTTGTAGGTGAGAAACATATATGAAGGCTAAGGTTAAGGTCGAGGAATGTCCGGGGATTCCCTCAGCCTCAGCCTTAACCTCAACCTGTCTGAGAATCCAAGCATGACGCCGCTAGTCACGCACACTGAGACGCCGATTATCGAGGTCAGCCATGTGGCGACTCGATTCGGCCAGGCCGTGGTGCATGCTGATGTGAGCCTCTCGGTCCGCCGCGGAGAAGTCTTTGCCATTGCCGGCGGCAACGGGTGCGGGAAATCGACGCTGTTGCGGGAGATCGTGGGGTTGCTCAGACCCTCGTCCGGTTCGATTCAGCTCTTTGGTTTGGACAGCCGGGTGCTGGAAGAATACGACGGTCGACTGATCCATCGGCGGTTCGGGGTGATGTTTCAGCAGGGGGCGTTGTTCAGTTCGTTCACGCTGGCGGAAAATGTCGCGGTGCCGCTGCGGGAATTTACCGGCATCAGCGCGCAGCTGATCCGTGAGATTGTGGCCGTCAAGATTGCGATGGTGGGATTGCCGCCGGACAGCGCCACGAAATTCCCCAGCGAGCTGAGCGGCGGAATGCGGCGGCGGGCGGCGCTGGCCAGGGCGCTCGTGATGGATCCTGAATTGTTGTTCCTCGACGAGCCGACGGCCGGCCTGGATCCGAACATTGCCGCGGGATTTGATGATCTGGTGCTCTCTCTGAAGCGCCTGCTGGGGTTGACGGTGGTTATGGTGACGCACGATCTGGATTCGCTGTGGCGCATCGCCGATCGGGTGGCCGTCCTGGGCAACGGGAAGGTCCTCGGCATCGGGACGATGCAGGAGTTGTCGCAGTCCGTGGATCCCGTCATTCGGGAATATTTCCAGGGTCCGCGGGGGCGGGCGGCGCAGGAGCAGGCGGCTTGGAACAGGCGAAGCTGAGAAAGGTGAAGCGTATCTCGTGAAACGTCCTTCGCCTGCGAAATACGAGAGACGAGATACGAGCCACCGTAGGAGCGCGTGATGGAACCGAAGGTAAATTATTTCCTCGTGGGCTCGTTCGTCGTTGTCCTCGGCACGGCGATGGTGATCGCCATGTTCTGGCTGGGGAAAACGGACTATCGCGGCGTCAATGACCGATACGAAGCGTATATGCGGGAGTCCGTCGCCGGCTTGAGTGTGGACTCCACGGTCAAGTATCGCGGGGTGGACGTGGGCCGGGTGAAGGACATTGCCTTGAACCAGAGCAATCCCGAAGAGGTGCGGCTGATGTTAGATATTGCCCGCGGGACGCCGATCAAGACCGATACCATCGCCGTCCTCGAGACCCAGGGACTGACGGGCCTGGCGACGATCAATCTGACCGGGGGAAGTCGGGAGGCTCCTCCGCTGGAGGCGGCGGCGGGACAGGAATACCCTGTTATTAAGACAGGGCCATCCTTATTCTTTCGTCTCGACGAGGCGATGTCCCGGCTCTTATCCGAAAAGGGGCTGACCAAACTGCTCACCGATCTTGATGTGTTGGTGAAAGGGGCGTCGGAGGTGGTGGATGAGGAGAACCGTGTCCGGTTGAAGCAGACGCTCAAAGACCTGTCCGAGGTGGCGCAGACGCTCGCCGCGCATAAGGATCAACTGGATCGTGGCCTGACCGGCGCGGAGCGGAGCGCGGACAATCTCGCCAAGATGACCCTGTCGCTCAACGAGCAGGTGCCGTTGCTGCTCGGACGGATCAACAAGAGTGCTTCGTCGCTTCAGCGATTGACCGACGAGTTGGCGGTGACGAGCAAGGCCGTCGGGACGTTGGTTAATGAGACGAAGCCGGAGGTCGAGCAGTTCTCACGCCAGACATTGCCGGAGTCGAGTCTGTTGGTGAGTGAACTGCGGCAATTGACCGGAACTCTCAATCGCGTGTTGCGTGATCTGGAGCGGGAGCCGAACGCGCTGGTGTTCGGGAAGCCGGCACCGCGCCGCGGGCCCGGCGAGTAGCATCCTGCGGTTTTCTGATGAGGAGTGACAGACGATGAGAATATGGACGATAGCGGCGTGGGTGTTTGTATTGACGGCATCGGGCTGTCTCTCGCCGCGGGGCGATGCCCTGCCGGTTCATACCTATCAATTGAGTGTGGATGGAGGCTCTGACGAGGGACTTCCCGTTCCAGCAGATGGGCCTGTCTTGTTGGTGAGCCTGCCACAGGCGGAACCGGGGTTTGAGACGCAGCGGATGGTTTATGTGACTCGGCGGTACGAGTTGGAATACTACGCCACGCATCAATGGGCTGAGAGTCCGGCACGGCTGTTTGCGCCCCTACTGGTACAGTCGGCCGGTCGAAACGGTGACTGGCGCACAGTGGTCGCGTTGCCGAGTTCCATTCGCGGGGACTATCGGTTGGATGTGGCGGGGCTCGCCGTCCGGCAGGAGTTTTTGCAACAGCCGAGCCGCGTACGGATGACGCTCCGCAGTCAGCTCGTGGATCTCAAAGAATCCCGGGTCGTGAGCACGAAAACATTCGAAGCGTTGGCCCAGGCTTCGAGCGAGGATGCCTACGGGGGGGTATTGGCGGCGAATCAGGCAACCGCCGCCATGCTCACGCAGGTCACGTCATGGCTCCAGAGCTGTGTGCGGCATACACCGGAGTGCAACCGGTGAGCGAGTGGGGTGCCATCCGATGTGGAAAGTCAGGGAGATCATGATGGATTTCCGCATACAGATGTTTGGTGTAACAGTGGCCGGCTGGTGGCTGGTGATGGCTATTCCAGGACTTGCAGCAGGCGAGGCGAATCTCCATCGAGGGAAGCAGGTCTATGAGAAATACTGCCTGGCCTGCCATGGATCGCAGGGGAGAGGGGACGGCACGACGCAGTTCGATCCGCCGGTGGCCGATCTGACTTCGAGCCAGGTGTTACTGAAACCCGATTCGCGGTTACTCCGGAGCATTCATGACGGCCGGACGAATACGGCGATGGACGCGTGGAAGTCGACGTTGTCGGATGACGCCATACGCGATGTGTTGGCCTATATTTTGACCTTTCCCCGATGAAGATGAAGTGATCGAAGGAATGGCTGTCGTGTCATGAGAGCATCATGGAAAACCGGGTTAAGTTTCGGGTTGACGTCGGGCGTGATCACAACGCTCGGCCTGATGGTGGGGCTGCATTCAGGAACCCATTCGCGGGCCATTGTGATCGGCGGTATTCTCACGATTGCGATTGCCGATGCCATGTCCGACGCCCTCGGTATCCATCTGGCCGAAGAATCCAAGAACAGCGGTCCCACCATACAGATCTGGGAGGCGACGCTGGCGACGTTTGTCGCGAAGTTCGTGATCGCCATGACCTTCCTCATTCCGGTCTGGGTCTGGCCGCTCGACCAGGCGATTGTGGCCAGTGCGATCTGGGGTCTGCTGTTGCTGGCCGCCCTCAGTTTCTTTGTCGCCCGGGTTCAACGCGTCGCACCCTGGAAGGTGATCGGCGAGCATATGCTGATCGGTCTGTCTGTGATCGCGATCACGCACTATGTCGGAGATTGGGTACGCGATCGTTTTACCTGATGGTCATCCTATGGACGGACAGATGATGATAGCCCCGCCGCTCGTGGCCTATTTTTCGATGGAGATCGGAATGGACTCCCGCATGCCCACATATTCTGGGGGGCTCGGGGTTCTGGCCGGCGATACCGTCCGGTCGGCTGCCGATCTCGAAGTGCCGATGGCCGCCGTGACCCTCATCCATCGTCGCGGCCACTTTTATCAGCGACTGGATTCCCATGGTTGGCAGACGGAGGAGCCGGTAGCCTGGCCGGTCAACGACTTCCTCGAAGCCCTCGAGCCGCGGGTGACGGTCGAAGTGGAAGGGCGCACCGTTTACGTGCGGGCCTGGAGATATACCGCGCGAGGGGTGACCGGTGCGACGGTGCCGGTGTACCTGCTCGACACGGATCTGGTGGATAATTCACCGTGGGATCGTACGATCACCGACGTCCTGTACGGAGGCGATCTCCACTACCGGCTCTGTCAGGAAACGGTGCTGGGCTACGGAGGCCTCCGCATGCTGCGGGCGCTCGGTTGCGGCGATATTCCCCGGTTCCATCTCAACGAGGGGCATGCGGCCCTTCTGGTCCTGGCTCTCCTGGAGGAAAAGCTTGCCGCCCGCGCGGAGCCCGGAGAACTGCCGGCGGACGTCATTGAATCCGTCCGGGACCAATGCGTGTTCACCACCCATACGCCGGTGCCGGCCGGGCACGATCAGTTTCCGGCAGATCTCGCGCATCGCGTACTCGGGACGAGACGCTGCGGCCTGCTGAAGGCTTGCGAGCAGAACGACACACTCAACATGACAAAGCTGGCGCTTCGGGGGGCCCGGTTCGTCAACGGCGTGGCGATGAAACACGGTCAGTTGTCCCACACGCTGTTTCCCGAGTATCCGATTCATTCCATTACCAACGGGGTGCATGCGGCGACGTGGACGGCTCCTTCGTTTCAGGCTCTCTATGACCGGCTGCTCCCGGACTGGCGGAAGGATCAATTATCGCTGCGGTATGCGGTCGGCATCGCGGACGAAGAACTCTGGACCGCGCACATGGAAGCCAAGCGGGCGCTCATGGACTTTGTGAACCGGGAAACGAACGCCGGGTTCGATCGCGATGTGCTGACCATCGGGTTCGCGAGGCGCGCGACCGGGTACAAGAGAGCCACGCTCATCCTGTCTGACCTCCAACGGCTCAAGAAAATAGCCGGCCAGGCAGGAGGCCTCCAGATCGTCTTTGCCGGGAAGGCGCACCCGAACGATCAGGAGGGGAAGGAGACGATTCGTCGGATTCACGAGATCCGTGACAGCCTGAAGGGGACGATCCCCGTGGCCTATCTGAGTAATTACGATATGACGCTGGCGCGCCTCCTCTGCAGCGGAGTGGATGTCTGGCTCAATACGCCGTTGCCGCCGATGGAGGCATCCGGCACGAGCGGGATGAAGGCGGCCATGAACGGCGTGCCGAGTCTGAGCATCCTGGACGGCTGGTGGATCGAGGGCCACCTGGAAGACGTGACCGGATGGTCGATCGGGGACAAGATGGAGGCCTGCATCGAGCCGGGCGCAGGCATGGACGAATGCCACGCTGATGCGCTCTATGCAAAACTGGAGCAGAAAGTGTTGCCGCTGTTCTACAGTGATCGGACAAAGTACATCGACGTTATGCGCCACACCATTGCAGTGAACGGCGCCTTCTTCAACACCCAGCGCATGATGTGGCAATACCTCCGTAATGCCTATCGCCTGGCGGGGCAGCCCATCGGTGGAGGCTAACAGCATGTCCCGGGAGCGAGCCTCGCTGGAATCCACCTACGACCATCTCATCACGCTCTGGACATCCGGGGTGCGCGACTACCATACGATGCTTTCCGATTATCTGACTGCGCATTCCATTTTTGTGGCGGTGATCGGCCTGATCGTCTCGCGGGAACCGTTGCACTTGTCGTTCACCGTGTTGATCGCTCTCCTCTGTGCGTTTGGTGTGCTGATGTGTCTCCAGATGGCCATCGTGCTCGGACGATTGTCAGGCCAGAATGCTTTGTGGGAGTGGCGATTGCGCGGGCTTGAACAGTCTCCCGACTGGGATCGGCAGAAGCTGGTCACGAGCCTCTATCAGCTCCATGAGACGAGGCAGTCGATCCAGGATCCACGGAACGAGCCGCCGGTATTCTTGCCGAACTGGGCGTTTCGCCAGCATCGGCAGTGGTGGGCGCATCGCGCCGTCAGTTTTCCCTGGTTCTTCGGGTCGGTATACGGGGTGTTTTTCTTTTGGGCAGGGACACAGTTAATTCGACTGGTTGCAGGCGGGATACCCTAAGGTCGTAGGGAGGGGGAGATATGTGGAAACCATGGGTTACAGTGGCGGCGTTCGTGGTCGTGTTGGCGTCCTCACATTTCCTGCCCGGGAAGAGTGTGGCTCAGCAGAATCCGTCGGAACAGCAACATCGTGTCGTCATGCATCTGAACTCCGGCGACGAGAAAGTCCAGCGGGGCGCATTGAATAATATCCGGCACCTCTATCAGGAGGTCGGTCGCGAGCGGCTCCAATTGGAGCTGGTTGTCCATGGGGCAGGCCTGAGTTTGTTCACGAAGAGCGCGACCGCCTTGAGACAGGATCTGGCGCAGCTGAAGACTGAATATGGTGTGAGTTACACGGCCTGTTCGAATACGATGAAAGCCATGAAGGTCGTGCGTGAGGATTTGATCCCGGAGGTCGGGGATACGGTGCCGGCGATGGTCCGGTTGATGGAGCGGCAGGAGCAGGGGTGGACGTATATTAAGCCGTAGCGGAGAGCTAATGGCCTATAGCTGATGGCTGAAAACAGGAACCGGGAGGAAGCATGGAATCGAAACCGAAAGTCTATCTCTACCACACGGCAGTGAAATGGACGGAGCAGCGCAAGGGAGTGATCTCCTGCTCGGGCAAACCCGATGTGCAGATCGCGACGCCGCCGGAATTCAAAGGGCATGACGGCATCTGGTCGCCGGAGGATCTATTCGTGGCCTCTGCGAATATCTGTCTGATGACGACGTTCCTGTCGGTGGCGGAGCGCGCAGGTCTGGCCTTTATCTCCTACGAGAGTGAGGCTGAAGGAAAGCTGGAATTGGTCGATGGCAAGTTTCAGTTCACGGACATCACGTTGAAGCCGGTGATTGTCCTTCCTCCGGGTGGCGACGCCGCCAAGGCGAAGGAGCTGCTCGAAAAAGCTGAGGCGAACTGCCTGATTTCAAACTCCATGAAGGCCCGAGTCCACCTCAATGCGAGTATTGCATAGAGGGGCGTTGTCTGATGCATCGCCGGGATTTCCCCTTTCCTCCCGTGCGTGGTGAGTGATCGTGCGGACGCAGGATAGCTGGCTCGATGCAGCTCGCGAGAGGGTGTATTGTCTTGATCCGGTAAGCTTGTTATCCTTTTTCGGCCATCCGGATGTTGCTGTCATGGAAAGCCGGCATGCAAATCACGCGTACGCCTCCTCAACGCATTTCTCCTCCCCACCTGTATTCGATTCTAGACTTCTGTGCGACCCCGGATGACCGGCTGACGGGGGGCGCTCCCCATTCAGCTACATGCGCGCTGCAACACGTCCTTCGGGCGTATCCAAAAGATAGTTCCCACGCGACGATCGTAGCGAACAGGGCTGGATTTTCTAAACGCGGAGAATATGCGAGTTGACTCCTGACACGCACGTGACGTTGGCCAGACCGTGGTGGATAGGAACTTCCCTTCCGCTGGCACTGCTTCTGTCTTTTGCCATTGCAGTCGGGATGGGAGTCTATGCGTTGGTTTCGTTGGGGACCGTGCTGGTTCAGGAGAAGGGAGCGGACCTCGCCAGAACGGCAGTCCGGGTCGCAGACACGCTTGATCGTGTCTTATTTGAGCGGTTCGTTGATATTCAGTTGTTTGCGAATGACAGCGTCATCCTTGAGGGCAAGGCGGACGAGAAAATAAAGAGATTACAGGAATACAAGAAGCTGTACGGGTACTACTCCTGGATAGGAGTCACCGATACCACGGGTCGTATTATTGCAGCGACTGACGTCGTCGGCCCGCAGGAGCAAGGTGAGTCGAACGCACGTTCGATAGAAGGTAGTCCGGTTCTCCATCAGGGGGATTGGTTTGACCTGATCAAGCAGAGCGGGGGGATCCATCTGCAGGACGCTCACCTTTCTCCCGAGTCGCAGGGCGGCGTGGCGGTGGGATTTTCGGCTCCGATTTATGGGCCGGGGGGAGACTTTCGTGGAGTGGTGACGAGCAGGGTTCGGCTTGAGAAGCTACGGGCCGTTCTTGAGCAAGCAGGGGGGGACCAGCAGGGAGAAGAGGCCACTGACTGGTTGGTGCTGAATCGTGAAGGAGTGGCCATCCTGGAAAAAAGCCGGGAGATGGGGGGGGGCGGCAGCCTGGCGAAGCTAGAGCTGCCCTCTGCGAGAAGAGCAGCCGAGAATCGTGACAAACCCGGTTTTGTGGAGGAGCGCCACCTGCGACGGCAGGTTCCTGTGGTGACCGGCTTTGCAAGAACACGAGGTTACAGCAACTTTTCAGGATTCGACTGGACTGTGTTGGTCCGTCTGGACCGCGATCGTGCCTATGCTCCGATCAACCGGCTCATCTGGACAGTCGTCGGGGTCGGGCTCCTGCTCGTCACGCCCCTGGTAGGCTTCGGTGTGTGGGCGTCGTGGAAGCTGAGTCACGAGCAACGCGACCTCGTCTCGGCACGCCAGGCTCTGGAGGAAACCGTTGCCGAACTCAGGCGATCCAATTCCGATCTGCAACAGTTCGCGTATGTGGCGTCACACGACCTACAAGAACCGTTGCGGATGATTGCCAGTTACACGCAACTCCTCGCAAAGCGTTACAAGGGCAAGCTCGATTCCGACGCCGACGACTTCATCGGATACGCGGTGGAGGGCGCCAGCCGCATGCAAAGGCTGATCAACGACCTTTTGGCCTACTCGCGGGTGACGACCCAAGGTAAAGTCTTTGAGCGGGTCGACTGCAATCAGATCCTGGAGGACGTCCTGAGTAATTTACGGTTAGCCATTGAAGAGAACCGGGCGGTTGTGACCCACGACGCGCTGCCGGTGGTGACAGCCGACGGCGGACAGTTGAGCCAACTCTTTCAGAACCTTATCGGTAATGCCATCAAGTTTCACGGAGAGGAGCCCCCCAGGGTCCACGTGTCGGTTGAACTCCGGAACAATGAGTGGCAATTTTCCGTTCTCGATAACGGCATCGGAGTGGATCCTCAGTACGCCGAGCGTATCTTCGTCATTTTTCAGCGCCTGCACAATCGAGAAGAATACCCCGGTACCGGTATCGGCCTGGCAGTGTGCAAGAAGATTGTGGAGCGTCATGGCGGACGTATCTGGGTGCAGTCGCCGATAGGCCGTGGATCGATCTTCTATTTCACACTGCCGGCAGCCGGGCAAAACCGGCACGAATCTTGATGTTGAAACGATTGCCCGGGCTCATGTCGCAGTCTTACAGAAGGAGAAGCGCAGCATGCAAATGTCCCAGAAAGTCAGGCCCGTGCAGATTCTCTTAGTCGAAGATAATCCCGGAGATGTCCGTCTGACCGTGGAAGCCCTCAAAGAGGCAAAGGTGGTCAACAAGCTCACGGTCGTCAAGGATGGCATCGAAGCCTTGACGTTGCTGCGCCGGCAGGGACAGTATGCACAAGCGGCGCGCCCGGATCTCATCCTGCTCGACCTGAACCTTCCGAGGAAAGATGGTCGTGAGGTGTTGGCCGAGATCAAAGCCGACGACGATCTGAAACGTATTCCCGTGGTCATTCTGACGACCTCGCAGGATGAGCAGGATGTCCTCAAAACCTACAACCTCTATGCCAACTGCTATATCACGAAGCCGGTGGACTTGGACCAGTTCATCACGGTGGTGAAATCGATCGAAGACTTCTGGCTCGGGATCGTCGTGCTGCCGAAAGACGGCAAGGGCCATCTCGCGTGAGTGAGACCATGCAAATTCTGCTGGTTGAGGACAACCCCGGGGATATCCGGCTGCTGCAAGAATACCTGAAGGAAGGCAGCGCCTGCCGGTTCCAGATCACTCTGGCCGGCCGTTTTTCCATCGCGTGTGAGCGTCTGGCTGAAACACGTTTCGACGCGGTGCTGCTGGATCTGTCGCTCCCCGACAGCCAGGGGCTGGATACGCTGGCCCGGCTCCATGTGGCTGCGAAGGACGTGCCGATCGTCGTCCTGACCGGCATCGAAGACGAAGCGTTGGGCATGCAGTTGATCCAGGTCGGCGCCCAGGACTATCTGGTCAAAGGGCAGGTGACCGCCCCTCTGCTGAATCGTGCCCTGCGCTACGCAGTCGAACGGGGCCGGACGGAAGCGGCCCTGCGCGATTCGGAAGAACGGTTCCGCAATCTGGTTGAAGGGGCGCGGGATGTCATTTTCACGCTCTCCAAAGACGGAATCATCACTTCGCTGAACCAGGCGTTTGATCGCATCACGCATTGGACACGCGAGGCGTGGATCGGTCGACCCTTCGGGGAGTTGCTTCATCCTGAAGATCTGCCGCTCGCGGTGGATATGTTCCGGCACATCATGAAGGAACGGGATCAGCTCACCGGTGTCCTGCGCATCCGTTCGGGGGAAGGAAGCTATGTCGTGGGCGAATTCGTGGTGGTGCCGCACGTCCGGATCGGGCAGCCCATCGGCGTCCTGGGGATCGCGCGCGACATCACCGAACGGAAACGGGTAGAGGAGACCTTAGAGCGGCTCCGGCATCTCTACGGCCTTCTGCTGACCTCCGCCCATGACGGTATTTACGGCATCAACCGGCAGGGGGAGGCGATCTTCGTGAACCCGTCTGCTGCGCGCATGTTCGGGTTCACTGGTGAAGAACTGGTCGGCCGTCACATGCACACCCTCGTGCACCATACGAAGCCTGACGGGAGTCCGTATTCCGTTGAAGCCTGTCCGGTCTATGGGGCGTTTCGCGACGGGATGGTGCAGCATGCGGCGGATGAGGTGTTCTGGAGGAAGGACGGCGCGAGCTTTCCGGTCGAGTACACCAGCACGCCGATCGTCGAACGGGGTGAGATTGTCGGTGCGGTGGTGATGTTTCGCGACATTACCGAGCGAAAACGGGCCGAGCGGGAACTCCGCGACAGCGAAGCGAAGCTCCGGGCCATTCTGGACAACAGCCCGAACCTGGTGTTTCTGAAAGACACGCAGGGCCGCTATCTGCACATCAACCGTCAGTTCGAACGGGCCTTCCACATCAGCCGTGAGGCCATCGCCGG
>Ga0209391_10000243_pt1 | contig 23807 bp, 21 predicted proteins | sample PPLLak3March2015_FD_187246 | JGI IMG/M metagenome (GOLD analysis project Ga0209391, IMG submission 187246) | Freshwater sediment microbial communities from Prairie Pothole Lake near Jamestown, North Dakota, USA - PPLs Lake P7 Core (1) Depth... | ecosystem: Environmental > Aquatic > Freshwater >...
ACGGCGGGCTCTCGCAGGACCAGCGCGACCGCGTGATGAAGCGCGTGCGCAGCGGGAATGTCGACCTGCTGGTGGCCACCGACGTCGCCGCGCGCGGCCTCGACGTCGAAGCTCTGTCGCACGTCGTCAACTTCAATGTTCCGGCCTCACCGGAGAGCTACGTCCACCGCATCGGCCGCACCGGCCGCGCCGGCCGCGAGGGTGTGGCGATCACGCTGGCCGAACCGCGCGAGCACCGGCTGCTGCGCAACATCGAGCACCTGACCAAGCAGAAGATCGATGTTGCGACCGTGCCCACGCCGATGGATGTGCGAGCGCGACGGCTCGACATGACGCGCGGCGCGCTGCGCGGCGTGCTCGAGGAAGGCGATCTCGACAGCTACCGCGTGGTGACCGATGCGCTGGCCAGTGAGTTCGATCCGCTCGATGTTGCGGCGGCCGCCGTGAAGCTCGCCCATCAGTCGCTGCAGGCCGATGCCGCGCAGGATGAGGAACACATTCCGTCGATCGACCCGCGGGCGGGCCGCGAACCTGCACCCAGGGGCGGCCGCCCCGAGCGATTCGCGCGCGAACGGCGCGAATCGCCGGAAACGGCCTCCCGTGCGCGGCCGAAGGAGCGCAGCGGGCCCGTTGGGCCGTCGCCGTGGGCCGTCGCTCCCAAGGGCGGCAAGCGACCTGACCGGGCACCGGCACACGTGGCGGCCGGCAGCAAACGCAAGCCGGTGCGCGGCGCCACGATGGTGCGGGTGTTCGTCGGTGCCGGCCGCAGTGCGGGGCTCCGCCCTGCCGATCTGGTCGGCGCCATCGCGAACGAAGCCAACATCAGCGCGCGCGAGATCGGCGCCATCGAAATCGAGGAGCGCTACTCGCTGGTGGAGGTCTCCGACACGATTGCGGAAGACGCCATCCGCGCATTGCGCGCGACCTCCCTGCGGGGACAGCGCGTCACGGTGCGGCGCGACCAGCCGGCGCGGTCAACGAAGTAGCAGCGCGCCCGGGGGCCGGAACCGCGGCCTAGAACTTCTCCACCCACGGCCGCACTTCGATTTCCCAGCTCCACGCGGTGCGCGGCTGCTGCACCAGGTGCCACATCGACTGGGCGATTGCATCCGGATCGAGCTGGCTGTCCGGGGTCGTTTCAGGGTAGCCGCTGCCGCGCACGGCCCCGTCGATGACGACGTGCGCGGCATGGATGTTCTGCGGTGCGAGTTCGCGCGCGATGCTCTGCACCAGGCCGCGCAGCGCGAACTTGCCCATCGCGAACGGTGCCGACTGCGCATAGCCCTTGACGCTGGCCGATGCGCCGGTGAAGAGCAGCGTGCCGGAGCCCCGGGCCAGCATCCTTCGTACGGCCTGCTGCGCGACGAGGAATGCCCCGAAGGCGGTGACCTGCAGCGAACGCTGAACGTCGTCGGCGACCAGGTCCACCAGCGGCCCGCGGCTGCGGAAACTCGGGTTGTAGAGCACGACGGCCAGCGGGGGCAGTTCGGCGTCGACACGATCGAAAAGCCGCGCCACCGACTGCGCATCCGTGACGTCACAGGCAACGCGCAGCGCGTCCGGAAGCTCGGGCGTGCGTGCGGCGGCGTTGCGCGAGGCCATCACGAGGCGATATCCATGATTCGCCAGCACACGCGCGAACGACGCGCTGACGCCGCTGCCGGCGCCGACGATCAGTGCGGAACGGTCCATGGCGGCTTCACTTGAGTGGCGGGGCGCCGAGCTTACTCGCGGGACGGCTCACCGCGCGGGCCGCGGCCGTGACTAAACTCGCGCGTTCCAAACTGCCGCGGAATCATCCATGATCGGTTACGTCACACTGGGCACCAACGACCTTCCTCGCGCCGCCGCGTTCTACGACACCCTGCTGGCGGAACTCGGCATCAAGCGCCTGATGGACTTCGGCCGCGGCTACGCGTGGGGCGTGTCGATGGACAAACCGGCGCTCGGCATCATGACGCCCTATGACGGCAAGCCGGCCACCGTCGGCAATGGCGTGATGGTGGCGATCGTCGTCGACTCGAAAGACAAGGTCGACCGCGTCTACCGGAAGGCGCTCGAACTCGGCGGCCAGGACGAAGGTCCCGCCGGCCCCCGGGGCAAGGGCTTCTACGCCGGCTATTTCCGCGACCTCGACGGCAACAAGCTGAACGTGTTCTGCCTGGGGTGACAACGGCCCTGCGTCCACTGGATCAACCGCATGAGACTTTGCCCCCGTCACTTCGCGGTTGCTCTTGCGCTGGCGACACTGCCGATGACCGGCCACGCCGATACGGTCACCGGCACTGCGGCCTTCCTGCAACACGAGGCCCTGCCTCCCACGGCGGTCTTCGAGGCGCGCGTCGAGGACATCTCACGCGTCGGTGCCGCTGCGGAGGTGATCGGCTCATCGCGGATCGAGAACCCCGGCAGCCCGCCGATCGCATTCCGGATTGAGCTCGATCCAAGCAAGGTCGACGTGCGTCGGCGGTACGTGCTGCGAGCGACGATCGCCATCGACGGCAAGCTCGTGCTGACTTCCGATCGCGCCTACCCCGTGCTGACGCACGGGCACGGTCGCGAAGTCGCCGTCCTGCTGCGTGCGGCCGGCGCCCCGCGGCCGGGCCTCGTCGGCGCATCCCAGGGATCGCCCCTGGGGGCGCTTCCCGCCACGTTCGCAGGCGATCTGCCCTGTGCCGACTGCGTCGCGCTGCGCTACCGGCTCAATCTCTTCCCCGACGGTTCGTTCTTCCTCAGCACGCTCTATGAGGGCCGCAGCACCGAACCCGCCTATGACATCGGCGCATGGGCGCTATCGAGTGACCGCGGCACGCTGGTGCTGCAAGGCGGGCGCGAAGCGCCATTGCGGTTTCGCATCGTCGATGCAGGCACGCTGCGACTGCTCGATCAGGACGGACGCGACATCGAATCGAAGCTGAATTACGCGCTGGCACGCCAGCCACAGTTCGCGCCCATGGAGCCTCGCCTCACGATGCGCGGCCTGTATCGCCGCGAAGGCAAAGCGGGCGTATTCACCGAGTGCCTGACGCGGCAGCGCTGGACCGTCCTCCCGACCGGAGCGAACGCGGCACTCGAGCGCGAAACTGACAAGGCCCGGCGCGAGCCCGACGATGAATTGCTGGTGAGCCTTGAAGGCGAGGTGAGGTCAACGCCGAAGGCGGAGGGCAAGGTGCCGTCGACACTGGTCGTCCAGCGCTTCATCGGAGTGTGGCCGGGCGAGACCTGCGGCGTGCGGTTCGCCACCGCTGAACTGGTCAACATGTACTGGAAACTGACCGCGCTCAATGGCAAACCGGTGCTCGCCGCCGCGAACCAGCGCGAGCCCAGCCTCATTCTGCAGTCGGCCGGAACGCATCAGCGAGCGACAGGGTCGGGCGGCTGCAACCGGTTCACCGGCAGCTACGGACTGGACGGCAACGGTCTGCGCTTCGGTGCACTGGCGGGTTCGATGATGGCCTGCGAGGCAGGCATGGAGACCGAAAGGGAATATCTCGAAACGCTGCCGCAGGTGCGGACATGGAAGGTTCTCGGCCAGCACCTCGAGCTGTTCGACGCAACGGGCACGATGCTGGCGCGCTTCGAAGCGCGCGCGCTGCGCTGAGGCTTTTGGCCCCTCGCGTGCCACGCCAGGAGCGGCGCGACAAAGCGGCGCCCGCTCCGCTTCAGTGGGTGATCACGACCAGCACGTTGCAGTGCGCATGCTCGATCAGCGAGGCCGATGTGGAACCCCGCCACCAGCGCGCGGCCCAGCCTTCGAGGTGCTTGTGACCGACAACGATGAGATCGGCGTTGATCTTGCGCGCGTATTCGGTGATCTCGTAGACCGAGTCGCCCACCAGGACCTCGCCGCGCGCGGAGTGGCCGGATTGCTTCAGTCTTTCAAGGCCATCTTCAAGGATGGCGTTGTACTTCTTGCGCTCGATCTCGTCACGGCCGGCGTCGTAGACGCCGCCGTCGACGGCGATGAATGCCGCGGGGTTGGGCATCACCGCGACCAGGTGCAGCTCGGCCTGGCTCCACTGTGCGATGTCGTGGCAGTCCAGCAAGGCCTTCTGCCCGGATTCCGAGCCGTCGTAGGCCAACAGGATGCGCTGATACATGGTGTCCTCCGCCGCCTGCGCGGCTTCACATTGGCGCGCTGACCTTAGACCGCCCTGCCGGCGATGTAAAGACGAGAGTCCATGCCGGCTTACGCGGGCCGGGTTGCCCGGAGTTCCGCTGGAACCCGGGCCCCTCTCTACTTGCCGATCCCCATCTGCTTGGCCGCGCCGGTGTACACGCGGATCTTCTCCGCCATGAACTTGTCCATCCCTTCGACGCCGACATTGATCAGCTCGAATCCGCTCTTTGCGGCGAGCTCCTTCATCTCCGGGTCATTGTTGAGCACCGCCCACAGGTCGGACATCCGCTTGCGCTGTTCCGGCGTGGTCGACTTGGGCATCGCGATGCCGCGGTAGGCCCCGTCCACCCAGTCGACACCCAGCTCCTTGAACGTCGGCGTATCGGGCAGCAAGGGGTGGCGCTTCTCCATCGCGACCGCGAGCGCACGCACCTTGCCCTTGTTGTTGACCGCGAAGGCCGTGTAGGTCATCGCGCCGTCGACATGGCCGCCGAGGACCGAGGTCGTCATGTCGCCCGTGCCCTTGAACGGAATGTAGGTCGTCTTCACGCCGAACGCGGCATTCATGCGTTCGTTCGCGGCGTGGTTGGCAGAATTCAGGCCGGAGCCGCCCAGACTCAGCTTGCCCGGATCGGCCTTGGCGACCCTGATGAAGTCCTGGAAGGTCTTGATCGGGCTGGACTCGAGCACGACCAGCGCATCGGGCGTGTAGTGATACCAGTAGACCGGGACGATGTCTTCGGTCTTGTACTGCACCTGTCCCTCGAGCGGCTGGAACACCATGTGCGGCAGGTTGATGCCGACGATATTCTGGCCGTCACCCGGCAACTGATTGAGCTGCGCCCACATCAGGCCACCGCCGGCACCCGGCTTGTACTGGATGATCATGTCGACCGCCGGGCACTTCTTCTTGAGCACTACCTGCTGGTGTCGCCCCGAGATGTCGGTCTCGCCGCCCGGCGGAAACGCCTGCCAGTACATGATGTTCTTGTCCGGGCACGGCTGGGCCGATGCGGCCCATGCAATCGGCAACAACAGCAGGGCAAGCAGGCGCTTCATCAGGGGTCTCCTCTGGCGCGGGTGGCCAAGCCTGCGCGCTCTTGGGCGGCGCGCCAGGACAGCACGGCGGCTGCAGCCCGACGATGGCACGCGGCGGCCAGCCCTGCAAGGATGGGCAAGCGTCAAGCGACGCGGAACGCGCCACGCTGCTGCCGCACCCCGGCGTCGCTCCTAGAAGCGGGCGGCACACCCTTCGTAGGTGGTGCTGCCGTAGCGCAGCGTCGCCCGGGCGCCAAACGCCGACTCGGAGCGGCCGTCGCTGCACAACTCCTCGGTCAGCTCGAGCCGGATCGAGCCACCGTCCAGCGGCGACCACGCATCCACCACCCGCGACGGGGAAGGCTTGGCCAGCGCAGCGAAGGCCGCCGCCGGGAACCGCACCGGCTTCTGCCCCGGCCGTTCGAGTTGGCCTCCGCTGGAGGTCAGCACAAAGCGCCAGGACGGGTCTTCGCCGGAGGCCCAGAGGCGGGTCCCCGCCGCGATGTCCGTGGGCGCGCTGTCACAGTTGGCGACGGTGCCCAGCGCACGCTGGAACTGCCGCGCGGTCGCGACCAGGCCGGCGACGTCGCCGCGCAACTCCACGTAGAGCGGGCGTCCCGACTCCAGCATGATCCTGCGCACCTCGTCGATGCCGGCGGTTAGAGCGGCGTCGGGCGTGGCGTCCTCGACCCTCAGGGTGCGCGGCGCGAGCTTCCTGCCTTCACATGGCTGGAACAGGATCAGTCCATTAAGCCCGAGGCTGGCAAAGCCGCGCAACTCGGCGGCTGTCGCGGCCGGCACGGCCAGCGCCATCGCAAGGAGGATCGGTACGGGCGCGAGCAGGCGCAGGCGGGCCGTCGATGGGCGGGAGCAGGCGGGTTTGTGCATGGGCAGTCGATCGGGGGGCTGCAAATGAAAGCGGGCGCATGGTAGTCCAGGCGCCCGCAGGAGACCGGCGCGCACCGCGCGCGCCGGGAAAGCGATTACAGGTTCGGGTAACCCGTCTTCGAGGCCGGGTTGAAGATGTCGAAGTTCTCGGTCGCGGGCACGTTGAGCTGGAACTTCGGATCCGAGGTCTGGATGCCGAGGTACTTGCGCATGGCCGCATGAACGTGCCGCGGCGCCATGACCTTGCCGTTGACCGCATCGACCGCACCGGTGGCCGGATCGACCTTCACCTGCTGGTGCCTCGGGCCGCTGGCACCGAACACGCGATTGCCCCAGGCCGGCGGCGTCGCTTCCATCAGGATCTGCGTGCCGACCGAGTGGTGGTCCTTGCCGTTGCCGTTGTTGAGCGGCGTCCGGCCGAACTCGGAGTAGATCCGGATGAAGATGCGGTTGGCGATGCCCATCGTCCCGGCCTTGGTGATGATGTAATCGACCAGGTCCGTCAGGCGCGGCAACGACTGCGCGTAGCTGTTGGCGAGCTGCCCGTGCCCGTCGAAGCCACCGCTGGAGAACTGCAGCGTCGAGGTGATCCCCGCCTGGGCGGCGACCAGGCCGACGTGCGCCGCGTTGTCGAACGTAGCCGGCAGGAAGTCCGACACCCGTGCCAGCAGCGCACGTGAATTCGACGCCGCGTCGAACTGCGCGTTGACCAATTGTGCGCGCGGCACCATGTTGCTGGCCGCCTGCGCCTTGACGCGCTCGGTGCGTGCCGCCAGAACTTTCTGGACATCGCCCGCCTTCATGAAGTCGTTCGTTGCCGACGCCGAGTTCGGCGACAGCAGCGTGCGGAACGAATTGCCGTCCGGCATCGGCGCCGCCGGTGCCAGCCCGACGCTGGTGCTCATGCCACCGGCGTTGAGCCAGGGCATCGGCAGGTTCTTGCCGTGCACCGAGGCAAACAGCTCCGACAGGTTCGGGTAGTTCATCGCCAGCATGCCGGTGGCGTGAGCCCGCGTGCCGTCGTCGTGGCTGTTGGTCTCGCTGTTGACGCCGTTCAGCACCAGCATGTTCTGGAAGTAGCGCTGGAAGAAGACGGCGTTATTGCCCATCGGCGCCGCGCGGATGTTGCCCGCCACCACCGCCGGCGTGCGCGCGGCGGCGTAGTTGTTCATCGTCGGGTCGGTCTCGCGCGGGTCCGCCCACGAGCTGGCATCGATGCCGCCGCTTGCGTGCACGTTGATGAGGACCTTGCCGGCGTACAGCGACGACTGGGCGCTGGCGATCGGGATCAGGCCCCAGCTCGGGATCACCGCGCCGGCGATCTTCAAGAAGTCTCTACGGTCGATCATTTGAATGCTCCTTCTCTTCTTGGCGATGCGCGGTTATTCGAACAGGAACTTCGAGTCGCCGATCATGTAGGCGATGACGGCTGCCCACGAGCGGCCCGTGTAGTTCGGGTCGTTGGTGTTGTTGTACGAGCAGTTCGTCGGACGCGCCGGTGCCACGGCGCGATCGGCCCAAACCGCCTTGAACAGACCCACCGTGCGCTGGACTTCCGCATCGGTCACCGGGACGTCTTCCTTCCACAGCGCCTTGTGCAGGTTCTTGGCCGTCGCCTGGATCGCGGCATCGCCGTCGGCCGTGGCCGGCGTGTTGGCGAGCGTGACACCACCGAACAGCAGGCGGTTGGCCACCGGCTTGTTGAAGTCGGTCATCACGATGTTGCACGACAGCTCGGACATCATGCGGTCGGCGATCATCGTCTGCACCATCGTGTACTCGTTGGCGCGCATCATGCGGTTGAGTCCGCCGTCGAAGTTGCCGTAGTTCAGCGCCTGGCCCGCGTACGGGTTGTTGAACTGGTTCCACGCCACGCCTGTCACGCTCAGGAGCTTGCGGTTCAGCGCGGCCGGATTCAGCATCGCCTGGCTGCCCACGTCGGCCAGTTCAAGCGCGCGAGCGGTGTTGATGCCCGTTGCCTTCTGTGCCTTGAACCACTGGCTGGTCACGAGATCCACCAGCAGGTCCTTGACATTGAACTCGCCGTTGCCGCGGTTGGTCGCAAAACGTGCGGCGATCGCCTTGAACTCCTCGACCTGCGCGTTGTAGGCGGCCAGCTGGTTGGCATAGCCCGGAGCGGTCTGGTCGGTCGGCGCCTTCAGCGGCTCGCGGTTGAAGACGGCCTGGTACCAGAAGTGCACCGCACCCTTGGCGAAGCGTGCATCAGCCGCCACCTGCGAGCCCATCCACTGCAGCGCGGTGTTGTTGCCCGTCACGCCACCCGGCATCGGGGTGTTGCCGTAGCCCGGAGCGTGCTGGTCACGGAACCAGTTGTCGCCGTCGACGTAGTAGGCCTTGCCGTCCTTGTCCTTCGGATAGTTGTTGTTCCGATAGGTGGCCGGCAATGCATGGTCCTTGCCCGCGGCGGTGCGGAACGGCAGGTAGCGGTTGTTCTCCTGCCAGTTCTGCCAGCTCGCCGCGATCGGATCGATGACGGTATGGCACACGGAGCAGTTGGGGTTCTCCATCGTCGGGATCTTGAAATTGGCGCTGTCGTCGATGGGTCGCATGGCCAGCGCCGCGACATCAGTGGCCAGGAACTGCTTGGACATGATGTAGACGCGATGACGGTTGCGGTTCGTCGGTGTCGTCGGGAAACGCTGCAGCCACGAGTGCGTCGAGATGACACCGGCGTGCTCACGATCGCCCGGCAGACGTCCGTTCGGCAGCACGGCGGGGAGGAACTGGCTGTCGCTCGTCGCGTCGGTGGTCGGGTCGGCTGTGGTGAACGTACCGGTAACCCTGGCCGCCAGGTATCGGGCCTGCAACGCATTCACGACCGTGTACTTGCCCGCAACCATGTCGGTCCAGGGCTTGTCGCTGTTGACGATGTACTTCATCAGCGAGACGGGCTCGTTCATCATCGCCTGCTGGAAGCGGTTGCGCACGCCCGCGGCCAGGTTGGTGTTGTTGATGACGTCGGCCGCGCTCGGCAGGTCGGTCGCATTCAGGCCCATGTTGTTGCCGAACACCGTGACGCCGCGCGTCAGGAACCAGGTGTCACCGGCTTCGTTCAGGAAGGCATCGAAGGCCGGGCCGGTCATGAAGCCGCGGATCGTCGTGCGCAGCATCGGCGCGCCGCCATCAGCAACGGCCTTGGACTCGGCCGCGGTCGGGTTGCGACCCGCGAACAGGATCGCCGCCTTGGCGAGCACCGTCTGGTCATCGGCGAAGCTCACGCCGTTCCAGAACTGGGCCGCCACTGGCGCACTCGTCGTCGTGCAAGCCTGCTTCATTTCCGGCACGAGTTCGGTCAGCGCCTTATACGGCGTGGAGTTGGCGTCGACGAAGGGCTTGCCACCGGTGTGGTTCATGCCACCGATGACCTTCGACAGCAGCGTGTCGCTCGAGGCGCGTGCGTAGTTACGCAGCACGTTGTAGTTCTGCAGTTCGGTTCCACCGCGCACGAACACCAGGTTCGTGCCGCCGGCGGGCAGGCCCGTGGCGTGGCAGGTCAGGCAAGAGCTTGCGCCGGAACTCATCGCCGGCCAGACGATGCTGGAGAACTGCGCCGGGACGACGTTGCAGGTTCCGCCTTCGGCCACACTCACCATGACAGAGCCGCGGTTGAAGTTACCGGCCGCGTCTTTAACCGTCAGCGTGACCGTGTAGCTACCGGGCTCGACGAATGTATGTTGTACGGATTGGCCCGCCTTGACCGGACTGTTGTCCTTGAAGTCCCATTCAAAGCTTGCAATGTTGCCCTTGGGCTCCATCGCCATGAAAGTGACTTCGAGGGGTGCCATGCCTGTCGCCGGCGACATGGCGGTCGGCGTTGCGGAGATCGCCGTGGTCGGCGCCCCCGACGCGCCAGGCGCGCCGCTTGCGGCTGGCGTCGAGGCATCGCCTCCGCCACCGCACGCTGTTAGCGAGATTGCTGCCAGTACGACAAGGGAACCGCACAAGGCGTTGGCAAATCTCGCCTTGATCCCTGAAGTCACGTCCATGTTCATCGTCTTCCTCCCAGTGCCACTGCTGACGGGTAGCGCACTGTGCCGCCGTGGCCGCCGGGAAAAAATCGGTGAGACGGATGAGGCGCTGGTACCGCGCCGCGTGAGGGTCCGGCTGAAGGGGGGGTTTCCCCTCTCAAAAGCCGCGTTTTTCAGCCAAGCGGAAGAGGCTCCGACTCATACTTCCGGATGAGGGCTTCCGGGGCCTTTTCGCACTGCAACGCCCGGCGCGTCAGCCCCGAAGGCTTGTTAGCGGGCCGTTTGGGGACTTTCCGCAGGCTTGCGCGCGCGCTGCCGATGCTAGTGTTTAACGCCATGGGATCCGTCCTCTCCACATCCGCTACCAAGGTATCACCCGCGTTGCAGCGTTTCTGCCTCGCGCAGGCAAACGCCTTTGTCGTTGCCGCCGAGGTCCTGGGCGAGCACGGCGTCGAGCCCGCGTTCGGAGAGCTTCTGGTGCAGGAGAAGCGGCTGACGACCGGGCAACTGGCCTGTCTCAGTTCCGGTTTCGGGCTCTACTGGCAACGGTGCCGAGCCCTGCACGCCGCGGCGCCCGGCGCGTGGTTTCCACCGCGACAGACCAACCTGCTGGTCGTGGCGGAGGCGCGCGGTGTCCTGCCTTACCTCGAACCGTTCCGCGGCACATCGTCCATGCTCTACACGGCGGACCTGGACACGCATCCGGAGTACGTCGCCGCGCTGCTTGTGCATATGGAGCGGCTGTCGCTGCTGCGCTCGGTGCCAGCAACGGTCGCCTACAACCTCAGTTACTGGTTCGAGCGCGACGCGAACAGCCGGCAGGCGTTTGCAGACGCGGCCCGTCAGGCCCGGCGTCCCGATGCGGCCGCCTTTGTTGCGCTCGCGGAGGCGTTTGGCTGGATCGACGAACTGCTGCAGGACCCGCTGCGGGTACCGCAGAAGGAGATGACCGAACCGCACTTGCACATCGACGGGGCGGATCTTTATGTGCCGAAGCGCCTGCAGCCGCAATTGACGGCACTGGGCATCGCCGCCGAGGAGGCCGTACGCGCGGCCATGGCGGCGCCGGCTGTCGTCTCATCGGGTTCGGGCTCGCTCGACGCGCTGTGCGACTGGCTGCGCGAGTCGCGGGCGCATGTCATAGTGCATGGACCGAACGGTGGCACGCTCTGGACACCGCAGCACGACGACCCCATCCGCGTCCGGCGCGTGCTGGCCGACGCAAACGACGAAGCGGTGGCCAGCATTCACGCGGACCTGCGCACCATCGACGAACGTTCGCGCCAGTTCCTCGGGCGGGTGCGCGAGGTGGATGCCCTGCCGACGCACTGTCCTGTGCTCGAAACGGGCGGCGGTACCTACGTTGACGCGACACGACGCTCTGTGGTCTACGAAATAAAGCAGCCGGCTTTTGATGCCAGCTCGGTGGTCGCGCCACCCTATCACCGGCTGCTGCTCGGCGCCCGCGTCATGCACGAATGGGGCCATATCGCGCACACCGCGAAGATCCTGCGGCTGCCCGAGGAGCGGCGGCCGGAATACTTTGCCGCTCGCGCTGACCTCGGCACCACGTTCGCACGCGTGGTCGCCGCGTTTCCCGGGCACCTGCGCGCCGTGGTGGACGAAGAACTGCAGTCGATCGAATCCAGCCGGGACGAACTGCCCAAGGCGCTTGCCCGCAAGACGCTGGCGCGCGTTGGCGACTATCTGGCCAACCTGATGTCATCGCGCCTGATTCCGAACGAGGAGATGCAGGCCTACGTGCGCACCAACGTGACCCATCACCTGGACGAACAGCTCGGGCTGGTCAGCGAACTGGCGCGTTATGCCTACGAGATCCACTACCTCGACCTCGCCGGCCTGCCGCGCAGCTACTTCTACGGCACCTCGCGCTTCCCCGATCACTTCATCGACACCGGCATCGTCCGCGCGGAAGACGCGGAGGCACTGTTCGACGCCGCCGGCCGCGTGCTGGCGTGCTATGCCATCGACGAGTCGCGTCTTACGCTGCCCGCGCGCGTGGCGCACTGAAGCGCGCCCCCGGCCGCCGCATCAACCAGATCACGATCATAAGGTTCAGCAGGTTCCACAAGGTCCCGTTGAGGAAGGCGGCTCGGTACGAGCCGGTGAGGTCGAACACCGCGCCCGACATCCAGCCGCCCAGCGCCATGCCGAAGAGCGTCGCCATCAGGACGAGCCCGACGCGTGCGCCGGCCTGCTGCGGGGAAAAGAACTCGCGAACGACGATCGCATAGCTCGGCACGATGCCGCCCTGGAACAGGCCGAAGAGCGCCGACACGATGTAAAGCGACGTCAGGCCGTCGAAGAAGAGGTACATCGCCAACGCAACGCCCTGCAAAGCAGAGCCGAGCAGCAGCGTGCGCAGGCCCCCGATGTGATCGGCGATCCAACCGGACAGCAGCCGGCTCACGATGCCGAAGCCGAGCATCAGCGACAGCATCTGCGCACCCGCGGCCGGGCCATAGCCGAGGTCACCGCAGTAGGCCACGATATGTACCTGCGGCATCGACATGGCGACACAGCAGGCAAGGCCCGCAATCACGAGCAGCGTCTGCAGGGCGCGCGGCGAAATGCCGAGATCCCGTGGCGGGCGGAGCGCCTGCGCAGCGGCGTGCGCGTGCCCCGTGTGCGGCGACCGGCGTCGCAGCACCAGCGTCAGCGGCAACATCGTCAGCAGGCACACCACGCCTATCAGCAGGTGCGTGTGGCGCCAACCGACAGTCTCGATGAGGTGCTGCACGATGGGCGGCCAGACCGTGCCAGCCAGGTAGTTGCCGCAGGCCACGATCGACACGGCCAGTCCTCGCCGGCGCTCGAACCAGTGCGAAATGTCGGCCAGCAGCGGCCCGAACGTGGCGGAACTGCCAAGAAAACCGATCAACAGGCCCTGTGCAAGTGCGTAGGTCAGCAGCGTGGGCGCGAGCGCCGCGGCGCCATAGCCCAGTGCCAGCGCAAGCGTCGCAAACGCCAGCGGCAGGCTGACACCGTAGCGGTCTGTCAGCTTGCCCATGACGATGCCACCGAGGCCGAAACCGACCATCGTCAGCGTGTAGGGCAGCGACGCCGTACCGCGATCGACGCCGAACTCCGCCTGCACGGCCGGCAATGCCACGATGACCGACCACATGCCGACACCGCCGAGCGTCGACATGGTCAATGTCGCCACCAGCCGCCACCACGCGACGGACGAGTCGATGGCCGGATCGGCGGCAGGTGTCATGGAAGCAAGGGGCAGCGCAGCGATGGACCGGGCGGACCCGAGCATACGGCACGCAGCACTGCAGCAATGTCTGTGAAAAATCGTGGCGGCAGAATCGTCGCGCCATCCACGGCGTATCGATCCTCACGTATTGAAGTGATGCGCGTGTCACCGCGGAACTCGAGCGGCACGATGGCGTCCATCCTGGATCGGGTTCGTCCAAGCGCGGCCGCGTACGCGGCATGCAGGTCTTCACAGGAACTTCACCGTCGCGCGCCAGACTGCACGCATGCCACGCCTCCCCGTCCGAGCCGACCGTCGCCGCGCCCTGCACGCCAGCACGGCATGGCTGATCGGCCCGCTGCTGTCGATGAACCCGGTGCTGGCGCGCGCGCTGGTCGATGACACGCACGCCGCCATCACCGAGCAGGTTGCACAACTCGTCCACGATCGCCACACACCGCGCGAGCGGGCGGTTGCCATTCACGATTTCGTGCGCGACGAGGTGCGCTTCGGCTTCACTCCCCACTTCTATGCGATGTCAGCCACCGAAGTGCTGTCGGCCGGTATCGGCTTCAGCAATACAAAGTCGACGCTCTTCATCGCGATGCTGCGCGCGGCAGGCATCGAGGCCCGGCAGCAGTTCGTCGATCTCGACGCGGCCCTGCTCCGGGGCCTGCTCGACTTGCGGACCCCCTACATCGACCACAGCTACACCGAAGTGAAGCTGGACGGTGCATGGATCGCGACCGACAGCTACGTCGTCGACCTGCCGCTCCTCCGCGCCGCCCAGGCTGCGCTGCGCGTGGAAGGACGCCGGGCGGGCTACGGAGTACGCGCGGACGGCCGCGCTCACTGGGACGGCCGGTCGGCATCGTTCGTGCAGTTCACGCCGGGAGATTCCGGCAGCTCGCGCCACCGCTGGGGCGTGTTTCCCGACGTCGTTGCCTTCTACGAGTCGACGCCAGCGGCGTGGAATCGTCGCGACGACATCCTGCGTGTTGTCTTTCCACTGGCCGCCGTCACGGCGAACCAGACCGCGGATGCGCTGCGCCGGCATGGGCCGACGGCGGTCCGCGGCGGGCGCACGAGGCCGCGTGCATGACGGTCCGCGCCACGGCCCTTGGCGCGGGCCGGCTTCACGTCGAGGTGCGGACTTCCGCGGCCGTCGGCTCGATGTTCAGCATCGAACGGGCAACGGCCTCCGCCACTTCAATTCCGTCCACGCCGGCTGACATGATGCCGCCCGCGTAACCCGCGCCCTCGCCCGCCGGAAAGAGACCCCTGACGTTGACGCTTTGCATTCCCGCGCCGCGCGTGATGCGCAGCGGTGACGAGGTGCGCGTCTCGACACCGGTGAACACGGCATCCGGCCGCGCGAAGCCCTTGATCTGACGGTCGAACGCCGGGATCGCCTCGCGGATGGCCTCGAGCACATACTCCGGCAGGCTCGCGCGGCCCGGCTCGGCGAGATCGGTCAGTCGTACACCGGGTGTGTAGGACGGCAGCACGTCGCCCAGCACGCTTGACCGCTGCTTCCTCAGGAAGTCGCCCACGAGCTGACCCGGCGCGCAGTAATCGCCCCCGCCGAGTTCGAACGCGCGCGACTCCCACTGCCGCTGGAACTCGATTCCGTCGAGCGGGTGGACCGCACGCGAGTGGCGCGCATCCACGTGTCCGGAGAGCGCGTAGTCCGCCGGCGCAATGCCGACGACAATGCCGGCATTCGCGTTGCGCTCGGCGCGCGAATACTGGCTCATGCCATTGGTGACGACGCGTCCCGTTTCGGATGTTGCGGCCACCACGGTGCCGCCGGGGCACATGCAGAAGCTGTAGACCGAGCGTCCATTGCCGGCGTGATGCACCAGCTTGTAGTCGGCCGCGCCGAGCTTCGGATGGCCGGCCTGGGCACCGTAACGCGCGCGGTCGATGACGCCTTGCGGATGCTCGATTCGGAAGCCCACCGAGAAGGGCTTTGCTTCCATGAAGACGCCGCGCTCATAAAGCATCGCGAACGTGTCGCGTGCGCTGTGGCCGGGCGCGAGGACGACGTGATCGGCGTCCAGTGCTTCGCCCCCGGGATGCGCGGGATTCGCCACCGTGACGCCGCGCATCGCACCGTCCTCGATCAGCACGTCGACGACGCGCTGCTCGAAGCGGATCTCGCCGCCGAGTGACTCGATCTCGGCGCGCATCTTCTCGATCATGCTGACGAGGCGGAAGGTACCGATGTGCGGCTTGGCGACGTACAGGATTTCCTCGGGCGCCCCGGCCTTGACGAACTCCGTCAGCACCTTGCGCGTCAGGTGGCGCGGATCACTGATCTGGCTCCACAGCTTGCCGTCGGAAAAGGTTCCCGCGCCGCCCTCGCCGAACTGCACGTTCGACTCCGGATTCAGCACACCCTTGCGCCACAGGCCCCAGGTGTCCTTGGTCCGCTCGCGCACGCGCTTGCCGCGCTCCAGCACGATTGGCCGCAGGCCCATCTGTGCCAATACCAGCGCGGCGAAAATTCCGCACGGACCGAAGCCGATGACGACCGGGCGCGTCCGCCCGCGGGCATGAAAGTCCGCCGGCGCATGACCGATGAAGCGGTAGGTCGTGTCCGGCGCCGGTTTCACGTGCGGGTCACCTTGGCGCGCAGACAGCACGCCGGCTTCGTCGCGCACCTCGCAGTCCACCGTGTACGTGAGCATCACGGCACTCTTGCGGCGGGCGTCCACTGCACGGCGGAACACGCTGAATGAACGCAAATCGGTGTCGGCCACGCCGAGCCGCGCAACGATGGCCACGCGCAAGGCCGCGTCGGCATGGTCGAGGGGTAGCCGGAGTTCGGTGAGGCGGATCATTTGCGGGGGCTTGGAGCGACCCGCTATTGTCGCCTCAGGCTCGTACCCAGGCTCCCATGTCACCGTCCCCCACCCCGTTCGGCAGCTGGCCGTCCCCGCTCAGCGCGCGCGATGTTGCAGCGGCATCCCTCAGCCTGACCTATGCAACAGCGCACCGCGGGCGGCTCTACTGGACCGAATCGCGGCCGCAGGAGCGTGGGCGCAGTGTCCTGGTCACCGAAGCACCGGGCGGCGTCATCGAAGACGTGACAAACGCCGAGTCGAACGTTCGCTCGCGCGTACACGAGTACGGCGGCCGCGCGTACGGCGTGGCCGACGGCCGGGTCATGGTCTGCGCGTTCGCGGATCAGCGCCTGTACGTTCAGCGCGCAGGAAGTGCGCCGCGCGCAGTGACGCCGGAAGGTTTCCGCTACGCGGATTTCGCCGCCGCCTCCGATGGGCACACGTTCTTCGCCGTGCGCGAGGACCACAGCGCGCCGGGCGAGCCGGTCAATGCGGTCGTCGCCATTGACGTGGACATCAACTCCGCCGACCGGGTGCTGTTCGATCGCTCGGACTTCGTGGCCTACCCGCGCCCGAGTGCGGACGGGCGAATCGCATTTGTCGCCTGGAACCACCCGAACATGCCGTGGGATGCGACCACGCTGTATGTCGCGCGACTCGGCGCCGATGGACTCGAGGATCTGCGGGTCGTTGCGGGCGCGCCCGGGTCGACGGCCGAATCCGTCATCGAACCCGTCTGGGACGCGGACGGCACGCTCTATTTCCTGTCGGACCGCAGCGGCTACTGGAACCTCTACCGATGGAAGGACGGGCCGACCGAGGCGGTCACCTCGACAGATGCGGACTTCGGCGGTCCGCTGTGGAATCTCGGCGCTTCGACCTACGCGCTCACCGGCGTTGGCCGCGCCCTGGCACGGATCTGCCGCAATGCCGTGGATCAACTTGCGCTGGTCGATCTCGCCAGCGGCCGCCTGACGGACCTCACACTCCCCTTCGTCACGTTCGGGTCGGTCGGCGTGCTCGACGCGGAGCACGGATTCGCGATCGCAGCCGCCGAGACAGTGCCGCACGCGCTGATCACGTTCTCACTGCGTGACGGTACGCACCGCGTCGTGCGCACCGGAGGTCCGGCCCCACTGCCGCCGGACTTCGTGTCGCGGGCCGAGCCGATCCGCTTCCCCACACGGCCCGGCGCCGATGGGGTCGCGCGCGATGCGCATGCGTTCTTCCATCCCCCGTGCAACCCCCGTTGCAGCAACCCGATGGGCGCGAAGCCGCCTCTGCTGGTATTGGTGCATGGCGGGCCGACGGCGCACGCCGCGCCCGCGCTGAGCCCGCCGATTCAGTACTGGACGACCCGCGGATTTGCCGTGGTGAATGTCAACTACGGCGGGTCGAGCGGCTTCGGGCGCGACTATCGCAATCGCCTGCTCGGCGAGTGGGGCGTCGTCGACCTCGCCGATGTGGTCGCCGCCGTCGACTACCTTGTCGCGCAGGGGCGCGTCGACGGTGCGCGAGTCGCCATCCGCGGCGGCAGCGCCGGCGGCTTCACCGTGCTGGCGGGGCTCGCCTTCACGCGGCGCTTCGCGGCGGGCATCAACTACTTCGGCGTGGCGGACCTCGAGTCGCTCGCGGCCGATACCCACAAGTTTGAGAGTCGCTATCTGGACCGCCTCGTGGCGCCGCTGCCTGAGGGTCTGGCGATCTATCGCGCCCGCAGCCCCACTCATCATCTCGAGGCACTCGACGCTGCGCTGATCACGTTCCAGGGTGACGAGGATCTCGCCGTGCCGCCGGCGCAGAGCCGTGGCATCGTCGCGGCCGTCCGAGCGCGCGGTAAGCCGGTCGCGTACCTCGAATTCCAGGGCGAGCAGCACGGCTTCCGCCGCGCCGAGAACATCGTGCGCGCACTCGAAGCGGAGCTTTACTTCCTCGGCCGGATCTTCGGATTCACTCCGGCAGATGTCATCGAGCCCGTGCCGATCGACAACCTGAAGTAGTCGCATCGTCAGGGTCCCTGACGAAACCACCGTGCGCAGAGCGTCGGCGGCACGCGCCGGAGTACCGGCCGCCGCGAGCGCTCAGCTCCGACACTTTTTTGCGAGCGCCCGGCGCGTATCGACCTCACCCAGCCTTATGCGGCGGGCGATGGTCTCCGGGGAAAAGTCGGCCGGGCCACCCAGCGCGTCCGGCTTCGAGGTGCGGATCACGGTCAGGCGATCGACCCGACGGTGGTGGCTCATGCGCACGAAAGCCGGATGCCGGCGCAGGGGGCTGCGTGCTGGGAGCGCCGCGTCGACCGCCCGCATCAGGTCGATCTGGGCGTTGTACATCTCGAAGAGCTTGAGGTCATGCTGGAACTTGCCGAAGAACGTGAGCTCGAAGGCGCGTTGCAGGACTCCCGTCATGTCCTGCGGCAACGTGGCGCTCCGCGCGAAGAGATCGACGACGATGATCTCCCAGCGCGCCCGCGGATCGGCCGCGTTATGCGCCTCGATCGCGTTCAGCGCCGGGCGCAGCGGAGTGTTCGAGATCAGTCCGCCGTCCCAGTAGTCGCCGCCATTGATGCTGACCGTCGGAAACACCGGCGGAAGGCTGGCGCTGGCCATGACATGGCGCGCGCCGAACGACTCCCGGCTCGAGAACTCGGCCAGCCGGCCGCTCTTCACCTCCACGGCGGTGACGATCAGTTCCGTCGCCGAGCGACGCACACGGCGGAAGTCGACCCATTCCTCGATCGCCTGTTCGAGCGGCGCCGGGTCGTAGACATAGGTCGCCAGCGGCGGCGCGGCGTAATACGCAGGGTTGATGCGATACAGCGCGCTGGCTCCGGGTGCCGGAAAGGTATTGGCGAACATCGCGGGCACGAACGGGTTGGTCTGCATTGCCATGCGCTGCCACAGTTCGTCGAGATGCTCGCGCGGATCGCCGCGCGCGCCGACCAGGATGGCCGCCATGACAGCCCCGATCGAACAACCCGTAACGATGTCGAACGTCCGTCCCGGCGGCTCCAGCAGGGCCTTCAGCACCCCGGCTTCGTAGGCGCCGAGTGCCGCGCCCCCTTGCAACACAAGCGCGGTGCGCAGGCCGTTGGCCCGTTTGGCCGTCGGCCGGGCAGTGCCCGATCGCTTGGATCGTGAAGGTGCCTGCATGACGACGGAGGAAGATCTGGGCGGACCCATCGCTGACCCTGCGCAGGCTAGCGCCCGCGGCAAAAAGCAACGCCGGTCCGGTCAAACCTTGCGCACGCGAACACGGGCACCGGGATCGAATCCTTGGCCGCCCGTCGGTCAGGCGGGCGAAAGAAACCACACCGTCGTGATCAGCCCGTCCAGCACTTCGTAGGCGGCGACGACCTCGAGCGGCTGGTCACCGATGCCGGTCACATACTCCTGATCGATCACCTTGTTGCCAAGCACGATGCGCTGGCGGACTTCTGCGTGCAGCCCCGCCAAGTTGAAGCGCTTCGTTGCGTAGAACTCGCGCAGGGCAGCCTTGCCGACCATGGCCGGCGTGGTCGACGGCAGGCGGAAGATCCGTACCTGATCGTGATAGGTTGCGACAAAGGCATCGATGTCGCGCCGGTTGTAGGCGTCGACCTGGCGTTGAACGACTTCGACTGATGTTTTGGACATGGCAGCCTCTCCGTAGACCGGCTACTGCGGCCGCTCGTGCAGCAGCCACGCCAGCAAAGTGAAAGTAACGAAGGCCATCACCGTCGAACTGATGATGATGCGGGTGATGCGGCCATTGTCGGCCCCGTAACGCTCGGCCAGCAGCGACACGGAGCTCGCTGAAGGCAGCGCCGCGGCCAGCACGATGACCGTCAGCGTGAACGAGTCCAGCGGCGCTCCCAGCCGGATGGCGGCGACACCCAGCGCCAGGACGACCAGCGGATGGACGATGAGCTTCGCGATGGCCAGCGGCAGGTAGCGCTGCAGCGGCGTGCGCGTATGCACATGCTGCCCGGCGCGCCACAACACGGTGCCAATTGTGAAGAGCGCCACCGGCGTGGCGGCATCGCCGAGCATCTTGATGATGGTTTCCGCCGGGCCTGGCAGCCGCAGTTCGAACGCCGAAAACACGAGCCCCGTCGCGATGGCGGCCGGCAACGGGTTGGTCAGCGTGCCCTTGAGCAGCCGCCCGATCTGGGCCGGCGCATGGCCACCTTGCGCCCCGCCGGTCTGCGCCAGCGCAATGCAAAGCGAGCTGGTGAAAAACAGATCCACCAGCAGAGTCGTGATCACCGGGCCGGCGGCGGCCGGACCGAGCAGCGTCGCGAGCAACGGCACACCCATGAAGCCGGTATTGGGCCAGACGACGGTCAGCGCACCGAGCGCGGCGTCCTTCATCGGCACCGCGTCGGTTCGCGTCAGGGCAATGGTCGCGACCACGAGCACGACGGCGGTGATCAGGGTGATGACCAGCACCACCGGATTGAGGACCTGGGCCACCGGCAGCGAGGCCCCGAACCGGAACAACATGCACGGCAGCGCGAAGTACAGGACGAACAGGTTGAGCCCTGGAATCGTCGCTTCGGGCAGGATTTTCGAGCGTCCCGCCAGGTAGCCGCACAGAACGAGTGCGAAAAACGGGATCGTGACCGCCAAAATGGCCTGCATGGGCGCAAGTATCTCAGGCGGAACCGCAGGGTAGGCTGCCGCGCGAATGCTCCGGGCCCGGCATGCCGGGCCAAAAAGGCGGCTGGACAAGCGCCGGACAACCGCGTACCGTGTCTTCTGCTTGCGTTTGAGTGTCGTTAGTCCATTGGTACCCTGAGCCGGTCATTTCAACTCCGACCGCGCCTTGTTCCCCGGTTTACGTACTTGATCGTTTGCACGCAGCAGGATGTTCCTGCCAGCGTTAGTTATCCATCATTTTTCAAGGACGTTTTTCAAAATGGCACAAGGTACGGTCAAGTGGTTCAACGAATCCAAGGGTTTCGGCTTCATCACTCCTGAAGGCGGCGGAAAAGACCTGTTCGCTCACTTCTCGGAGATCCAGTCGGCAGGCTTCAAGACCCTGCAAGAAGGACAACGCGTCGAGTTCACGGTTGCCCAGGGCGCCAAGGGCCCCCAGGCTACGCAGATCAAGCCGCTGTAAGGCTTCAGGCTTCAGAAAAGACCGCCGCACTCGCTGGCGGTCTTTTTTTATCTGCGCGACACTCACACAAACCTTCCGGAGGTTCCCACTTGGCAAAGCCCAACTACTCGTTCGAAAAGCGTCAGCGCGAGCTGGCCAAGAAGAAAAAGCAGGAAGAAAAGCGCCAGCGCAAGGCGGCGGAGAAATCCGACAAGGCTCCTGGCCAGGAAGAAGCCGCCCCGGCAGCGACCGCCGGCGAAACGCCGCCCGCGGCGTAAGGGCCATTTGCCGGCGCCCTTCGGCGCGGTCTGCCGCCGGCTGTATGAAGGGCGCAACGCAGCGCCGCCGCATCTCCCCGTTGACGGAATGCCGCGGCGGGATCAACAATCGCTTTCTCGCTCACCGAGCGCCACTTCCCTCCGGAGGCGCGCATGTCCAAGACTGATCTTGTTCGCTAGTCGGCCGCCCCGCCGCTGACTCGGACGTTTCCGATTCGGCCGCACCCGCGGCCGGCCACTCTGCATCGACCCCGGTCGCGCGCAAACGCGCGCGTGTCGTGCTCGCGGCGTTTTTTCGCCGCTCGATTCGGAAACCACCATGACTCCAGAGCTTCACGATCGGCTGCGGCCCATCGGCTATTCCAACCTCGTCGGGCAGAACCTCGCGCAGTTGCCGGCGACAGGCAGTGCAATGCGCGTACTCGAAGTGCACCGTGACGGCGCGGTCGTGCACGATGGCGCCGGGGAGCACCGCGCGCATCTGCTGCCGACGCTTGCGCGCGAACTCGCCGCGAAAAGCGACGCGCTCGCCGTTGGCGACTGGGTACTGGCCGCTGGCGACGACAGCGGCGGGCTCTGGGTCGCGGCCCGCATGGTGCCGCTCAACCAGCTCGTCCGCCGCACGTCGGAGGGGGCGCGCCAGTGCCTGGTGAGCAACGTCGACACGGCGCTCATCGTGATGGGTCTCGATGGCGATTTCAGCCTGCGCCGCCTCGAGCGCTATCTGACGCTGGTGAGAAGCGCCCAGGTGTGGCCCGTCGTAATCCTGACCAAACGCGACCTCGGCGACCACGGCGAAGCCCGTTGCGACGAGACGCGCCGTCGCATTCCGGCCGATGTGCCGATCCATGCCCTGGACGCACGCCTGCCATCGGTGGCGCAGGAGCTTGCTCCCTATCTCGGTGCGGGCCAGACGCTGGTTCTCCTCGGCTCCTCCGGAGCAGGCAAGTCGACGCTGACGAACTCGCTGCTTGGCCGCATGGAGCAGGCGACCGGAGCGGTGCGGTTCGACGACAGCCGCGGACGACACACGACGACGGCGCGTTCGCTGCATCTGTTGCCGGGCGGCGCCTGCGTCATCGATACGCCGGGGCTGCGCGGGCTGCAGGCCGACACCGACGAGACCGGACTCAACGCCAGCTTCGCGGACATCGTCGCGCTGGCCGAACAGTGCCGCTTCCGTGATTGTCAGCATGACGGTGAACCGGGCTGCGCGGTGCGTACAGAGGTCGATGCGGACAGGCTCGCCAATTTCCACAAGATGCGACGCGAGATCCGGCGCGAAACCATGACGCTGCTCGATCGCCGCAAGCAACTCGCGGAATGGAAGGCGCGGGGACGCGCGGCCGAACAGCGCATGAAGATGAAGCGGGGCTAGAGGCCTGTAGCCGACCCTGCTGGCGTGCTTTGCACGCTTGCCCGGGACGAGACGCCGGCACTTCGACGCGGGGAGCGCTGCCTGTGCTCGGCCGGCGCAGCCGAGGCGTTCTTCCCTGGCCGACGACGACTCGCCCTTGGGGTTTACACGATGGGGCGTGGCTCGAGTCGCGTTGCCGGCAGACAACCCCGGGGCTCCTGTCGTTGACCGCCATCAACGCCGGCGGCCGCAGCGGGGTCACGATGAAAGCAGATGCTCAGCAGAGCAGGAAGGGCACTATGACGTTCCCGATCCAGATCACGTTTCACCACATGGACCGCTCGGAAGCGCTGGAGCAGGCGATCAACGAGAAGGCCGAGAAGCTTGGAAAGTTCCACCCGTCGATCACTCAATTGCATGTGGCGGTGACCTCCGAGACGCGCCACAGCGCGAAGGCGCGTGAATACCGGGTGCGGCTCGATCTGCACGTCAAGGGCAACGAATACGCGATCACGCGCCAGGCGGATGAAGATGCCTTCGTCGCCGCCCGGGACGCGTTTGACACGGCGCGCAGGCTGCTCGACAGCGAAATCGACGAGCGCCGCGGCTTCGTCAAACAGCACTGAGCGGCCGCGCGCGGCTCCCGCCGCTCCCGATCGCGGCGCGCGGTTGGAATTGTGCGTCCGCGGCAGCCCTGCGCCGCCGCGGCACGTACTTGGCCCGTGCCATTTGCAGTGGACCGCTGCAACAGGCTCCGCGCCTTACGCCCTTGCAGGCGCCCTTCGGAAAATCTACTGCGCCGGCGCTGCGTACTTGATGACAGAAAAGCTGGCGCCCTGCGGGTCCCGCAGCACGGCCATCCGACCGACACCTTCGACATCCATCGGCGGCACCAGAACCGCGCCGCCGAGCTTCTCCGCCTCACGGATCGTTGCGTCGACATCCGCCACCGTTACATAAACGCCCCACATCGGCGGCATACC
>Ga0209391_10000244_pt1 | contig 23801 bp, 27 predicted proteins | sample PPLLak3March2015_FD_187246 | JGI IMG/M metagenome (GOLD analysis project Ga0209391, IMG submission 187246) | Freshwater sediment microbial communities from Prairie Pothole Lake near Jamestown, North Dakota, USA - PPLs Lake P7 Core (1) Depth... | ecosystem: Environmental > Aquatic > Freshwater >...
CACGTCGCCGGACAGCAGCACGGCCTTGACGGGGGCGCGGCGGCGCTGCAGCGCGGCATGGAACAGCGCCGGCGTCAGTGCCGCGTCGAAGGGCTCGGCGCCCAGCCGCTGCAGCAGCGTCGAGGCCGGCGCGACGTGCAGCGAGGCCGACCAGACGACGGCGCCGAAGCGCCGCGGGTCGTTCAGGCGCAAGGTGCCGCGGTCGGTGACGAGGTCGAAGTGGTCGTGCGGCCCCGGCTCCGGCGCCTCGCGCAACAGCGCCAGCGATCCCGACATGCCCAGGTGCAGCAGCAGCCCGCCGTCGTCGGTGGCGACTGCCCGGGGCCAGTGCCCAAGCGGCAGCCACAGGTATTTGCCGCGCCGCGCCACCGCGCCCACGGTGCCTCCGACCAGGGATTCGGACGGCCGGCCGAGCGGCCAGCGCAGCGGTTTGCCCAGACGCGCCGCCAGCACGCGCGCCCCCAGCAGCGGCGCGGCAATACCCCGACGCGTGACCTCGACCTCAGGCAGTTCAGGCATTGGTTCATTATGTGAGAATGACTCTCGACCGCTCTGGAGTCCCGATGTCCGAACGCCCACGCTGGCGCCCCACGCTGGCCGCCCTCCTTGCGGTGCCGGCCCTGCTGGCGGCGCAGCCGGCGACTGCCCAGTCGGGTGAGTCAGGCGGCACCACGCCGGCGGCCAGTTCCGCGCTCGACGGCCGCCTGCTCTACCAGGTGTTGATCGGCGAGATGGCGCTGACCGCGGGCGACGCCGGGTCGGCATACACCTGGATCCTCGACGCCGCCCGCCGCAGCCGCGACGAAGCACTGTTCAGGCGCGCGGTCGACATCGCCCTGCAGGCCCGCGCCGGCGAGCAGGCTCTGGCCGCCACGCGCGACTGGCAGCAGGCGCGGCCGGAATCGCTGGACGCCCTGCGACTGCAACTGCAGATCCTGCTGGTGCTCAACCGCAACGACGGCATCGCCGAGCCGCTGCAGGCCCTGCTGGCGCTGACACCCGAAGCCGAGCGACCCGGGCTGGTGTCCGCGCTGCCGCGGTTCCTGCAACGGGCCAGCGACCCGCGCTTCGTCGCCGGCGTGCTGGAAGAGTCGCTCAAGCCGTATCGCGACGCCGAGGCCACGCGGGTCGCGGTTCGCGTGGCGATCGGCCGCTCGTGGCTCGACGCACGTGAACCCGATCGGGCGCTGGCGCTGGCGCGCGAAGCGCAGGGCCTGGATGCCGCGGCACCCGGGCCGGCGCTGCTGGCGATGGAACTGATGCGCGAGCGACCGGCGGCGGAGGACCTGGTGCTGCAGTACCTGCGCCAGCCACAGGTCGAGCCGGCGGTCCGCCTGGCCTATGTGCGGCTGCTCACCGGCGCCCAGCGCTATGCCGATGCAGTGACGCAACTGGAAGCGGCCACGCGCGCCGAGCCCGAGGTTGCCGCACCGTACCTGTCGCTGGGTGCGTTGCACCTGGAGCTCAAGCATGTCAAGGAAGGCGAAGCCGCGCTGCAGCGCTATATCGAACTCGTGCAGAAGCAGCCCGCGGCGGCTGCCGAAGGCGCGGCTACGACGGGCCCGGCGGATGCCGACGACGACGGCGCGCGCCCCGAACAGGGCCTGGTGCAGGCCTGGCTGATGCTGGCGCAGTCGGCCGAACAGCGCGGCGACTATGCCGCCGCCGAAGGCTGGCTGGCGAAGGTCGACGACCCGCGCCGCGCGCTCGAGGTGCAGGCACGCCGTGCCTCGATCATGGCGCGCCAGGGCCAGCTGGCGCAGGCACGCGAACTGATCCGCCGTGCCCCCGAACGCAGCGCCGAGGACCAGCGCGCCAAGCTGGTGGCCGAAGCCGGCGTGCTGCGCGAGGTCAAGCACTGGCGCGAGGCCTTCGAGGTGCTGGGCGAGGCCAACCAGCGCTTTCCCGACGACGCCGACCTGATGTACGAACAGGCGATGATGGCCGAGAAGATCGACCGCCTCGAGGAGATGGAGAGATTGCTGCGACGCGTCATCGAGATCAAGCCCGACAACGCGCATGCCCACAACGCCCTGGGTTATTCGCTCGCCGATCGCAGCCAGCGCCTGCCCGAGGCACGCGTGCTGATCCAGCGCGCGCTCGAACTGTCGCCGGGCGATCCCTTCATCACCGACAGCCTGGGCTGGGTCGAATTCCGCCTCGGCAATCATGCGGAGGCCGTGCGTCTGCTGCAGCGCGCCTATGCGGCGCGGCCCGACCCCGAGATCGGCGCCCACCTCGGCGAGGTGCTCTGGGCGCTGGGCCAGCGCGACGAGGCGCGCCGGATCTGGCTCGAGGCCAGGGGACGCGACGCCGGCAACGACGTGCTGCGCGAGACGCTCGCCCGCCTGCGCGTCGAACTGTGATCGGCCGCGCGCTGGCAGCGCTGGCGGCGGCTGGGATGGTGGGCTGCGCGACGCCGCCGCGCGCACCGGGCGAACCGGCCTGGACGAGCGGACGGCTGGCGGTGAATATCGCCGCCGATGCCGGCCAGGCGGCGCAGAGCATGAGCGCGGCCTTCGAATTGCGAGGCGACGACCGGTCGGGCGAATTGCGGCTGAACTCGCCGCTGGGCACGCGTGTCGCGCAGGCGCGCTGGGCGCCTGGCCTCGCGGTGCTCGACACCTCCGAGGGCGAGCGACGCTTCGACACGCTCGACGAATTGTCGCGCCAGGCGCTCGGCGAGGCGCTGCCGCTGGCCGCCCTGCCCGACTGGATCGCCGGCCGGCCCTGGCCGGCAGCGCCTCACTTCAGGCGCGACGACGGCTTCGAGCAGCTCGGCTGGCAGGTGGTGCTGTTGCGCCTGGCCGATGGCGTGATCGAGGCGCGGCGCCCTGCCCCGCCCGCCGTGATCGTGCGTCTGCGGCTGGACCAGGACGCCCGATGACCCTGCGCGCGCTCTACGACGTTCCGGCACCCGCCAAGCTCAACCTCTTCCTGCACGTCGTGGGTCGGCGCGCTGACGGCTACCACCTGCTGCAATCGCTCGTCGTGCTCATCGACTGGGCCGACACGCTGCACTTCGAGTCGCGCGCAGACGGTGTCCTCAGCCGGCGTGACCTCGGGCCGACGCTGCCCGCGCACGACCTCTGTCTGCGCGCCGCGCGCGTTTTGCAGGCGGCCAGCGGCACCCGGCTGGGCGCCGACATCTCGATCCTGAAACGGGTGCCTTGGGGCGCCGGCCTGGGCGGCGGCAGTTCCGACGCCGCGAGCACGCTGCTGGCGCTGAACCGGCTGTGGGCGCTGCACTGGCCTCGGGAGCGATTGGCCGAGCTCGGCCTGCAAGTCGGCGCCGACGTGCCCTTCTTCCTGGGCGGACACCCTGCGTTCGTCGAAGGCATCGGCGAGCGGCTGACGCCGCTGACGCTGCCGCCGGCGCGGTTCGCCCTCGTCAAGCCGCCCGCAGCCATCGCCACACGGGACATCTTCGAGCACCCGGCGCTCGTCCGTGACACCGGTGCTGTTATACTTGCGGGCTCTCTTGGAGGGGTTGGACGCATCGGTGCGCCGGCCGAGTGGATGCAGGGTTTCGGCAAGAACGACCTGCAGCCGCCCGCCGAAGACCGGTGCCCCGAGGTGGCGCAAGCCGCCCGCTGGCTGGAGGCACGTTACGGCAACAGCCGCATGACGGGCTCGGGCAGCGCGGTCTTTGCAAGAGTCGGTGCCGGTGTGCCACCCGAGGCGGCATTCCCCGAGGATGAACTTCCGCTGGGGTGGGTGGGACGCATGTGCCGCGGCCTGGATCGACATCCGCTGGATGGGTGGGCCGGCTGAACGGTTTTGTAGGGAGTGGCGTCGAGCCGCTTCCTGTGTAGGGGAGTCGCCAAGTTGGTTAAGGCATCGGATTTTGATTCCGACATTCGAGGGTTCGAGTCCTTCCTCCCCTGCCAAACCCTGACCTGAATCCGGTGCCGCAGCGCCGGCCGCCCCAGACGGAGCCTCCATCGTGCTGTTCAACACCGTGCTCTTCACCGGCAACGCCAACCCGGTGCTGGCACAGGAAATCGCCTCGCACCTGGGCATCGAGCTCGGCAAGGCCATGGTGGACCGCTTCTCCGACGGCGAGGTCACGGTCGAGATCCGCCAGAACGTGCGCGCCCGCGACGTCTTCGTGCTGCAGCCCACCTGCACGCCGACGAACGAGAACCTGATGGAACTGCTGATCATGGTCGATGCGCTCAAGCGGGCCAGCGCCCGCCGCATCACCGCCGTGATCCCGTATTTCGGCTATGCGCGCCAGGACCGCCGGCCGCGCAGCACGCGCGTGCCGATCAGCGCCAAGGTGGTGGCCAACCTGCTGGAGACGGTGGGCGTCGAACGTGTGCTGACGATGGACCTGCACGCCGACCAGATCCAGGGCTTCTTCGACATCCCGGTCGACAACATCTACGCCAGCCCGGTGCTGCTGTCCGACCTGAAGAGCAAGGACTACCCGAACCTGGTGGTCATCTCGCCGGACGTCGGCGGCGTCGTGCGCGCGCGCGCACTGGCCAAGCAGCTCGACTGCGACCTGGCCATCATCGACAAGCGCCGACCGACGGCCAATGTCTCCGAGGTCATGCACGTCATCGGCGAGATCGATGGCCGCAACTGCGTGATCATGGACGACATGATCGACACCGCCGGCACGCTGGTGAAGGCGGCCGAGGTGCTGAAGGAGCGCGGCGCACGCAGCGTCTACGCCTATTGCACGCACCCGGTGTTCTCGGGTCCGGCGGTCGAGCGGCTGCGAGCCTCGCAGATCGACGAAGTCGTTGTCACCAACACCATTCCCCTTGCCGACGAAGCCAAGGCCTGCACCAAGGTGCGCCAGCTGTCGGTGGCCTTCCTGTTTGCAGAGACCATGCGCCGCATCAGCGACGGCGAGTCGGTGACCAGCCTGTTTGCGGAGCAGAACAGCAACTTCTGACGCGAGGGCGGGCTGCTTGCGCAGCCCTGTCCTTCTTTTCGCAGGCCTTTGGCCTGCAACCCCAAGGCAGCCTGGTCGCGGGCGCCTCAACTTCCTGGAGAAATCATGCAATTCACAGCTTACGAGCGTACGCTGCAGGGGACCGGAGCGAGCCGCCGCCTGCGCAACGCCAGCAAGGTGCCGGGCATCGTTTACGGCGCCGGCGAGCCGAAGATGATCGAGCTCGACCACAACGCGCTCTTCTTCGCGCTCAAGAAGGAGGCCTTCCACTCGTCGATCCTGGAGATGACGCTCGGCGACAAGACCGAGAAGGTGCTGCTGCGCGACTACCAGATGCACGCCTACAAGCCGGTCGTGATGCACGTCGACTTCCAGCGCATCGACGAGACCACCAGACTGCGCAAGAAGGTGCCGCTGCACTTCAGCGGTGAAGAGCTGTCTCCGGCGGTGAAGACCGACAAGTGCCTGGTGGCCCACGTGCGCACCGACCTCGAGATCGAGTGCCTGGCCGCGCAGCTGCCCGAGTTCGTGCCCATCGACCTGTCGGGCCTGGTCAAGGGCACCAGCCTGCACGTCAGCGACCTGAAACTGCCCGAAGGCATCAAGGCCGTCAAGCGCGGCACCCTCAACCCGGTGATCGTCGCCGTGACGCTGCCCAAGGCCGAGGAAGAAGTGGTGGCTGCGCCCACCGTCGTCGTGCCTGCCGAGAAGGGCAAGGCCAAGCCGAAGAAGGACGAGAAGCAGAACAAGAAATAGGCCCTCCCCCGAAGGAAGGCCCCACGAAGCCCCACCTCGGTGGGGCTTCGCCGTTTTCGAGTCCTCTCGATAATGCGACGCATGATTCGACTCTTCGTCGGCCTGGGCAACCCGGGTGCTGAATACGAGGCCACGCGGCACAACGCCGGCTTCTGGTGGCTGGGCGCCCTGGCCGGCAAGCTCGACGCGCGCCTGGTTCCCGAGCGCGGCTACCAGGCGCTGGCGGCGCGCGTGAACGGCCCACGGGGCCCGGCGTGGCTGCTCGAGCCGATGACCTTCATGAACCGCTCGGGCTTTGCGGTGGCCACGCTCGCACGCTTCTTCAAGATCGAACCGCAGCAGATCCTCGTCGTGCACGACGAGCTTGACCTGCTCCCCGGGCAGGCCAAGCTCAAATTCGGCGGCAGCGCCGCCGGACACAACGGCCTGAAGGACATCCACGGCATGCTCGGCACGCCCGACTTCTGGCGCCTGCGACTCGGCATCGGGCACCCGGGCGTGAAGTCCGAGGTCGTGAACTACGTGCTCAAGCGGCCGTCGGCCGCCGACCGCGAGGCGATCGAGCAGGCGATCGCCAAGACCCTGGATGCGAGCGACCTGCTGCTGGTCGGCGAGATGGACAAGGCGCTGGCGCGCATCCACGCCCAGCCGCCGCGGCCCAAGCCGCCGCGGCCCGCGCCCGCTGTGCCACCGCCAGCTCCGGGAGAAGACGAATGAACAGGATCCTCGTCCTGGCCCTCCTGCTGCCGGCCCTGGCCGCACAGGCGCAGGACGTCTGGCGCTGCGGCCCCGAAGGCCGCAGCTTCAGCGACCGGCCCTGTGCCGACGGCAAGCCGATGCAGATGGCCTCGCTGGCCGACATCCGGTCGGCGGCCGAGGTGCATTCGGCGCGGGAGGTCGCGGCGCGCGAGCGGCGGCTGGCGGAGAGCCTGCGCCAGGAGAGGCTGGCGCGGGAGCAGGTGGCCGGGTCCGGCAGTCGCGGAGCGTCCCGCGTTCAGCACGGTCAGGGTCGCGACGGCCTCAGGCCACCGCGGGAGCCGGAGGACCAGCCGCCACTGCGAGCGACGCGTCGGGCTGTTGCAGCCGATGGACCTTGGCGAGCAGTTGCTCCCTCGTCTCGACGTGCGAAGGATTGACCGGGATGCAGCTCACCGGACACAGCTGCACGCACTGCGGCTCATCGAAATGGCCGACACACTCGGTGCAGCGCTGCGGGTCGATGCGGTAGATCTCCTCGCCCATCGAGATCGCCTGGTTCGGGCACTCGGGCTCGCAGACATCGCAGTTGATGCACTCGTCGGTGATCCACAGGGCCATGGCGCGGTCGTCAGCTCTCGGGTTGCGCGACGCGCTCCTTCAGCCGCCGCAGCACCGAGGGTGCCACGAATTTGGAGACATCACCGCCGAGGCTGGCAATCTCGCGCACGAAGGTGGCGCTGACGAACTGGTACTGGTCCGACGGCGTCATGAAGACCGTCTCCACGTCGGGCATCAGCTGGCGGTTCATGCCCGCCATCTGGAACTCGTACTCGAAGTCGCTCACCGCGCGCAGGCCGCGGATGACGACCTTGCCGCCGTTCTCCACGACGAAGTCGCGCAGCAGGCCGCGGAACGTGGTGACCTCGACATTGGGGTAGGCGGCAGCGATCTCGCGCGCCATCTCGAGCCGCTCGCCGGGGCTGAACATCGTGCGCTTGTGGTGGCCGGCAGCCACTGCCAAGATGAGGCGGTCGAACAGCCGCGAGGCGCGCCGCATCAGGTCCTCGTGCCCCAGCGTCATGGGATCGAAGGTACCCGGATAGACGGCGGTGAGCGGGGCGGTCGTGGTCACGGCACATTCCTCCTGGGTGCGAGGCGGGGCTCGGCGGCGGCAGTTTAGCCGCGCTCAGGCGATGTGCCTGAAGAGCTGGGCGTGCACGGCGCCGGCCTTCAGGCTGCGGTGCAGCACCAGCCCCGGCGGCGGCTCGGCCAGCGGCTGGCCCGATTCGAGATAGACGAACCCGCCTTCGCAGGCCAGCGGCGCCGCCACGGCCATCGCCGGCAGCGCCAGCCCGGCGTCGAAGGGCGGGTCGAGCAGCACCAGCTCGAAGCGCCCCGGTGCGGCGCTTGCCATCCACGCCAGCGCATCGGCGCGTTCGATGCGCACCATGGTGCCGCCCAGGCGCTGGCGGGTCGCTTCCAGGCTGTGCGCCAGCACGGGGTCGCGTTCCAGCAGCACGACCTCGGCGGCGCCACGCGAGGCGGCCTCGAAGCCCAGGGCGCCGGTGCCGGCGAAGGCATCGAGCACACGCCAGCCGCCGAGGTCCTGGCCGAGCCAGTTGAACAGCGTCTCCTTGACGCGGTCCGGCGTCGGCCGCAGTCCCGGGCGGTCGGGCACAGGCAGCTTGCTGCGCTTCCACAGACCGCCGATCAGGCGCACCTCGCCGGGCGGGCTGCGCCGGGACCCCGAACGGGCGGCGGGACGGTTCGGCCGGTTCACAACCGCACCGGTATGCCGTCGCGCGCAAGCAGCGCCTTGGCCTGGCCGACCGTGAATTCGCCGTAATGAAAGATGCTGGCCGCCAGCACGGCATCGGCGCCGCCGATGCGTATGCCTTCGGACAAGTGCTCGAGCGCCCCGACGCCGCCGGAGGCGATCACCGGCACCGGCACGGCGTCGCATACGGCACGCGTGAGTTCGAGGTCGAAGCCGATCCGGGTGCCGTCGCGATCCATGCTGGTGAGCAGGATCTCGCCAGCGCCGAGTTCGGTCACGCGGCGCGCCCAGGCCACGGCATCCAGGCCCGTATTCTGGCGGCCGCCGTGCGTGTAGACGTCCCAGCCGCCACCGGGGTGGCGCTTGGCGTCGATGGCCACCACGATGCACTGTGCGCCGTATTTGTCGGCCGCCTCGGCGATGACCTCGGGCCGCGCCACGGCGGCCGAGTTGAAACTCACCTTGTCGGCGCCGGCGTTGAGCAGCCGGCGCACGTCGGCCACGGTGCGCACGCCGCCGCCCACGGTAAGCGGGATGAAGACCTGCGAGGCCACGGCCTCGATGATGGGCAGGATGAGGTCGCGGCCATCGCTGGTGGCGGTGATGTCGAGGAAGGTCAGTTCGTCGGCACCCTGCTCGTTGTAGCGGGCGGCGATCTCCACCGGGTCGCCGGCATCGCGCAGTTCGACGAAATTGACGCCCTTGACGACGCGGCCGCCGGTGACGTCGAGGCAGGGAATGATGCGCTTGGCCAGCATCAGCGGGCCCGGCCGGCGCCGGGCCGCCCCAAGCCGGCCGGCGCCCCCTCGGGGGGGTAAGGGCCGCGGCTCCAAGCCGGCCTGCGCCGGCTTGGACGGCCCGAACGGCGCTGCCTCTGGCAGCGCGTGGAGCGTCGCGAGCGTGGGGACATCATGACGCGAGTTCGTCGGCGCGCGCCTGCGCGGCCGCGAAATCGAGGTCGCCGTTGTAGATGCTGCGGCCGCAGATCACGCCTTCGATGCCCTCGAACTCCACCGCGCAGAGCTTCTCGATATCGGACAGGCCGGACAGGCCGCCGGAAGCGATGACTGGAATCGTGAGCGCCTGCGCCAGCTTCACCGTGGCCTCGATATTGATGCCGGTGAGCATGCCGTCGCGACCGATGTCGGTGTAGATGACACCTTCGACGCCGTAGTCCTGGAATTTGAGCGCCAGGTCCACGACCTCGTGCCCGGTGAGCTTGCTCCAGCCGTCGGTGGCCACGCGGCCGTTCCTGGCGTCCAACCCGACGATGATGTGGCCGCCGAAGGCCGTGCAGGCGTCCTTCAGGAAACCCGGGCTCTTGACCGCCGCGGTGCCGATGATGACGTAGCTCAGGCCGTCGTCGAGAAAGCGTTCGATGGTGTCGAGGTCGCGGATGCCGCCGCCGAGTTGGACCGGTATCTCGTCTCCGACTTCGCGCAGGATGGCCTTCACCGCCGCCTCGTTGACCGGCCGGCCGGAGAAGGCGCCGTTGAGGTCGACGAGGTGCAGCCGCCGTGCTCCTGCGTCGAGCCAGCGGCGCGCCATGGCCGCGGGATCCTCGCCGTAGGTGGTCGAGGCCTTCATGTCGCCCTGTTGCAGGCGGACGCACTTGCCGTCCTTGAGGTCGATGGCCGGTATCAGCAGCATGGCTCGGTTGGGAGCGTGGTGGGAAAGGTGTGGGCGCGCGCGCCGGCGGGCGGGCGGTGCAGGTCTGTGCAGGTCGGTCGGCTAGGGCTTCCAGCGCAGGAAGTTGCGGTACAGGGCCAGGCCGTGGTCGGCGCTCTTCTCGGGGTGGAACTGGGTGGCAAAAATGTTATCCCGCGCCACGGCGCAGGTAAAGCGCGACCCGTAGTCGGTCACGCCGGCAGTGTGGCGCGGGTCCGACGGGTCGGCCCAGTAACTGTGCACGAAATAGAACCAGGCGCCGTCGGGCACATCGGTCCACATCGCGTGCGATCGCTGTTCGACGCGGTTCCAGCCCATCTGCGGCACCTTGTAGCGGCTGCCGTCGGGCTGCAGCCGGCCCTCGAGCCGGAAGCGTCGCACTTCGCCCGGGATCAGGCCCAGGCCTGGCGTGTCCTGCTCCTCGCTGTGGTCGAGCAGCATCTGCATGCCCACGCACACGCCCATCAAGGGCTTGTTCGCGGCGGCGTGCCGCACCGCGTCCTCGAGACCGGAGTCGCGCAGTTCACGCATGCAGTCGCGCATCGCGCCCTGCCCCGGCAGCACGACACGTTCGGCGGCCATCACCTGCGCGGGGTCGGCGGTGACGACCACCTGGACATCCGTTCCGGCGGCGACGTGCATCACCGCCTGCGACACCGACCGCAGGTTGCCCATGCCGTAGTCGACGACCGCGACCTTTTGCATCGCGCTAGAGGCTGCCCTTGGTGGAAGGAATCACGCCGGCGCTGCGCGGGTCGGGCGCGAGTGCCATGCGCAGTGCACGCGCGAAGGCCTTGAATACCGTTTCGCACTGGTGGTGCGCGTTGTCGCCCTTCAGGTTGTCGATGTGCAGCGTGACGAGCGCGTGGTTGGCGAAGCCCTGGAAGAATTCGTAGGTCAGCTGGGTATCGAAGCCGCCGATCATGCCGGCCTTGAAGGGCACGTGCATGTGCAGCCCCGGCCGGCCCGAAAAGTCCACCACCACGCGCGACAGCGCCTCGTCCAGCGGCACGTAGGCGTGGCCGTAGCGCGTGATGCCCTTCTTGTCACCCACGGCCTGCGCCACCGCCATGCCGAGCGTGATGCCGACGTCTTCCACCGTGTGGTGGCCGTCGATGTGCAGGTCACCCTGGGCCTCGATCTCCAGGTCGATGAGGCCGTGGCGCGCGATCTGGTCGAGCATGTGGTCGAAGAAACCGATGCCGGTGGCGAGCTTGGCCTCGCCGCTGCCGTCGAGGTCGACGCGCACGCGGATCTGCGTTTCCTTGGTGTCGCGCCGGAGGTCTGCGCTGCGGTTCGTCATCTATATGCTTTCCTTCAGGGCCCGGATCATCAGCTCATTCTCCTCGGGCGTGCCCACCGTCAGGCGCAGGCAGTTCTGCAGCAGCGGGTGCAGCCCGGCGATGTGCTTGACCAGCACGCCGCGCGCCTTGAGGCCGTCGAAGGCGCGCGCCGAGTCGGGCACGTGCACGAGGATCATGTTGGCTTCGCTCGGGTGGGCCCGCACGCCCGGCAGGGCGCGCAGCTCCGCCTGCAGGCGCTCGCGTTCGGCGCGCAGCAACGCCGCCTGGCGCGCGTACTCGTCGGCGTGCTCGAGCGCGAACAGTGTCGCCTCGGCGTTGAGCACGCTCACGTTGTAGGGCGGACGCACCTTGTCGACCTCGTCGACCAGCGCGGCGGCGCCGCAGAGATAACCCAGCCGCACGCCGGCCAGACCGAATTTCGACAGCGTGCGCATCACCAGCACATGGTCCTGCGCCGCCATGCGCTGCATCCAGCTGCGCGACGAGAAGGGCTGGTAAGCCTCGTCGAACACCACCAGGCCGTGCTGGCGGCCGACGGCGGCGACGATGCGCTCGACGATCGCGTCGTCGAACAGGTTGGCCGTGGGGTTGTTGGGGTAGGCGATGTAGGTCAGCGCCGGGCGGTGCTGTTCGATGGCCGCCAGCATCGCGGCTTCGTCGAGTTCGAAATCCGGCGTCAGCGGCACGCCGACGAAGCGCAGGCCGCGCAGCTGCGCCGACATCTGGTACATCACGAAGCCGGGCAGCGGCGCCAGCACCACCGCGCCGGGCACGTCACAGGCGACCGACAGCATGTCGATCAGCTCGTCGGAGCCGTTGCCGAGCATCAGCTTGCAGCCGGCGGGCAGCCCGACGTGCCGCGACAGGGCCGCCACGACGTCGGCGGTACTCTGCACCGGATAACGGTTGATCGCCACGCGGCCCAGGCGTTCGCCGAGTTCGCGCTGCAGTTCGAGCGGCAGGCGGAACGGGTTTTCCATCGCGTCGAGCTTGACGAGCCCTGCGCTGGGCTGGATGGCATAGGCGTGCATGGACTTCACATCCTGGCGGATGGTGCGTGCGATGCGGTCGGCCAGGGAGGTCATGGGTGGTGTTTACCTTGCGCCGTGCTCATGCCTTCAGGCGCAGCACCATCTCGCGCTCGCCGTCTTCCACCCGGCCCGTATAGGCGAAACCCACCCGGGCATAGAACGCGGCGGCGCCGTCGTTGCCGATGACGTGCGACAGGCCGACCTGCGCCACGCCGAGGCGGCGCGCCTCGGCGATCACCCAGCGCATGGCCGCGACGCCGAGGCCGCGGCGCTGGAAGCGGGCGTCGATGAGCAGGCGCCAGACATAGAGCTCGTCTTCCGGCTCGTCGGGGTCGAAGCGTGTGTCCCACAGCAGCAGGAAGCCCACCGCCTCACCGCCGGCGTAGACGCCCAGCGAGCGGGCGTTCGTCTCGAAGGAGGCCTGCGCCACCGACTTGGCCACCGGCGCCACGAAGCCCGCCTGCGCGGGTGCCACGTCCAGGCGCATGAGCTCGGCCAGGTTGTCGCGGCTGACGGGGCGCACTTCGACGTCGGCGACCACGACCGGCGCCGCGACAGCACCGTCCAGGCGCATTTCCGCTGCGCGGGCGTGGGCCTGCAGCCCCTCGCCATGGGCCAGCACCGACGCGACCGGCCCCAGCACCTGGGCACCGACGGCGCTGACCTCGATCAGGCTGCTCCGCTTGACGAAGTCGTACACCCCCAGCGGCGACGAGAAGCGTGCCGTGCCCGACGTCGGCAGCACATGGTTGGGACCGGCGCAGTAGTCGCCCAGACTCTCGCTGGTGTAGGCACCCAGGAAGATCGCGCCGGCATGGCGCAGCAGCGGCTCCCAGCGCTGCGGTTCGAGCGCACTCACCTCCAGGTGTTCGGGGGCGATGCGGTTGCTGATCTCGCACGCCTCCTCCATGCTGCGGGTCTGGATCAGCGCGCCGCGGCCTTCGAGGCTGGCGCGGATGACGTCGCGGCGCGGCATCGCGGGCAGCAGGCGCCCGATGGCCTCCTGCACGGCGTCGATGTAGGCCGCATCCGGGCACAGCAGGATGCTCTGCGCCAGCTCGTCGTGCTCGGCCTGGCTGAAGAGGTCCATCGCCACCCAGTCGACGGGGGTGCTGCCGTCGGCCAGCACGAGGATCTCGCTCGGCCCGGCGATCATGTCGATGCCGACCTGACCGAAGACGCGCCGCTTGGCGCTCGCGACATAGGCATTGCCGGGGCCGGTGATCTTGTCGACGCGCGGAATCGCCGCCGTGCCGTAGGCCAGCGCCGCCACCGCCTGCGCGCCGCCGATGGTGAAGACGCGGCGCACGCCGGCCACGAAGGCGGCGGCGAGCACGAGCGCATTGCGTTCGCCGCGCGCATCGGTCGACGGGCCGTCCCGGCGGGCCGGCGTCGGCACGACCATCACGATCTCGCGCACACCGGCCACCTGCGCCGGGATGGCATTCATCAGCACGCTCGACGGATACGCCGCCTTGCCGCCCGGGACGTAGATGCCGACACGGTCCAGCGGCGTGACCTTCTGCCCGAGCAGCGAGCCGTGGGCGTCACGGTAGACCCAGCTGCGGCAGGCGGCGTCCATCTGGCGCAGGTGGTAGCTGCGCACGCGCTCGGCGGCGCCGTGCAGGGCGTCGCGCTGTGCCGGCGTGATGGCCTGCAGCGCGTCGCGCAGTTCGTCGACGCCGATCTCGAGCGCGGCCATGTCGGCCGCCTGCACGCCGTCGAAGCGCGCCGTGTACTCGAGCACAGCGGCGTCGCCGCGGGCACGGACGTCGGCGATGATCTCGGCGACGCGGGATTCGATCGCGGCATCGGTCTCCGCGGACCAGTGCAGCAGGCGCTGGAATTCGGACTCGAAATTGGCCGCCGTGGTTGCGAGCCGGCGCATCGCAACGGTCATGCTGTCGCTCCCACCGCGGCCTCGAAGGCGTCGATCAGGGCGCGCAGCGGCTCGCGCTTGAGCTTCAGCGCCGCCGGATTGACGACCAGGCGCGACGAGATGTCCATGATCCGCTCCACCTCCACCAGGTGATTGGCCTGCAGCGTGCTGCCGGTGGAGACGAGGTCGACGATGGCGTCGGCGAGCCCGGTCAGCGGCGCCAGTTCCATCGAGCCGTAGAGCTTGATCAGGTCCACGTGCACGCCCTTGGCGGCGAAGTGCTGGCGCGCGGTGTGGGTGTACTTGGTGGCGACACGGATGCGCGAGCCCTGCCGGACGGCCGCTGCATAGTCGAAGTCCACGCGCACCGCCACGCTCATGCGGCAGCGGGCGATGCGCAGGTCGAGCGGGCGGTACAGGCCGCCGCCGGCAGCGCCGTCGTGCTTGCCGTGCTCGAGCAGCACGTCGAGCCCCGCCACGCCGAGGTCGGCGCCGCCGTGCTGCACGTAGGTCGGCACGTCGCTGGCGCGCACCAGCACGACGCGCAGGTCGGGTCGCGACGTGGCGAGGATGAGCTTGCGGCTCTTCTCGGGGTCGTCCAGCACCTCGACGCCTGCGGCTTGCAGCAGCGGCAGCGAGTCGTCGTAGATGCGGCCCTTGGACAGTGCGAGCGTGATCATCGGGTACTTTTCCGGTGCTCACCGGGCAGACCCCCCGCACCGTCGGGGCGGCGCGCAGCGGCCCCCCGCGGCGCGCCGCAGGGGTGGGCTAGTGGAGGTGGGCCGATGCCGAAGGGCCCTGGGCCGGGCTGGCAGCGAATTCGGCGGGAGTCAGGGTCTTCATCGACAGGGCGTGGATCTGCTCGCGCATTCTATCGCCCAGCGCCGCGTAGACACGCTGGTGGCGGCGCACGCGCGGCAGGCCCTCGAACTCGGCCGAGACGATGGTGGCGAAGAAGTGGCGGCCGTCGCCTTCGACCTCGAGATGCTCGCAGGCCAGTCCGGCGGCGATGAAGTCGCGGACCTGCTGGGGGGTGGGTTCAGCCATGATGCCGCGATTGTCTCAGGTGCGCAGCTTGTAGCCGATGGCGAGCAATCTCAGCGTGACCGCCGCCACGACGGCGAAGCTGGCGCCGACGATCGCCAGGCTCAGCCAAGGCGACACGTCGCTGACGCCGAAGAAGCCGCGGCGGAAGCCGTCGACCATGTAGAAGAAGGGGTTGAGGTGGCTCACTGTCTGCCACACACCGGGCAGCGAGTGCACCGAATAGAAGACGCCCGACAGGAAGGTCATCGGCATGATGATGAAGTTCTGGAAGGCTGCCGTCTGGTCGAACTTTTCCGCCCACAGGCCGGCCACCAGCCCCAGCGAGCCCATCATTCCGGCGCCCAGCGCCGCGAAGACGACCAGCCACCACGGCTCGGCCAGGTGCAGCGGCGCGAACCAGACGGTGACGACGAACACCCCCGCGCCGACCGCCAGCCCGCGCACCACCGAAGCACCGACGTAGGCCGCGAACCAGGCCCAGTGCGACAGCGGCGTGACGAGCAGGAAGACCAGGTTGCCGGTGACCTTGCTCTGGATCAGCGAGCTGGAACTGTTGGCGAAGGCGTTCTGCAGCACACTCATCATCACCAGCCCGGGGATCAGGAAGCTGGTGTAGCCCACCCCCGGGTAGACCTCGACGCGCCCCTCCAGCACGTGGCCGAAGATCATCAGGTAGAGCACCGCCGTCAGCACTGGCGCGGCCACGGTCTGGACGGCGACCTTCCAGAAGCGCAGGATCTCCTTGCGGAAGAGCGTGCCGGCGCCCGCGAGCTTCTTCATGCCGGGGCACCCTGCATGATCTCGAGGAAGACGTCCTCGAGGTCGGCGCGGCCGATCTCGAGGTCTTCCACCTTCACGCCGGCGGCACGCAGGGTGGCCAGCAGCGTCTCCACCTCGGCGGCATCGTGGGCCTTGACCTGCACGACGCGCCCGGTGATGCGCGCCGCGGCGGCCACGGCCGGCGGCAAAGGCGCGTCGGTCTTGAAGCGCAGCATCGTGCTCGCCGTGCCGGCCAGCAGCGCCGATGTCCTGTCCAGCGCCACCACGCGGCCCTGCTTGAGCATCGCGATGCGGCCGCACAGCGCCTCGGCCTCCTCCAGGTAGTGCGTCGTCAGCAGCACCGTGTGGCCCTGCTGGTTCAAGCGCGAGATGAACTGCCACAGCGTCTGCCGCAGCTCGACGTCGACGCCGGCCGTCGGTTCGTCGAGCACGATCACCGGCGGCCGGTGCACCAACGCCTGCGCCACCAGCACGCGCCGCTTCATGCCGCCGGAGAGCTGGCGCATATTGGCGCCGGCCTTGTCGGCCAGGCCGAGTGCGGCCAGCAACTCGTCGATCCAGGCGTCGTTGCGCCTGACGCCGAAATAGCCGCTCTGGATGCGCAGCGTCTCGCGCACGCTGAAGAAGGGGTCGAACACCAGTTCCTGCGGCACGATGCCCAGCGACTTGCGCGCCGCGGCGTAGTCGGTGACGACGTCGTGGCCCATCACGGTGACGCTGCCGCCGCTGGCCCGCGCCAGGCCGGCGAGCACCGAGATCAGCGTCGTCTTGCCGGCGCCGTTGGGGCCGAGCAGGCCGAAGAACTCGCCTTCCTCGATGTCGAAGCTGACGCCGTCGAGCGCGCGCAGCGGGCCGCGCGCGCCGCTGTAGACCTTGCTGACATTCTCGAAGCGGACCGCGGGCATGGAGCGCGGGATTGTAGGCAGGCCGCGGCCTGGCTGCCGATGCCAGAATGGACGGGTCATGGCGACCCAGAAGAAACCCCGCCGCACCGCCGAACGCATCCTCGAGGTCACGCTCGAGCTGTTCAACCGCTTCGGCGAGCCCAATGTCAGCACGACGCTGATCTCTGCCGAGCTCAATATCAGCCCCGGCAACCTGTACTACCACTACCCGGCCAAGGACGAGTTGATCAACTCGCTGTTCGGCCGCTACGAGCTGGCGCTGAACGAATTGCTGCAGGCCGCCGACGGCGTCGAGAATGTCGAGGATGCGTGGCTGTTCTTCCACATGCTTTTCGAGCTGATCTGGAGCTACCGCTTCCTCTACCGCGACCTCAACGACCTGCTCAGCAAGAACCGGCGGCTGGAGACACATTTCCAGTTCGTGCTCAAGAACAAGTCCCGCGCCGTGCGTGCGCTGCTCGACGGCCTGTCGCGCGGCGGCGCGATCCGCATCAGCGGCGCCGAGGCCGCTCCGGTGGCGACCTCGATGGTGGTGCTGCTGACCTACTGGCTGAGCTATGAATATGTGCGCGAACCGCGCCGCGCGCTGGAACCGGCCAGCGCTGCCGCCGCCATGGCGCGTGGCGCCTACCACACGCTGAGCCTGCTGCTGCCTTACCTCGACCCGCCCTCGCGCGCACACCTGCACACGCTCGTGGGGTCCTACATCGAGGCCGAGAACCCGGTCTGACGCCGCCCGGCGGCGCGAGGATTCACGCCTCGCCGCCGAAGCGCTTGATCAGGTTGTCGATGTACTTCTCGACCAGCTTCTCGAACTCGCCGCGCACGATCGGCACCACGACCATCTTCATCAGACCCGGCAGCGCCACGTTGACGGTGCCGTTGACCTTGAACTCCACCGCGGTGGACTTCTTCTTGTCGGCGATCTTCCAACTGCCGCCGACCAGCGCATTGCCCTCGCCAGGGACCGGCGTCCACACCACCGTGCCCTTCTTGCGGTCGGACACATACTTGCTGGCATAGACGGTCTGGATATTGACCTGTGCCGTGCCCACCTTTTCCATCTCCCAGCGATAGACACCGCCGCCCAGGTCGACCAGCTTGTGCACCTTGGGGAAGTGGCTGACCGAGGTCGGCACGTCCGACAGCAGGTCGAAGACCTCCTTGAACGGCGCCTTGACGGCAAATTCATAGCCCAGGTCGATGTCGACGGTGACGGTCATGGCAGGGGTCTCCTCGTGGTGGTGGGGTGGCGCTCAGATGCTCTCGCCCGCCCAGGGCAGCATCATGGTCAGGTTCAGCAACTTGTCGAACTCGGGCTCGAAGCGGTCGATCACCCGCTGCGGTTCGGGGCACAGGCGGCGGTCGGTGATGAGCCCGAACTGCACGCCGCCGCCGTAGGACAGGATCGAGACGCCGACCCCGATGTCGCCGGAGGCCGGCACCCAGAACATGGTCTGGCGCAGCGTCGAGCCGCACAGCGTGAGCGGCACGGCCGGGCCGGGCACGTTGGTCATCACCGCGGTGGCCTTCTTCGCGAACAGGCCCAGGATCATGTCCTGCACCGGCTTGATGAACAGGCCGCTGACCGACAGCACGGCGAAGGCCAGCAGCGGCTGGTAGCTGCCCTTGAGTTCGTCCATGCGGCTGCGCACGGCGTAGACGCGGTGCACCGGGTTGGCGATGCCGATCGGCAGCACCAGCGGCGCCAGGCCGAAACGGTTGCCCAGCTGCCAGGCCGTGTCCAGCGGCCGCAGGTTGACCGGCACCATGGCGCGGATCTCCCGGCCCGCCGGGTCCTGCCCCTGCGCGTGCAGGTATTCGCCGATGGCGCCCGCGACGCAGGCCAGCAGCACGTCGTTGACCGTGCAGCCCAGACCCCTGCCGATGGTCTTGACATGGTCCAGCGACATCGGCTCGCTCCAGGCCACGGCCTTGCGCCCCTCCGGCTTGCCCTTGAGCATCGTCGGCGAGTCGTCGGGCATCAGTGCCAGCGCGGCGACATCGCTCAGCACCTGCAGGCCGCTGCGCGCCATGTCCACCGAACCGAGCAGCGGCTCGCGCGGGTGGGCCAGCATCTCCATCGACCTGGCGACACCGCCGCCGGTCATGGCGATGGCCTTCACGGTGAGTTCGGTCAGCGGCTTGAGCACCGCGTCGGCCAGCCAGTCGCCGTCGTGATGATCTTCCGCGGCCACCCGCCGGCGGCGCTTCGGCGGATCGCTGCCGCCGTCGGTGATGCTCATCATCACCGAGATCAGCGCGATGCCGTCGCCGATGCAGTGGTGCACACGCGCGATCAGCGCGCTGCCGCCTTCGTAGTTCTCGATCAGGTGGAACTGCCACAGCGGGCGCCCGGGTTCCAGCGGCGTCGTGGCGAGTTCGCCGCACAAGCGCTGCAGGGCCTGGCGCTCGCTCTCGCCGCGCCGCCGCTTGAGGTGGATCGGCACGACGTGCTCGGCGATGTCGAACGCCTCGTCCGCGACCCAGGCCGCCCCCGCGGCGTCGGTCACCGCCTTCTGGCGGAAGCGCTCGTACTTGAGCAGCTTGTCGCCGATGCGCTCGCGCAGCGCCGCCAGCGTCAGCGCCGGCGTCAGCAGCCAGATGCCGACGATCATCATCAGGTTGACGTCGTTGTCCATGCGCAGCCAGGCGGTGTCCACGCGCGACATGCGCTCGGCGGCTGGCGGCATCGGGAGTCTCCTTGGCGGGCCGGGGCTGGGAAGCCGGCCACGATGCTGGGTAACATGCGGGCCGTCAAGCCTGGATTTTCACCCACGCACCACACCGGAGACCCCGCCATGTCCAAGCTCAAAACCGCCTTCGAGACGGCCGTTGCCGATAGCAAGAAGCTGCCGGAGAAACCCGACAACATGACGCTGCTGAAGATCTATGCGCTGTACAAGCAGGCCACGGAGGGGGACGTCGAGGGCAAGCGGCCCGGCTTCACCGACATGGTCGGCCGCGCCAAGTACGACGCCTGGACGGCGATCAAGGGCAAGGGCACGGACGAGGCGATGCAGGAGTACGTCGACCTGATCGAGTCGCTGAAATAGCGAAGCAGCGGCGACGCCGTGCGCCGCGTCCCCGCCTACTTCGCGGCCAGCGCCTTCTCGATCGTGGCCACGAGCGCAGGATCGGCCGGCGTCACATTGCTGGCAAACGCCGCCAGCGGCTGCCCCTGCCGGTTGACCACGTATTTGTGGAAATTCCACTTCGGCGGCTTGCCGGTGGCCTGCGCGAGGCCGGCAAACAGTGGGTTGGCTTCGCCGCCGGTGACCTTGCTCGGGGCGAACATCGGAAACTTGACGCCGTAGGTGTTGAAACACAGCTCGGCAATCTTGGCCGTGTCGGCGGACTCCTGGTTGAAGTCGTTCGACGGAAAGCCCATCACCACCAGGCCACGCGCGGCATATTTCGCGTGCAACGCCTCCAGGCCCTCGTACTGCCCGGTGTAGCCGCAGTAGCTGGCGGTGTTGACGACCAGTAGCACCTTTCCGGCGTACTGGCACAGCGGCTGAGGCTTGTCGTCCTGCAGGCGGCCGAAGGTGTGCTGCAGCAGCGCCGGGCAGGCGCTGGCCGCGGCCGCCACCGGGGTCTGTGCGGCGGCGGGCAGGGCGACCAGGAGGGCGCACGTGCCGGCCGCGGCGAGCAGGAGGTTGGTGATCGCATTCATGGCATGAAGGCAGACGGGGTGATGACGGGACGAGTGTAGGCAGGGCGCCGCACGCGCGCTGGCGCCGGCGTCGAAACCCGCGTCAGCGGCTGGCGCGCTTCTTCGCCGCTGCCTTGCGCGGCGCCGCGCCGCTCTTGCTCAGCAACGTGTCGAGGTTCTTCTCGATCTCGTGCTCGATGGTCCTGCTGAAGGCGCCGAGCAGGAAACCGAGCTTGGCGTCGAGGTCGAAGTGGTCGGGCGCCACGATCAGGCGGCCGCTGACGCCCGTGCGCCTGAACTCCACGGTGTCGCTCGTCTCGCCTTGAATCACCGTGCACTCCATGTCGAATTTCTGCTCCACCTGCTCGGCCCAGGCCCAGGCGACCTTGCGCGCCTTGGCCAGGCCCAGCTGGTGTTCACGGTGGATGCGGATGTCGGCCATGGCGCGGAGTCCTGTTCAGGGTGGGGTGGCGGCAAGTCTGGCGCGGCGCTGGTCCTTCGGCAAGTCGGCCAGTCGCTGCACCTCGGCGTAAAAGGCGGCGAAATCGGCGCCCTGCCGTTCGAACAATCGCTCGAAGGTGGGCACCAGTTCGAAATAGGCCGCCTGCACGCCGAAGGCGGCATTGTTGGCACGCGCAAACCAGTCATCGTAGCCGGCATAGCCGCCCCAGCGCTCGGCCTTCAGCGACGCATATTCGGCGCGCATGGCGGCCAGCACCTCGGCCTTGCGCTCGCGCTTGACGGCGTCGCTCAGCTCGCTCGCGTAGACCGCCTCGAGTTCGCGCCTCGTTCTCAGGGTCAGCGCGCGGAAGTCGTCGCGCCGCGACTGCAGCGCCGCATACTCGGTGCGCGCCGCGGGTGCGGCGTGGTGCTCGAGCCAGCGTGCGCCGCCGATGCGCTCCACCGCGGTGGCGAAGGATTCGTTGAAGGTCGTATCGTCCTTGGCGTAGGCGACCTGGTGCGCCAGCTCGTGGAAGATCAGCCGCGCCAGTTCGCCTTCCGGCCAGTGCACGAAGGTATTGAGCAGCGGATCGCCGCCGATCCAGTCGGTCCAGCCCAGCGTCGAATAGGCGGGCACGCCGTAGACCCTGACCTCCCAGCCCTCGGCCTCGAGCCGCTTGGCCAGGGCGTCGGCGCCTGCGCGGTCGAAATAGCCTCGGTAGCCGACGCAGCCCAGCACCGGAAAGCACCAGGATTTGAGCGTGAGCGAAAGCTCGGGCGCAGCGACCACGTTCCAGACCACGGCGCTACGCTCCAGGTCGGCGTAGCGGCGGTAGCTGCCGTTGTCCGGCAGCGCGAGCGTTGCCACCGCGAAGTCGCGCATGCGCTGGCTGAGCTGCAGGCGTTCGCGCAGCGGCGCCGGCGTGGCCGGGTCGGCCAGCCAATCGTCCACCGGTCGCGAGCGCTGCATCAGATCGAGGTGGCCGCCTGCGGCCTGCGCATAGTAGGCCAGCGTGCCGCAGCCGCTGGTCAGGCAGACCGCGCCGGCGGCGAGCACCGCGGTGGCCAGGACGCTGCCGCCGGCCATCAGCCAGAACGTCGCGCGCCGCACATTCAGGCCGGCGCCACCTCGACCAGGCAGTCGTAGAACGACGGTGCGCGGCCGATATCGGTGAGCCACTGGTGCGTGAGCTGGTTGACGTTGGTGCCCGCCAGACCGAATTTGCGCCACCACACGCCCAGGCCGTTGACGACGCCGGGGCGGGCGCGTTCGCACACCTCGGCCCTGCAGAGGTATTCGCCGCGGTCGTTGAAGATGCGCACCACGGCGCCGTTGGCGATGCCGCGCGCGGCGGCATCCCGCGGGTGGATCTCGAGCAGGGGTTCGCGCTCGGCAGTGCGCAGGCTCGTCACGTTGACGAAGCTGGAATTGAGGAAATTGCGTGCCGGCGGCGAGACCATCGCCAGCGGGTAACGCGCCGCCAGTTCAGGCGCGGACAGCACGCTTTCGTAGTTGGGAACGTGGTCGGGCAGGCCCAGACCGGGCACGTCCGCCATCGCCTTGCCACTGGCGGTGGGAAAGCCGCCCGCGGCGAAGGGGGCGTCGGCGACCTGCAGCCGGCTCCAGCCGTTCGCGCGCAACGCGGCACCGTCGACGCGGTCGGGTTCGAAGGCGCCGCGCGCCATCGTCTCGTCGTCGTCGGCGAAGCAGTCCTCGGTATAGCCCATGCGGGCCGCCAGGGCGCGGAAGATCGCCGCATTCGACCGCGCCTGGCCGAGCGGCGCAATCGCCGGCTCGTTGAGCAGGGCGTAAGTGTGGCCGTAGGCGGTGTGCGCGTCCCAGTGCTCGAGCTGCGTCGTGGCCGGCAGCACAACGTCGGCGTGGTCGGCGGTATCGGTGAGGAAGTGCTCCAGCACCACGGTGAACAGGTCCTCGCGCGCAAATCCGCGCGCCACCCTGGCGCTCTGCGGCGCCACTGCCACCGGATTGCTGTTGTAGACGACGACGGCTTCGATCCTCGGCCCGAAGGCGGGCGAGGACTCGCGGTTCAGGTCGTCGCCGATGGTGCTCATATTGACGGTGCGCGGCGCGCGGCCGGCCAGCAGGTCGGGCCGCTGCAGCCAGGCATCGCGCCGTGCGCCGCGGAACCAGCCCGAGCTCGACAGCAGCAGGCCGCCGGCACGGTGCCGCCAGGCGCCAACCAGGCAGGGCAGCAGCGCGATCAGCCGCACCGCACTGCCGCCGCCGCGCACGCGCTGCATGCCGTAATTCAGGCGGATCGCCGCCGGCGCCGAGGTGCCGTAGTCGCGCGCCAGGGTGCGCACGTCGTCGGGATCGATGCCGCACACCGCGGCGACACGCTCGGCCGGCCACTGCAGCGCGCGCTCGCGCAGCGCCGGCCAGCCCTCGACATGCCGTCCCAGGTAGTCGTGGTCGAGCCAGTCGTGCGCGATCAACTCGTGCATCAGCCCCAGCGCCAGCGCGCCGTCGGTGCCGGGCAGCAGGGCGATGTGCCGGTGGCACTTGTCGGCGGTATCGGTGCGCCGCGGGTCGATGCAGACCAGCTTCGCGCCGGCGCGCTTGGCCTGCTGCGCAAAATTCCAGAAGTGCACGCTCGAGGTGATCGGGTTGCTGCCCCAGATCAGGATCAGCCGGCTCTCGGCAAAGAATTCGACATGCATGCCGACCTTGCCACCGTAGGTGGCGGCCAGCGCCTCGCCGCCGGCGCTGGCGCAGATGGTGCGGTCGAGCAGGCTGGCGCCCAGCTTGTGGAAGAAGCGCGCCGCCATGCCCTCGCCCTGCACCAGGCCCATCGTGCCGGCGTAGCTGTAGGGCAGGATGGCCTGCGCGTCGCGCCCGGCGATCTCCTTCAGCCGCGCGGCGATATCGTCCAGCGCCTCGTCCCAGCCCAAGGGCTCGAACCGGCCGCTGCCCTTGGGCCCGCTGCGC
>Ga0209391_10000247_pt1 | contig 23727 bp, 22 predicted proteins | sample PPLLak3March2015_FD_187246 | JGI IMG/M metagenome (GOLD analysis project Ga0209391, IMG submission 187246) | Freshwater sediment microbial communities from Prairie Pothole Lake near Jamestown, North Dakota, USA - PPLs Lake P7 Core (1) Depth... | ecosystem: Environmental > Aquatic > Freshwater >...
GGTCGACGAGCGGGCCGACGTCTACAGCCTCGGCGTGATCCTCTACGAGATGCTGACCGGCGAGCCGCCCTACCACCGCGGCGACCACATGGCCGTGATGTACCAGCACGTGCAGGGCAAGGCCCGGCCGCCGATCGAGGTCAACCCGGCGGTTCCGCCCGGCCTGTCCGACATCGTGGTCAAGGCGATGGCCGTCGACAAGGCGCGGCGCTTCCAGAGCATGGACGAGATGCGGGCCGCCCTGGAGAAGTACCCGTGAGGTCGCCGTGGCACGCATAGACGCCTTCCTCAAGCTCGGCGCCTCGCAAGGCTGCTCCGACGTGCACCTCGCGGTCGGCGTGCCGCCGATGCTGCGCATGAACGGCGATCTCGTGCCGATCAAGTTCCGCGACCTCGGCGACGCCGAGCTCGAGGGCTACGTCACCGAGATCCTGAGCCCGTCGCAGCAGGAGCAGTTCCGCCTCGGCCACGATATCGACTTCTCGTACGTGTCGGGCGACGGCGCGCGCTTCCGCGTCAACCTGTTCCGCAAGGACACCGGCGTGGGCGCAGTCTTCCGCACCATCCCGAGCGACGTGCCGACCCTCGACTCGCTGAACCTGCCGTCCATCGTCAAGCGGTTCTGCGACTTCCACCAGGGAATGGTGCTGGTCACGGGCTCGACCGGCACCGGCAAGTCCACCACGCTTGCGGCCATGATCGACCACCTCAACCGCACTCGACGCCTCAACATCGTCAGCCTCGAGGACCCCATCGAGTTCGTGCACCGCAGCCGCCTCTCGCAGGTGATCCAGCGCGAGCTGCACACGCACCTGCCGTCGTTCGCCGAGGGCGTGCGCGCGGCGATGCGCGAGGACCCCGACGTGATCCTGGTGGGCGAGTTGCGCGACGCGGACACGGTGCGCTGGGCGATGACCGCGGCGGAGACCGGCCACCTCGTGCTCGGCACGCTGCACACCACGAGCGCCGTCAAGACCATCGACCGCATGGTGGACGCGCTGCCCGCGGAGGAGCGCGAGCAGACCAAGAGCTTCCTGTCGCAGGGGCTGCTCGGCGTCGTGACCCAGGTGCTGGTGCGCACGCCGGACCTGCGGGCGCGACGGGCCGTGTGCGAGGTGATGGTGATGAACCGCGCCATCGGCAAGCTCATCATGACCGACCAGACCCACATGCTGCCGTCGCAGCTCCAGACCGGTCGGGACGCCGGCATGCAGACCATGGACCAGGCGCTGCTCGCCGCGATCCAGGCGCGCGAGGTGGACCCCGAGGACGCCTTCGCCTACGCGCTCGACAAGCGGCCCTTCACGCGCTTCGTGCCCGACGGGACGGCGATTCTCAGGGCCGACGTCACGCAGGGGCTCACGTCGTGAGCACCGAGGGCAGCCAGATCGCCGCCGCGGAGACCGCTCCGCACGTGTCCCACCTCGTCGATGGGTTCCTGCGCGAGGTGCTCGCCAAGGGGGGCTCGGACCTGCACTTCGTCGCGGGCGACCCGCCGCGCATCCGCGTCTACGGCGAGCTGCAGACGCTGCGCGAGGAGCCGCTCGGGCAGGATCTCGTCCGCGATGCGCTTGCCGAGATCATGCCGCGGCAGGCGACGACCCGGCTCGAGGAGAAGGACGGCGCGGACTTCGCCTACAACATTCCCGGCGTATCGCGCTTCCGCGTCAACGTGTTCCGCCACATCGGCGGGCTGGGCGGCGTGTTCCGGGCGATCCCCTCGAAGGCCCTGTCGCTCGACCAGCTCAACATGCCTGAGTCGGTGCGCAGCCTGTGCCGCACCACCAACGGCCTGATCCTGGTCACCGGCAAGACCGGCTCGGGCAAGTCCACGACGCTCGCGGCGATGATCGACGACATCAACGCGCGGGTGAAGGGCCACATCCTCACCATCGAGGACCCGATCGAGTTCGTGCATCCGCGCCGCAGCTGCCTGGTGAGCCAGCGCGAGGTGGGCGCCCACAGCCCGAGCTTCGCGGAGGCGCTGCACTCGGCGCTGCGCGAGGACCCGGACGTCGTGCTGGTCGGCGAGCTTCGCGACCTCGAGACCATGAGCATCGCGGTCACGGCCGCCGAGATGGGCATCCTCGTGATGGGCACGCTGCACACCAACGGCGCGGCCGCCACGGTGGACCGGATCGTCAACGCCTTCCCGGCCGACAAGCAGGCGCACGTGCGGACGATGCTCTCGACCTCGCTGCGCGGCGTGATCTCGCAGCAGCTCATCCCGCGCGCCGACAAGCGCGGGCGGGTCGCCGCGCTCGAGATCCTGATCAACACGCCGGCGGTCTCGAACCTGATCCGCCAGGGCAAGCTCGACCAGCTCGAGAACACGATGCAGAGCGGCGCGCAGCACGGCATGCGCGTCATGGACTCCGCCATCCAGGACCTGCTCGACAAGGGCGTGATCACCGGCCGTGCGGCCTTCGAGAAGTCCATCAACAAGCAGCGCTTCGAGCACCTCAAGGACATGGGCTGACAGCGGCCCCGCGCCGGCCCGCCCCGCCGCGGGCGCCGGCGCACGGCGTGGCATAATCCCGGGCCCTCGCCCGGACGGCCCGCCCCATGAGTCCCGCCCCACGCCGCACGATCCTCGTCACGAGCGCCCTGCCCTATGCCAACGGCGCGCCGCACCTCGGCCACATGGTCGAGCACGTGCAGACCGACATCTGGGTGCGCTTCCAGCGCCTGCGCGGCCACGACTGCCTGTTCGTCTGCGCGAGCGACGCGCACGGCACTCCGATCATGCTCAAGGCGCGCCAGGAAGGGATCACGCCGGAAGCACTGATCGAGCGTGTCGGCGCCGAGCAGCGCCGCGACTTCGCCGGCTTCGACATCTCGTTCGACAACTTCCACACCACGCACTCCCCCGAAAATCGCGAGGTCACCGAAGGCATCTACCGGCGCCTCGTCGAGGGCGGGCACATCCGCCGCGAGACCATCCGCCAGGCCTACGACGAGCAGGCCGGAATGTTCCTGCCGGACCGCTACGTGCGCGGCACCTGCCCGCGCTGCGGCGCGCTCGACCAGTACGGCGACAGCTGCGAGAGCTGCGGAGCCACCTACACGCCCGCCGAACTCGTGGACCCGGTCTCGGTGGTGAGCGGCACGCCTCCGGTGCAGCGCGACTCCGAGCACCTGTTCTTCCGCCTCGGCGACTTCGAGCCGATGCTGCGCGAGTGGACGGGCTCGGGCCGCCTGCAGCCGGCGGTCACCGCCAAGCTCGAGGAGTGGTTCGAAGCCGGCCTGCGCGACTGGGACATTTCGCGCGACGCGCCCTACTTCGGCTTCGAGATCCCCGGCGAGCCCGGCAAGTACTTCTACGTGTGGCTCGACGCGCCGATCGGCTACCTCGGCAGCTTCCTGCAGTACTGCCGGCGCACGGGCCTCGACTTCGACCGCTACTGGAGGCCCGGCTCGGACGCCGAGGTCCATCACTTCATCGGCAAGGACATCGTGTATTTCCACACGCTGTTCTGGCCCGCCGTGCTGCATGGTGCGGGTTACCGCCCGCCCACCTCCGTTCACGTCCACGGCTTCCTCACTGTGAACGGGCAGAAGATGTCGAAGTCGCGCGGCACATTCATCACCGCGAACGACTGGTTGCAGCACCTGCCCGCGGAATACCTGCGCTACTTCTACGCCTCGCGCCTCGGCCCCGGCGTCGAGGACCTCGACCTCAACCTCGACGACTTCGTGAGCAAGGTCAATTCCGACCTCGTGGGCAAGCTCGTCAACATCGCGAGCCGCTGCGCCGGGTTCATCACGCGGGGCTCGGCGGGCCGTCTGGCGGACCGGCTGCCGGACCCGGACCTGCACCAGTCCTTCCTCGCGGCCGCCGACAGCCTCGCCGAGGCCTACGAGGGCCGCGATCTGGCGCGCGTGGTGCGCGAGGTGATGGCCCTCGCCGACCGCGCCAACCTCTACATCGACCAGCACAAGCCATGGCTGATGGCCAAGGACCCGGCGCGCGCGGCCGAGGTGCAGGGTGTGTGCACGCAGGGCCTCGAGCTGTTCCGGCTGCTGATGATTTACCTGAAGCCGATCGTGCCGAGGCTCGCGTCCGGGGCGGAAGCGTTCCTCGGTCTCGCCGACCTGCGCTGGGACGCGATCCCGGTCTCCCTGGCCGGCGGCACGATCGGCACTTACCAGCCGCTCGCGACGCGCGTGGACCCGGCGGCGATCCAGGCATTGCTCGCCGCCGCCGCCGAGAGTCTCAAGCCCGCAGGCCCGCCGACCGCGGCCGCCCCCCCGGCGGCCCCTGCGGCAGCGACGGCGCCGGCAACGGCTCCCGCGGCGGCCCCCGCTGCAGCACCGATCGGCATCGACGACTTCGCCCGCGTCGACCTGCGCGTCGCGCGCATCGTCGAGGCGGGCGCCGTCGACGGCGCAGACAAGCTGCTCAGGCTGGTCGTGGACCTCGGCACCGAGCGCCGCACGGTGTTCGCGGGCATCCGCCAGGCGTACGCACCCGAGCAGCTGGTCGGCCGGCTGACCGTTGTGGTCGCCAACCTCGCGCCGCGCAAGATGCGCTTCGGTACCTCGGAGGGCATGGTGCTGGCCGCCGGCCCGGGCGGCTCCGACATCTTCCTGCTCGCGCCGGACGCCGGCGCCCAGCCGGGCATGAAAGTGAAGTAGTCTCCCGGACACCTTCACCGCGCGATCGGTCCCCGGCATGTCGGACCTGCTGCTGCTGGCGCTCGGCGCGAGCCTCGTCAACAACGTCGTTCTCACGAGCTTCCTCGGGCTGTGTCCGTTCGTCGGCGTGAGCCGGCGCTTCGAGGCTGCGGCGGGCATGGCGCTCGCGACGCTGTTCGTGCTGACGCTGGCTTCGGGCGCGAGCTACGCCGCCTGGCACTGGCTGCTCGAGCCGCTCGGGCTCGGCTACCTGCGCACGCTGGTGTTCATCCTGCTGATCGCCGCCCTGGTGCAGCTCACCGAAATGCTGGTGCGCGCCTCGAGCCCGCTGCTGCACGAGCTGCTCGGCGTGTTCCTGCCGCTGATCACGACCAACTGCGCCGTGCTCGGCGTGGCGCTGATCAACCTCGAGCGCCAGCACGGCCTGCTCGAGTCGCTGGTGTTCGGGGCCGCGGCGGGCGCCGGCTTCGGCGTGGCGCTGCTCACCTTCGCCGCGTTGCGCGAGCGGCTCGAGACGGCCGACGTGCCCGAGGCGTTCCGCGGCGCGCCGCTCGCGCTGGTCACGGCCGGGCTGATGGCGCTCGCCTTCATGGGCTTCGGCGGTCTCGTCGGGCGATGAATTTCGCAACGCTTTTGCCGGCCTTGGGCGTGGCGGCGGCGCTGGCCGTCGTGATCGGCGCGGCCCTCGGCTGGCTGGCCGCACGCCTGCGCCCCGACCCCGATTCGCTGGTCGAGCGCATCGACGCCCTGCTGCCGCAGACCCAGTGCGGCCAGTGCCGTTATCCGGGCTGCCGTCCCTACGCCGTGGCGATCGCACGCGGCGAGGCCGGCACGGATCGCTGCCCGCCCGGCGGCGAGGACACGGCGCGCGCGCTCGCGACGCTGCTCGGACGCGAGCCGCGCCCGGTGGACCCCCATTACGGCGAGACCCGGCCGCCGCAGGTCGCGGTGATCGACGAGGCGCGTTGCATCGGCTGCGCGCTGTGCCTGCCGGCCTGCCCGGTGGACGCGATCGTGGGCGCGCCGCGCTTCGCGCACACCGTGATCGAGGCGCAGTGCACGGGCTGCGAGCTTTGCCTGGCGCCCTGTCCGATCGACTGCATCGCGCTGCAGCCGTCTCCCGGTACGACGTCCCGGCCGCGCGCATCGCTGGCCACTGCATGAGCGCGCGCCCCCTCCTTCGTGGTGGCCTGCGGCTCGAGAGCCACAAGACGCGGCCGCTGCAACAGTCCGTGCAGCCGATGCCCGCGCCGTCGACGGCCGTGCTGGCGCTCGACCAGGGATCGGGCGAGGAGGCGCAGGCCGTCGTGACGGCGGGAACCCGCGTACGGGTCGGGACGCGGGTTGCGGTGGGATGCGGCGCGGCCACCGACCTGCATTCGCCGGTGTCGGGCGAGGTGCGCGCCGTCGAGCCGCGACCCACCGCCAGCGGTCCGGGCACGTGCATCGTGGTCGCGAGCGACGGCCGGGACGAGCGTGATCCGGATCTCGAGCCGCTCGACTGGTCGGCGCTCGACGGTGCGGCCCTGCTCGAGCGCCTGGCCGGCGGCGGGCTCGCTGGATTCGGCGGTGCCGCGTTCCCGACCGCCGGCAAGCTCGCGCTGGCGCGCGCCGCCGGCGTGGAGCTGCTGCTCCTGAACGGCGCGGAATGCGAGCCCTGGATCTGCTGCGACGACGCGCTGCTGCGCGAACGCGCGTCCGACGTCGTGCTAGGCACCCAGGTGATGCTCGCCGCGTGCGGCGCGGCGCGCGCCACGATCGCGCTCGAGGACGACAAGCCCGAGGCACGCGCCGCACTCGAGGCCGCGCTCGCCGACGCCGGCGACTCGCGCCTCGAGATCGTCGTGCTGCCCGCCGTGTTTCCGCTCGGCGCCGAGGGCTTACTGATCGCGGCGGTGAGCGGTCGCGAGGTGCCGTCCGGCGCGTTGCCGCCCGAGGTCGGTGTCGTCTGCCAGAACGTCGGCACGGCCGCGGCGGTGGCCCGGTTCGTGAGCGAGGGCGTGCCGGCGCTGAGCCGCATCGTGACCGTCACCGGCAGCGGCGTGCGTCGTCCGGCCAATCTCGAGGCGCGGATCGGCACGCCGGTGGCCGAGCTCGTCGCCGCGTGCGGCGGCTACGGCGACACACCGCCTGCGGCGCGACTCATTGCCGGCGGCAGCCTCACCGGGCGCGCGCTCGCGAGCGACACGGTCCCCGTGACCAAGGGCCTCAACTGCGTGCTGGTGGCGACGGCGGCCGACCTGCCGGCGCGCGCTGCGCAAATGCCCTGCATCCGATGCGGCGACTGCGCGGCCGTCTGCCCGGTGGGCCTGCTGCCGCAGCAACTCCACCGCGCCGCTCACGCCGACGACCCGGCGGGACTCGCGCGCTTCGGCCTCGCCGACTGCATCGAGTGCGGCTGCTGTGACTACGTGTGCCCGAGCGCCATCCCGCTCACGGCCGGGTTCCGCGCGGCGCGCGATCGCCAGCAGCTGCACGAGGCCGAACGTCGGCGCGCCGCCGAGGCGAAGACGCGCTACGAGCGTCACCGCCGTCGCCTCGACGAGCAGGTCGACGCCGAGCGTCGCGCCTTCGAGGAGGCGCGGCGGCGCGCGCGAGGCGACGGCGCGGGAGGCAACTGAGCGATGGAGTTCCCGACCTCCGCCTCGCCGCACGTGGTCGCCGGCTACACGGTGCCGCGTGTCATGTTCCAGGTGCTGCTGGCGCTCGCGCCCGTGCTGGCCGTGCAGGTGTACCTCTACGGGCCCGGACCGCTGTGGCTGGTCGCGGTCGCCTGCGTCACCGCACTCGCCTGCGAGGCGCTCGCGCTCGCGCTGCGCCGCCGCGCGTCGCAGGCTGCGCTGCGCGACGGCAGCGTGCTGGTGACGGCGGCCCTGCTCGCGCTCGCGGTCCCGCCCCTGCTGCCCTGGTGGCTGCTGGCATTCGGCACGGCGTTTGCGGTGCTGATCGGCAAGCACGCCTACGGCGGCCTCGGGCAGAACCCGTTCAACCCGGCCATGGTCGGCTACGCGGTGCTGCTCGTGTCCTTCCCGCTGGAGATGACGCGCTGGCCGCTGCCGGGACCGGAGTGGGACGCGCTCACCGGCGCCACCGCGCTCGACGCGCTGCGCACGGGCCTGCGGCAGGGCTACACGATGCAGGAAGTACGCGCCGGAGCCGAGTTCGGCCGGCTCGGCGCTGCCGGCAGCGAGTGGGTGAATCTCGCGGCGCTCGCCGGCGGCGCCTACCTGCTCGGGCGGCGCATCATCCGCTGGCAGATCCCGGTCGCGATGCTCGCGGGACTCGCGGTGCCGGCCGCGCTGGCGCACGGGCTCGACCCCGGCGGCCACGCCGGCGCCACCTTCCACCTCGCCTCCGGTGCGACCATGCTCGGCGCATTCTTCATCGCGACCGACCCGGTCTCGGCCGCGACCAGCGACCGCGGTCGCCTGCTCTACGGCGCGGGCATCGGGCTCGTCACGTGGATCATCCGCAGCTGGGGCGGCTACCCGGACGGCGTCGCGTTCGCCGTGCTGCTGATGAACCTCGCCGTGCCCCTGCTCGATCGCGTCACGGTGCCGAGGATCCATGGACACCCGTAGTGCTGGACCGGCAGCCCGGCGCGCGCTGCACGCCGCCGCCGTGCTGGCGGCGGCGGCCGTCGTCGCCGTGGCGCTGGTGTCCGTGGTGCACGACCGGGCCCAGCCCCACATCGAGGCGAGCCGTCGCGCGCAGCAGCTCGCCGGGCTCACAGCGGTGCTGGGCGGCCTTCCCTACGACAACGACCCGCTCGCCGACACGCTGCTGCTGCGAGACCCGGAGCTGCTCGGTGCCGAGCAGCCGCTCGTAGCCCACCGCGTGCGCCGCGGCGGGACGACGGTCGCCGTGCTGTTCAACGTCGTCGCACCCGACGGCTACGCCGGGCCGATCCGCCTGCTGGTGGCCGTGGACGGCACGGGCCGCGTGCTCGGCGTGCGCGTGCTCGAGCACCGCGAGACGCCGGGACTCGGCGACGTGATCGAGGAACGCCGCTCGGACTGGATCCACGGCTTCGACGGCCGCTCGCTCGGCGATCCGCCGCCGGACCGCTGGGCCGTACGCCGCGACGGCGGCGATTTCGACCAGTTCACCGGCGCGACCGTGACGCCACGCGCCGTCGTCGGCGCGGTGCGCAAGGCGCTCGTCTATGCGGAGCGCCACCGCGACGAGCTGTTCGCGGCGGCTGAGCCGCCCACGCCTTAGAATCCACCGATGGGCGCGCGCGCACTCCTTCGCAACGGGATTGTCGACCGGAATCCCGGCTTCGTGCAGCTGCTTGGGCTGTGCCCGCTGCTCGCGATGAGCAACTCGGTGGCCAACGCGCTCGGGCTCGGGCTCGCGACCCTCGCCGTGCTGCTCGCGAGCAACGCGGTCGCCTCACTCGCGGGACCGTACCTGCCTCGCGAGGTGCGGCTCGCGGTGTTCGTGCTGGCGATCGCGGCTGGGGTCACCGCCGTCGAGTTGTCCATGGCCGCCTGGTGGCCGGGCCTGCACGCCTCGCTCGGGATCTTCCTGCCGCTGATCGTCACTAATTGCCTGGTGCTCGCGCGGGCCGAGTCGTTCGCCTCGCGCGAGCCGCTGCCGCGCGCCCTGCTCGACGGGCTGGCGATGGGACTCGGCTTCCTGCTCGCCCTGCTCGCGCTCGGCGCCAGCCGGGAGCTGCTCGGTCGCGGCAGCCTCGGCGCCGACCTGCACCTGCTGCTGGGCGCGCAGTTCGAGGGGCGCGGCTGGCAGGCGTTTCCGGAGTCGCGCGGCCTGTTGATCGCGCTGCTGCCGCCCGGCGCCTTCGTGCTGCTCGGCCTGATGCTCGCGCTCGGCAACGTGCGGGCCGCGGCACGGCAGCGCGCATCGGCCGGGCCCGCAGCCGAGCGCGCCGCTGTGCCGGAATCGCCGACGTGAATCCGTCGCAGCGACAGGCGTTCTTCGAGCGGCTGCGTGCACTCAATCCACACCCGAAGACCGAGCTCGAGTACTCCACGCCGTTCGAGCTGCTGGTCGCGGTGATCCTCTCGGCGCAGGCGACCGACCGCAGCGTCAACCTCGCGACCCGGCGGCTGTTCCCGGTGGCCTGCACTCCGCAGGCGATCCTCGAACTCGGCGTCGAGGGCCTCTCGGAGTACGTGCGCTCGATCGGGCTGTACCAGGGCAAGGCGCGCAACATCGTCGCGACCTGCCGGATCCTGCTCGAGCAGCACGGCGGCGAGGTCCCCGCCGACCGGCCGAGCCTCGAGGCGCTGCCGGGCGTGGGCCGCAAGACCGCGAACGTGATCCTGAACACCGCCTTCGGCCAGCCGACCATGGCGGTGGACACCCACATCTACCGGGTCGCCAACCGCACGGGCCTCGCGCCCGGCAAGACGGTGCGTGAGGTGGAAGAGCGGCTGCTGAAGCGCGTGCCGGCGGAGTTCCTCCAGGACGCCCACCACTGGCTGATCCTGCACGGGCGCTACGTCTGCAAGGCACGCCGTCCCGACTGCCCAACCTGCCCGGTCGCCGACCTGTGCGGTTACCGGCACAAGACCCTGGCGCCGGACGGCGAGGCCAACGCGCGGCGGCCCGCCCAGTCGCCACGCACGCAGCCGCCTCGCAGGCGCTGAAGCGATGCCGTTCTTTCACGACCAGGACCGCAGCGGGTTGCGCCGCCACTACTTCGAGGCCTGGCGCAAGCGTCGCGAGGGCCGGCCGCTCGAGCCGCTGGAGCACCAGCTGGCCACCGTCATAGAGCAGCATCCGGAGTACCACGCGCTCCTCGAGGACGAGGCCGATGCGCTCGGGCGCGACTACACGCCGGAGTCGGGTCAGGCGAACCCGTTCCTGCACCTCGGCCTGCACCTCGCGATCCGCGAGCAGGTCGCCACGGACCGGCCGGCGGGAATCGCCGCCATCCACCGCGAGCTGTGCCGGCGGCTGGGGGACGTGCACGAGGCCGAGCACCGCATGATCGATCGGCTGGGCGAGGCGCTGTGGCTCAGCCAGCGCACCGGCCGGCCGCCGGACGAGGCGGCATACCTCGAGTCGCTGCGCCGGCCGGGCACCTGACCGTCACCAGCCCGTGGCGCGGCCGAGCAGCACCTCGAGCCGCGCGTTGTGGGGCTCGAAGTACTCGCGCAGCCGCATCGCCGTCGACTCGGCCAGAGGCGGATAGCGCCGCGTGTTGCGCGCCTCGAGCCGCACCGATCCGGCCGGGTCCAGTCCTAGGAAACCGAGCGTGGCGTTGAGCACCGCGAGCGGGTCGCGCACCAGGTCCTCGAACCTCAGGGCAAGCAGCCGCTCTCGCGGGTAGAGCGCGAGCCAGCGCTCGAGCTGCTCGGCGTAGCGGCCGCGGGCGAGGTAGGAAAAGTGCTGGTGCGCGGTACTGACTTCGAGCGCGCCGTTCGCGAGTTGCTCGTGGTCCGCCTCGATGCGCCCGGTCTCAGCGGCGATCGCGTCCTCGAAGGGGAGCGTCTCGCGTCCCTTGTCGCGCTCGTGCCAGTAGTGCGAATAGGCGCGGCGCACCGGGTCGCGCAGCAGCACGACGAGCCTGGCGTCCGGCAGCAGCGCGTGCAGGCGCGCCGGCACCGCCGGGTGGAACAGGTAATAGGGGCTGCTGTCGAGGTTGAGTCCCGGTTCCCCGACTCGGCCGAAGTGCGCCCGGTACCACGCCTCGCCGCGGCCGTGGTTCAGGTCGAAATAGTGCACTTCCTTGCGCAGCGGCGCGATGACCCCGGGATGCTGCACGAGGTAGTAGTGCAGCGAGCTGGTGCCGCTCTTCTGCGCACCCAGGATCACAGCCTGCGGCAGCGAGCGCGGTTCGGACATGCGGCGGTTGAGCTCGATGCGGCGCAGCGGCTCGAGCAGCCCGAGCAGGCGCAGCGTCCGCGTGGCTCCGGGCCCCACGCCCCTAGCCTCGCTGCGCCGAACCCTTGCGCTTCGGCAGGTACAGGTCGGTGAGCGTGCCCTCGAAGGCCTCGGCCGACATCGCCACGGTCTCCGACAGCGTCGGGTGCGGGTGGATCGTGAGCGCGAGATCCGCCGCGTCCGCGCCCATCTCGATGGCGAGCGCGACCTCCGCGATCAGGTCGCCGGCATTGCTGCCGACGATGCCGCCGCCGAGGACGCGGTGCGACTGCGGGTCGAACAGCAGCTTGGTGAGCCCCTCGTCGCGGCCGAGCGCGAGCGAGCGCCCGCTCGCCGACCACGGGAACACGGCCTTGTCGAAAGCGACGCCCTGCGCCTTCGCGTCGGTCTCGGTGAGTCCGACCCAGGCGACTTCCGGATCGGTGTAGGCCACCGACGGGATCACCCGCGCGTCGAAGAAGCTCTTGAGCCCGGCGGCGGCCTCCGCGGCCACCTTGCCCTCGTGGGTCGCCTTGTGCGCGAGCATCGGCTGGCCCACCACGTCGCCGATGGCGAAGATGTGGGGCACTCCGGTGCGCATCTGGCGGTCGACGGCGATGAAGCCTCGCTCGTCCACGGCCACGCCGGCCGCGTCGGCCGCGATGCGACTGCCGTTCGGCCTGCGCCCGACGGCGACCAGCACCTTGCCGTACATCTGCGGCTCGGGCGCGCGCTCGCCCTCGAAGCCCACGCGCAGGCCCTCCGCCGTCGCCTCGACGCCGGTCACGCGCGTGCCGACCAGGATGCGCTGGTAGCGGCGCGCGATGCGCTTCTCGAGCGGCCGCACCAGGTCGCGATCGCAGCCCGGCATCAGCCCGGGAGTCAGCTCCGCCACGCTCACGCGCACGCCGAGCGCGTCGTACACCGTGGCCATCTCGAGGCCGATGATGCCGCCGCCGATGACGAGCAGGCTGTCGGGCAGGTCGAGCTCGAGCGCGCCGGTGGAGTCGATGATGCGCGGGTCGTCCGGCAGGCCAGGCAGGCGAACCGGTTCTGATCCCACGGCGATGATGCACTGGGCGAAGCTCACGCGGCGCGCGGCTCCATCCGCGGCCACCTCGAACTCGTGTGCTGAAGCGAACTTCGCCTCGCCGCGGATCACCGTCACCTTGCGCTGGCGCGCGAGCGCGTCGAGGCCGTTGGTGAGGCGCGCGACCACGGAGTCCTTCCACTCCCGCAGCTTGATCGCATCGATCTCGGGCTCGCCGAAACGGATGCCGTGCCCGGCCATGGCACGCGCATCCTCGATGACCCGTGCGGCGTGCAGGAGTGCCTTGGATGGAATGCAACCCACGTTCAGGCACACGCCACCGAGCGTCGGACCGCGCTCGACGAGCGCCACGCTGAGCCCGAGGTCGGCCGCGCGGAACGCGGCCGTGTACCCGCCCGGGCCGGCGCCCAGCACGACGAGATCGAAGTCGTGCGCGTGCCGGCCGCCGGCAACTTCGCGGCTCGCCGCGGCAGCCGGTCCGACCGAGGGCGGCACGGCGGTGGGAGCCGGTGCCGAGGCTGCACCCGGCCCTGCCGACGGCACCATGGGCCGGATCGGCACGGTATCGAGATAGGGTTCGCCGCCGTACGGTTCCGTCGCGCGCAGCGAGGCGTGCGTGATGGTCTCCTCGCTGGCGGGCGGCGGCTCAGACGGCGCGCGCCCGGCCAGCGTCGCGATCGCGGTACCGGCCGTGACCTTGTCCCCCGGCGCGAGCAACACCCGCTCGATCACTCCCGCACCCGCCGCGGGCACGTCCATGGTGGCCTTGTCGCTCTCGAGCGTGAGGAGCGGGGTCTCGGGTTCCACGCGGTCGCCCGGCTTCACCAGCACCTCGAGCACGGCGACGCCCTCGGCGCCACCGAGGTCGGGAATGCGCAGCACGGTCTGCGATTCGGCCGGCGCGTTCACGCCACGTCACTCCCGGTCACGCCCGCCGTCACGGGATCGCCCGCAACAGCCCCGGCACGTCGGCCAGCGCCGCGGCGAGGAAGCTCGTGAAGCGCACCGCGTCCGCACCGTCGATGACGCGGTGATCGTAGGACAGCGACAGCGGCAGCATCAGGCGCGCCACGAACGCGCCGTCCCGGTACACGGGCCGCTGGCTCGCGCGGGACACACCGAGGATCGCGACCTCGGGCGCGTTGATGATCGGCGTGAAGGCCGTGCCCCCGATGCCGCCCAGGCTCGAGACGGTGAAGCAGCCGCCCTGCATCTCGGCGGCAGCGAGCTTGCCGGCGCGCGCCTTCTCGCTCAGCGTCGCGAGCTCGCGCGCGAGCTCGTACACGTCCTTGCGGTCGGCGTCGCGCACGACCGGCACCACGAGCCCGCCCGGCGTGTCCGCCGCGAAGCCGAGGTGCACGTACTTCTTCATCACCAGCTCGCCGGCCTCCGCGTCGAGCGAGGCGCCGAAGTGCGGGAAGGCCGCGAGCGCCTGCGCGCAGGCGCGCATGACGAAGGCGAGTGGCGTGAGCTTGATGCCGCGCGCAGCGGCCTCCTCCTTGAGCCCGGCTCGCGTGGCTTCCATGTCGGTGATGTCCGCCTCGTCGAACTGCGTCACGTGCGGCACGTTCACCCAGCTCGCGTGCAGGCGCGGGCCGGAAATCTTCTGGATGCGCGTGAGCGGGCGCCGCTCGATCGGCCCGAACGCCGCGAAGTCCACGGCCGGCACGCGCGGCAGCGAGCCGCCGGCGGGCCCGCCGGGCGCGGTGAGCAGCCGCTTCACGTAGGCCTTGACGTCCTGCTCGGTGATGCGCCCCTTCGCACCGCTGCCCTCGACCCGGGCAAGATCCACGCCGAGCTCGCGCGCGAAGCGGCGGATCGAGGGACTGGCGTGCGAGCGCGCGAAGCCCGGCTCGTCCACCGGAGCGCCGCGCCGCTCGTCGCCCGTGACGACCGCCGCGGGCGGGGACTGCGGCGCGTCTTGCACGGCCCGCGCGGGAGACGCAACGGGCGACGCGCTCGATCGGCCTTCCGACGGTGCCTGCGCTGCGGGCGATCGTGCCTCGGCCGCGCCCTGCTCCCGGCCCGCCGCGGCGGCCGACCCGTTCGCCTCGGTCTCGATCAGCGCGATCAGGTCGCCCTGCGAGACCTTTCCGCCGCGGCTCACCTTGATCTCGCGCACGACGCCGGCGGCGGTGGACGGCACGTCCATCGTCGCCTTCTCCGTCTCGAGCGTGATCAGCGTTGCCTCCGCGGCGACGGCATCGCCCGGCTGCACCACGACCTCGATGATCTCGACGTCCTTGAAGTCGCCGATGTCCGGGACGCGAACTTCGATCAGGCTGCCCATGGCGCCGCGCTCAGACCGTCACGGGATTCGGCTTGTCGGGATCGATGCCGAAGCGCTCGATCGCCCCGGTGACCGTTGCGACGTCGAGCATGCCCTCGTCGGCGAGCGTCTTGAGCGCCGCGAGCGCGATCCAGCGCCGGTCCACCTCGAAGAAGCCGCGCAGCGCGGCACGCGAGTCGCTGCGGCCGTAGCCGTCGGTGCCGAGCACGTGGTAGCGGCCGGGCACCCACTGGCGGACCTGGTCGGGCACCGCGCGCATGTAGTCGGTGGCGGCGACGAAGGGACCGTTGCGCCCCTCGAGGCACTGGCGGACATACGGGGTGCGCGGCGGCTCGGCCGGGTGCAGCAGGTTCCAGCGCTCCGCATCGATCGCCTCGCGCCGCAGCTCGGAGAAGCTCGTCACGCTGAAGACGTCGGCCGGCACGCCGAACTCCTGCTCGAGAAGCTCGGCGGCGGCCAGCACCTCGCGCAGGATGGTGCCCGACCCGAGCAGGTTCACGCGCAGCTTGCCCCGCCCGCCGGTGCGCAGCAGGTACATCCCCTTGAGGATGCCCTCCGCCGCACCCTCCGGCATCGCCGGGTGGGCGTAGTTCTCGTTCATGCAGGTGACGTAATAGAAGACGTTCTCCTGCTGCGAGTACATGCGGCGCAACCCGTCCTGCACGATGACCGCGAGCTCGTACGCGTACGTCGGGTCGTAGGAGACGCAGTTCGGCACGGTCGTAGCGACGAGCTGGCTGTGCCCGTCCTGGTGCTGCAGCCCCTCGCCGGCGAGCGTGGTGCGCCCGGCGGTGCCTCCGATCAGGAAGCCGCGCGACTGCATGTCGCCGCCCGCCCAGATGAAGTCGCCGACGCGCTGGAAGCCGAACATCGAATAGAAGATGTAGAACGGCACCATGCCCACGCCGTAGTTGGCGTACGCGGTGCCGGCGGCGATCCAGCTGCACAGCGCGCCGCCCTCGTTGATGCCCTCCTCGAGGATCTGGCCCTTCTTGTCCTCGCGGTAATAGAGCAGCTGGTCGGAGTCCTGCGGCGTATAGAGCTGTCCCATCGACGAGTAGATCCCGATCTGGCGGAACAGGCCCTCCATGCCGAAGGTGCGCGCCTCGTCGGGCACGATCGGCACGACGTGCGCGCCAATCGCCTTGTCCTTCAGGAGGATCGAGAGGATGCGCACCAGCGCCATGGTGGTCGAGATCTCGCGCTCGCCGGTTGACTCGAGCAGCGGCGCGAACGCCTCGAGGCCCGGCACCGTGAGCGTCGGCGAGCGCCTGCGCCGCTGCGGCAGGGGGCCGCCGAGCACGCGGCGGCGCTCCTGCAGGTACTCGAGTTCCTCGCTGCCCTCGGCGGGGCGGTAGTAGGGCACCTCGGCGATGTCGGCGTCCGAGACCGGGATGTTGAAGCGGTCGCGGAACTCCTTGAGTGCCGCGTCGTCGAGCTTCTTCTGCTGGTGGGTGATGTTGAGGCCCTCGCCCGCGCTGCCCATTCCGTAGCCCTTGACGGTCTTGGCGAGGATCACCGTCGGCTGCCCGCGGTGCTCGACGGCCGCCTGGTAGGCGTTGAAGACCTTGTGCGGATCGTGTCCGCCGCGGTTCAGGCGCCAGATGTCGTCGTCCGACATGTTGGCGACCATCTCCCTGAGCTCGGGGTACTTGCCGAAGAAGTGCTCGCGCGTGTACGCACCGCCCTTGGCCTTGAAATTCTGGTACTCGCCGTCCACGCACTCCATCATGAGCCGGCGCAGCAGGCCCCGCTCGTCGCGCGCGAGGAGCGCGTCCCAGCGCGAGCCCCAGATGAGCTTGATTACGTTCCAGCCGGCCCCGAGGAACGCCGCCTCGAGCTCCTGGATGATCTTGCCGTTGCCGCGCACCGGCCCGTCGAGCCGCTGCAGGTTGCAGTTGATCACGAAGATGAGGTTGTCGAGCTTCTCGCGCACCGGCATCGTGATCGCACCGAGCGACTCGGGCTCGTCCATCTCGCCGTCGCCGAGGAAGCACCAGACGTGGCGGTCGCTCGGCGGCACGATGCCGCGATGCTCGAGGTAGCGCTGAAAGCGCGCCTGGTAGATGGCCATCATCGGGCCGAGGCCCATCGAGACCGTCGGGAACTGCCAGAAGTCCGGCATCAGCCAGGGGTGCGGGTAGGACGACAGCCCCGGTCCGCTCACCTCCTCGCGGAAGTGCCGCAGGTTGTCCTCGGTGAGTCGCCCCTCGAGGAAGGCGCGGGCGTAGATGCCGGGCGAGGAATGTCCCTGGATGAACACCATGTCGCCCGGGTGTTCGTCGCCCGGCGCGTGCCAGAAGTGGTTGAAGCCGACCTCGTACAGCGTGGCCGCGGATGCGTAGCTCGCGATGTGCCCGCCGTACTCCGTGCTCTGACGATTCGCCTGCACCACCATCGCCATGGCGTTCCAGCGAATGTACGCCTTGATGCGCTTCTCGAGGGCGCGGTCGCCCGGGTATTCGCGCTCCTGGGCCGTCGAGATCGTGTTGACGTAGGCGGTGTTGGGGCGGAACGGCAGGTAGGCGCCGGAGCGCCGCGTGTGATCGATGATCCGCTCGAGCAGGTAGTGCGCCCGCTCCGCGCCGTGCACGCGCAGCACGGAGTCGATCGACTCGAGCCACTCGCGCGTCTCGTCCGGATCGGCATCCTCGATCTTCGATGCTTCGAACATGTGCGATCCCGGCGTGACGTAATGAATTGACGGGCATGCCCTGCTAGCATGCCGACGCGCAATGATCCGCGCTGCCCCCCGGAGGGTCAAGGCGAGCCCGCATGCAGATCCTTCCACCTGAAAGCAAGATCGCCGTCCGCCGGCGCCGCGAACCGAGCAGCGAGACCGGAGTCGGCCGCTCGGACGCGGCGGCCTTCGTCGTATCGAACCGCGATCCCGCCGCCGTGCTCGCCGCCCTGCCACACGCCGACCTGTGGAGGGCGCTGTACGCGCGCGCGGACCGCCACTCGAAGGCGCCGCTGCTGGTGTCGCGGCTGCCGAATTCGCGCCACACCCTCGCGGTCGTCGGTTTCCTGCCGGGCGGCGCGGGCGCTTTCGAGCGGCTCGAGCTTGCGGGGCGGATGATGCGCGAGCTCGTCAAGCCGGGCGTAGTGATGCTGCAGTGCCACGCCGGGGGTTTCGACGCCGAGGACTCCGCCGCGGTGCTCGAGGCGCTCGCGAGCGCCGCACTGGCCACCGCGGCGCCGATGCCGCAGCGCAAGTCGAAGCCGGCCCCGCCGGCCGAGCTGCGCTCGATCGACGTCCACGGCGGCCGCCAGCGCGATCTCGACGTCGCCATCGCCATCGCAGCCGGCAACCACCTCGCACGCTGGCTCACCACCCTGCCGCCCAACGAGCTCGACTGCGTCGCCTACCGACGCGCCCTGCAGCGCCTCGCGCGGCGCGAAGGCTGGTCGTACCGCTTTTACGACGAGCGCGCGCTCACGCGGCTCGGCGCCGGCGCCTTCCTCGCGGTGACGCGCGCCAACGTCCACCGCGGCGCCGGAATCGCGCGGCTCTCCTACCGTCCGGCCGGAGCACGTCGCGCGCGGCGCGTCGGGATCGTCGGCAAGGGCATCTGCTTCGACACCGGCGGCATCAACCTGAAGGCGCACAAGGGGATGTACCTGATGCACGGCGACATGCAGGGCAGCGCCGTGGCCGTCGGTACGCTGCTCGCGCTCGCGCGCAGCGGAGCCCCGCTCGAGATCGACTGCTGGCTCGCGCTCACCGAGAACCAGATCGGTCCGCGCGCCTACCGCCCGCAGGAGATCGTGCAGGCGATGAACGGCGTCACGATCCAGGTCGTGCACAGCGACGCCGAGGGCCGGATGGTGCTCGCCGACACGCTCGCGCTCGCCTCACGCAACAAGCCCTCGCTGCTGCTCGACTTCGCCACGCTCACGGGCGCCTGCGTGAATGCGATCACCGACCGCTACAGCGGCGCGTTCACCAACCGTCCCGGCCTCGAGGCGCCGCTGCAGGCCGCCGGTCGCGCGAGCGGCGAGCGCGTCTGGTGCTTCCCGATGGACGAGGACTTCGACGCCGAACTCGAGAGCACGGTGGCGGACGTCCTGCAGTGTAGCGTCGACTCGAAGGGCGATCACATCCTCGCCGCACGGTTCCTGGGCCGGTTCGTCCCCGCGGACCTCGCCTGGGCGCACATCGACCTCGCCGCGTCCGAACGCAAGGGCGGCCTGGCCCACGTGCCCACCGAGTTCACGGGCTTCGGCGTGCGCTTCGCGACGCAGCTGCTCGGCGACGGCACCCTCTTCGACCGACTGGAGTCGACACCGGAGCCCCGTACGTGACCACGCTCCGCCTGCGGCGCCCCGACGACTGGCACCTGCACCTGCGCGACGGCGCCCAGCTCGCCGCGGTGCTGCCGTTCACCGCGGCCCGATTCGCCCGCGCGCTCGTGATGCCGAACCTGAAGCCGCCGATGACGACCACCGCGGCGCTCGCCGACTACCGTGCGCGGATCCTCGGCGCGCTGCCGGCTGGCCTGAGCTTCGAGCCGCTGATGACGCTGTACCTCACCGACCGCACGCCGCCGGCGGAGATCGCGGCCGCCCGTGCGAGCGGCTTCGTGGTCGGGGCCAAGCTCTACCCGGCCGGCGCCACGACGCACTCCGACGCCGGCGTCACCTCGATCGACAAGGTGTGGGCGACGCTCGAGGCGATGGCCGAGCAGGGTCTCGTGCTGCAGGTGCACGGTGAGGTGACCGACTCCACAGTGGACGTGTTCGATCGCGAGCACGCGTTCATCGACCGCGTGCTCGCGCGGATCGTCGAGCGAGTGCCCCGGCTCAGGGTCGTGTTCGAGCACGTCACGACCGCGGCGGCCGTCGAGTTCGTGCGCTCGGCGCGTCCGGGGGTGGCCGCCACGATGACGCCGCAACACCTGCTCATGAACCGCAACGCGATGTTCGAGGGCGGCGTCCGACCGCACCACTACTGCCTGCCCGTGCTGAAGCGCGAGCGCGACCGCGAGGCGCTGGTGGCGGCCGCGACGGGTGACGACCCGCGCTTCTTCCTCGGCACCGACAGCGCGCCGCACGCGCGTCACGCGAAGGAGGCGGCCTGCGGCTGCGCCGGAGTCTTCTCCGCGCACGCGGGCCTCGAGCTCTACGCCGAGGTGTTCGAGGCCGCGGGCCGGCTCGATCGGCTCGAAGCCTTCTCGTCGGAGCGCGGCGCCGACTTCTACGGCCTGCCGCGCAACGAGGGTCACGTCTCGCTCGAGCGTGCCGCCTGGACCGTGCCGCCGAGCTATCCCTTCGGCGGCGACGAGATCGTGCCGCTGCGGGCCGGCGGCACGGTCGGCTGGCGGCTGGTGGGCGAGTGAACGCCCCCTACGCCGCGCCGCGCATCGCCGACCGGTTCCGCGGCTTCCTGCCGGTGGCGGTGGACGTCGAGACGGGCGGCTTCCACGCGTCGTCCGACGCGCTGCTCGAGCTCGCCGCCGTAATGATCGAGATGGGGCCGGGCGGGGAGCTGCGCCCGGGCGCAACGTTTCGCTACCACGTACAGCCTTTCCACGGCTCGCGCATCGACCCGGCTTCGCTCGCGGTCAACGGCATCGACCCGCACCACCCGCTTCGTCCCGCCATGCCCGAGAAGGAGGCCCTGACCCAGCTGTTCCGCGAGGTTCGCAAGGCCGTACGGGACACGGAATGCACGCGCGCGGTCCTGGTGGGCCACAACGCGTCGTTCGACCTAGGATTCCTCAACGCCGCGGTGGCCCGCACCGACATCAAGCGCAACCCTTTCCACCCGTTCTCGAGCTTCGACACCGCCACGCTCGGCGGCGTGGCGCTCGGGCAGACGGTGCTGTCGCGAGCCGTCGCCGCGGCCGGGCTCGCCTGGGACCCGGCGAGCGCGCACTCGGCCATTTACGATGCGGAGCGCACCGCTGCGCTGTTCTGCACGATCTGCAACCGGTTCCGATTCATGTACGAGGAAGCGCTCGAGCGAGCGCCCGGTCTCGAGGCGGACGACGAGCCGCGGCCGCCGGAGTATTGAAGGAGAGTGCCGCGTCGACCACCGACGGTCGAGGCGGCAATACCCCTGACGGACGGCGCGGCCTCAGGCCTTGGCGGTCACGCCGGCCTCGGTGAGAACCTGCTGCAGCTCGCCCTTCTGGTACATCTCGGTGATGATGTCCGAACCGCCCAGCAGCTCGCCGTTCACGTACAGCTGCGGGTAGGTGGGCCAGTTGGAGTAGCGCTTCAACGCTTCGCGCAGCTCCGGGTCCTCGAAGATGTTCACGTAGGCGAAGCTCGCCCCGCAGGCCTCGAGCGTGCGGACCGCAGCCGCGGAAAAGCCGCACTGCGGGAAGTCCGGCGTGCCCTTCATGTAGAGGACCACGGGATTCGCCTTGAGCTGGTCCTGGATGCGCTGATTGATGTCCACGTTGTTATCCCTCGGCCACGCCTGGCGCGGCCACTGAATCGCGCCGGTCGGTGGCGCGCACCTGTTCGATCCGTGCGATCACGGCCCACTGCTCGACGGGGCTCATCCTGCCCCAGCGGGCGATTTCGCTCATCGTGCGGCGGCATCCCTTGCAGCAGTTGCGCTCATCGAGCACGCAGACGTTGATGCAGGGAGAAGCTGGAGCCGATCGCGTCATTCGCCGCCTTGACCTTGCCCCGCCGGGCGTTGGATTATGGAGATGCCTGACGCATTCTTCAAATTGCCCGCCACGGCTGCGCCGGCTCGCGAGCATCCCTGCCAGGCACTGCCGATTCCGCCCCGGGAGGTTCCCTGATGAATCCGCTGCTGACGGTTCGTGGCGCGATCACGACCGGATTCGTCGCGGCTGTCGTGCTGTCCCTGCTGATCAGCCCGACCTCGTTCGGCGAGTTGAGTCTCGCCCGCTGGCTGCACATCGTCTCGGGCGTGCTCTGGATCGGACTCCTCTACTACTTCAACCTCGTGCAGATCCCCGCGCTCGCCGCCGCCGCGGAGGACAAGGGCGGCCCGGGCGGCGCCGCGATCACCCGCTACGTTGCGCCGCGCGCGCTCCTGTGGTTCCGCTGGGCCGCGCTCGCCACCTGGTTCACGGGGGCGTGGTACCTCGGCCGCTCGGGAAACTTCACCGGGGCTTTCACGCTCGGCCTCGGCGGTGACGGGATCAACTACTACCAGCTCATCATCGGCACCGGCGCCTGGATCGGCACCATCATGCTGTTCAACGTCTGGGCTCTGATCTGGCCGAGCCAGAAAAAGGTGCTCGGCCTCGTTCCCGCCAGCGACGAGGAAAAGGCCCGCGCCCGAAAGGTCGCGATGCTCGCCTCGCGGACCAATTTGGTGCTGTCGATCCCGATGCTGCTGTGCATGGGATCGGCCACGCACGGGCTGCCCCTTTGACGGACCGCCGCAACCCGATGACCCGGATCGAACCGCCGACGGACCTCGCCGACCAGGTTGCCCGCGCGCTCGCGGAGGACGTCGGCCGCGGCGACCTCACCGCGGCGCTGGTGCCCGAAGACCGGGCAGGCCGCGCCACCGTGATCACGCGCGAGCCCGCCGTGCTCTGCGGACGCCCCTGGGTCGACGAAGTGTTCCGCCAGCTCGATCCGTCCGTGCGCATCGCATGGGACGCGGAGGAAGGTGCGGAGGTGGAGGCGGGCCAGCGGCTCTGCCGCCTCGAGGGCCCGGCGCGTTCCCTGTTGACCGGCGAGCGCACGGCACTCAACTTCCTGCAGACCCTTTCGGGCACCGCGACGGCCACGCAACGCTACGTGGCGCTGGTCGCGGGCCTGCCCTGCCGCATCCTCGACACGCGCAAGACCCTGCCCGGGCTGCGCCGCGCACAGAAGTACGCGGTGCGCTGCGCGGGCGGCAGCAACCACCGCATGGGTCTCTACGACGGGATCCTCGTCAAGGAGAACCACATCATGGCCGCCGGCTCGATCGCGGCGGCGGTCGCCGCCGCGCGTGCTGCCGGGGCACGCGTCCCCGTCGAGGTCGAGGTCGAGACGCTCGGCGAACTGCGCCAGGCACTCGACGCCGGCGCCGACATGGCGCTGCTCGACGAGTTCACGCTCGAGGACCTGCGCGCGGCGGTGTCGATGAACCGCACCCATCCGCACGGTCCCATGAAGCTCGAGGCGTCCGGGAACGTCAGCTTCGAGACGCTGCGTCCGATCGCGGAGACCGGCGTCGATTTCGTCTCGATCGGTTCGCTTACGAAGCACGTACGAGCCGTGGACCTGTCGATGAGGTTCGAGTTCGACGTGCGGGGCTGAGCGGGCGGGTTGCACGGCGTCTGTGGGTGGCGTTTGTTCAGCGTTCGCGCCGGCCCGCTCGAAATGCGGGCCTCTGCGAACGCTGAACAGACGCTCGACACACGGCGCCTGAGCGAGCCCGCCTGCGTCGGGCTCGCACGGCGCATGGGGCGTCAACGGGATCCGACCTCACCGTTCGCGGCCGACCAACAGCATCGGCCGCAGCCGCAGGCGTCGGCGAAGCCGCGCAGCCAACTCCAGGACCGGTGGGCGTTTCATGCGCCGTGCGAGCCGGCGCAGCCGGCTCGCCCAGGCGCCGCGCATCCCGCGAGGAGTCCGCGTTCGCACCGGCCCGCATTTCGAGCGGGCCGGCGCGAACGCGGAATACTCGCGAGCTACCGATGTCAACCGACGTCCGGATTCGCCGACCTCAGCCCGTGCTCGCGATCTTGGAAATGCGCTGCGGCGAGGCGATCCCGTAGCCCTGCGCGTAGTCCACGCCGAGGTTTCGGAGCATGTTGATGATCTCGGCGTTCTCGGCGAACTCCGCGATGGTCAGCTTGCCCGTCAGGTGCCCGATCTCGTTGATCGAGCGGACCATCTCGCGGTCGATGGGGTCGTGGAGGATTTCCTTCACGAAGCTGCCGTCGATCTTGAGGAAGTCCACCGGGAAGTGCTTGAGGTAGCCGAA
>Ga0209391_10000249_pt1 | contig 23586 bp, 30 predicted proteins | sample PPLLak3March2015_FD_187246 | JGI IMG/M metagenome (GOLD analysis project Ga0209391, IMG submission 187246) | Freshwater sediment microbial communities from Prairie Pothole Lake near Jamestown, North Dakota, USA - PPLs Lake P7 Core (1) Depth... | ecosystem: Environmental > Aquatic > Freshwater >...
CTCGGTGGGCGCGGTCACCGGAATCAAGCGTTACCAGGCGCCCGGCGCCCTGACGCGCGTACTGCTCGAGCGCACGGCGCGGATCGCCGAGTGAGCCTGCGGAAATTCGCGTCAGCACTGCTGGGCCTCTTCGCGGTGGCGGTGCTGGCCGTCGCGGCCGGCTACGTCGTGCTGGGTCGCTTCATGGATCGTCCGCTGGCAGTCGGCGATGCGCCGTTCACCATCGACGTTCCGGCAGGCCAGCCGTTCGCCGCGACGGCGCGCGAACTGGAGGCACGTGGCGTGCTGGAGCATCCGGAGTGGCTGCGGGCCTATGCACGCTTCACCGGAGCCGATGCGCGCGTCAAGGCCGGCGAATACGAGATCGGGCCCGGCACGACGCCGCGTGAGTTGCTGCGACTGTTCGAGTCCGGCGAGGTCGTGCGTCACTCGGTGACCATCGTCGAAGGCTGGACGTTCCGCAGCCTGCGCGCGGCGCTGGAGCGCAGCCCCTACCTCGACAACACGCTGGCCGGCCAGGACGATGCGGCGGTGATGGCCGCCCTCGGAGAACCGGGCATGCCGCCGGAGGGACTCTTCTTCCCCGACACCTATCTCTTCGGCAAGGGCACGGCCGACGTCGAGATCCTCAGGCAGTCCCGCGCCCGCATGCAGCGCGAACTCGACGACGCCTGGCGCGATCGTGCCGGGGACCTGCCGATCACCACGCCCTACGAAGCCGTGATCCTTGCCTCGATCATCGAGAAGGAGACCGCGCTCGCCTCGGAGCGCGCTCGCATCTCGGGCGTGTTCGTGCAGCGATTGCGGCGCGGCATGCGGCTGCAGACCGACCCGACCGTCATCTACGGCCTCGGCGCGGGCTTCGACGGTAACCTGCGCCGCGCCGACCTGGAGCGCGACGGACCGTACAATACGTACACGCGGGCAGGCCTGCCGCCGACGCCGATCGCACTGCCGGGCGCGGCGGCGCTGCGCGCCGCGGTGAATCCCGACGAGCGCGGCGAACTCTACTTCGTGGCGACCGGCCTGCCGGACGGCAGCCACGAGTTCTCACGCACGCTGGCCGAGCACGAGGCCGCGGTGCGGCGCTACCTCGTGCGGTACCGGCAACGACAGGCGGAGCGCTGAAGTGCAGGGCCGTTTCATCACCTTCGAGGGCGGGGAGGGCGCGGGCAAGAGCACGCAGCTCGCGCTCGCGGCCGAGTGGTTGAGGGCCCGGGGCGTGGAGACCGTGGTGACCCGCGAGCCTGGGGGTACGCCGCGCGCGGAGCGACTGCGGGCGATGCTGCTCGAGCGCGATTCCGAGCCGATGCCGCCAGCCTGCGAGCTGCTGCTGATGTTCGCGGCACGCGCCACCCATCTCGAGAACCTCGTCCTGCCGGCCGTGCGAGGCGGCGCGTGGGTGCTGTGCGATCGCTTCACGGATGCGACCTACGCTTACCAGGGGGGTGGGCGCGGCTTGCCGACGGCACAGATCGACGCCCTGGTGCAGGTCGTGCATGCGGGGCTGCAGCCGGACCTCACGATCCTGCTGGATCTGCCCGTTGAGGTCGGCCTGGCACGGGCGCGGCAACGCAACGGAGCCCAGGGACCCGATCGCTTCGAGACCGAGCGGCGTGGGTTCTTCGAGCGTGTGCGCGGCGCCTATCTCGAGCGCGCGCGCTCCGATCCCGGGCGATTCCGCGTGATCGACGCGGCCGCAGACCTCGGCGAAGTATCTGACGCCGTCCGCGCCGGTCTCGAGCCGCTGCTGGGCAGCCCGCGATGACCTTTGCCGACGAGCCGCAAGCGGGTGTCGTGCTGCCGCTGGGGTACCTGCCCTGGCACTCGGCGGCACGCGCGCGTCTGGCCGGGGCGCTTGGCGGCGGGCGCATGCCGCACGCCCTGGTGCTGCACGGCGCGGACGGGCTCGGCAAGGAGAGATTTGCGGCCACGATTGCAGCGGCGCTGCTGTGCAGCCGGCCGGCGTCCGACCTCGGGCCCTGCGGCGAATGTGCCGACTGCGCGCTCAGCCGCGCCGGTTCGCATCCAGACCTGCACTGGCTGCGGCGCCCGGAGGATCGCAAGTCGATCGGCGTGGATGCCGTGCGCGACGTCTGCGAGCAGCTCGGCATGACCAGCCTGCGCGGGGGCTATCGAGTCGCCATCATCGTGCCGGCCGACCTGATGACGACGAGCGCCCAGAATGCATTCCTCAAGACGCTGGAGGAACCGGCGCCCCGCACACTCATGGTCATGGTCACGGCACGCCCCTCGCGGCTGGCTGCCACTCTGCGCAGTCGGTGCCAGCGGGTCGAGATCCCCCGGCCGGCCGAGGCGGACGCCCTCGCCTGGCTGCGTGGCGAGCTTGACCTTGAGCCGCCGCGGGATCTGCTGGCGCTGGCCGGGGGCGCGCCCCTCCGGGCCGTGGAACTCGCGCCGCACTATGCCGCGCTCGGGGAGCAGATGTCGGGACTGCTCGAAGGCCTGCTGGCCGGGCGCGCCGAGGTCACCCGGGCCGCGGCCGACATGCTGGGCGACGGACTCGGCGTCCGGATGGACTGGATCGAGTGGTGGTTGTCGGCCCTGCTGCGGCGCCGACTGCTGAAGGATGCGACGCATGTCCGGATTCCAGGCGCAGCGCAGTTGCAAAGGGCGGCTGCCGAAGTGAACATGGAGGCCGTTTTCCGGTGCGTGTCCCGGCTGCGCGAAAGCCGCAGGTTGCTCGAGGGCAGCGCGGCTCCGCAGCTGCTCGTCGAGGCCCTGCTCATCGAGATCGTGGCCGCGTTCCGGCGCCAAGGAGTCGCCTGATGGGTCCCGTGACACGGCAACCAAGCAAGCCCGGACTGCTGACGCTCACGATCAAGGACAAGAGCGCGCTCTACCTTGCCTACATGCCCTTCGTGAAGAACGGCGGCCTGTTCGTGCCCACGAGCAGCAACTACCGGCTGGGTGACGAGGTCTTCATGTTGCTCAACCTCATGGGCGAGGACGAGAAGCTGCCGGTGGCGGGAAGGGTGATCTGGATGACTCCGAAGGGAGCCCAGGGCAAGCGCACGGCCGGTATCGGCGTGCAGTTCAGCGAGCAGGACCGCGGCGCGACGCAGCGGAAGATCGAGTCCTACCTGGCGGGCGCCCTCGGCGGCGACAAGCCGACCCACACGATGTGACCTCCCGCCGCTCGCCCCGAGCGCGGCGCTGGGGCTCCTGGCTCAGTCGCCATGGCCCGGCGAGTTGAGCGCTTCTGCGAGATCCGAGGCGGCGATCCCGCCGCGCAGCACGTGCGTGTCGAAGCCGCGTTCGCCGAGGATGTAGGCGGCGGCCGAGCTGCGCCGACCGTTGTCGCAGCAAACGACGTACGGCACGGCGGCCTCGAGCGTCTTGAGCTTGAGGCGCACGAAGTACAGAGGAACGTTGATGGCCTGATCGAAGTGGCAGTGCTCGAATTCGCTGGGCAATCGCACGTCGAGCCAGCGCCCGCCCGCGGCCACGATGCGGTGCGCCTCCTCGCAGTCCACCCAATGCACCATCGGCTCGTTGAGAAGGGAGTTGAAATCCTCCTTGCCGAGACGCATGAGAGTGCCGTCCGTGATCATCGTGACGGTGGCGTTGCGCTTCGCGCCCGAAATCAGGGACTCCTCGCCGAAAGTGTCGCCCATGCCGAGCTCGGCGAGCTTGATGCCCTCGCGGTTGAGCGGAGTTTCGCGCGTCACAACGCAGCGGCCGGCGACGATGGCGTAGAAGTGCTCCCCTTCGTCGCCCTGCCGCACGACCGGGTCTCCCGCTGCGTAGTCGACGCGCTGCATGCGCATGAACACGGCCTGCAGGTTCGCCGGCGGAATCTTGTGGAAGGCGCGGCTCTGCAGCAGCAGGGTCATCCAGTCGTCGCCGGCGGCGCCTCCCGCCTGAAGTTCGCCGACCTCGTACTGGCCGGTCTGGTCCCAGGTGATCAGGACGTCGAGCAGGTCGCTGTCGATGGAGATGTACTCGACGTGCTCGGATGCAGCACGGGCCGCACAGCGACGGGGAAGGACCGGAGCGACGGGGTGCCTGGCCTCGGGGGTGCCGCCTTTGACGATGCCAACGACCCGACCGTTGGCGAGCAGGTCGAGAGAGCCGGATACGAGATAGTAGGTGCGCTTGTCGGTGTCGCCCTCCTTGAAGAGCACCCGCCCCTGGGCCAGGTCGCGGATCGTGGTCTTGCGGGCGAGCGCGCGCAGGTTCTCGGCCTTGAGTCCATCGAGGGGCGAGAACGAACGCAGCAACTTCAGGTCCGGGATCGCAGGCTCGGTCATCTTGCGGTTGTGCCTTGAAATCTACGCACGCTCGGGGGCGTGCGACTAATCGAAAATGGTATCACAGCGACTGGCGCGGGCAGCGGAACGCAGCCTCCGGACACGCTCGTCCCTCAGGCGGCGGCCCGGGCTGCACCGGTCACCCGGAAATCACAGACCAGCGGCCGGTGGTCGGAGTAGGTGACCTCGGGCACAGAGAACGATTCGATCTCGATGCCGCGCGTGTGCAGGATGAAGTCGAGCTCCATGCGTGGACGCCGTGCGGGATACGACGGCAGCCGATCGCGGTTCGCGCTCCTGAGGCCGGCCGCCTCCATGAACAGCGCCATCTCGTGCTCACCCCAGAAGGTGTTGAAGTCGCCCGCGACGATCACCGGTTTGCTCGAATGGCGCACGAGTTCGAACAGGTGGCGCAATTGCGCGTGCCGGTGCCGGAACTTGAGCGACAGGTGCACGAGGAAGACGCACAGGTCGTCGAGTTCGAGTTCGATGATCAGTCGCTTGATGCCGGTATCGAAGTAATGAAACCGCTCACCCTCGACGCGGGGGGCGGCGAGGAAAGCGTTCGCCTGCTTGTTGACGATGGGCACCAGCGTGTTCAGTGAGTCCGTGCCGTACTTGCACTGGTAGGTGGAGTAGTGCCCGAGAGACTCGGCGATCACCTCGGCCTGGTTGACGCGGCCGGTGCGGATCGATCCGGTGTCGACCTCGACGAGGCCCACGATGTCCGGATCGAGGCCCTTGATGAATCGGGTGATGCCCTCGAGCACCCGCGGATTGCTGCGCAGGTAGCCGGCGCCGGGAACCGGCAAGTGGAAGGCCGCGCCGGTGCCCGTCGCATAGCGGATGTTGTAGAGCACGAAGCGCATGGATGCACGATTGTAATGACTGCCCGGAGGATCCCGGAACCGGGGCGGTGAGCTACACTAGCCTACGACCGTCGTGCAGGCCGGCCTGCATCAAGGGGGATCCGTGAGCAGCGTAACCCAGAAGAACCCGATCCGCCTGTTCGTGTGTCACGTCTGGCAGAAGGACGACGATTACCTGCGGATCTTCGAGTACCTCGAGAGCGTCGACAACTTCTTCTACCTCAACACGAGCACTCCCGACCGGCGACCGCCGGGAGATCGCGAGGTCCTCCGTGACGACCTGCGGCGCCAGATCAGGGAGGCTGAGGTGGTCATCCTGCCGGCCCAGATCTACCGCAAGCACCTCGACTGGATCGAGTTCCAGCTGCATTGCGGCAAGGCGTTCGACAAGCCCGTGGTCGTGCTGGAGCCCTTCGGGACGCACGAGACCATCGCGCCGGCCGTCCTGGAACTGGGCGACGAGGTCGTGCCCTGGGATCAGCGGCAACTCGTCGATGCCATCAAGCGCCAGGCGCGCCACGAGGAGACGACGCGCTTCGACGTGATCGAATTCAAGCTCGATTGAGGAATGCCGGGATCTCTTGCTCGTCGGGAACGGCACGCAGCAGGGTCGCAGGTCGGTTCGCAATCACCGGCACGGCCTCGTGGAGGCTGCAGAACATCAGGACGATGGACTGAGCGTGCTGGCAGGCCTGCGACTCGGACATCTTCAGGATGCTGGCCGAGACAGAGTCGAGCGTGCCGGTGCGCTGCGAACTGTGGAGCGCGCTCGCCAACATCGAATATTGCTCGCGGAGCTCGCGCGGCAGCTCCTCGGTGGCGATGGTCCCGAGGTGCGCGTGGAAAGCCTGGGCCAGTCGCTGCTTCACCGGACCGCTGCCTGCCAGCACCAGTGCTGCGTTTCGAAAACGCTCCAGATTCGTCTTCATCAGGAATGCCCTTCGGTCCAGATGATTTCTTATGTTTGTCAGTACTTTAACGCCGAAACTTAAGGTCTTTAGCCCATGTCCGGGCCTGCGAAAATGTCCAAGTAATCATGACTCTGCGATGGAAATATACGCTGCCGCCGAGGAAATTCAATGAGTGATCTGATCTCCCGGGCAACGCTTGCGAGCCGGCCGGGGTTGCCGTGCATCGCGCTCGTGACCGCCAGGGAGGCTCTGGAGCTCGACGAGGACCTTGCCCCGTTGATGGCCGCGCTCCGGGCGGCCGGTGCGATCGTGGAGACTCCCTGCTGGGACGACGCCGGGATCGACTGGACGCGTTACCACGCGGCACTGTTGCGCTCGACATGGGACTACGTCGACCGTATCGACGAATTCCTCGGCTGGTGTGATCGCTGCGCCGCCGGGACTCGATTGCTGAATCCTCCCGACGTCGTGCGCTGGAACACCGACAAGCACTACCTCGTCGATCTCGCGCGCGCTGGAGTGTCTGTGGTACCGACCCGTTTCGTCGAGCCGGGCGAGGATCCCGGCGCGGCACTTGTCGCGTTCCTGGCCGGGCGAGCCTCCGCCCTGACGGTCGGTGAGTCGTGCGAGTTCGCGGAGTTCGTCGTCAAGCCGACCATCGGCGCCGGTTCGCGTGACGCAGCCCGCTACCGGCGCGGCGACACGGAGCAGTCCTGCGCGCACCTCGCGCGCCTGATCGGGGTGGGGCGCAGCGCCATGCTGCAGCCGTACCTCGAGCGCGTGGACCGGCACGGCGAGACGGCCGTGCTCTACCTCGGCGGACGATTCAGCCATGCGGTTCGCAAGGGTCCGTTGCTGCGCGCCGGAGCGGCCCTGGTAGAGGGCCTCTTCGCACCCGAGGATATCCGTGCCCGCGCGGCAGACCAGGCCGAGCTCGAGGCCGCCGCGGCCGCTTTTGCGGCCGTGCCCTTCGACCCGCCGATCTACGCCCGCATCGACCTTCTGCGTGACGCGCAGGGCGCACCTGCAGTGCTGGAACTCGAACTTACCGAGCCGTCGCTGTTCCTCGCGCATGCCCCGGGTGCCGCAGAGTCGTTCGCACGCGACCTCGTGCGCAGGCTGAGCGATTCGTGACGAGTCGACCCGGTCGCGCCCGATGCACGGCACGGGCGAGGCGGGGGGGTAGGTACCGATGCCGCTTTCGTCGCCCGCTCAGCTAAGATCCCGGCGTTTTGACAGGAGGCGGAGTCGGTCGTGGCGAGGATCCTGCTGCTTTTTCACGGGGTGTACGGACAGACCCGCAAGATCTGCGATCGGTTGCAGGCGGAACTTGCAGCCCTGGGCCACGAGGCCGAGGTCGTGCCACTGCCGGGCGCGGCCGTGCATCCCGACGAGTTCGACACCATCGTCATCGGCGCAAGCATCCGCAACGGCAAGCACAACCCCGTCGTGCTGGAGTTCGTGCGCCGGAATCGCGAGCTGCTCGAGTCGAAGCCGAGCGGCTTCTTCTCGGTGAATCTCGTCGCCCGCAAGCCGGCCAAGAACACTCCGCAGACCAATCCCTACGTCAAGGCCTTCGTCGCGCGCTCGCCCTGGAAGCCGGCGCTGGTCGGGGTGTTCGGCGGCAACCTCGACTACCAGCGCTACCGCTGGTCGGACAGGCACATCATCCGCTTCATCATGACGCTGACGGGCGGGCCGACCGACCTGTCGACTGACGTCGAATACACGGACTGGGACGAGGTGCGACGGTTCGCGGGGCGCATCGCCACCCTGCCGGCGTCGCGACCGGGCTGAGCACGGGATGAGCCCCGCGCCGGAGGCAACGACGGACCGCCAGCATCTCGTCGTCGCCGCCATGTCGCTCTGGCTGATCCTCACGAGCCCCTGGGTCTCGCTTCTGCGCCGCATCCCCTCGGGCGCAGGCTGGCTCGACTATGCCCACGTGTTCGTCGGTTGCGTCCTGCTGGTGCTGGCCTTGACCTACACGTGGACTTGCACGCGCGGAGGGCGATGGCAACTCTACTTCCCGTTTGCGCCCGCGCAGATCGGCAACGTCGGTCGCGATCTCGCGGGGTTGCTGCGCGGCCGCATCCCGGCCTCGGAGGGCGGGGGGCTCTTCGGGCTGATCGAAGGGTTGCTGCTCGTGCTGCTCGTCACAACGGCTGCGACCGGGGTCGCGTGGCTGCTAACCCAGGGGTCGGCGGAGGCGCTCGCCTGGCGCGGTTACCACATCCTCGCCGCGCGAGGGCTCGTCGGCCTGCTCGTGCTGCACGTGCTCACGGTTGCCGCGCACCTGCTCGATCTGCTGCGCGACTGAAAGCGCAGCAGAGGCGGGCGTGCGAGGCGCAACGCATGCGCCGGACGTGAAAGCGTCGTGCCGTCACGGCTGCGCCTGAAGGAAGCGCTGGATCGCGCCGAGATACCGCGGCGACAGGTCGAGCGTGTTATGGCCTGCGCCCGCGATGACCTCGATGCGTGCCTGGCCGGGGGCGAACGCGGCGACGAGGGCCTCGGAGCGCGGGCGGGAGATGATCTCGTCGTCCGCGGCGATCACGATCAACACGCGCGCCTCGATGCGTGGGGCGAGCCTCGCCGACTCGTAGCGATCCTTCAGCAGCAGGCCCACGGGTAGCCAGCCGAAATACTCGCGCGCCACGTTGACGAGGCTGTCGTAGGCCGTCACCAGCACCAGTCGCTCGACCGGCCGCTGGCTCGCAAGGGCCACGGCGACGCCGCTGCCGAGGCTGCGTCCCATGACCGCAATGTCGGGGTGCAACTCGCGCACCCGATCGAAGATCGCAAGCGCGTCGGCCCGCAGTCCGGTCTCTGTCGGCCGTCCCGAACTGCCGCCGTAGCCACGGTAGTTGACGAGGAACAGCGAATGCTCGGGAAAAGCGGCGGAAAGAGTCTCGATGTTGCCTGCCACGTCCTCCGCATTTCCTCCGAAGTAGATAAGGGCCTGCGGGCGATCGCGCGCGACATGCCAGACCTTGATCCGCTCGCCCTCGCTCTCGACCCACAACGCCTCCGCGCCTGGGTTCAGTGCCTCGGGCACCGGGAAGTAGATGTGCGTGCGCTGCGTCACGTACACCCAGGTGATCAGCCCGAGATAAACGACGGCGACCAACGAGAGCAGTGAAAACACGGTACGCATGGCCCAGGGCCAAGTCTCGGGCAGGACGGCCCGGAAGGCGAGCGGTCGGTCGCGATTGCGCTGCTCGAGAGCCGGCACGGGCGCGGTGGATGGCTTTGCTATGCTGGGACTCCATGCGCAGTCATGCCCCCGACCGGAAGGAGTGACCGCTTCATGCGAGGGCGGACACCGTCAGACTCGCGCCTTCGCATCATGATCGTGGGGGCGGGCTTCGCCGGGCTTGCCGCGGCGCGCTGCCTCGACCGTCGACACGCCGTCACCGTCATCGATCGCTCGGTATCGTTCGAGTAGCTCCCGAACATTCACGAACTGCTGTCAGGTGCGAAGCGCCCAGCGGACCTGCGCCTGCCGACACGTCGCCTGGTTACCCGCGCCGGACATCGACACGTGCGCATCGTCGCCGTCGGCGGAGTCAACGACACGTATGGGGTGAGGGGTGCCGATCGGCGCGCAATGCCGTTCAAGAGCGTGGCGGACTGCGCAGCCATCGGCCGCAGGCTTGCAGCGCTGGCCCGCCAGCGAGAGGAGCGCTCGGTGGTCATCGTCGGCGGGGGACTCGAGGGTATCGAGGCCCTCGGTGAGATCCTGCGTCGGTTCCGTGCCCGCGGATCGCTGCGGGTCAGCGTAGTCGAGTCCGGTCCGCGGCTGCTTCCCGGTGCGCCGCCCGCGCTCGACGCTTCGGTGCGCGCCCGCGCGGTGCCGCTGGGGGTACGTTTCTGCATCGGATCCCCGGTCGTCGCCGTGACCCGGTCCCGCGTCGAGCTTCGCTCCGGTGAGAAGCTGCAGTCGGACCTGACGATCTGGACGGGCGGTGTCACGGCCTCGCCGCTGTTGCGGGACTCAGGCCTGGTCGGCAAGCGCAGTTCGTGGGCGCCGGTCACGCCCGCTTTGCAGAGCACGCGGTTCGGGAAGGTGTTCGTCGCTGGTGACGCGGCCGCACTGCCGGATCCCCTGCCCAAGCAGGCGTACTTCGCGATGCAGATGGGCCGGTGTGCGGCCGACAACGCGCGCCGCTGGCTCGCCGGGCGCCCGACGCGTCCCTTCCGCCCCGGGCCGAAGCCGATGCTCGTCGCATTCGGCAACCTCGACACCTTCCTGGTGAGGGGGCGGACGGTGATCGCGTCACCGAAACTCGCATTGCTGAAGGAAGCGGTGTTCCAGTTCACGATGGCCGAGATCGACCCGCCCCTCGAACCGTCGGCGTTGCGGGGCCTGAAGGCGCGACTGCGGGGCCTGTACTGACCCGGCCGTGCCCGCCGCGCAACCTCGCGGAACCACCCTCGTGAGATGCGCGCGCCGTCAGGGAGCGTTCGCGAGGCGCGCACGGCGCGCAATCTCCGCTTCGAGGCCCTCGATCTGCCTTGCGACCTGGCTGCGCATGATCAACGGCCCCATCAGCGGCGGCACCCAGAAGCCCGGTTCGATGTCGGCCCGATAATCGATCCTGCAGCGGGCCATGTCGCCTTCGACGCGCCATCCACCCTCCATGCGCTCGAAGCTGCCTGCCATGCGCCGGAACGTGATCCCGCGTGGCGGATCGACCGAGACTGCCAGCGTGACGTCGAACGCGTACTCGGAGAAGGCTACTTTCGTCCGGCCGACCTGCCTGAGCAGCAGCGCCTCGCCGGGCGGGCTGACGATGCGGCTCGACTGCATGCCGGGGACGAAATCCGCGAGTCGATTGAAGTCCGTCAGCACCTCATAGCACAGCGCCACCGAGGCATCGGCATCGAGCGTGGCGCGGATCTGGAAAGTCGGGCCGATTCGATCGACAACCGTGTCGGCCGCCGTCGCGATGCCGGCGACGACGAGCAGAGGCAGCAGGCAGAGCAGGTTCCAGAGCCCACGCATCAGAAGCTCCGCGGTCCGGAGCGCATCGTCACGGGCGCCCCGTTCCAGGACGCCCGTAACGATTGCTCCGTGCCTATTTCGCCACGGCTTCGAGGGCGATGCTGAGGGTCAGCTCGTCGCCTACGTTCGGAGCGTACTTGCCGGCGTTGAAGTCGCTGCGCTTGATCACGGTGCTGGCGTCCGCGCCGATCGCGTCCTTGTTGAGCATCGGGTGCGTCATGTTGACGAAGTTCGTGACCTTGAGCGTCACGGGCCGGGTGATGCCCTTGATCGTCAGGTTGCCGTCGATCGAGACCGGACGGTCGCTTTCGAAGGTCACCTTTGTCGACTTGAACGTGGCGGTCGGGTAGCGGGCCGTATCGAGAAAGTCCTCCGCCTGGATGTGCTCGTTGAAAGTCGCGTAACCAGTGTCTACCGACGTCATGTCGATGACGACGTCTACAGCGGCGGTGCGTGCCGCCTTGTCGAGCACGACTGTCCCGGTCGTCTGGTTGAAGCGGCTCAACTGCGTGGACAGGCCGAGGTGGCTGTATGAGAAGCGCGGGTAGGTGTGGCTCGGATCGATCACGTAGGTGACAGGCGCAGCCGACGCGGGCGCCACGAGCCCGGTGGCGAGCAGGGCGATGGAGGCGAGCCTTTGGAAGCTGTTCATGCGGGGTCCTCGTTGCGTGTGGTGTATTGAACAATCATTGGGTCGAAGCTGCTGCCGTGAATGAGTAGGCATCCATGGCGAGCACGTACGAATCGATGCCGGCGTGCACACGCTCGGCCTCGAAGTTCTCGCCCGCTGCACCGAGCGCGACGTACAGCGGCAGCAGGTGCTCCTCGGTGGGGTGGGCCCGTACGGCGTCCGGCGCGAGGCGGCGATAATCGAGAAGGCTCGCGACGTCGCTGGCTGCGAGGCGTTCCCATACCCAGTCGGCGAAGCCGCGTACGTACGCGGGCGAATTTCGCCCGCCGCGGGAGGCGATCGCGTAGTCGCCGAGGTTGTGGGTGACATTGCCCGAGGCGATGACGACGAATCCCCGCTCCCGCAGCGGCGCGAGTGCGCGACCGAGGCGCAATGCCCCTGTGGTCCCCTCCCGCGGCTGGATGGACAGGGGAATCACCGGCACGTCGGCCTCCGGGAACATCAGGCGCAGCGGTACCCACGCGCCGTGATCGAGGCCGCGCATGGGGTCGAGCCTCACGGTCATGCCGACGGCTTCAATAGCCGAGGCCACTTCCAGGGCGGCCTCCGGGCAACCGGTGGCCGGATAGCGAATCGCGTACAGATCGGCAGGGAAGCCACCGAAATCATGGATGGTTTCGAGTTGCGTGGCCGTCCCGACCGTCGGGACCGGCGCTTCCCAGTGGGCACTGACCGCCACGATAGCGCGCGGTGGTGGCAGGCGACCCGCGAGGCGCTCGAGCGCCGCCCCGGCCGCCCCCGGCTGCAGGGCGAAGGTCGGGGCACCGTGCGGAACGAACAGGGCAGGGGTGGGAACAGGGTTCATGACGACCTCTCGACTCATGCACACCGTACCGTGGTTATTGTTCCTGAGATATCCCAGAATCAGTCACATTTGGTTGCGACAGGAGCAACAATGGATCGACTGGAGGCGATGCGCTTGTTCGTTCGGGTGGCGGAACTCGGCAGCTTCGCGGCGGTCGCGAGACAAGTCGGGGTCGCCCGCTCGATCGTGACTCGCCAGGTGGCTGCGCTGGAAGCTCACCTCGGGGCGAAGCTCATGGTGCGCAGCACCCGACGCCTCGCGCTTACCTCCGCGGGCACCGCCTACCTCGAGAAATGCCGGGTCATCCTCAACCTGGTCGATGCGGCCGAGACGGGTGTGGCCGAGGAGCGGGCCGTCGCGCGAGGGCACATCCGCGTCGGTCTTCCCCTCAGCTTCGGCTTGCGGCGCCTGGCGCCGCTGCTGCTCGAGTTCGCCGAGATCCATCCGACGGTGAGCCTCGAAACGGACTACACCGACCGCCGCCTGGACCTCGTCGAGGAGGGGTACGACCTGTCCATACGGATCACGTCGCGGCTGGCACCGGCCGAGGTGGTCCGCAGGCTCGGCTCCTGCAGCATCGTGACGGTGGCCGCACCGCATTACCTCGCGCGGCACGGACGACCGGCGAGCCCATCAGAACTCGCCGGCCACGTGTGCCTGGCCTACTCGGGCGACGCGGATCCGGGCACGTGGTCGTTCGGTCGAGGCGATCACGCGGTGAAGGTCGAGGTGCGCAGCCGCTTCAGCGCCAACAACGGCGATGTCCTGGCCGAGGCCGCAGCACACGGGCTCGGCATCACGCAGACCCCGGACTTCATCGCGCAGCCGTACCTGGCGGACGGCCGACTGCAGCAGATCCTCGCGGAATTCGCGCCCGTGGAACTCGGCGTGTATGCATTACTGCCGGGCGCGCGGCACCTGCCGTATCGGGTACGCGTGCTGATCGACTTCATCTCGGCGCGCCTGCGGACCTCGATCCCGGGTCCAGAGTAAACGTCCAGGCCCGCAACGCACCCGTGGCCGTCCCGCGAAATCGGGACCGGTCGCGCCGAGCGCGCGCCGGTCCCGGAAACCCGGGCGAGGAAGATCAGGTCTTCGAGGCCTGGTAGATGCTTTCGATCGCCGCATCCAGCGCGGCATCGAATTGCGCGTCCGACTGCTGGGCGGTCAGCCCCTCCGTGAGTGCGCGCGAAAAGCTCGCCACCATGCCGTGCTGGCGCGCCAGCCGCTCGTTAGCGTCGTCTCGGGAATAGCCCCCCGACAGGGCCACCACCTTGAGCACGCGCGGGTGCGGGATCAGGTCGGCGTAGAAGTTGTCCTTCGTGGGAATGGTGAGCTTGAGCATCACGAGCTGACCGTCGGGCAGGGCATCGAGCTGCGATCGGACCTCTGACTTCAGCAGATCCTCCGCGGCCGCCTTGTCCGGACAGTGGATATCCACCTCGGGCTCGATGATCGGCACGAGTCCCGCAGCGATGATCTGCTTCGCCACGGCGAACTGCTGATCGACCACGGCGCGGATGCCGCCGGGATTCGCCTGCTTGATCACCGAGCGCATCTTGGTGCCGAAGATGCCCTTGGCCCGGGCGCGCGCCAGCAGCGCATCGAGGCCCGTGATCGGCTTCATGAGCTGCACGCCGTTGGCCTCGGCCTCGAGGCCCTTGTCCACCTTCAGGATCGGGACCACCTTCTTGACCTCCCAGAGGTACTCCGCGGTCGGCCGGCCCTCGATGTCGCGATCCATGGTGTTCTCGAACAGGATTGCGGCCAGGATGCGGTTGCCGCCGAAGCTCCGGCTGGTGACGATGCGCGCGCGCATGGCGTGCACGAGATCCATCATCCCGGCCTCGTTGCTCCAGGCCGACTCCGGCACGCCGTAGAGCTTGAGCGCCTTTGGCGTACTGCCGCCGCTCTGGTCGAGCGCCGCGATGAAGCCCGCCTGGGTGCGGAATTTCGTCAGTTGATCCTCGTGCCTGCCCATGGCTGACCTCGTGCTGTTGAAAGTTGGGGTAGGCAATTCTAGGCAGCACGGGCGGACGCAGGCCAATGCATTAACCGAGAGGCACGCCTCCCGGGGCCGAATGCCCGCCGGCGGGCACTGACCCGGCCCGGCGACGACGCTAGACTCGGCTGATGCAACTGCGCATCGCAGCTCGAAGGCGCCCCCGGACGACCCCCGGCCCCGGCTTGCGTCCGGCGCCTGGCATCGACGCCCTCCAGCGGAGGTTCCCTTGCGCCTGATCGCCACCTGTCCGGAGGAGACCAAGCCCGCTCTGGTGGCGGAACTCGATGCGCTGGGTGCCGTCGACCTTCGAAGCGGGTTTCGTGCTGTCAGCTTCGAGGCAAGCGAGGAGCTTTTTTATGAACTGCACCTGAAGCTGCGCACGGCCAGCCGTATCCTGCGCGTCGTCAAGGACGTGCCCGCCAGGACTCCGCAGATGCTCTACTCGCAGGCGCGCCGCATCCGCTGGTGCGAACTGTTCGAGGCCCGGCACGGCTTCATGGTCGAGAGCCTCGGCGAAGATGCCGGAGGGGGCATGGCTGCGAAGCAGGTCATCACGCAGGTGCGGGAGAGCATCCGCGACGTCTTCGCGCGGGAGCAGGGCAGGGCGCCACCCATCGACGTCGTCGAGCCGAAGGTGGTCGTGGTCGCTCACCTCGCGAAGGGCCGCTGCATGCTCAGCCTCGACACCTCCGGCAAGTCGCTCCACAAGCGCGGCTACCGCGAGCCGGGACATCCGGCGCCGCTCAAGGAAACGCTCGCAGCCGCGATCCTGATGTTGGCTGGGTACGACGGCAGCCAGGCATTCCTCGATCCGATGTGCGGCAGCGGCACGCTCGCCATCGAGGCCGCAATGATCGCGGTTCGCAAGGCCCCGCGGATCCACCGGCGGAAGGGCGAGTTCCACTTCGAGTGGCTGAAGGATTTCGACCGCCCGCGATGGCGCGCCGTGCAGGACCGCGTGCGGGCGGAGAAACTCGAGACACCGCCCGCCCCGATCGTGGCCTCGGACATCGAGGCCCGCTACGTCGAGATGGCACGCAAGAGTGCACTCAAGGCGCGCGTGGAGCGGTACGTTACGTTCGCCACGCAGCGTTTCCAGGACTCCGAGCCGCCGGCTGAGCGCGGCATCCTCGTGACCAACCTGCCCTACGGGGATCGCATCGGCAGTACAGACGGCGACGTCCGGCAACTCTACGAGGAAGTCGGCGACACGCTGAAGCGAAAGTTCAGCGGCTGGCACGCTGCGATCCTGGCGGCGGAGGCCTCGCCCTACAAGGCCATCGGGCTCCGGCCAACCCGCTCGATCCGGCTCATGAACGGCAGCATTCCTTGCCGACTTCTGCTCTTCGAGTTGTACGCGGGCAGTCGCAGGGAGGGCACCGGCGCCGGGAGTACCTAGCGGCCGGCTGCGGTCGGACGCAGCTCGGGCTGGACCCGGCTGCGCGACCAGACCTGCTCGAAGTGCTCGACGTGCCTGCGGTCGATGCACTCGTCGCTGAGTTCCACGAACCCGATCCAGCGTGCGGCGTTCGGGCGGTACGCAACTGCCTGGTTGTCGGCGAGGATGTACGCGCAGGCGTCGTCGCGGTTCTCGGCCGGTACGCTGCGCAGGCAGATGCAGCTCGTGAGTCGCCGCGCCATCTGCATGAATCGGTGACCCTCGCGTGCGGCACGGAAGGGATCGCGGATGAGCACCCGCACGCGGCCATGGCTGCGGGCCAGCACGAGCCGTTTCAGAGGCTCCAGGAAGCAGTCCTGGTCGTAGAGAGCCGGCTCGAGGTCGGGCGTATAGATGGACAGGTGGTGCTTCGCGCCCGCGGCGATCTCGACGACCGCGGAGCGATAGTCCTCCAGAGTCGAAACGACCCGCCTCACGCCCGTGATGTCCAGCTTCATGTTCATTTGCGGCACCGGCCTTGGCCCCGAATCAGTTCAAGAGGGGCGGGAGGCCTCGGTCTGCGTTCACCCGCAGTCCGGCCAGGTAGTAGCCGAGTCGCCCGTCGCCTCGCTGGCAGGCCTGGACGGCGGCAGCACCGGCCGACTCGAACAGGTTGATCAGGCGCGGGTCGGCGCAGATCGGATCCCGGTCCGACCGGACGCCCGCCTGGAAGACCGCGTCGGCGACGCCTCGGAACAGCGCATTGCGCTCGGCATCGGTGTCGCGACCGAGCAGCGAACACATCTCCAGCGTGGCGCCGATCGCGAACCACAGCAGCCAGAGGCGTCCAGGGTCGGCCTGCGAGACCAGAGTCGCGCGCTCCTCGATCGCCAGGTTGACTTCCGAGTGCAGCAGCGCGACCAGGGCCTCGAGCGCCGGATCGCTCGCGGCTGGATCGCAGGAGCTGGTCGAAGCGGCTTTTCCTTGCTGGTCCCGAGTCATGGTGGCGCGGCAATTTAGTGGCGCACCAACTGCCGCGCTTGTCACGGGACGGCATTCTTTGGTCCGGATGCGTCAGCGGGACCGTCACGTTGTCGAAACGGACCGGACCGCTAATATGGTCGGCGGACAGGAATCCATGTCCGGGAGCGAGCTGAGGAAATGCTTAACAATCCGACGGCCCTGGCCATGACCCTGGCGCCTCTCAAGGAAGCACTGCCCGAGTACGGCCTTGATTTTGCCGAGCTGGCCCGAGCGGTCGGGATCGATCCCGAGGTCCTGCTGCGGCCGGATGCCCGCTGCCCGTCGAGCCGCATACAGAAACTGTGGCGTCTTGCCGCGGGGCGGGCTGGCGATCCCCTGTTCGGATTACGAGTCGGTCGCCACGTTCGTCCGGGCATTTTCCACGCGCTCGGCTTCGGAATCGTCAGCAGCAGCAGCGTGCTTTCGGCGCTGAAGCGCATCGAGCGATACAGCAGCGTCGTCAGTACCAACGGCCGCTTCGTGCTGGTGCAGCAGTCGGGACTTGCGAGCCTCGAGGCGCGAGCAACGGATCACACCGTGGTGCCGATACCGGAATACCTCGACGCCACCGGGGTCGCGTTGTGCCAGGTCCTGCGGCGGTGTGCCGGGCCGGCGGCAACGCCGCTGGAGGTCTACCTGCCCGGCCGACCCGACTCGCCCCCGACCGAACCTTACCGACAGGCGTTGGGTTGCCCGGTCTACATGCAGGGCAACAGGGTGGCACTCGTGTACGACGCCGTAGTCGCTGCGCGACCCGTGATGAGCGGCAATCCGGAGCTTGCGGCCGAGGCGGACAAACTTGCGCAACGCTACCTGCAGGGCCAGGTGCCGGAGTCCACGGCAGCGCGCGTGCGCGCCTTCCTGCTCAATGCCATGCCGTCCGGGGACATCGACCAGGAGGAGGTGGCACGGACATTGAACCAGAGCCCGAGCACACTGCAGCGTCGACTGCGGGACGAGGGCACGAGTTACCAGCAACTGCTCGACGCGACCCGTCAGGAACTCGCGATCGACTACCTGCGCGAAGGCCAGCACAGCCTGGCCGATATCACTTTCCTGCTCGGCTTCTCGGACCAGAGCAATTTCACGCGGGCATTCCGGCGCTGGACCGGACGGACGCCCCGGGAATACCTCTCCTAGGCAGGATTCAGCGGCTGCCACTGGCGCCGCCGTCGAATCATTTCCCATCCAGGATGAAGGCGGTCTCCCGTCATCGAAAACCTCAGGTGACGGGCTCGTGCGGAGAGAGTACGCATAATGTATATTATGGTAAATAACGGATATCTGAATGGTACGGCGAACCGCACACCCAAGGCCTGACCAAACGGCCCGCGAGGCACCGCCGACCAACTGAATGGTGGCTTCCGAACGCTCAGTCGTCCGACTGCTCTCGGAGTATGCGTCGTCCCGAGCGCTCATCATCGATCGGGGTCGCTTCTTCGTCGTCTCCGCGGGGAAAGGTCCCGAGCTCGTGCGACCCTTGCCGCAGATTCTCCAGCACAGACTGCGCCGCGCGGTATCGGTACTCGAACCGGAGGTCCATCGGGATCGGACGCGTCCGCAAGTAGAGTTCGAGCGCTTCCTGCACCACCTCAACCTCGAGTGCGGCCAGCAGGAGCTTCAATTGGTCGATCGACATCTCCGCGCCGGCCTGCGCGTGCATCAAGCCCGCGCGTACCAGGACCTGATCATCGGATGATCACGCACCGCGTCGTGCACGCCGATCAGCCTGGGATAAGCCGCGAAGACAGTCGCGGGGATGTGGTCGACCTTGCCGCCGATGAACCAGCGTACCGCCATGTGGATCTTCAGGTCCGCGACCTGGATCCTCTCGCCGCCGAAGTACGGACCGTCGCCCAGGTTCCTCTCTGCGGCCCTGGCCCAGCTGGGCAGGAAGCCTGCCACCAGCGCCTCGCGTGCAGCCTTCTTCTCGGCCTCCCCCATGCGCAGCGTCGGTGACACCGTGGCTCGCAGATCTTCCACGTGCTGCATCATCCCCTCGTGACGGGCTGCCTCGATGTCGTCGACGGGGTGGAGTCCGTGACGGCGACCGATCAGCACGAGGATGGCGTTCGAATGTGCGACTGCCGGGCAACCCGGCATCTCGAGCACCGGCAGGGCACCGTAGGGCGTGTGCTCCTTCATCGCCGGCCAGTCGGCCGGCTTGACGCGTACGTCTACGAAGTCGACTCCCGCCAGGTGCAGCGCGAGGCGACACTCTTCCCCGCGACTCACGGGGGCATCAAAGTAAATCAGTCTGGGCCTGCTCATGGGGCGAAGAGCATAGCACTCGCCCGATCAGCCGCCGGTCACCGGGACGCTTCGCGGCACGCCGGAGCATGACCTGCTCGATCTTCATGAGGATCAGGATCGACGCGATGATCAGTGATCGCATGCTCACCACCTCCAGTCACTTCGGTCGGTCACGGCCTGGGAGGAACGACGCAACTCGCATGCCATCGCGGCCCGCGATCAGAATCTTCCGTCTTGTCAGTGGCTTGTGCCCCGATCCCCGTCGAATCTTCCGGACTGCTGCACCCGATCGATCCTCAAGCGACCGGCGTGTGCCCGTCATTGGTGCGGTCCGGACCGGAGGCCCCCCCGTCACGGCTCGGTGTGACCAGGGAGAAGTAGCACTCGTGACCGTTCATGAGACCGTGCGGTTTGGGATCGACAGCGTCAGAATGACGACCTCTCGTCAACCTATTGGAGGAGCAAATGATGAAGTCCGTACTCGCGATGCTCGCAGCGTCGCTTCTCGCACTCGCCGTCCCGGCGCATGCTGACAAGTCGGCGGGTGAGGTACTCGACGACAACACCGTCAACGCCTCGGTCAAGGCCGAACTGGTCGGTGCCAAGGGCGTTCCCGCGAGCGACATCAACGTCGAGACCTACCGGGGCGTCGTGCTGCTGAGCGGCTTCGTCGAGTCCCAGGAAATCAAGGACAAGGCCGGCAAGGTGGCACAGGGCGTGTCCGGGGTGAAGAAGGTCCACAACGGGATATCGCTCCATGCCAAGACGTCGATGGGCTCCAAGCTCGATGACACGGTGCTTGCGGGCAAGGTCAAGACGGCGCTGATGAATGACGACGCGGTCAAGAGCGGCCAGATCAACGTCGAGTGCCGGGGTGGCGTCGTTCAGCTCGGTGGCTTCGTCTCGGGCGAGGCAATGCTCAAGCGCGCCCTCGAGGTCGCCGGCAAGGTCGACGGCGTGAAGAAGGTCGAGAACGCCCTCTACGTCAAGCCGGAGTGACGGCGCTCCACCAGACGTACATGTGAACACGTCCTGTGCGCACGTCGCACAGGGCGCGCTTCACCTGCCCCTCCTCGCTCCACTCCTTGACGGCCACGCGCGCCGGCAGTTGCACTGGCGAGAGGAACTGCGTGCCGACCACCGCTCCGTGCGGAATCGCCGCCATCGGCGACTCTGCGAGCGCGCGCGCCAGGGACCACATGCCGTGGCTGATCACGCCGCGCAATCCGAAAAACCGTGCCGCCCGGTCGCTGAGGTGGATCGGGTTGAAGTCAGAGGAGACGCGCGCGTAGTCCCAGGCGGTCTGGCGCGTCACGTCGAGTTCCGCCAGCACGGTGCTGTCCCTCGGGGCCTTGGGGGGGCGCGGCGGCCGGGCGCCGCTGCGCGCCATCGAGTCCGGCCAGCGCGCGAGGAATACGCAGGTCTCACGCCAGAGCGACTGGCCGCCGCTGGTGATGTCGGTGTCCATGTCGAAGGTGACGCCCGCATCGGTGCGCTGGTAGTTGCGCGCGGCCACGGCAATGTCCACCCGCATTCCGGCGGCCAGTGATCCCGGGCTCTGGATGCTGTTCGACAGGTGGATCAGGCCCATCGGCCGCAACGGGAACGCACGCAACGCGAAGATCTTGAGGTGCAGCGGCATCGCCAGCACGTGCGGGAACGTGACCGGCAGGCCGGTCGAAGACTCGAATCCGCACATCGCCGAGTAGCTTGCGACGCTCGAAGCGTCGAGGACGACGCCGTCGACCGACGCGATGATCTCCGAGGGCTCTACGAACTCCTCCATGGGGGGGCGCCTCGTGAGGAGCACCCACGGGTAGGTGGCCCACACCCGGGGCAATCGTCGCAGCCGCAGTCGGATCGTCCCGGGCACGAGACTACGGCGACACCCTGTTGATGACGACGCCGACGTCCTCCGGAGCTCCCTTGCGGTGCGTGGCCTCGCCAATCAGGTCGCCACTCGCCGTCACGGCCGTCCCGCCGAAGGCGATGCGTGCCACCAGCTGTACTTCATCGACCGACGACAGGTCGCGGCCCTCGATCATGGTGTTGGCATCGCTCAGCACGACGGTCGTCGGGAGTTGCTCCGCCGCGATTCGCACCGCCGCGATCGGCGGCCCGGGAATGCCGGCCTCGCGGGCGCTGACGAACACCGTGGTGCCCGGCGTGACCTTGCCGGCGAGCGTGGGATCGACCGACACCGCCACGCGTATGGTCCGGCCCTTCGCGCCATCTGCCGTGTCCGAGGGCGCGGCGGCCGGTGCAGCGGCGCCCATGGCGGGTCCCGCGGATGCACTGCCCGCGGCCGGCGGCACCGCGACGCCGAGCTCAGCCAGTTGTGCGGTCAGGATCTGGCGGATCTCCGCAGGCGGATCGGTCTCGAGGAGCCGGGTCCACTGCTTGCGGGCGGTATCGGGATCGTTCGCGCGGACTGCCATCAGGCCCGAATACCACAGGGCTTTCTGGTTGTTCTCGTCCGCAGCAAGAGCGGCGTCGATGATGGTGCGTGCCCTGCCCTTCGCGTCAGGTTTGTCGCTGAGCACGAGCGCCTCGGCGAGGTCGAGTTCCACTTCGGGATCGCGACCGCCGCCGAGCGCACTCGCCTTCTCGTAGGCGGCCACGGCATTGTCGACGCGTCCCGACACCAGGTACGTCCGGCCGAGCATGCGCCAGCCTTCGAGGTCGCCCGGGTTCCTCTGCAGCCTGGCCTCGAGCTGCGAGGTGACCTCGTCCATCGAGCCGGCTCCTTGCCCGTGACCGGCAGCGCCTGCGGTCAATGCGCCCGGATCGTCCCAGGGAAAGTTCGACGTGGCGCCATAGAACGCCGAGGCCGCGAGCGGCAGGACGATCAGCATCACGACGGCCGACGGAACGGCTCGGCTCGCCGATTTCTCCTGACCCTCCCCGGCGGGAACGGACCGCAGCAGCGGAAAGAGGAGCAGTGCGACCGCCGCCACGATCATGACGGCACAGAGGATCAGGAACGTAGTCACGGTTGGCCGGCCTCCGGGCCTTCGGTTTCCAGGTCGGTTTCCTGCGCACGGCGCCTGACGACGCGAAACAGCACCGCCGCAGCAATCAGCAGCAGCAGCACCGGTGCGGACCACAGCAGGAAGTTCTGCGCGGTCATGCGCGGGCGGTACAGCACGAAGTCACCGTAACGCTCGATCATGAAGTCGCGGATCTCGTCGTCGGTGCTGCCGGCCGCGATCATTTCGCGCACTTCACGGCGCAAGTCCTGCGCCAGGGTCGCGTTCGAATCGGCGATCGTCTGGTTCTGGCACACCAGACAGCGCAGTTCGCGGTTGATCGTCTCGTAGCGGTGCTGCAGCGCCGGGTCGTCGAAGGCGACTTCGGTGTCGATGGCAAGCGACTGCCCGGCGAACGCCAGCAGGAGCGCGACCAGGCCTGCGCAGAGGTAACGGTGCATCACGAGCGGGTCCCCACGTTGACCCGCGATGCTTCGATGCGCGGCAGGAACTCGCGGTTCCAGACGTCCATGGTCATCGGCGCGATGTGCTTGTAGAGGACGGTGCCATCCGGTCCGATCAGGAACGTCTCGGGCGCGCCGTACACGCCCCAGTCGATGGCCGTGCGGCCCTCCCGGTCCACCGCGACGACCGCGTATGGATTGCCGAGCTGCCCCAGCCACTGTCGAGCCAGGTTTTCGTCGTCCTTCCAGTTGAGGCCCACCATCGGCACCACGCCCTGCTCGGCGATCGCGAGCAGCGTGTCGTGCTCCTGCCGGCAGCCGCCGCACCAGGTTCCCCAGACATTGAGCACCCAGGCCTGGCCGAGCAGTTCCTTCGAGTCCACCGGGTAGCTGGCGTCCTGCAGGCTCGGCAGCGCGAACACCGGCGCCGGCTTGCCGATCAGGGGCGACGGCACCACTCGCGGGTCACGGAACAGCCCGACGAACAGGAACATGCCCAGCACCACGAACAGCAGCAGCGGGATGACGAATTTGAGCTTCAGCATCGCGCAGGACTCCTCATCTCGCCGTCGCCGTGCCAGCCGCGCCCGCGGCTTCTTCGGCCGGGGACTTGCGACGGCGATAGCGACGGTCGGTCACGGCGATGATGCCGCCGATGCACATGATCAGCGCGCCGAACCAGATGTATCGGACCATCGGCTTGTACTGCACGCGCATGCTCCAGGCGCCGGCGCCGAGGTCGTCACCCATGGCGACCAGCAGGTCGCGGTTCCAGTTCACGTGGATGCCGGACTCGGTCATCGGCATGGTCTGCACGCGGTAGGTGCGCTTCTGCGGGTGCAGTGTGGTGACGGGCTTGCCGTCGCGCGTGACCTCGATCTCCGCCTCGATGGCATCGAAGTTCGGTCCCGCAACTGGCCGCGTGCTGACGAAGCG
>Ga0209391_10000250_pt1 | contig 23565 bp, 22 predicted proteins | sample PPLLak3March2015_FD_187246 | JGI IMG/M metagenome (GOLD analysis project Ga0209391, IMG submission 187246) | Freshwater sediment microbial communities from Prairie Pothole Lake near Jamestown, North Dakota, USA - PPLs Lake P7 Core (1) Depth... | ecosystem: Environmental > Aquatic > Freshwater >...
CCTGGTGCACCAGCCGCGTCTCGAAGGCCTGGCCGAACAGCAGGTACTGGCGGTCGGTGGCGGCCAGCCCCTCCTCGCCGACGACGCTGGCCAGCACGCGGGCCTGCACCGCGCGCGCGTACGCCGCATACAGCTGGCTGGCCAGCGCGGGGTGGTCGGGGTGCGTGTACTTGCCGCCGGTGCCGTCCTTCATCAGCCGGCTCAGGCTCGGCAGCACGTCCACCGGCGGGTACACGGCGCGCCGGTCGAGGTCGCGCGACAGCACGATCTGGCCTTCGGTGATGTAGCCGGTGAGGTCGGGGATCGGGTGGCTGATGTCGTCGGCCGGCATGCTCAGGATCGACAGCTGCGTCAGCGTGCCCGGCACGCCGCGGATCGTGCCGGCGCGCTCGAACAGCGTCGCCAGGTCGGAATACAGGTAGCCGGGGAAGCCCTTGCGGCTGGGGATCTCGCCCTTGCTCGACGACACCTCGCGCAGCGCCTCGGCGTAATTGGTCATGTCGGTCAGGATCGCCAGCACGTGCTTGCCGCAGCTGAAGGCCAGGTACTCGGCCGCGGTCAAGGCGAAGCGCGGCGTCAGCAGCCGCTGCGTCGACGAGTCGCTGGCCAGGTTCAGGAACAGCGCGGTGCGCTCCAGCGCGCCGCTGCGCTCGAGGCTGGCGCGGAAGAACTCGGCGCTGTCGTAGGGCACACCGATGCCGGCGAAGACGATGGCGAAGTCCTGGGCTTCCGCCGCCGACTTGCCGGCGGCCTGGCGCAGCCGCGCGTGGCGCGCGATCTCCACCGCCAGCCGGTCGTGCGGCAGGCCGCCGCCGGAGAAGATCGGCAGCTTCTGCCCGCGCACCAGGCTGTTCATCAGGTCGAGCGTGGTCACGCCGGTCTCGATGAAGTCGCGCGGGCTGGCCCGGGCCACCGGGTTGATCGGCAGGCCGTCGATGCGCTGGCGCTCGTGCGCTGCGATCGGTGGCCCGCCGTCGATGACCTGGCCAACGCCGTTGAACACGCGCCCCAGGATCGACGGCGCCAGGCCGAAGGTCGGCGGCTCGCCGAGGAAGCGCACCACCGTGCCCGGCAGCGTCAACCCGGCAGTGGATTCGAGCACCTCGACCGTCATGTGCGTCTCGTCGAGCGCCGCGATGCGCCCGCGCCGCGGGTGGCCGTCCTCGCCGATGACCTCCACCGCGTCGTGCAGGCCCACGTCCAGCGTGCGGCGCAGGAACAGCAGCGGGCCTTCCAGCCGCGTGGCGGCGCCTTCAGCGGTCAGTCGCATCGTGGGCCTCGTTCGGGGCGGCGGTCTCGGCCGCCAGCGCGGCGAATTCGCGGTCCATCGCCGCTTCCAGTTCGGCAAAGCGCGGCAGCGCGTCGTCGCCGATGTCCTCGCCCATGCGCTGCAGCGGCCGCAGGCAACCCAGGCGCGCCAGCCGCTCGGGGTGCGTGCCGGCCTCGACCGCCGAAGTGGCCAGGTCGAAGAACTTGGCCAGCAGCCGCATCATCGCCGACTGGCGCTGCGGCGAGCAGACATGGTCGACCGGCGAGAACGCCGACTGGCGCAGGAACGCGTCGTTGACCAGGTCGGCGCAGAACAGCGTCAGCTGCTGGCGCACCGGCAGCGCGTCCTTGCCGATGATGCGCGCCATGCGCTCGAGCTTGGCCTGCTCGTCGAGCAGCGTCAGGAAGCGCTTGCGCAGGGCCAGCCAGTCGCCGCTGCCCTGCTGCGTCCACCAGGCGGCAAAGCTGCGCGCGTCCTCGGCGTAGCTCTGCAGCGGGTGCACCGCCGGGTAGATGCGGGCCTGCGCGCGCTTGACGTCCAGCGCCCAGAAGGCGCGCACGTAGCGCTTGGTGTGGCTGGTCACCGGCTCGGAGAAGTCGCCCGACGGCGGGCTGATGGCGCCGATCAGCGTCACCGAGCCGCGAGCGCCGCCGAGCGTGTCGACCACCGCGGCGCGCTCGTAGAACTCGGCGATGCGCGACGACAGGTAGGCCGGGTAGCCGCCCTCGCCCGGCAGTTCGCCGAAGCGCCCCGAGACCTCGCGCAGCGCCTCGGCCCAGCGGCTGGTGGAGTCGGCCATCAGCGCCACGTGCAGCCCTTGGTCACGGAAGTACTCGGCCACCGTCACCGCGCTGTAGATCGAGGCCTCGCGCGCCGCCACTGGCATGTTGCTAGTGTTGGCGATGACCACCGTGCGCTGCATCAACGGCCCGCCGGTGCGCGGGTCGGTGAGCTGCGGGAATTCCTCGAGCACGCCGGCGAGCTCGTTGCCGCGCTCGCCGCAGCCCAGGTACACGATGACGTCCGCGTTGCAGCCCTTGGCCAGCGCCTCGAGCAGCACCGTCTTGCCGGTGCCGAAGCCGCCGGGGATGGCCGCCTTGCCGCCCAGCGCCACCGGGAACAGGCTGTCGAGCACGCGCTGGCCGGTGACCAGCGGCGTGGTCGAGGTCAGGCGAGTGCGCACCGGGCGCGGCACGCGCACCGGCCAGTCGTGGCTCATGCCCAGCGCGTGGCTGCGGCCGTCGGGCTCGCGCAGCGTCAGCAGCACGGCATCCTCGGCGTAGTCGCCGGCCGGCTCGACCCGCATCACCTCGCCCTGCACCAGCGGCGGCACCAGCGCGGCCTGCGCACGGCCGCTGGCGCCGCGCAGTTCGCCGAAACTCTGGCCGGGGCGCAGCGTCTGGCCCGGCTGCACGCCCGGCGTGAAGCGGAAACGGCCCGGCGCGGCGCGGCGCAGGCCGGCGCCGACGAAATGGGACGATTGACCGGCCAGCGGGCGCAAGAGGCCGTCGAAGATGTGCCCGAGCAGCCCGGGGCCGAGGCGGATGGACATCGGCAGCCCCTCGCCCTGCACCACCGCGCCCGGACGCAGCCCGGTGGTGTCCTCGTAGACCTGGACGACGATCTGCTCGCCGTCCAGGCGCACCACCTCGCCGGCCAGCCCGAGCTCGCCCACGCGCACCGCCTCGCGCAGCGCGAACGGCCCCTCGACGCGGGCGTGCAGCACCGGCCCGCTGATCCAGCGCACCACCGCGCGGCTCATCCCTGGCTCTCCAGTTCGCCGATCAGCCGGCCGCCGATCTCGTCGCGGTCGGCCAGCAGCCCGGCCAGCGTGGCATCCACCGTGCTGCCCTCGGCGCCGATGCGCAGCCCGGCGTCGATGCGCTCGTCGGCGACGAAGCGCGGCAACGCCCCGGCCGCGTCCCGGCAAAGCCCGGCCAACGCGTCGCGTTCGGCCTGCGGCCAGTCCGGGCCGTGGGTCACGACCCAGGCGCCGGGCGGCAAGGCCGCGCGGGCGGCGTCGAAGGCCATGCGCACCCAGCGCGCGCGCGCCGGCTCTTCACGCCAGCGCTCGCGCAGCACCTCGGGCAGCCGCTGCCAGGCCCGCGCCAGCAGCGCCTCGACGCGGCGCTGCGCATGCTCGCGGCGGCGGGTCTGCAGCTCGGCCTCGGCCGCGGCGATGCGCGAGCGGGCGCGCTGGCGCTCTTCGGCAAAGGCTTCGCGCAACTGGGTGCGCGCCTGGGCCCGGGCCTGCGCCCGCAGCGAAGCGGCCTCGGCCCGAGCCTGGTCGAGCAGCGCCTGGCAACGCGCCAGGCGGTCGCTCTCGACCATGTCGAGCAGCGCCTGCATGCGCGTGCGCACCGTCATGCCGCCAGCCCCAGCTGGGCCCGCAGCCGCTGAGCCAGGTCGCCGACCCGGGCCTGGCCCTGCATGTCCGGCACCACCAGCAGCAGCGGCGAGAGCGCGCCCGCGGCCTGGCGCAGGGTGTCGGCATCGATGCGCCCGGCCACCTCGGCGCACAGCAGCACCAGTCCGCCGAGCTGGCGCGCACGGCCCAGGGCCGCGGCCTCCTCGCCCAACCCGGGCACGATCACTTGCGCACCGCCCAGCCGGTATCCGGCCGCCCCAAGCTCGTCGCCGACGTAGACCACGGTCGAGCGCATGCACTTCAGGTCAGGCGGTTGAGGATCAGGATCGACACGATCAGGCCGTAGATCGCGATGCCCTCGGCCAGGCCGACGAAGATCAGCAGCCGGCCGAAGAGATCGGGCTTCTCGGCCAGCGCGCCGATGGCCGCGGTGCCGACCTTGGCCACCGCATAGCCGGCGGCCAGCGAGGACAGCCCGGTGGACACCGCGGCCGCCGCCAGGCCCCAGCTCCAGACCTCGCCCCCCTGGGACGTGCCCCCGGCGGCGGCTGCCGCCCAGGCCGGCAGCGGCGCCAGCAGCAGCGCGGTGGCCGCCAGCGCCATGAACAGCGCGACGGCAGCGAGAACGGCACCGAACTTGATCGAAGTATTCAACTAGGTCTCCTGGAGTGCGGATGGGGGAAGCGGCAACGGCCGGAACACCCGGCCGCTGCCCTGCAGGAAGCGCGCGAAGAACTCGAACAGCACCAGGCGCGTGGTCTGGATCGACACCACCAGGCCTTCGAGCACGATGACCACGAGGTTGCCGACGATCAGCACCAGCGCGACGCCCAGCGGGTGGCCGGCAGCACCGGCCAGCGCGACGATGGCCGACGACAGCCCGGCATGCGCCAGCGCGAAGGCGCCGACACGCGCGAAGGACAGCGTGTTGATCAGCAGCTGCAGCAGCCGCTCGACCAGTTCGCCCAGCGCCGTCAGCGCCGCCAGCGGGCGCCTGGCGTGCCAGGCATGCCCGGCGCAGAACAGCAGCGCGCCGCCAAGCGCGACGGCGAACCCCGCCGGCTGCACCAGGCCGACGAGCAGGCCCAGGTAGCACAGCAGCAGCCCCGCGTCGGTGCCCAGCCAATGGACGAGCTCGCCGCGCCAGAAGGCGCCCAGCGCCGACAGCAGCAGCCCCAGCGAGAGCAGCAGCGCCCCGCCGACCAGCGGCACCAGCAGCACCTGCAGCGGCGCCTCCAGCGGCGACACCCACCACGGGTGCAGCAGGTGCAGGCTGAACACGCTGCCGAACAGCAGCCCGAAGAATGCGGCCGACAGGCCGCCGGCGATGAACAGCCGGGCCATCGCGAAGCGCTTGCGCAGCACGAAGCCGGCGGCGGCGATGACCAGGCCCTGGCCGACGTCGCCGAACATGAAGCCGAACATCAGCGGCACGGCCAGCGCCAGCAGCACGCTGGGGTCGGCCTCGCTGTCGGCCGGCATGCCCATCGCCCGGCTGAAGACCTCGAAGGGCCGCGCCCACCAGGGGTTGGCCAGCTGCAGCGGCGCGCGCTTGCTGGCCGGCGCCGGCACCAGGCGGAACAATGCGCGCGCCCCGCTGCGCTCGATCACCGCCTCGAAGGCCTTGGCATCGGGCAGGCTGGTCCAGCCGGTGATCCAGCAGAACAGCTCGCCGGTCTCCAGGCCGTGCACGTTGTCGAGCACCCACTGCAGCCGGTGCACGTCGCCCAGCACGCTGCGCAGCCCGAATTCCTCGGACAGGCGCTCGATGGCCGCGGCCGCTGCGTCGCCTTCGGCCTGCAAGGCCTGCAGCCGGCGCGCCGCCTCGTCGCGGTTGGCCTGCAGCTCGCCGACCAGCCAGTCGGGCGCGTCCAGCACCTCGCCCTTGGCCGACAGCACCTGCTGCGCCACGGGCTCGAGCTGCGCCGCCGTGCCCACCGCCAGCAGGTAGCGGGTCGGCGGCCGATCGAGCAGGCGCAGCAGCGGCGCGCCTTCGCCGCCGGCGGCGAGCGGCGGCGCCGGCCCGGCGTCGACGCCCAGGCGCAGCAGGCGCACGCACAGGTGCGGGCCAGCGCGGGCCACCAGGCCGAAGTCCAGCGTCGCGGGATCGACCTGCTCGAGCGCGGCCAGCCAGTGGCCGATGCGCGAGCGCTCGCTGCGCGAGCGCTGCAGGCGCCGGATGTGCGGCTCGGCCTGCTCGGCCCAGGCCCTGAGGCGCTCGATGCAGCGCGTCAGCGTCGCCGCCGGCGCCTCGGGCACGGCCGAAGGCTGCAGGCGGCTCGCGGGCCAGTAGCTTCCCAGGCGTCGCGACAGCTCCTCGAACTGCGCGAGCAGCGGCTCCAGGTCGGCAAAGCCTGCCGGCAGACGGCTGTCGTGGCGCGTCTCGAGCTCGACCGCCCCGGTGCTGGCCAGCGCCTCCAGCGCCAGCGTGGTGTCGTCGCGCGCCACCAGCAACTCGAACCAGCGGGTCGGCTCCGGGCGGATCATGCGGCCAGCTCCCGCGACGGGAAGGCGGCTCGGCGCACGATCTCGCCGCGCAGCCGTTCCAGCTCGAGCGCGCACAGCGCCAGGTAGACGAAGGCCGCCACCGGCTCGGCCGCATGGCGCCGCAGCAGCAGCACCAGCCTGGCCTGCAACGCGCGCCGCAGCGCCCAGCCGTCGACGCTGTGCGGCGCGGCAAAGGCGCGCCGGTGGGCCTCGAGCAGCGGCACGAGCGCACGCTCGACGGTCTCGCACCCGCCGTCGCGCGGCAGCAGCTGGCGCCAGCGCACCTGCCAGCGTGCCAGCAGCGCCACAGCCTGCTTGTCGCCCGCGGCGTCAGGCGCGTGCCGGGCAGGTCGCGCCGGATCGACCACCCAGGGCTGCTCGCCCGGCAGCTCGATCAGTTCGGCGCACCAGCGCAACGCCGGCTGCCAGGGCATCGGCATCCAGGCTGCGACTTCGTCGACCCGCTGCCGCCAGCGCTCGCGCAGCAGGCGCTCGACGGCGTGCAGCCCGGTGCCGGCATCGATGCCGCCGAGCCACTGCGACAGCGAGCTGGTTCGCGCCAGGGCCAGCACCGCAGAAAGATCGTGGGTGGCCTCGATGCGGCGCCACAGCGCGTCGTCCGGCCGCGACCCCCAGCGGGCGGCGATGCGCGCATGCGCCAGTTCCAGGCTGCCGGTGTCGCGGGTCAAGCGGGCTCCGTGAGGCGGGCGGCCAGCGCGGCCAGGGCGCGCTCCAGCCGCGCCAAGTCGTCGGCACCGGGGTCGTCGTGTGCCGGCAGCGCCTGGGCCTGCGCGTCGATGCGCGCCAGTTCGGCCTGGACGGCGGCCGCAAAGGCCTCGTGCACGCGGGCCAGGCGCATTCGGGTGCGTTCGGCCAGCCGGCGCTGTGCCGCACGGGCCGCCTCGACGACATGCGCAGCCTCGGCCTGCGCCGCGTCGATGGCGTCGCGCGCCCGACGCTCGGCATCGAGCACCTGGGCCATGGCGGTCTCGACGGGAAAGTCGCTGGTCGCAGGCTGGTTCATGGTCTTGTCAGGCCGCAAACCCGGGCGGTTTGGCGTGAACTATGGGCAACGGGGCTGCAGCGCAGTCGAAGGGTGAACCCTGCAACCTGACACGGCCTTGATGGCCGTCAAAGTCCGACTTCATGGACGGTTCCCAATACAGATCGGAGATTCGGTTCCGACCGTGTTTGAGCATCCGCCGCGCAATTGCTGCGGCACAACAAGAGGAGCACCTCGATGATGGAGACCTTCTACGACGTGATGCGTCGCCAGGGCATCTCGCGCCGCAGCTTCGTCAAGTTCTGCAGCCTGACGGCGGCGTCGCTGGGCCTGGGAGAGGCCGGTGCGCAGCAGATCCAGCAGGCGCTGCAGACCAAGCCGCGCACGCCGGTGGTCTGGCTGCACGGGCTGGAGTGCACCTGCTGCACCGAGTCGTTCATCCGCTCGTCGCACCCGCTGGTCAAGGACGTGGTGCTGTCGATGATCTCGCTCGACTACGACGACACGCTGATGGCCGCCGCCGGCCACCAGGCCGAGGCCGCGCTCGAGGAGACGATCAAGAAGTACAAGGGCAACTACATCCTGGCCTGCGAGGGCAACCCGCCGCTGGCCGACGACGGCATCTACTGCATCCCCGGCGGGCGGCCCTTCGTCGAGAAGCTGCGCCACGTGGCCAAGGACGCCGCGGCGATCATCTCCTGGGGCTCGTGCGCCTCGTGGGGCTGCGTGCAGGCGGCCAAGCCGAACCCGACGCGCGCCACGCCGATCCACAAGGTGATCACCGACAAGCCGATCGTCAAGGTGCCCGGCTGCCCGCCGATCGCCGAGGTGATGACCGGCGTCGTCACCTACTACCTGACCTTCGGCCGCCTGCCCGACCTGGACGCGATGGGCCGGCCGAAGATGTTCTACAGCACGCGCATCCACGACAAGTGCTACCGGCGCGCCAACTTCGACGCCGGGCAGTTCGTCGAGCATTTCGACGACGCCGGCGCGCGCCAGGGCTTCTGCCTGTACAAGGTCGGCTGCAAGGGGCCGACCACCTACAACGCCTGCTCGACGATCCGCTGGAACGAAGGCGTGTCCTTCCCGATCCAGTCGGGCCACGGCTGCATCGGCTGCTCGGAGGACGACTTCTGGGACAAGGGCGGTTTCTACAACCACCTGACCTCGATCCAGGTGCCGGGCCTCGGCGGCGCCGAGGGCACGGCCGACCGCATCGGCGTGGCCGCCCTGGCCGGCGCCGGCGCGGCGATCGCCGCGCACGCCGCGGTCAGCGCCATCAAGCAGTCGCGCAGCAAGACTGCCAACGACAAAGTCAGCACGGTGGAGAAGTAAGCCATGGCCACGCTTCAGACCCAAGGGTTCACGCTGGACAACAGCGGCAAGCGCGTCGTCGTCGACCCCATCACGCGCATCGAGGGGCACCTGCGCATCGAGGTCAACGTCGACAACAACAACGTCATCCGCAACGCGGTGAGCACGGGCACGATGTGGCGCGGCCTGGAGGTCATCCTCAAGGGCCGCGACCCGCGCGACGCCTGGGCCTTCACCGAGCGCATCTGCGGGGTGTGCACCGGTGTGCACGCGCTGGCCTCGGTGCGCTCGGTCGAGGACGCGCTGGGCATCCAGATCCCCAAGAACGCGAACATCATCCGCAACCTGATGCACGCGACGCTGTACGCGCACGACCACCTGGTGCACTTCTACCACCTGCACGCGCTGGACTGGGTGGACATCGTCTCGGCGCTGAAGGCCGACCCGAAGAAGACGGCCGAGATCCAGCAGTCGATCTCGTCGTGGCACAACGCCTCGCCCGGCTACTTCCGCGAGTTGCAGAGCCGGCTGAAGAGGTTCGTCGAGAGCGGGCAGCTTGGCATCTTCGCCAACGCCTACTGGGGCAGCGCGGCCTACAAGCTGCCGCCTGAGGTGAACCTGCTGGCCACCGCCCACTACCTCGAGGCGCTGGACTTCCAGAAGGAGATCGTGAAGATCCAGACGATCTTCGGCGGCAAGAACCCGCACCCGAACTGGCTGGTCGGCGGCGTGCCATCGCCGATCAACATGGACGGCACCAACGCCGTGGGCGCGGTGAACATCGCCAACCTGAACATGGTGAAGGACATCTGCGATCGCACCATCGAGTTCATCGACCAGGTCTACATCCCGGACCTGCTGGCCATCGCCAGCTACTACAAGGACTGGGCCAAGTTCGGCGGCGGCCTGTCCAGCCAGAACGTGATGTCCTACGGCGACTTCCCGGACATCCCGAACGACTACAGCGACAAGAGCCTGCTGATCCCGGCCGGCGTGATCCTGAACGGCGACCTGAAGAAGGTCTACGAGGTCGACCTGAAGGCCAACGACCAGGTGCAGGAGTGGGTCACGCACAGCTGGTACAAGTACGGGCAGGAACAGAACGGCCTGCACCCCTTCGACGGCGTGACCGAACCGAACTTCGACATCGGCAAGGCCAAGGGCACGCGCACCGCGATCGAGAACGTCGACGAGTCGGCCAAGTACTCGTGGATCAAGTCGCCGCGCTGGAAGGGCCATGCGGTGGAGGTCGGCCCGCTGGCCCGCTACATCGTCGGCTACGCGCGCGGCCACAAGGAGATGACCGAGCAGGTCAACCTGGTGCTGAAGACGCTCGACGTGCCGGTGACGGCGCTGTTCTCCACGCTCGGCCGCACCGCGGCGCGCGGGCTGGAGGCGCAGTGGGCCGCGCACAAGATGCGCTACTTCTACGACCAGCTGATCGCCAACATCAAGGCCGGCGACCTGAACACCGCCAACGTCGACAAGTGGGAGCCGTCCAGCTGGCCCAAGGAGGCCAAGGGCGTCGCGCCCGTCGAGGCGCCGCGCGGCGCGCTGGCGCACTGGGTGAAGATCAAGGACACCAAGATCGAGAACTACCAGTGCGTGGTGCCGACCACCTGGAACGCCGGCCCGCGCGATGCGAAGGGGCAGATCGGCGCCTACGAGGCGTCGCTGCTGAACACGCCGATGGTCAACCCCGAGCAGCCGCTGGAGATCCTGCGCACCATCCACAGCTTCGACCCGTGCCTGGCCTGCGCGACGCACGTCATGTCGCCGGACGGCCAGGAGTTGGCCAAGGTGACGGTGCGCTGATCGAACCCGCCCCACGAGGAGCTTTCCATGAAAGTCGAACGCTGGACCGGCCGGGTGCTGGAAGGCCCGCTGGAGGACGTCTACGTCTACGAGGCCCCGGTGCGCATCTGGCACTGGGTGACCGTGGTCTGCATCATGGTGCTGGCAGTGACCGGCTACCTGATCGGCGCGCCGCCGCCGTCCATCGGCGGCGAGGCGACCTACAGCTTCCTGTTCGGCTGGATCCGCACCGTGCACTTCGTGACCGCGATGATCCTGATCGTCGCCTTCCTGGTGCGGGTGTACTGGGTGTTCGCCGGCAACCACCACGCGCGCATGATCTTCATGCCGCCCCTGTGGAGCCCGGCCTTCTGGAAGGGCCTGATCGGCGACATCCTCGACTACCTGTTCGTCAGCAAGACCGAGACGCGCTGGGTGGGCCACAACCCGCTGGCCCTGGTGGCGATGTTCTTCATGTTCGTGCTCGGCATGGTGGTGCTGATCCTCACTGGACTGGGCCTGTACGCGCAGGCCTACGGCTGGGGCAGTGGCTGGATGACGGCCTTCGGCTGGGTGACCACTCTGCTGGGCACGCCGCAGGCCGTGCGCACCGTGCACCACATGGCGATGTGGTACATGCTGCTGTTCTCGGTGGTGCACATGTACATGGTCTTCCGCCAGGACATCATGAGCCGGGCCACGATCATCAGCACCATGGTCAACGGCATCCGCATGTGGAAGGACGAGCCACGCCGGCCCTGACCGGCGAGGGCCGTGCGGCCGCCGCGGCGGAGGCGGCTGAGGGGCACGAACCATGAAGCGCATCGTCATCCTGGGCGCGGGCACGGGCGGCGCGCTGTGCGCCAACCTGCTGAGCCACCGGCTCGACATGCGGCAGTGGTCGATCACCGTGATCGACCGCGAGCAGCAGCACGTCTACCAGCCGGGCCTGCTGTTCCTGCCCTTCGGGATGTACGGCTACCACGGCGCCGGCGACGTGGTGCGGCCGATCGCGTCCCCGCTGCCCAGCCAGGCGCAACTGGTCAAGGCCGAGATCGAGCACATCGACCATGCCCGGCGCGAGGTCCGCACCCGCAGCGGTAGCTTCGCCTACGACTTCCTGATCTCGTCGCTCGGCTGCCGGGCCGCGCCCGAGGAGGTGGAGGGCATGGCCGAGGCGATGGGGCGCGAGGTGCACACCTTCTACACGCTGGAAGGTGCGCTGGCCCTGCAGCAGCCGCTGCAGCGGATGAACGAGGGTCGGCTGGTCATCGACATCTGCGAGATGCCGATCAAGTGCCCGGTGGCCCCGCTGGAGTTCGCCTTCCTGGCCGACTACCACTTCGCGCAGCGGGGCGTGCGCGACCGCGTGGGCATCACGCTGGTCACGCCCTACACCGGCGCCTTTACCAAGCCCAACGCCAACCGCATCCTGTCCAAGCTGGCCGACGAGCGCGGCATCGAGGTGGTGCCGAACTTCGCGACCTCCGAGGTCGACACGGCGGCGCGGGTGATCCGCACCTTCGACGGGCGCAGCGTCGACTACGACCTGCTGTGCGCGATCGCGCCCAACCTCGGCCCTGCGGTGCTCGACGATTCCGGCCTGGGCGACGGCGCCGGCTACGGCCTGACCGACCCGCGAACCCTGAAGAGCCGCAAGGCCGAGCACATCTACCTGCTCGGCGACAACACCAACGTCTCGACCTCGAAGGCCGGCTCGGTGGCGCACTTCGAGGCCGAGACGGTGGTCGAGAACCTGCTGCGCGAGATCGACGGCCTGCCGCCGCTGCACAGCTTCGACGGCCACGCCAACTGCTTCGTCGAGACCGGCTACCACAAGGCCATGCTGCTCGACTTCAACTACGACGTCGAACCGCTGGAAGGCAGCTTCCCGCTGCCGCACGCCGGGCCGTTCTCGCTGCTCGAAGAGAGCTACATGAACCACGTCGGCAAGATCGCCTTCAAGTGGGTCTACTGGAACATGCTGCTGCCCGGCCACCTGCCGAAGGTGCCGCTGCTGCCGTCGCACATGAACTTCCTCGGCAAGGACCTGTCCACCGCGCCGCAGATGCGCCACGCGGGGACGATGCGGGTCGCCGACGTGATGACGCGCGATGTGCTGACGGCGGTGCAGGGCAGCTCGTTGATCACGCTGGCCGAGGCGATGGCCAAGCGCCGCATCAGCGGCGCGCCGATCGTGGACGTCGAAGGCAAGCTCGTCGGCATCGTCACCGAAGCCGACTTCCTGTCGGCCATGAACCTGCAAGGCGGCGGTCTGAGCGACCTGCTGGAGAGCGTGGTGCGCAAGCGCCGCGCGCGCAAGGGCATGGGCACGATCGTCGACGACCTGATGACCCCGCGGCCGGTGACCATCGACGCCGACGCGCCCCTGTCCCGCGCGGTCGAACTGATGGACCGCCACAAGATCAAGCGCCTGGTGGTCACCGACGCGCAGTCGCGCGTCGAGGGCGTGGTCTCGCGCGGCGACCTGATGAAGCTGTTCGCGATGAAGTAGGCTCGGCACGAACGCTGCGGCGCGCAAGAAACGAAGAAGCCGGCTCGCGCCGGCTTCTGCACGTGGCGGCGCTCGGCCGATCACATCGCCATCACCCACTTGAGCACGGTGTTGACCTGCTCGGGCGTGGACTTGATCTCGGGGTGGTCGCCCTTCGGGTCGAGCGTGAACTTGGCCAGCGCCGCCTGCGCGTCGGCCTTGCCCTTGTTCTTGGCGGCGATGTCCTTCCAGGACGGGCCCTTCTTCTTCTTGTCCATCTCGTGGCACTTGCCACATTGCGCCTTGGCCAGTTCGGCCGCATCCTGGGCATGGGCCACGCCGGCAAACAGCACGCCCGAGACCAGCATCGAGGCAATCAGCAGCGATCTCATCTTCACTCCTTGTGGGGTTTTTAGCAGGAAGCCCACGCTGCCGCGTCGGGCGTCGTTCGCGTTCGGCCGAAGCCGAACGGGAAGCATACAACGCCCCGGCCTTCCCAGGCGTTGACGCACCGGCCCGACGCGGGCGGTGTTGCGCAGATGCACTGCGTCAGCGCGGCCCCTGTGCCACCCACGCTTGACCGAGGGCAATGCCGCCATCGTTCGGCGGCACGTCCTGCGCCTCGAGCATCGTCAGGCCGCGCGCGCACAGCTCGCGCCGCAGGCCCTGCGCGACGACCGCGTTGAGCAGGCAACCGCCGGCGCAGGCGACGATGCCCAGCCCCTGGCCCGCGGCGGCGCGCGCCGCCCATTCGGCCAGCGCCCAGACCAGCGTCGCGTGAAAACGTGCCGCCCCGCGCGATGCCTCGCGCTCGTCGGCCAGGCGCACGATCAGCGGCGCCAGGTCGAGCAGGCCATGATCGTCGAGGCACACGAGCTCGGGCTCGGCGTCGGCCGCGCCGTGCGCCTCTGCCAGGCCTTCCAGCAGCATGGCCGCATGGCCCTCGAAGGCCATGCGCCGGCGCACGCCGAGCACGCCGGCGGCGGCGTCGAACCAGCGGCCCAGGCTGCTCGTCGGCGGCGCGTTGAGCTCGCGCGCCAGCATCGTGCACACCGTGTGGTATCCCCGCTCGTCGCCGAAGTGGCGTCGCGCCAGGTCCTCGCGGCCGGCCTGCACGAGCACGGCCGCGGCCACGCGCCAGGGCTCGCGCGCGGCACGGTCGCCGCCAGGCAGACGCAAGGTCCGCAGGTGCCCGAGCCGCGCAAAGCCGTCGCGGCCGACGCGCAGCAGTTCGCCGCCCCAGGCCTGGCCGTCGCTGCCCAGGCCCACGCCGTCGAGGGCCAGGCCCAGCACCGGGCCGTCGCCGCGGTGCTCGGCCAGCACCGCGGCGATGTGCGCGTGGTGGTGCTGCACCGCAAGCAGCTCGGCGCCCAGCTCGTCCGCCAGCCGGGCGGCCAGGCGCGTGCTGTAGAAGTCCGGATGCAGGTCGTGCGCCACCACCTCCGGCCGCACCTGCAGGATCGCCAGCAGGTGGCGCACCGCGTCGTCGAGTGCGCGGCAGGTCGGCGCGTTGTCGAGGTCGCCGACATGCTGGCTGACGAAGGCCTCGTCGCCACGGGTCACGCAGGCCGTGTTCTTGAAGTGGCCGCCCAGCGCCAGCACGGGCCGGCCGGCACGCGGCAGACGGATGGCGCGCGGCGTGTAGCCGCGGGCGCGGCGGCTGAATTGTGGCGAGCCGGCAGCCCGGGTCAGGCGCAGCACGCTGTCGTCGCAACGCTGCACGATGTCGCGGTCGTGCACCAGGAAGGCGTCGGCGATGCCGGCCAGGCGCTCGACGGCCTCGTCGTTGCCGATGACCAGCGGCTCGCCGCCCGGGTTGGCGCTGGTCATCACCAGCACCAGCGCCTGCGCCCGGTCGAGCACGGACGCATCGAGCGGGCGGCCGGCAGCCTCGTGGAACAGCAGCACCTGCAGCGGCGTGTAAGGCAGCATCGCGCCGAGCCAGGCCAGGCCCGGCGCCACGCCGCGCAGCAGTTCGTCGACGCCCTGGGCCTTGCGCAGCAGCACGACCGGCCGTTCCGCGCTGCCCAGCAGCCGCGCCTCGGCTTCGCCCGCCTGCGCCAGCCCGTGCAGCGAGGCCAGGTTGGCCACCATCACCGCGAACGGCTTCTCTTCGCGCGCCTTGCGTTGCCGCAGCGCCGCCACGGCCCCGGCCTGCCGCGCATCGCAGACCACGTGGAAGCCGCCCAGGCCCTTGATGGCGACGACGCCTCCGGCGGCGATGCGCTGCAGCGTGCCGGCCAGCGGGTCGACACCTTCGACTGACCGGCCGTCGGCATCGAGCAGCCGCAGCGCCGGCCCGCACTCGGGGCAGGCATTGGGTTCGGCGTGGAAGCGCCGGTGGCTCGGCGCTTCGTACTCGGCCTGGCACGCCGGGCACTGGCGGAAGCGCGCCATGCTGGTGTGGGCGCGGTCGTAGGGCAGCCGGTGCGTGATCGTGAAGCGCGGGCCGCAGTTCGTGCAGTTGATGAAGGCGTAGCGCCAGCGGCGATCGGCCGGGTCGAGCATCTCGCGCCGGCAGTCTTCGCACAGCGCGCTGTCGGGACCAATGGCCGTGGCCACCGGCCCGCCGCGGCTGGGCCGGATGGCGAAGCCCGGTTGCGCCTGCGCGATGCCCGCCGTGCTCGTCACCTGCACTGCGCTCACCCGCGCCAGCGCCGGAGCATCGTCGCGCAGCCGGCGCACGAAGGCATCCAGCCGCGCGGCCGGCCCGTCGACCTCGACGCTCACGCCGGCGCCGTCGTTGCACACCCAGCCCGACAGGCCGAGCTCCTGGGCCAGGCGGTAGACGAAAGGCCGGAAGCCGACACCCTGGACGATGCCGCGCACCTCGACGCGACGGCGCTGCAGCACCGGCGGCGCCTTCAATCGCGATCCGGCGCGGCCCGCCCCGGGCGCCCGCGCAGGAAGTCGCGCTTGGACAGCACCGGCTGCGCGGCGGGGTCTTCGGCCGGCGGGGCCGCCGCCGGCTCGGCATTCGCCGGGTCGAGCAGCGCCTCCAGCGCCAGCCGCGCGACCAGGCTTGCGGTGTCGTGGTCGGCGAAGTCCTGCATCGGCGAGAAAAGAGAGCAGGTCTGGAACTCGCCGAACTGCGGGTCCTTCGAGCCGATGAACTCGTAGTCGCCGGCCGGGAAGCGCAGGCGCCGCTTGCCGCCGACCGGCAGCGACTTCCACGTGGCTGCATCACCGGGGGCGATCGTCAGGTTCATGAACCAGGGCGTGACGACCACGCCGAGCCAGTGCCCCTGCCACGGCGCGAATCCCACCGCCTGCACGCGCAGCGCGGGGTTGTGCACCGGCAGCCCGCGCATGCGGCTATCGGCCTCGCGGTACAGCGCCTCCAGGCCTGCCGTCGGATCGTCCCGCATCGGCTCAACGCTCATCGACGATCACCATGAACTGGTCGCAGGTGGCGCCGCACTCGGGGCAGTGCCAGTGCGGCGGCAGCTCGCCGAACGGCGTGCCGGGCGGCACGTCCCGGTCCGGATCGCCTTCGGCCGGGTCGTAGACGTGCCAGCAGATCTTGCATTCGAGCCGCGTGCCCGGGCCGATGTCCGGCGCGTGGCCGAAGCCCTGGAAACGCGGCGCATGCGGTGCGTTCACCGGGTACCTTCGTGCTGCGCACTGCGGAATTCGCCCTTCGGGCGGCCGGGCGGGCTCATGTCATCTCGTCGATCGATTCGTCCATCCACTGCAGCAGTTCGGCCAGGCGCTCGCGGCTGTCGGCCAGGTCGTCGGCCGCGGCGAGCGCAGCCTCCGGCATGCGGACGATCTCGAGGGTGTTCAGGATCAGCGTGCGCGCGCTGTTGAAGTACTGCACGCGCCAGACATCGCGCACCAGCGTCGAGCTGACGTGGCAGTTGCCGAAGCCGCGCGAGATCATCACCACCGGCCCGACCGGCAGCGCCTGCTCGAGCACCGCGTGGTCGTCGGGCGACATCGGCAGCAGCGTCAGGTTGATGACGCCGGCCTTGTCGCCGTCGCGCAGCGTGGCGCGGCGGCTGCCGATCTCGGCCAGCAGCGCCGGGGAGTTCATGGCACCCGGCGGCAGCTCGACCGTCCGCGGCGCTTCAGTGGCCGCCGCGCGCGCGCGCTCGCCGGCCACCACCGGCACCGGCCCGGCCTCGAGCCAGTCGCGAGCTACCTGGCCTGCGGCGTCGAGCTGCACGCAGCGCCAGAAACCCGGGAACACCGATTCCTGGATGCGCCACTCGGGCGCGCCGGCGATGCGGATCACCACCTCGCCTTCGCCGAGCATGTCGTTGACGATGGACAGCACCGCCGCCGGCGTGCCGGCCAGGTCGAGCTGCGGCCCCTGCGGCTGCGCCGCCGGATCCCAATGGCGCAGCCGATCGTGCCACTGCTGCAGCAGGTCGCGGGCCGCGGCCAGCGCCAGCGGATCGACGCGCTCCGGCACGCGCGGCATCTGGAAGGTGCTCACGTCGCGCGGCATGTCGAGCACGGCCAGGGTGTCGTCCTCGGTCGGCTGGGAGCCCGGGCCGATCGAACGCACCGGAATGGGAAAGGACTTCATGACAGCTCCTGCGGGCCTTCGGCAGCCCGCAGCCTAACCGCCCGGTCCCGGGCGGATTTGCGGCAGGTCAAGGCAGCCGCGGCGGGCCGGCGGGCTAATACGGATTCGCGATCAAGACACGCGTCCGGTGACGGCACACAGAGCGTACTTGCCGTGAGGTGCGCCGATTGAGCCATGGCGACCCAAACCGGCCGGCGGTCTCAGCGAATTCACCGCCGGGAACCGGTCATTCGGGAGCAGATGGGCCCACCTCCTGTGCCCTAGCCGCCACGGTGGGGCCCCGTGCGAAATCATTGCACCAACTCCGCACGCGGCAGCTTGGCGGCGCCGGCGTCAAAGGTCAGGAAGCGGTCGCGGCCCAGGTGCGTTGCACGCGCCACGAGCAAGCAATCCGCGAAGTCGGCCGATGGGTACTGCTCAAGGAGGTACAGGGCCTCTTCGACCGTCGGCGCGTGTTCGAACTCGATGCCTGGCGTCTCGAGCATCGCGATGACGGCGGCCGTCATCGACGTCCGGTCGACCTTGTAGCGGCTGCGAAGGACCCATTCGGTTTCCAGCAGCGCGCACAGCGTGATGAGGAGCGGCTCGCCGCTGGCGGAGGCCTCGGCGACCACACGTTTGGCCGCAGCGCACTGAGCCGCAGCCGTCGGGTCCTGCACGAGCACGCGCACCAGCACGTTGGTGTCGATGGCCGCACTCATTCCGGCAGACGCATTTCTTCGACGGTGACGCCCGGCTGGCCCGGCCGCGTCAGCATGCCGACGAGGTCGACCAGGCGCCGCGTCTTCGGCCGCACGACGACAGTGCCATTGCTCAGCAGCGACCAGGCAATCTTGTCGCCGGCCTGCAGGCCCAGGCGCTCGCGCACGTCACGCGGAATCGTGACTTGGCCCTTGATGGACATGGTGGTCGGCTCGGACATCATGAAATCCATATTTACGATTTGCGTTATCGTAAATCGGCCGGATCGCGAGGTCAACCAGAAGACGGCCATGCTTCTGCCAACGCGTCACCGGTCTCAAGGGCTCGCCGTTGTCGATGTACGGTACTTGGCTGGCTGATTTGGCCCCAGTGCGCCAAGTGCCGACCCACAGCCGACGAAGGCCCGGCGAACTGGCTGGCCGGATACCTGACGGTCGCGCTGACGCGCAGCAGCGCAATGCTTGAGGCTGTAGTGCGTGCGCACTACAATCTGAGCATGAAGACGGCCGTCATTCCCCAAGTCCGTGTCGAGCCTCAGTTGCGCGCTGATCTTGACGCGGTGCTCCTGCCCGGCGAGACACTCACTGAGTTTGTCGAGACGTCGGTGCGTCGCGCCGTCGAATTCCGCCGCGTGCAAACGGACTTCGCCGCGCGTTGCGACGCCTCGTTGGCAGCGTATGAGCGCACCGGGATTTCCATACCGTCGGACGTTGTCTTGTCGAAGCTTGAAGCGAAGGTCGCAGCGCGGGTGAAACAGCTGCGCAAATGACGTTCAAGGTCGAGTTCACCCCTGAGGCGGACGCAGATCTGGATCGTCTGTTCGACTTCCTGCTGGAGCGTGCCCAGACCGTCGAAGACGCCATGCGCGCCTACGAGGCTGTCGAAGCCATTCGCGCCGTTGCCATCAGCCATCTTTCGATCACGCCCTACAGCTACCGCACGGTCGGTCAACGTCCAACACTGCGCGAGCTCATCGTTCCATTCGGCTCGACCGGGTACGTCCTTCGCTTCGACATACGCACTCCGGAGTTGGTCCTCGTCATTGGTGCGCGCCACCAGCGCGAGGAGGACTTCCACTGAAGGCCCACCGAGATCCTGACTCAGGCTGAGAGCGTGAGAGTTTTTCTCCGCCGACTGGTGGCTGGCACGCGACTCGCTTGCTTCACGGCATGAACGATTGTGAGCACCACAGTGGCGCAGCGGCGGGTCTGTTCGAGGACCTGCCCGGCGTTGATCAACGACAAGCCGAGGAGGCGCGGCAGGCGCGTGTAGCTGCCAAGCGCCAGGGCGCTGCCAGGCTGCTGCAGCCCAACCGCAGCCAGATCGAGCTGCGCGCGTCGGACCTGGAGTCGCTGCTGGGCGAGGACCATCTGGCCCGGCTGGTGTGGGGCTACGTCGAGCGACAGGACTTGAGCCGGCTGACCGGGGCGATCAAGGCGCGGGGCAGCAACGCCGGGCGTGCGGCGATCGACCCGCGCATCCTGTTCGCGCTGTGGCTGTACGCGGTGCTGGGCGGCGTGGGCAGCGGGCGCGAGGTGGCGCGGCTGACGCGCGAGCACGACGCCTACCGCTGGATCTGCGGCGGCGTAACGGTGAACTACCACGCACTCAACGACTTCCGCTCGGGCAACGAGGCACTGATGGACGAGGTGCTCACGGCCAATGTGGCGGCGCTGGCGGCGGCCGAGGCGATCAGCCTGGAGCGCGTGGCGCAAGACGGCATGCGGGTACGCGCCGATGCCGGCGCGGCGTCCTTCAGGCGCCAGGCCGCGCTGCAGCAGCACCTGGCCGAGGCCGAGGAGTTGGTGCGCGAGGTCAAGCAACGCGCCCAGGACGATCCGGGTGCGAGCAGCCGCCACGCGCGGGCCGCAAGGCAACGGGCGGCGCAGCAGCGCGAGCAGCGCATCCGCCAGGCGCTGGAGCAGCTGCCGCAGGTGCAGGCGGCCAAGCGGCGCAACGGTGACAAGCCCGAGGACGCCCGTGCGAGCACCACCGAAGCCGATGCGCGGGTGATGAAGATGGGCGACGGCGGCTTAAGGCCGGCGTTCAACGTGCAGCTGGCCACGACCTGCGAGGACCAGGTGATCGTCGGCGTGGCGGTGACCAACGCGGGCAGCGACATGGCGCAGATGGCCCCGATGGTCGAGCAGGTCATCGAGCGCACAGGCCACACGCCGCAGCAATGGCTGGTCGACGGCGGTTTCCCGGCACACGAACAGATCGACGCGGTGCACGAGCAAACGCAAGGCCACACCGAAGTGCTCGCGCCGGTGCCCGAGCCCAGGGGCAAGCCCGGCAAGGCGGGCAAGGCGGGCAAGGACGGCGATGATGCGCCGCCGCCGCACAAGCACCAGCCCAAGGACGGCGACTCCGGGGCGGTGGCGCAGTGGCGCTCACGCATGGCTGGACAGGAGATCAAGGAGATCTACAAGCAGCGCGCGGCCACGGCCGAGTGCGTCAACGCGCTGGCGCGCAACCGCGGGCTGCACCGCCTGCCGGTGCGCGGCCTGGGCAAGGTGCGCGCGGTGGCGGTGCTGTACGCGCTGGCGCACAACCTGATGCGCATGGTGAAGATCGCGCCGCAGTTGATCGGTCTGGGCACAGGTGCGTCCGCCAAGGCCCTGGCGGCCGCGTAAGGAGCGCTCGAAGTGAAAAAACGTCCTGAATCCGATCAGGCAATACCCTGGAACGCGCTCTAGCCCGTCTTTCTCAACCCACCGTTGCTTTCCTGCGATTTCGCCCTTCGGGCGCCGGTAAGTGCTTGTCGCGCTTGAGGCCCGCCGGCGCCAACGCGTGTAGTGAAGACCTTGGTCGTTGCCCCGGGCAAGCCGGCTGCGTACATTGACCGGCATGTTCCTGCGCTGCACGCGACGCAAGAAGGACGGCAAGGTCCACGAGTACTGGAACATCGTCGAGAACCGCCGGCTGGCCGACGGACGCGTGGCGCAGCGCCACGTGCTGTACCTCGGGGAGATCAACGCCAGCCAGCGCGAGGCGTGGCGCAAGACCATCGAGGTGTGCGACGCGCGTGGCGCGCGCCGGCAGGTGGCGCTGTTTGCAGCCGGCACGGTGCCGTGCGACGACGTCGATGCGATCGGCGTTCAGCTGAGCGAGCTGCGGCTGCAGCGCCCGCGGCAGTGGGGCGCGTGCTGGCTGGCGCTGCAACTGTGGCGCGAACTCGATCTGGACGCCTTCTGGTTCGATCGGCTGCCCGTCTCGCGCGAAGGCACGCCGTGGCTGAAGGTGCTCAAGACGCTGGTGGCGTACCGGCTGATCGACCCGGGCTCGGAGTGGCGGCTGCACCGTCAGTGGTTCGACGCCAGCGCGATGGCCGACTTGCTCGACGCGGATTTCGGCTTGGCCAAGAAGAACACGCTGTACCGCTGCCTGGACAAGCTCGTGGCGCACAAGGACGAGCAGTTCAAGTTCCTCAAGCGCCGCTGGGGCGAGATGTTCGGCGCGAGCTTCGAGGTGCTGCTGTACGACCTGACGAGCACGTACTTCGAGACCGATACCGAACGCGGTGCCGAGGACTTGCGGCAGTTCGGCTACAGCCGCGACAAGCGCAGCGACTGCCGCCAGGTGGTCATCGCGCTGATCGTCACGCCCGAGGGCTTCCCGCTGAGCTACGAGGTCATGAAGGGCAACACGGTCGATTCCAGCACCTTGAGCGGCTTGCTCGATCGCATCGAGCAGCGCTACGGCCGTGCCGATCGCATCTGGGTGATGGACCGCGGCATTCCCACCGAGGCGAGCCTGGCCAAGATGCGGGCGATGGGGGCGAGCTACCTGGTAGGCACGCCGAAGGGCCGGCTCACGCGGTTGGAGCAGGCGCTGTTGCCGCTACCCTGGGCCCAGGTGCGCCAGGGTGTGAAGGTCAAGCGCCTGGCCACCGAGGAGGACGTGTACCTGCTGGCGCAAAGCGATGCGCGCATCGACAAGGAGCGCGGCATGCGGCGCAAGCGGCTGCGACGCTACATCGAGCGGCTCAAGGCGCTGCAGGGGCAAAGGCTCAGCCGCGACCAGCTGCTGATGAAGCTCGGGGCCGCGCGCAAGGAGGCCGGCCGCGCCGCAGCGGTGGTCAGGGTCTGCGTGCCCAAGGCCGCCGACACCGCGACCTGCGCCAGCTTCGAGTTCAAGCTCGAGCGCAGCCGGCTGCGCCGCGTGCGCGCCCGCGAGGGCCGTTACCTGCTGCGCACCAACATCGGCGCGGCGCAGCCTCCCGAGGCGCTTTGGCGCTTCTACACCCAGCTCACCGAGGTCGAGCAGGCGTTCAAGGAGATCAAGAACGACCTGGCCGTGCGGCCGATCTACCACCAACTCGAGCCGCGCATCGAAGCGCACATCTTCGTGGCGTTCCTCGCCTACTGCCTGCAGGTCACGCTCAAGGCCAGGCTCCGAACGCTGGCCCGCGGCACCACGCCGCGCGAGGTGCTGGACAAGTTCAAGACGCTGCAGATGGTCGATGTGGTGCTGCCCACCGACGACGGCCGCGAGCTGACGCTGTCGCGCTACACGCAGCCCGAGACCGAGCACCGCATGCTGCTGGAGCAGCTGCGCCTGCAACTGCCCGCCCAGCCGCCACCGCGAATCACCGCCAAGGACACCACTGTCGCCCTCGCCGTGCCGGCGCTGTAGTGAAGACCTGCGCCCTCGGCGCAAAAAGAATCAAACACTTAGCAGCGCTTTGCCGGCCCAGTTGAGAAAGACGGGCTAACCCGAGCGCGACGACGTGCCAGTTCTTGAGTTTCGAATCTCGACAAGAACGAGCACTGACTGAGGTGGCCTGAACATATGAGACCTCCGCCGTGCACCTGGCCGGCGTCACGGTGCCGGAGCTGAACTACGAGCGGAGCCTGAGCCGGCGTTGCTTGCAGCTTGAGGGCCTGCCGACCGTCTGCGACGCTGCACACATTCAGCTGGTCGATGGGTGTCGCCGAGTTGCGCGAATCTCAGCCCTCTGCGGGCCGTGGCCTTGCTCAATACGCCGGGAAACGACCGTGCAGCCTCCTCGATTGGATCGCGCGCGACGGGGCCGTAGCACCCCGGATTGGCCGCTGCCGACGGCAGCCCTGGCCGTCCTCGCGCCCGTGGCGGCAACGCGCGGACCGAAGGCAAAGTTGATCTGAGCCTCTGGACGCGGCCGGCGCCGAAGGGCTATCGTGATGCATCGTCATTCGTTACGGAGAAATCCATGCCCCAGAAGACCCTCCTCGACTACGTCTACGACCACGAGCAGCAGCGCGGCAGCCGCGTCTTCCTCACCCAGCCCGTCGGCAACGGCCAGGTCGTCGACTACACCTGGGCGCAGACGCTGGACCAGTCGCGCCGCATGGCCGCGCACCTGCAGTCGCTGGGCTTCCCGCGCGGCTCGCGCATCGCCATGCTGTCGAAGAACTGCGCCCACTTCGTGATGGCCGAGCTGGCCATCTGGATGGCCGGCTACACCACGGTGGCGATCTTCCCCACCGAGACGGCCGAGACGGTGAACTACGTGCTGACGCACAGCGAGGCCAGCCTGCTGTTCGTCGGCAAGCTCGACGTCTGGGACCACCAGAAGCCCGGCGTGCCGGCCGGCCTGCCGTGCATCGCCTTC
>Ga0209391_10000253_pt1 | contig 23524 bp, 29 predicted proteins | sample PPLLak3March2015_FD_187246 | JGI IMG/M metagenome (GOLD analysis project Ga0209391, IMG submission 187246) | Freshwater sediment microbial communities from Prairie Pothole Lake near Jamestown, North Dakota, USA - PPLs Lake P7 Core (1) Depth... | ecosystem: Environmental > Aquatic > Freshwater >...
AATTCCTTATCTGGGTATTTGTTTGGGGATGCAGGCGGCTGTCATTGAGTTTGCACGCGATGTTGCGGGCCTGGAAGGCGCGCATAGTACAGAATTTTTGCCTAAATCACCGCATCCAGTCATCGGTTTGATTACCGAATGGATGGCTGAAAGCGGCCATCTGGAAACCCGCGACGAAAATTCCGATTTAGGCGGTTCGATGCGTTTGGGTGGACAGCAATGCCGATTGCAATCCGATTCATTGGCCTTTCAGCTTTATCAGAAAGATGTTATTACTGAAAGACATCGCCATCGTTATGAGTTTAACAATCAGTATCTTGAAAAGCTGGAAAAGGCAGGAATGCGGTTTTCCGGCAAGTCTATTGATGGCAGGTTAGTCGAAGTAGTCGAAATACTTGATCATCCATGGTTTTTAGCGTGTCAGTTTCATCCGGAATTTACATCGACACCCAGAAAGGGGCATCCTTTATTTTCCGGCTTTGTCGCCGCCGCAGCGCAACATAAAAAGGCAGAAAAATAACTCGATGTGATCACCACAACGTATTGATTTTATTAGCATCGCTGATTACCAGCAGTGTGAGATAATCAGCGAAACCAAGCAGGAAGATGTGCTGATTGAGCAGGACATAGTCGATATGCAGGTCTGCTGCCGCAGTGAAGGCTGGGTGTCCGAGCATAATTTTATGGGTGACGAGGTGATTTTTGCTGCAATTGATATAACTCAGACTGCCAATGAAATTTATGAGAGGGTTGTTAATGAGGATGTTAGATCATTTGTTGATGGTGTTGCTAATACGGATTTATTGGACCGTTAAATATGGGTAAAAAAATAGCATTACTTATTGGCGTTTCAAATTATGAAAATGAAAAGCATCTACCGCCGTGTGTGGCCGATATTGCTTTAATGAGCGATATTATCGAAAAATCAGGAAAGTATGATGACAAACTAATTTTAAGAGATAGTCCAAAAAGCATAGATGCTATGGAAAAAATACGTTCTTTTTTTAAGGGTCATCAGAATTCAGAAATTGACGAAGTATTTTTTTACTATACAGGACATGGTACACAGCATTCAGATGACTTTCTGTTTTTATTTTCTGATTTTGATGATTCTAAAAAGAATACAACCTCATTAGCTAATAGCGACCTTGACTCTATGTTAAAGGCTTTAAATCCTGCATTAACTATAAAAGTCGTTGACGCTTGTCATGCTGGAATTAAATACATTAAAGAACAAGACTCGAAAAATGATTTAGAAAGGATATTAAAATCATCAAAGGATAGCTTCGGACATGCTTATTTTCTGTTTTCTTCATTAGGAAATCAGTCATCGACAGCTCTAAGCGATTACAGTGTCTTTACAAAAAGTTTTGCTGATTCTCTTATAGGTTATGAAGGACGTGATGTTTGTTATGTGGATATTACAAAACACATAGCTGATGATCTAAATGTAAAAAAATATCAAACTCCGCTATTTATCCAACAAGCAACCAACACTGAAATATTTTGCCATGTCTCTGCCGATTTAATAAAAAAGATAGTTGATAGATTTAATACGGGAGATAGTAAGAATAAATTAAATGAAGATAATGAGTTAGAGCAAAATGAACAAACTTTGGAAGAAAAGTTAATTGCTGTAGTGGATAGTCAATCCAAAGAATATTGTACTGAGGCTGAAGCTCAAAATTCATTTTTAAAATTGATAGGAAATATTGAGAGTTATAATTGGAATACTCTTTCGAAGTTTTATGACGTTATTGTCGAGAGTAAATCAGATTATTCAAATATTACTGGAATGAAAAGTATAGCCAAATGGCTTTCTGAAAATAATGAACCGTATTTTGCTAAAGTAATATGCGATGAAGAGTCGTACGAAGCAAAAGAACGTGTTTCTTCTGGTATATATGGCAGTCTTATTGATCAGATTACGCCAAAGTATGAAACTGAAAAAGAAGTTAGCTGGAATGATAGGATTACCTTAAATAAAAATGAATGGAAAATAGTTCATTCTGGTTTGAAAAATGTTGATGAAATTACTACCAATGCAACAAATATCTTGAAAGACATTAATGAATCAATTTTTACAGAACTGGGAATTGAGTTCGATATTTATGAGTTGAAGGATTTGGTATAAATAGCTGATTAAACGACAGGTTTGACAAAATGTATACCCTCTATAAAATCAATAGCGATGAGCTGAATGAAAATTTTATCGCTGCAATAAAAGCGCAATTTCCTCACCAAACTATTGAAATTTCGATTTCTGAAATTGCACAAGTTGAACAGGATGAAACCGCATATTTGCTAGGAAACCCTGCCAATAAAGCACGGCTTTTAGCGGCGATTGCCCAAGTTGAAAAAAATCAGCTCATTGATGTTGATATTGAAAAGCTATGATTATCAGCTTTGAACCCAGCGCCTTTGACGATTTTAATCAATGGGCAATGGCTGATAAGAAATGCTATAAACGCATTGTCAGCTTGATTAAAGACATTAGCCGCAATCCTTATCAGGGATTGGGCAAACCAGAAGCTTTAAAACATGAGTTACAAGGCTATTGGTCACGACGCATTGATGATGAACATCGCCTTGTTTATAGAGTTGAAAATGATAGGTTGATCATCATCAGTTGCAAATATCATTACAAAAAATAGTAAACAATCAGAGAATCCTTATGCAATTATGTGGCTTTGAAGTCGGTTTAGATCAACCGTTTTTTTTAATCGCCGGCCCTTGCGTGATTGAAAGTGAGCAACTGGCGCTGGATACAGCGGGCTATCTTAAAGAATTAACAACAGCATTAAACATCCCGTTTATTTACAAATCATCGTTTGATAAAGCCAATCGCTCATCACATGAAAGTTTCAGAGGCTTGGGTGTTGATAAGGGACTGGAAATACTGGCCAAAGTTAAGCAACAAATTCAAGTGCCGGTTTTAACCGATGTGCACGAAGATACTCCGCTGGACGAGGTTGCTGCTGTTGTTGACGTAATGCAAACGCCTGCGTTTCTATGCCGGCAAACAAATTTTATTCAAGCGGTTGCCTCGCAAGGCATACCGGTTAATATCAAAAAAGGCCAGTTTCTTGCGCCCTGGGATATGGTGCATGTGGCCAATAAAGCCAAAGCTACCGGAAATCAGCAGATTATGGTCTGTGAGCGCGGCGTTTCTTTCGGATACAATAACCTGGTTTCCGATATGCGCTCGTTAGCCGTCATGAGAGACACCCATTGTCCTGTCGTATTTGATGCGACCCATTCGGTACAATTACCCGGTGGACAAGGCACCTGCTCAGGTGGACAGCGTGAATTTGTGCCCGTCCTGGCGCGAGCAGCAGTAGCCGTAGGTATTGCCGGATTGTTTATGGAAACTCATCCAAATCCTGCCGAAGCCAAAAGTGATGGCCCGAATGCCTGGCCTTTATACAGAATGCAAGAATTATTAGAAGTTTTATTAACTATCGATCAGGCGGTAAAAGCTAAAAGCCTGATAGAAACAACACTATAGGAAACATAATGGCTGCAATAGTAGATATTCGTGCAAGAGAAATTTTAGATTCACGCGGTAACCCAACCCTGGAAGCGGATGTAGTTTTGGCTTCCGGCGTAGTTGGCAGTGCCATGGTTCCTTCCGGCGCATCAACAGGTGAGCGCGAAGCCATCGAATTGCGTGATGGCGATAAAGCCCGTTACCTCGGTAAAGGCGTATTGAATGCAGTAAATAACGTAAAAACTGAAATTCGTTCTGCAATTGTCGGTATGGATGTCGCTGATCAGGCCGGTATTGATAACAAAATGATTGCCCTGGATGGCACGGACACTAAAGCCCGTCTTGGCGCTAATGCCATGCTGGCAGTTTCCATGGCAGCAGCACATGCAGCAGCAAAAGAAGCAGGCCAACCTTTATATCGCCATTGTAATACCTCAGGCGAATTTATCATGCCTGTGCCGATGATGAACATTATCAACGGCGGTTCACATGCCGATAACAGCGTGGATTTGCAAGAGTTTATGATATTGCCAGTCGGTGCACCGACTTTCCGTGAAGCTATTCGTTATGGGGCGGAAGTATTTCATAACCTGAGCAAAGTATTAAAGTCTAAAGGTCTAGCAACTACTGTGGGTGATGAAGGCGGCTTTGCACCGAATCTTTCTTCAAACGAAGAAGCCATCAGCGTTATTCTACAAGCGATAGAACAAGCGGGTTACAAACCGGGTGTAGATATTTACTTAGGATTGGATGCGGCAGCCTCTGAATACTATTCAGACGGTATTTATAATCTGGCCTCTGAGGGTAAAACCTACAGTTCAGCACAAATGGCTGATTTCTTCGTTGATTGGGTTGATCGTTATCCGATTATCAGCATTGAAGATGGTTTTGATGAAAATGACTGGGACGGCTGGAAATTGATGACCGAAAAACTGGGCGGACGCATTCAGTTAGTCGGTGATGATCTATTTGTGACCAACCCGGCGATTTTGAAAAAAGGTATTGAAAGAAATATCGCCAATTCCATTCTGATTAAAGTGAATCAAATCGGTACACTGACAGAAACTTTTGCTGCGGTAGATATGGCCCATAAAGCCTCTTACACTGCGGTTATGTCTCATCGTTCCGGCGAAACTGAAGACGTTACAATTGCTGATTTAGCGGTAGCAACCGGCACCGGTCAAATTAAAACCGGTTCATTAAGTCGTTCTGACCGTGTTGCCAAATATAACCGCCTGATGAAAATTGAAGAAGAATTGGGCAGTTTGGCTAAATACGCAGGTCGTAGCGCTTTTAGAATGCTTTAAAAATTTTAAGGTAACAGAGGCACAAGACGAAAAATGCATCTTGTGCCTTTCCGTTAGCGTTATGACTTTCACTTTAAATTAATGAAAATTCTTCTTTCAATCATTATTCTGCTGATTGTTCTTCTTCAATACCGCTTATGGTATGGCGATGGTGGTATTGAAGAGATTAAAGCCTATCAACAGCGTCTCGATGACCTTATGGAACAAGTAGAAGAAAAAAGGGAACGTAATGAAGCGCTTTATGCAGAAGTTGAGGACTTGAGAAAAGGACAGGAAGCAGTGGAAGAGAGAGCCAGGGATGAATTAGGGATGATTAGAGAGGGCGAGACGTTTTTTCAGGTTCTTGAGTGAAGTTTAAGGTAGGCTAAAGGCGAAGGCTAAAAGTGAAAATAGCATTTTTAGCCTTCGCCTTTTCTTTTTTTAAATATAACCATCATTCTAAACATCCAGAGAATTTTATGAAAATTATAATGATAATCACCGAAGCATTGAACTTGTTCAAAAACCTGCTGAATGATTTGAAAGGAAAACGAACCCTGGTTTATTTGCTGATCCTTGCGTTTGCGGTGGCCATAGTGTCCGGTTTACTTCTTTTTATCATTGATCCTAATGTTCACTCACTGTTTGATGGGATATGGTCTGCCTGGGTAACAATGACGCATGTGGGTTTTGGTGATGTAGTGCCGACCTCGTTTTTTGGGCGTTTGCTGTCTGCTATCCTTATTTTGTTTGGATTGGCCCTGTTTTCATTGTCTACAGCACTATTTTCAGTGACGCTCATGGGCAAAAACATGGATGCCTGGGGGCATGACGTGCGGCAACTCGAACAGGAGACCAGCCGTATCGAGACGGAAGAAAACCAGATTCTTAAAGAGTTGGCAAAGTTACATGAACGCATGGACACATTGGAGAAACAGTTGTCATCGGGTGCCATGCAAAAATAGTTAATAAGAACGGTAACTTAATTGCCTGGACAAAATATATATGTTGAAGTTTTTTATAGTAATAATTATTTATTTATTGGCATTATCATTGTTTTTGGCTATGAGTGTTGGTGTTGCTTTTGTCCTGGTCTGGTTATTTCCAGCTATTTCTTTTGAAATAGGTGTTTTGATTGGAACTGTTAGTCTTAGTATGATTTTTTATGTTTTCATAAAGATAATGACGTTATTGTCCATATATCCGACTTACATAGACGAAGGCACCATTTTTGATAAAATTCATGATGATATTGATCTGGATAACGTCATACTTCCTAGATCAACACGAAGTAGAAGAAAAAGGCGTTAATTTACCCTTTTAATTCCTGCGCTCCGTTCTTCAAGTAACTCTATTTTATAAATGACTGATTCAATAAAATTCTGGGCTGTTGTTCCTGCTGCCGGTGTCGGTAAACGTATGAACGCAGACCGGCCCAAACAATATCTGAAGCTTGCCGGTAAAACCGTCATCGAACATACCTTATTACGTTTGTTAAGTGCCGGGGTTTTTGCCGCTATTGCAGTCGCAATTTCTGAGGAGGACCCTTACTGGCCGGAGCTTGAAGTGTCGTCGCATGAGAAGATTATCACCGCAGCCGGTGGCAAAGAGCGGGCGGATTCCGTGCTTTCTGCCTTAAAATCCATACGCGCATTCGCCTCTGATGATGACTGGGTGCTGGTTCATGATGCCGCCCGGCCTTGCATAACGGCGACGGACATATGCCATCTCATAAGCACGCTGGCGAACGATGAGGTAGGCGGAATTCTTGCCTTGTCGTCACACGACACCTTGAAAAATGTCCAGGGTAACAGCATTGCCGGAACTTTGGATAGAAGCCAAATCTGGCGGGCTTTGACGCCGCAGATGTTTCGTTATGGACTTTTAAAAAGCGCGCTGGAAGCGGCAGAAGGCAATCCGGCCATAACCGACGAAGCCAGTGCCCTGGAATTACAAGGCTTGCAACCGAAAATCGTCGAAGGCCGTCCTGATAATATAAAAATAACGCGACTCGAAGACTTGGCACTAGCACAATTTTATATGGAAAATCAAAATGATTAGAGTAGGGCAGGGCTATGATGTCCATCGTTTTAATGAAGGCGATCACATTATTTTAGGCGGTGTGAAAATTGACTATGAACAAGGTCTGGAGGCGCATTCGGATGGAGATGTGGTGCTTCATGCGCTTTGTGATGCCTTGCTGGGCGCGGCGGCTTTAGGTGATATAGGTAAACATTTCCCTGATACCGATCCTGACTTCAAAGGAGCGGACAGCCGGGTATTATTGCGGCATGTTTATCGCATCATCCAGGACAAGGGTTATCAACTGGTGAACGCCGATATGACCATCATTGCCCAGGCGCCCAAAATGGCGCCTCATATCGGCACGATGTGCCGCAATATTGCCGATGATTTGAATGTTGACGTTGACTGTATTAATGTCAAAGCCACCACCACCGAAAAGCTGGGCTTTGAAGGGCGCAAAGAAGGCATTGCGGTACAGGCGATTGTCCTGATTGAAAAATAAATAGAATGTGGGAGCAATAACCCTTACTTGATTATTTATGCAAACCATTGAAATCCCCGTTTGGCCTTACGTTTACGGTCAACCTTCCGGTCAAGGTAAAATCCGCAGTATCCCTGAAGATTTTATCGTCAAGGAAAATCTTGCATTTGAACCGTCTGGCACGGGTGAGCATGTCTTCTTGCAAATAGAAAAGACAAACGAAAATACCGATTATGTAGCTCGGCAATTAGCGAGATTTGCCAATGTCAGACAGCGTGATGTCAGTTTCGCCGGGCTAAAAGACCGGCATGCTGTCACGACCCAATGGTTTAGTGTTTGGCTACCGGGTAAAGCCGATCCGGACTGGACGCAGTTTGAAACGGACAGCATGAAAGTGCTGCAGAGCATGCGTCATGCCCGGAAATTAAAACGTGGCGTATTATCAGGCAACAGCTTTAAACTCATTATTCGTGACTGGCAAGGCGATCAGGATAAAACTATCCGGCAATTGGAGGCTATCAAAGCCAACGGTATTGCCAATTATTATGGCGCGCAACGCTTTGGTAATGAAGGTCAAAACGTTAACAAAGCGTTGGCGATGTTTCAGGGAGCAAAAGCCGGGCGGGAGCAACGCAGTTTGTATTTGTCCGCAGCGCGCTCGTATTTGTTCAATCAGATTTTAGCCTATCGGGTTACCCGGAAAATGTGGAACCAGCCGGTTGCGGGTGATACCTACATGTTTGATCTGTCACATAGCTGTTTTAAATCGCAGTTGCCGGATGCCGAAATTATCCGGCGACTGGATGCAAAAGAAATCCATCCGACGGGTGCATTGTGGGGCAGGGGAGAAGCCGGTGTCACAGCGGACACCTTGAGCATTGAGCAAGGCATTATCGATGCATATCCTGAGCTGGCCCAAGGCTTGATAGCCAGTGAAGTTGATAAAGACAGACGCGCATTGCGCGTCAATGTACAGGATTTAGACTGGCAGTTTGTTGATGATGCCACTTTGGCGCTTGCTTTTACGTTACCGGCGGGAAGTTATGCTACGTCGGTGTTACGCGAGATAATTGAGCTGTAGTGACTCTCACCGTAACTGTTCAGTTCCCCTCTTTGAAAAAGAGGGGTTAGGGGAGATTCTTTAAATAAATCCCCCTCAACTCCCCTTTTTCAAAGGGGGAGGTGAATACTTGCATTTCGCCTATGATTCAATATCACCATGACGGTTATATTTTTCCGCCAACTGCAACAGTACAAACACGGCCCCAGTGCCGCCATTCTTGGGCGATGCAGTACAAAATGCCTGAACATCCTTGTGTTGACGTAACCATAAGTTAAGGTTGTTTTTCAGGACAGGGTGGTTGTCAGCCGAACGATAGCCTTTGCCGTGAACAATATGTACACAGCGGCAACCGGTTTCTACACAAGACTGTAAAAAATGCAGCAGTTGCCGTTTGGCCTCATTACTGGTTAATCCATGCAGATCAATCTCTGCATCCAGACCAAAATAACCCCGCCGCAATTTTTTTAAGACATTTTTTTGCAGACCCGGTGCAATAAAACTCATGCTATCTTCAAGTCCGACTTTGTCAATATCTGTAGCTGCCGTATCAATTAAATGACTATCAACATCAGGTGCCGGAGTCTTAGGGTAAGGCTTGGGTTTATTTTCTTGATTTAATAGCACTTTATCGCTATTGACTGAACGTACCTTACCGATAGCGTGGCGAAATAAATCACGGTCTTCTGAAGTGAGCGTTTTTTTTGCCACGAATGCTGATTTTGTTAGGTATTGTTGCTAAGATGTCCGATTTTATAGCTTATTGTGCTTCATGGCGAATTGATAATGCATATTTTGTTAAGCAATGATGACGGGTACTTGGCTGAAGGCCTTGTTGCATTAGCCAATGCCTTGCGCAAACATGCCGAAATATCGGTGGTTGCACCTGATAGAAACCGCAGTGCTGCAAGCAATTCCTTAACGCTGGAAATGCCTTTGCGTGCCTATCCAGCCGATAACGGTTTTATTAAAGTCGATGGTACACCTACCGATTGCGTGCATTTGGCGATAACAGGATTTCTGGACAAAGAGCCTGATATGGTTTTTGCGGGAATTAATCATGGCTCCAACCTGGGTGATGATGTAATTTATTCAGGTACCGTTGCTGCGGCAACCGAAGGGCGGTTTTTAGGATTGCCCGCCGTCGCTATTTCTTTGGTAGGTAGTAATCCCAGTCATTTTGACACTGCAGGACAGGTTGCGGTGACTCTATTAAATCAATTGATCAAGAATCCATTACCACAAGATACTATTCTTAATGTCAATGTGCCGGATGTCGCTATAAATGACTTAAAAGGCTATCAAGCAACAAGGCTTGGACAACGGCACAAATCGGAGCCAGTGGTCAAAAGTGTAGACCCACGCGGACGAACCATTTATTGGGTAGGTCCGCCGGGCGCAGAACAGGATGCGGGCCCCGGGACTGATTTTTATGCTATTAATGCTGGTTATGTGTCAATTACGCCTTTGCAAATTGATTTAACCTGGCATGAGCGTATTAATGCGTTAAAGGCATGGTTGCCAAAGGAGGATAATCTATGACTCGTAGCCTACAAGGCATAGGCATGACTTCCCTGCGTACGCGTGAGCGTATGATTAAACGTTTATCGGAGCAGGGTATTCACAATAAGAAAATTCTGGAGATTATGCGTGATACACCTCGGCATATTTTTATGGATGAAGCCTTGGCCAGCAGGGCCTATGAAGATACAGCACTACCGATCGGTTACAATCAAACTATTTCCCAACCTTATATAGTCGCAAAAATGACCGAACTGCTATTGGGATCATCAGGTCATTTAGGCAAGGTTCTTGAAATAGGTACGGGCTGCGGGTATCAGACAGCCATTTTGGCGCAGTTAGTCGATCATGTGTATTCCATTGAAAGAATCTTGCCTCTACAGAGAAAAGCGAAAAGCTATTTATGGGATTTGAAACTTAAAAATATCAGTTTTCTGTATGGTGATGGTAATCTCGGTTGGCCGGATTATGCCCCATTCGATGGCATTCTCGCTTCTGCAGCTCCTGCAGAAATTCCGTCGCAATTGCTTCAGCAGTTAACCCTTGGCGGGGTTATGGTTATTCCCATAGGCCAAAGCGGGCAGCAAGCTTTAAAGCGCGTGACTCGTACTCTAAATGGTTATGATATTGAAGAACTGGAAGCCGTTACTTTTGTCCCCTTTTTATCAGGAAAAGAATAAACATGTTTCAAAAATTATATGACAAAGTCTTGTCGTGGTCCAAGCATCGTCATGCGGCTAAATACTTGTGTGTATTAAGTTTTGCCGAATCCTCATTTTTTCCTATACCACCGGATGTGATGCTGGCGCCTATGGCCCTGGCACAGCCTGATAAAGCCTTCCGTTTTGCACTATTAACAACGATTGCCTCTGTTTTAGGAGGGATATTCGGTTATGAGATTGGCTATTTTTTGTTTGACCGTATTGAGCCATGGTTACAAACCACTCATTATTGGGAAAGCTATTTGATTGCGCAAAGCTGGTTTAAGGAGTGGGGCTTTTGGGCGGTGTTTGTCGCCGGTTTTTCACCAATTCCATACAAGGTATTTACCATTGCCGCGGGTGCGATGAATATGATGCTTTTACCTTTTGTATTGGCTTCCATTATCGGTCGAGGCGGGCGATTTTTCCTGGTGGCGATGTTACTGGCGGCAGGGGGGGCCAAGCTTGAATCGAAATTACGTGAATACATGGATAGACTGGGCTGGGCGACAGTCGCGTTAGTCGTTATTGGTGCGGGTATTTATAAGTTTATGCATCAGGGCTAGGGATGATAATTCTACTTTGCCAGACTGTGCGAAAACCGTAGGGCGCGCCGCGCGCGCCATAGGGGGTAAAGTTTAGTGAAGATGTAAAGCCCCAAGCCGAGAAGAAGGCGCGCGTGGCACGCCCTTGGCACTGTTCAAAGCATCCATTATTCAATCCGGCAGCGAAGCTATAATCCCCAACCGTTCGGCCAGCTTCACCAGATCAGCCAGTGACCCTGCTTTTAATTTCTTCATCAAATGCGCACGGTGAACCTTAATGGTCTTCTCCACCGTGCCTAGCTCGTCAGCGATTTGCCGGTTTTTCTTGCCGGAAACGACACGAACCAGAACTTCCCGCTCACGCGGTGTTAGCGTCGCCAAGCGCTGCTGAAGTTCATTCAATATGACCCGTGCTTGCCGGGCTATTCGATTCTTCTCGATGGCGTCATGGATGGCTTCGATCAAGTCACTGTCACGTGCGGGTTTGATGAGAAAATCGACAGCGCCCTGTTTTATCGCCCGCACACTCATCGGAATGTCTCCGTGACCGGTGAGGAAAATGACCGGCAGTTCGCAGCCTCGAGTAACATGAATGGTCGATGCCATCATGGACCATACAACGGTAATTCAGCTCATTTAATAGGTGTGAGTAAGGGATTGAAGTTCATATTAAACGTAGGCCTAAAGTCCAATATCATAAACCCTTCTGTTGCTGTTATTATTAGGGGCGATTGCCATTAACGCAAGAAATCCGTTTTCCGATCAACAATGACAGGAACAATACTATGATTCCAATACACCGGCGGCAAGGCCTGTTTCACCTCTTGGCGCTTGTGTTTGTCCAGCAACATGTCGCGAAGTTCGCCATGACTGCCAAAGAGTTTCCTCCGATGCAGAAGGGCGCAAGCTTCAATCTCGATGCTGTGAAAGCGAAGATCAAAGAAGCTATGAGACAATACCAACAGTAGTCGTAGTATTAGCCTGGCGGGTGGCTTGCAAGCTTCGTCCGTTTGTTTTGAGGCATTGTAAGGTGGGCAACGCTTTTCTGCCCACCTTACTATCTTATTTTGGTGGGCAAAAAACCTGCCCAATCTACTTTGCTTAAACATAGGAAAAAACAATGAACATTAAATTGAATAAATCAGAGTACCAAACTAAAGCCCGGATACATTTACCTTTATTGGGTCTATGTCTGTTGTTATTAAGCGCCTGTTCGACTACGCAGAAAGTAGCGATTAACCAGGCTGATATGAACTGTGCGTTTCTTGAAAATGACTGTTCTCTGCTCACGCCCGGCGAGGAGGGTCAGACTGGCCTACGTTGGCTTAATCCGGACGCGCAGTGGACCCAGTACAACAAGATCATGATTGATCCGGTGACTTTCTGGGGTGGAGCCACCACAACGGTTTCTGCTTCTAATCAGCAGATGCTGGTGAACTATTTCTCCCAGCAACTTAACAAAGAGCTTGGGCAAAAATTTCAAATTGTTACCGAGCCAGGCCCTGGCGTCATGAAGCTTGATGTCGCCATAGTCGATGCATCATCGGCCACGCCGGTACTGCGCAGCATCTCGATGATAGTTCCACAGGCGCGTGTCCTGTCCACTCTTAGGTATATGACGACCGGAACATTCCCGTTTGTCGGTGCCGCCCAGGCCGAGGCCAGAGTAACAGATTCGGTATCGGGACAGGTTCTAGCGTTGGCTGTGGATAAACGTGTAGGCGGCGGTTCGTTTACGACCGGTTTTCAGTGGCAGTGGGGCGATGCGGAAAATGCAGTCAACCATTGGGCTGAACTGGCGGCAAATCGATTATCAGCCTGGACTTCCGGAAAAGCACCACAATAAAATAATTCTTTATTGTAACTATTCAGCGCGAAGCACACCCTACCCTCTCCAGCGGGAGAGGGTAGGGTGAGGGGGAATTTAAATTCGTTCCGTACTTTAGTAAATAACAAGTTCATTCACTACATAGGAAAATATCGTATGAGAATCAAAAAAACAGTCACCCTGGCTCTGGCGGTCGCGCTTCTTGGCGCGGTTATCGGCGCCTCCGTCGCTGCGGCAGGCGGCGGCGTGGTGGCGAACCCCGGCGCAATGGAAGGCAAGCACTTTCATCCCAAGGGCAAGTTGCCGTCAAAGTACACGATCGAACTACGCAAGGGCGTCTCGGCCACACTACCGTTTGAAGACAAGCGAGACTTCGATGAGGCCAAGAAGGGCTTCATCGCCGAGCCGCCGTACAAGAAGATCATGGCTGATGCCGGCCACGTTGCCTGGGACATGGGCAGCTATCAATGGTTGCTGCAGGGCAAGGACTTCGACAGCATCCACCCGTCACTGCAACGCCAGGCCATCCTGAATATGGCCTTCGGCTTGTACGAGGTCGTACCCGACAAGATCTACCAGGTGCGCGGTTACGATCTAGCCAATATCAGCTTCATCAAAGGCGATACCGGCTGGATCATCTTCGATCCGCTGACGGCCAAGGAAACCGCCCGGGCGGCACTCGAATTCATCAACGAGAAACTTGGTAAACGTCCGGTCGTCGGCGTCGTTTACTCCCACTCCCACGTTGACCACTTCGGCGGTGTGCGCGGTGTGGTAGACGAAGCTGACGTGCAGAGCGGCAAGGTGAAGGTGATTGCACCTGAAGGCTTTCTGAATGCCGCGATTTCGGAGAACGTTTTCTCCGGCAATGCCATGTCGCGGCGCACGCAGTACCAGTACGCCGTGCTGCTGCCGCGCGACCCCCATGGTCATGTGGATCAGTCGATCGGCAAGAACGTGGCGAACGGCAATGTGGGATTGATTGCGCCAAACCTTCTCATCACCAAGGATTTCGAGGAAGTGACGCTCGACGGTGTGAAGATGGTGTTCCAGAACACACCGGACACCGAAGCACCGGTCGAGATGAATACCTGGTTCCCGCAGTTCAAGGCTTTTTGGGCGGCCGAGAACATCACCGGAACCATTCACAACATCTACACACTACGCGGCGCTCCTGTGCGCAACGCTTTGAACTGGTCGAAGCAGATCAACAACGCGTTGTACAAGTTCGGTCAGGAAGCCGAGGTGATGTTCGCCTCGCACAGCTGGCCGCGCTGGGGCAACGAGCGTATCCAGGAAGTGATGCGTGCGCAACGCGACACTTACGCCAATCTTAACAATCAATCGTTGCACTACGCTAACCAGGGCGTGACGATCAACCAGATCCATAACGTCTATCAGCTGCCGTCGAGCTTGTGGAAGCAATGGCCCGCGCATAGCTACCACGGCTCCAGCGAGCATAACAGCCGTGGCGTTATTAACCGATTCCTGGGCTACTGGGACGGCAATCCGGCTACGCTGATTCCACTCTCGCCGGAAGATTCCGCACCGCTGTACGTCGAGATGATGGGCGGCTCCGCGAAGATCATGGCCAAGGGCAAGCAGTTGTACGCCAAGGGCAAGTACCTGGAAGCGTCGGAAATCCTGAACCGGCTTGTCTTTGCGCAGCCTAAAAACCAGGCGGCCAAAGATCTGATGGCCGATGTATTCGAACAGATCGGCTACCAGAAGGAAAGCCCGAGTCTGCGCAACAGCTTCTTGCAGGGAGCTTATGAGCTGCGCACCGGACTACCGGGCGGCGTTCCGGTCCAATCATCCGGGCCGGATGTTATTCGGGCGATGTCGACGGAGAACTGGCTCGACTTCCTCGGCATCAGCGTCGATCCCCGCAAGGCCGATGGCAAGAAGTTCGTTATCAACCTGGTCACTCCCGACAATGGCGAGAAGTACCTGGTGGAGATGAGCAATGCGACGCTCACCAACATTAAGGATCAGCAGGCCAAGAGCCCGGATCTGACGATTACTGTTAACCGCGCCGACCTTAATCAGGTGATGATGGGCGTGAGGGCGTTTGACGATCTGGTCAAGGACGGCAAGGCGAAGTTCGAAGGCGATCGCAAGCCTTTCGATCAGCTGAGAAGCCTAATGGTCTCGTTTACGCCGAACTTCGAGATCTTGCCCGGAACTGCGGCGAAAAAGCCGACGCCGGGTGCTAAGCCGATGGAAGTTCCTGATTTGCTGCCACCGGATTCGGCGGGTGACTAACGCTCTAAAAATTAAGGAGAACTTATATGATCGTAAAACGCCGCGTTTCCTCGTTTCTCAAACTTTTGGCCCTTGCAGCCGCATTGGCGACAGCCTCCAGCGTTCACGGCGCCGAAACTACCGAAGTCGACGCCACCCATGATCCCTGGGCATTCAATCTCACGCTTTACATGTGGTTTCCAGGCTTGAACGGCGATTTTTCCGCTGGGCCGCTCAACGAATCGCTCGATTTAAGCTTCATCGATATTGCCGGAAAACTGCGCAGTTTTCCGGTGGCTTTCAATGGGCATTTAGAAGCGCATTACGAACGACTGGGGTTTTATCTGGATGGCAATTATTTGGGGCTGGATTTCGAACCCCGCTTCGATGGGGGTATCGCTAAAGGCTTATCGACTGAGTTGGGCGTCATGGATTATGGCGTATCGTACCGGCTGTTCGGTTCGGCTGCCTCGGAACGCGTCGCCCACTGGGAGGAGAAATCGACTTCGAACACCCTCGACATCTATGCCGGCGGCCGCACTATTTGGCTGGGTAACCAACTTGAATTTAGTGGTATAGGTAGTTTTTCAGGCAGCAGTTACTTCACCGCTCCGGTGATAGGTGGCCGGATCATTGCAGAGTTCTTGCCGAAGTGGTTCCTGTTGATGGACGGCAATGCCGGTGGCTTTGGTGTGGATAATGTGAGCTTTACCGATTCCGCGCTCGGGGCAGTCGGCTACCGCAGCACACTGTTTGGCGTGCCCTCTACGGTACAGGCGGGTTACAAGGCTTTGATTGTGAACGTGGACAAGCCCATCGTCGCCGCCGATGTGACCTTGCACGGCCCATTCATAGGGCTGACGGGTTATTGGTAAAGCGCTAAATACATCCTGAATTTGGAGAAAACCTTATGCCATTCAAAATGACAACCTTTATTTTCTGGTCAGGCATATACAATGCTGGCCTTGCATTGACGTTAACGTGTCCGCCATTTTATGGATGGCTGGGCTTGAACGTTCCTGCGCCCTTATGGGGCTGGCTAATCGCGGGCTTTTTAGGCTATACCAGTGTGGCGCTGATTCTGGCATCGCGGGATTTGCGCCAGCGCGCTTCTTTCGTGTATTGGGAATCGATACTCCGTTACATCGCTGCGCTGTTGCTAATTCCAGCCGGTCTTTTCGGGGATCTGGGTTTGATTGCCGTGCCGCTGGGTCTGGGTGATCTGGCTATCGGTCTGGTTTATATGTTTGGCCTGCCCAAAGAACTTGGTTTGTCACACTCGGCTTTGATGAGTGACCGCTGCGGCTAACTATTAACGGAACTTTCTAGGTTATTCATGAAAACTGTAATCATCCTGGGTGCCACGGGGCAGGTTGGGCAAGCATTGCTGCAATTGGCCTTGCAACACCCCGAAATCTCCCGTGTGGTTGCTCCTACGCGACGCCCGCTGCCGCCTCATGATAATCTGGACAATCCGCTGGTCGATTATGATGCGTTGCCGGAGACTGCGATTTGGTGGAAGGCCGACCTGGCGCTCTGCGCGCTGGGAACTACGCTACGTCAGGCTAAATCCAGGGCCGGCTTCTACCGCGTCGATCACGACTATGTCCTGGCCGCGGCCAAGTTAACCAAGGGGGCCGGAACGCCGGCTTTCGGTCTGGTCTCTTCCCTGGGAGCGGATGCTTCTTCTCGTCTCTTTTATCTCAGGACCAAAGGCGAGACCGAACAAGCGCTCTCCACCTTGGGGTTTGCATCGCTGGTGCTGGTGAGGCCATCGCTGCTGATCGGAGGCTCACGATCCAGCGCCAGGCACCTGGAGGCCTTCGGATTGTTTCTGGGTAAGCACTTGGCTTCGCTGCTACCCCGGCACTATCGGGCGGTGACTACCACCCAGGTGGCACGGGCCCTACTCGAAGCCGGTCTTGGTGCGCCCGTGGGACTGCAAGTAATTGAGTCGGAGCAACTGCCGGGCTGAATACCATACGAGCATAGCTGTGTATGTGACGAATGACGAATACTTTGGCATTGCGGGATTTGCTCTATTTGGCTAGCGCAAGCCCCATAAGGGGCACAACGTCAACACCTGGAGAAAAGCCTAATGCGTGAGTGAAACCGCACGGCTTGATGCGGGAGGTGCCTCAAGCACCCTTGTGCCGGCGTTAGCTTCCAGAAAATGTTTGAATCGGGGTTCGTTTCGTAACAGATCCCGGCCGGCTCCGATCAACATGTCGACTTCATGATCGGACAGTTCCAACGAGGTGGGCAGATTATTGAAATAGGATTTCAACGTCTGGGTCTTAATGGATTCGAAAGTTACCTCGGCGTTATAGATCCTGACGTTATGCCCGTGTTCCTGCATTGCCTTTTCAAGGTCTTTGAGTTTGTTCGCCAACAACAGCTTTGTGTCATTGTCGTATCGGGACATCTGAACGTCCGTGAACGCATTGATCGTATCGCTCACCGAAGGTTCTGCTGCCGAATGGTCGATGCCGGGTTCCGGGGTCACTTGGGCATTGACGGAGATAACCAGGACATCCTTGGGCATCTGGCCAGGATTGTTGAATAAGAAACCACTGCCGATGGTGTCAATACGGTCTGTTAATGCGCGCAACCCGAGATTATCTGCAACTCCGCCATCGACCAGGTGAATATAGGGGTGCGCTGTTCGGTTGGTATAGGAGTTTACTTGCGCCTTCAATTCGCGGATGTCGAGGCTCTTGGCGTCCTGCTTGTCGAGAAAACGCACGAGATTCGACTGATTGATATCGCAGTCCCCGCTGTAATTCTTTAGCACGACGGTTGGAAACGCTACCGGCACCGCCGAAGAAGCAGTCACGGCGCGCGCCACTGAAAGCGCGCTCAGATCCGAGCAGATCAGATCAAAATACGCTTGAATGAACGCAAATCGATTCGCGCTACCCAGATCCGTGGCGTTGATCTCGATATACGGGCCATGACCTAGCTGGAAATCAGCGAAGGTTTTGCGCTCGAAGATGTGGCTGTTGTAGTACTCGATTGCCATTTCGGTGCGGTCAAAACCGCTGAAAAGGCTGCGCCACCAGTAAACCGGATTAAACAGTTTCCGAATCAGTGCGCCTTCAATACTCTGCCGCAGAAAAACCTTCTCGTAATCGCTAAAGGTCTTGTCGCCAAACAAGCCATAGTAGGCGGCGGTGAAACTGCCGCCCGATACCGAGCTGATGCTGTCGACCTCATCAAGCAATCGGTCCCGGTGGCCGCGGGTATCAACCTGCGTATCACGGAGTTCCTGCAAGACACCATAAGAAAGGGCAGCAGCCCGGGTGCCGCCGCCGGAAAAAGCGAGGAAAATCAGATGGTCGCCATAATCACCACTGTGACTGTCCACCAGTCGGTAGCCCTTCGCGTTGTCGATGGCGGTGATGCTTTGGTTTTGAGGCTTATAAAGGGTTGCGCACCCTTGCAGTAACAACAGCGGAATGAGCCAGAGCCAGCCGGTCCTGTTACGACGCAGAACCGGCGCCACCAACTTTATTGTATTTATCATTTGTTTACCTGAATACAACAAAAAACTAGAAAATAATTATGGATGTTCATAGTAGTAAACCGTCAACAAATAACAACTCGTTAAATACACTACCAGCCTTGGGTTAATTGTAAAGTTCATTTGCACCCCCCCGCTGCTGATAGTATTAAACTGCGTTTTTTCAATAACGTACCATTTTTTTATGAACAATAAAATAAGGGGCTAGATTATGATTCCACTATACCGGCGGCAACGCTTGTTTCACTCGACGGCAATAGTGCTTGTTGCTTTGACCGCTTGTTTTGCTTCATTAACCGTGCATACGGAGGATGTAAAGCCCAATATTCTGTTCATTATGGGCGATAACATTGGCTGGATACAGCCAAGCATCTACCACCGCGATCCGATGGTCGGGGAAACGCCCAAATCTTCAGGCCGTTTATGTCTTTAGAAGACGATTTAGCCCCTTTGACATCAGGTGACACCGATAGCGATTCAGTTAACGTGTCGTCTGTCAGTACCTGCGATGTTGACGAACAGGCGGCCATGATTTCCGACTGGGCGGAGCAATACCAGCAAATCAGCCCGGGGTCGTTTACCGGCAATTTGCACCAGGTTCAGTTTGGCAAGACACAAGTGTTTAGCGAAACTGTTTCGCAACGCGTGCATGAAATGAGGTCAGCCTGGCCGGGTTCGCTTGTTTTGGCAGTGGTGCGCAATGGCTCGGAGCCACTCCGCTGGCGTGGCCGTTTAGCGGGTGTGAAGGACGTGGCCTGTTTTTCCGGCCATCAGGAGTTCGATATTGTTGTGCCCGCGTCTAGCGAGATACTTGCCGTGGCCGTGGACAGTGCCGATTTTCATGACTATGCGGATGCGGTTTCGGCCGACGAAGTCCTGAGTAGCTCGCCCGGGTTCCCGCAACTCATCAGTTCCCCGGTGCAACATTCCCCTCTTGTGGGGCTTCTCGATGCGTCCTTGCAAATTGCGGCCGAAGCACCGCATCTTTTACAGCATATACAAACGCAGAAATCTCTGCGGGAAGCCTTTTATGACCAACTCATCGGCTTGAGGGAAGATCGGCGGCAAGCGGCAGTGTCGCTGAACGCGAGCGGACGAAGCACTTTGGTTTCGGCTGTACGTGAGTATGCACAGGCGCAATCCGGTGAAGTGCCAAGCGTTGCCGACCTTTGCCGCGTGTTTGGCGTGAGCCGGCGCAGCCTGCAGTATGCGTTTGAAGAGGTGGTAGGTGTGAACCCCGTGACCTATCTGCGAGCGCTACGGCTCAACGCCGTGCGCCGGGCCATCAAGACGGTAGAGACGGATGTACCTGTTATGGAAATTGCTGCACGTTGGGGTTTTTGGCATCCCTCCTACTTCACGGCGAGCTATAAAAAGCTGTTCGGCGAGTTGCCTTCCGCGACCCGACAGCGTCATAAGCGATTCACCCCCGCACGCTAGCCAAAACCAGCATTCATCGTGCGAGTTAAATTGGTTTTTGCCGATTTGTGCTAACGGCGGAATCTATGAATCTATAGAATGAACTGAACAAATAAGAGTGACGCGCGGAGTCTTTGAAAGCCCCGTTTATTACTAACCAACTATGAAAGGAGACCAAGTTTATATCCAATATTCATAACCCTTCAGCGAGTTATGCTGTTACAGGGCGTTCCCGTAAAACGCAAGCAATCAGTTTTTGGGAAATCCGTTTTATTTTTTTACTGACCAAAAAAGGAGAAACATCATGATTTCAAACCACCGGCGGCAACGCCTGTTCCATTCTGCGGCATTGGCGCTTGTCGCTCTATCCACTTGTACGTTTCTGTCTGCCGCGCAGGCAGAGGACACAAAACCCCAAGAAGAAGCAAAGCCCAACATCATGTTTATCATGGGTGATGACATCGGCTGGATGCAGCCGAGCATCTACCACCGCGGTCTGATGGTCGGGGAAACGCCCAACATCGACCGTATCGGGCAAGAAGGCGCAATATTTATGGACTACGTGGCTATGCAAAGCTGCACGTCCGGGCGCAACGCTTTCTTTACCGGCATGTATCCGCTGCGTACAGGCATGATCCCTCCACAGTTGCCGGGTATGCCGACTTACCTGAAACCCGGTACCCCGGCGCTTGCCAAATTCCTGCTTGATCTTGGGTACAACACCGGTGAGTTCGGCAAGAACCATCTCGGCGACCACACCGAGGCATTACCGACGGCGCACGGCTTCCAGGAATTCTGGGGTTACCTCTACCATCTCGATGCGATGCAGGGCGTCAGTTTCCCCGACCTCAACAAGAGCCCGCTCGAACAGACCATCGCACCGCCGTGCAAAAACACGCCGGTTCCCGGACTGCCGGAAGTTCCCGGCGCGGTCGATCCCAGGACCACAACCTGCATGACGCCGCCGCGTCCGGTTATTGCCTGTACCTCCAAGGACGGCACGGCAAAGAACCAGACCTGCAAGGACGAGGGCCCGCTGACGCTGGAGCGCTCGAAGACAGTCGACGAGGAAATCTCGGCCAAGGTCATCGACTTCCTCGACCGCAACGACCCGAAGAAGACGAACAAACCCTTCTTTGTCTGGTATAACCCGGCCCGCATGCACGTCACGACCGTCCTGTCGGATAAGTACATGGCGATGGCGGGTGAACCGGGCGGCAAAGACTGGGGTGTTAACGAAGCCGGCATGAAACAGATGGACGACAACATTGGCCTCGTGCTCAAGAAGCTGGAGGACATGGGTCAACTCGACAATACCATTGTCGTCTTCACCACTGACAACGGCGCCGAAGCGATCAGCTTCCCGGACGGCGGTATCACCCCGTTCAAAGGCCAGAAGGGTGAGGCATGGGAAGGCGGCTACCGCGCACCGATGGTTGTCCGCTGGCCTGGGCACATCAAGCCGGGTACGGTCAAGAACCAATTGTTCGCGGCACTGGATTGGGTTCCCACGCTGGTGGATATCGCCGGCGGAGCCAAGGGTAACGACCTAAAGGCGAAGATCGAGAAAGGCAAGTACCCCGGTATCGTCAAGACCACCCTCGATGGAGTCAACCAGCGGGATTATCTCGAAGGTAAATCGGAAAAGTCAGCTCGTGATGTTTTCTTCTACTACTCGGGCGCGACACCTTCGGCGGTGCGCTACAAGAACTGGAAAATGTACTACAACATGTCCCAACCCGGGGCAGAAGGGTGGATCATGCCGCTGATCCCGTTCAACTTCACGCTGGTGCAGAACATCAAACGCGACCCTTTCGAGCAGAACGTCGGTGTTTCTCAGAAGTCGGTAATGAGTATGGGCGGTTCGCTGGCGGGTCCGGTGACCGCTTATATTTATAACTGGAACATGCTGCCGATTGGTCAATTGCTGTGGGAAAAGGAACTCATGTCGTACAAGGAGTTCCCGCCCCTGCAGGCGCCGGCGACCTACAACCTCGATGCGATCTTGAAGATGGTTCAAACAAAGAGCGCGAAGGGCGATTAGTTGCATGAAGGGTGCGTGATGTGATGGAATTGGCACCCTAAAGTGGGGTGCCAGTTTCAATCAATGCAATTTAGGAAACAAATCCATGAAAAAAATAATCACAAAAATGTTGATCGCCGGTGCGGTGGCTTCGGTCGTTTTATTGTACGGTTGCGTCACTGAGACCAAATACAATGCGCTAGAGCAAGAATATCAACAGCTTCAAGCTGCATTGAGTGCTGACCAGGCACAGATCGTTCTTCTTGAGGGCAAACTGAAAGTCACTATGGTTGATCAGGTTTTGTTCTCTGAAGGCGGCTTTAGACTTAATTCTCAAGCCAAGGCTGTGCTTGGCAAGTTAGTACCTACGCTTTCAGGTTTGCAGCAAACAAAGATTATTGTTGACGGCTATACCGACAATGTTCCGATTGGCTCAGGTTTAAAGCGTGAAGGGATTTCTTCAAATCTTGAATTGTCATCCAGGCGAGCAGATGTGGTAGTTGACTATTTGGTAAACCAGGGTGTTAACCAAAACCTGATATCCGCTCAGGGTTTTGGCGAATCGAACCCGGTAGCCTCAAACGGTACGCCTGAAGGACGGGCCCAGAATCGTCGTATTGAAGTGACATTGGCGGGGCCTGGTAATTAATTGAATTGCCTTATTAACCCGTAACCCATAAGGAATCCGATATGAGTAACCGACAAGACCATTCCGGTAATTTCCAGCGGCAGTCACAGCTCCTGATGAACATCTCATGCCTGCCCATGCTCAGCTTGGTGCTGGCGCTTGTCTTTGGTCTCTCGGCATGTACGCCAGCCAAACCGGTCGCGGAAGCAGAGTATAGCTCAAAAATCGTAGGCAACTGGCTGGGTACAGTGGGTGACATGAAAGAGTCGATGACCTTCAGCGCGGACGGCAGTTTCATCGCCCAAGTGCGCCCTCGGGGGTTCATCAGCAATACGCTTTCCGAGGGCGTCACCGGCACAATCCGTGGTATGTGGGTCCTCAATGGAAAGATCATCACCCTGAAAATTATTAATGTGGAGGATGAACGTGTCAAGAACAGCGTGACGTCAAGCACCATCCTGGTCTTCAACCAGGACGAGCTTACGATGAAGAGCGACCGGGGAGAAACCTCGACGTTTCTAAGGGTGGCTTCCCTTTAAACCGGTAAGGTGGATTTGCCGTAGGCAATTAAATCATTCCCACGCTCCGGCGCTCATCGTTATACTCAAATATCCAGGTAACTCGTCATACCCGCCGGGAAGCGGGTATCCAGTGCCATGGATGGTAAGCCTAATCCATTCATGGAGCCTGGATTCCGGCAATCCCTGCCGGAATGACGTGTATTTTATAGACTTGTGTATAACGATGAGT
>Ga0209391_10000257_pt1 | contig 23407 bp, 25 predicted proteins | sample PPLLak3March2015_FD_187246 | JGI IMG/M metagenome (GOLD analysis project Ga0209391, IMG submission 187246) | Freshwater sediment microbial communities from Prairie Pothole Lake near Jamestown, North Dakota, USA - PPLs Lake P7 Core (1) Depth... | ecosystem: Environmental > Aquatic > Freshwater >...
GTGCGCACGAATGCCTATCCCGACCGCGTCTTCAAGGGGCGGATCGAGGCGCTGCTGCCGGAGGTCAATGTCGCGACGCGCACCGTGCGCGCGCGCGTCGTGCTGTCGAATCCGGGCGGTGCGTTGAAGCCCGGCATGTTCGCGAACGCGACGTTCCGGGGTGCCGCGGCGAAGCCGGCGGTGCTGGTGCCTTCCGAGGCGGTGATACGCACCGGCAAGCGCAATGTGGTGATCGTCGCCGAAGGCGAGGGCAGGTTCGCTCCCGTGGACGTCGCGGTGGGTCGCGAGGCCGGCGACCAGACCGAGATCACGAAGGGCGTTTCCCCGGGGCAGCGGGTGGTCACGTCCGGGCAGTTCATGATCGACTCCGAGGCGAGCCTGAAGGGCGTGCTCGCGCGCATGAACAACGCCGGAGAGGCGCCCGCCGCGGCCGGCGCCGTGAAGCACAAGGCGTCCGGGATCGTGCGCGACGTCGGTGGCGGCGAGCTGTTCATCGAGCACGGGCCGATCGAGTCCGCCGGCATGGGGGGCATGACGATGGGCTTCAAGGCGCCTGTCGCGGGCGTGCCACCGGGTGTGAAGGAGGGCGTGCGCGTCGACTTCGAGTTCGCGATCACGCCGAAAGGCGAGTTCCAACTCTCGTCGATTGCGCCTGCCGCCGCCCCGGCGGCTACGGCGAAGGGCAGGTAGGCCATGGTCGCGAACCTGATCCGCTGGTCGGTCGCGAACCGGTTCCTCGTGGTCCTCGTGTCGCTGGGCCTCGCGGCGTGGGGCATGTGGGCGGTGTGGCGCACGCCGGTCGACGCCATTCCCGACCTCTCCGACGTGCAGGTGATCATTCGCACCACCTACCCGGGACAGGCGCCGCAGATCGTCGAGAACCAGGTCACCTATCCGCTCACCACGACGATGATGTCCGTGCCGGGGGCGAAGGCGGTGCGCGGCTACTCGTTCTTCGGCGACTCGTTCGTCTACGTGCTGTTCGAGGACGGCACGGACCTGTACTGGGCACGATCGCGGGTACTCGAGTACATGAACCAGGTGCAGTCGCGGCTGCCGCCGCAGGCGAAGGCCGCGATCGGCCCGGACGCGACCGGCGTGGGCTGGATCTACCAGTACGCGCTGGTCGACCGCACGGGCAGTCACGACCTCTCGCAGCTGCGGGCGCTGCAGGACTGGTTCCTGCGCTACGAGCTGAAGAGCGTGCCGAACGTCGCCGAGGTGGCGACGGTCGGCGGCATGGTGCGGCAGTACCAGGTCGTGCTCGATCCGAACAAGCTGCGGTCCTACAACATCCCCCATGCGAAAGTCATCGAGGCGCTGAGGCGTGCGAACACCGAGGTCGGGGGCTCGGTGCTGGAGCTCGGCGAAGCCGAGTACATGGTGCGTTCCAGCGGATACCTGAAGTCGCTCGAGGACTTCCGCGACACGCCGCTTGCGGTGTCCGAGGCCGGCGTGCCCGTGCGGCTCGGCGACGTCGCGCGCGTACAGGTCGGCCCGGAGATGCGCCGCGGCATCGCCGAGCTCGACGGCGAAGGCGAAGTGACCGGCGGCATCATCGTGATGCGCAGCGGCAAGAATGCGCTCGCCACGATCGATGCGGTGAAGGCGAAGCTCGAGCAGCTGAAGCCGGGGTTGCCTGCCGGCGTCGAGATCGTGCCGGTCTACGACCGCTCCGACCTCATCGGGCGGTCGATCGCCACCGTCGAGAACACGCTGCTCGAGCAGTTCGCGATCGTCGCGCTGATCTGCCTCGTGTTCCTGTTCCACCTCCGCAGTGCCTTTGTCGCGATCGTCGCGCTGCCGCTGGGGGTGCTGGTGGCGTACATCGTCATGTACTACCAGGGCATCACGGCGAACATCGTCTCGCTCGGCGGCATTGCCATCGCGATCGGCGAGATGGTGGACGCGGCGGTGGTGATGGTCGAGAACGCGCACCGGCGCATCGAGGCCTGGCAGGATGCGCATCCGGGGCGGTCGCTGGAGGGCGAGGAGCGCTGGAAGGTGATCACCGACGCCGCCGTCGAGGTCGGGCCGGCGCTGTTCTCGTCGCTCTTGATCGTGACGATCTCGTTCGTCCCGGTGTTTGCCCTGGAAGCCCAGGAGGGGCGCCTGTTCGCGCCGCTCGCGTTCACCAAGAGCTACGCGATGGCGGCAGCGGCCGGCATCTCGGTCACGCTGGTGCCGGTGCTGATGGGCTACCTGATCCGCGGGCGCATTCCCGCCGAGCAGAAGAACCCGATCAACCGCTTCCTGATCTGGGCCTATCGCCCGCTGCTGGAGGCGGTGCTGAAGGCGCCGTGGCTGACCATCGGGCTGGCACTGGCGCTGGCCGTCGCAACGCTGTGGCCCGCCACGAAGCTGGGTGGCGAGTTCATGCCGCCGCTCGACGAGGGCGACCTCCTGTACATGCCCACCGCGCTGCCGGGGCTGTCGGCCGGCAAGGCCGCGGAGCTGCTGCAGCAGACCGACCGCATGATCAAGACCGTGCCCGAGGTCGCGCGCGTGTTCGGCAAGGCCGGACGAGCGGAGACCGCGACCGATCCCGCGCCGCTCGAGATGTTCGAGACGGTGATCCAGCTGAAGCCTCGCGACCAGTGGCGGCCCGGGATGACCACCCCGAAGCTGATCGATGAACTCGACGCGGCGGTCAAGGTGCCGGGCCTCGCCAACGTGTGGGTGCCGCCGATCCGCAACCGCATCGACATGCTTGCCACCGGCATCAAGAGTCCCGTCGGCATCAAGGTGTCGGGCGCGAACCTGGCCGAGATCGACAAGGTCGCGGCCGAGATCGAGAAGGTGGTGAAGAACGTCCCCGGCGTGTCGTCGGCGCTCGCCGAGCGGTTGACCGGTGGGCGCTACATCGACGTGGCCATCGATCGGCCCGCCGCGGCCCGCTTCGGTCTCGCGGTCGACGACGTGCAGTCGGTGATCGCGGCCGCGATCGGCGGCGAGAACATCGGGGAAACCGTCGAGGGGCTGCAGCGCTTCCCGATCAGCGTGCGCTACCCGCGCGACTATCGCGACTCGATCGGCAACCTGCGCGACCTGCCGATCGTCACCGAGCGGGGCGCGCAGATCCGGCTCTCGGACGTGGCGACGATCCGGATCAGCGACGGTCCGCCGATGATCAAGAGCGAGAACGCCCGGCCGTCCGGCTGGGTGTACGTCGACATCCGGGGCCGCGACCTCTCCGGATCGGTGCGCGCCATGCAGCGCGCCGTGGCCGCAGAGGTCAAGCTGCCGCCGGGCTACTCGATCGCGTGGTCGGGGCAGTTCGAGTACATGGAGCGCGCCGCGGAGCGGCTGAAGATCGTCGTGCCGGCGATGCTCGCGATCATCCTGGTGATGCTGTATCTCACGTTCCGGCGCGTCGACGAGGCATTGCTCGTCATGGCGATCCTGCCGTTCTCCGTGATCGGCGGGGTGTGGCTCCTGTACGCGCTCGACCACAACGTGTCGATCGCGAGCGCGGTGGGCTTCATCGGACTCGCCGGCGTCACCGCGGAGTTCGGCATCGTGATGCTCGTGTACCTGAAGCAGGCGTGGGACGAGCGGGTCGCGAAAGGGGAGCGGAGCGAGACCGCGCTGCTGGAGGCGATCCGCGAAGGCGCCGCACTGCGCGTGAGACCGAAGGCGATGACCGTCGCGACGACGGTGCTCGGGCTCATGCCGATCCTGTGGGAGACGGGAACCGGCTCCGAGATCACGCAACGGATCGCGGCGCCGATGATCGGCGGCATGATCACCGCGCCGCTCTTGTCCATGTTCGTGATCCCCGCGGGCTACCTGCTGATGCGGCGGGCCGGCCTGCGTCGCCGCGCCAGGGTCGAACGGACGGCGGCCGAGCCAGCGACCGGCGTCGTGTAGCGTGTGCGGGGTGTCCGCGTTCGGAGATATTTGCCCGAACGCGGCCACCGCAACGCGTCGACCGCTATTTCTTGCGCCGCGGCGCCGGTGGCGCAGGCTTGTCGTGGAAGGTGAGCGCGAGGTCGAACGCAGCCCTGACGAATGCGAGCACGGCGGTGAACTCCTCGTCGTCGAGGCGCCGCGCCGCGTCGCTCGCGCGGTAGATGTTCGCGAACTCCCGCTCGCGGCCGGCCTGCACCGCGAGCCGGCCGATGCCCAGCCGCTCCAGCGTCTGCCAGGTGTCCGGGTTGTAGGAGCGCGTGAAACGCATCACGAACGAGATGGGATCGTTGCGCCCGAGCACCGACGCGAGGCGCAGGATGACCTCGAACGGCAGCGCCACCTTGCCGCCTTCGACCAGTTCCAGCAGCGTCGGGTCCTTGAGGTTGATCGCCTCGCCGACCTCCTTCAGCGAAAGTCCGGCGGCCTCCCGCATGCTGCGCAGCACCGAGCCGGCGCGCGCGAGCGTGGCACGTTGCTCGGGACGTACCAGCAACGCCTTCGCCGCGCCGATCGAGACGTCGGCGGCAGCGCCAGCGATGCCGAGCACCGAGTCGGACCACGACCGCACCTGCTTCGCCATCGCGACCAGGCTCGAGTCCTCCGCGGCACCGGCGACAGGCGGTGCGTCGGCTCGCGTCGTCGTCCGCTTGCGGGCGACGCGCTTGCGGGGCTTTAGCGTCGGGTCGGACGTGGCCATGGGCCGGGTTCCTTGGGTGTGGGGATGCCGACGATGGTAGCGGCGGCGGGTGTGGCCCGTCTACGTCCTGCCCGGCAATTTCTCGGCGAGGCGCAGGCCCGCGATGCGCGCGATCTGGGCGAGCGCCTCGGCGAATTCGGCTGCCGGATCGCACTCGATCCGCCGCGCGAGCTCCGCGATCACGCCCGCCCGGTCCCAGCCCTTGACCGCGAGGATGAACGGGAAGCCGAACTTCGCGTGGTAGCGGGCGTTCAGGTCGATGAGCCGCGCCAGTTCCTCGGGCGAGCACCGGGTGAGGCCGGCACCCGACTGCTCGCTCGTCGAGTCCGCGGTGAGCTCGCGGCGCACCATGGCCCGTCCGGCGAGCTCCGGGTGCGCCCGGATCAACGCGAGCTGCTCGTCCCGCGAGGCAGCGTGCATCGCGCCGACCATCGCCCGGTGCAGCGCGTCGACGCTATCGAAGGGCCGCGCCGCGAACGCGCGCGCGGCGACCCACGGCGAGTGCTCGAAGATGCCGCCCAGCGCCGCCACGAAGGCCGCGCGGTCGGTCGCGTTCAGCTCGTCGAGCGTCATCGAACGGCGTTCGCGGCGAACGGGTGCGTCGCGATCCAGTGTCGCGCGATGTCGATGCGACGTGCGCACCAGACGTGGTCGTGCCCCCGGACGTGGTCGAGGAAGCGGGTGAGCGAGGCGAGGCGCGCCGGCCTCCCCGCGAGGCGGCAGTGCAGCCCGATCGACAGCATCTTCGGGGCGTTCAAACCCGCCGGATCACCCTCGGCGTAGAGCGTGTCGAACGCGTCGCGCAGGCAGGCGAAGAACTGCTCGCCGCTGTTGAAGCCCTGCGGCGTGGCGAAACGCATGTCGTTGGTGTCGAGCGCGTACGGGACGACGAGGTGCGGCACGCGCGCGGCGTCGACCTCGACCTCGACCCAATACGGGAGGTCGTCGGCGTAGGAGTCGGCGTCGTACACGAAGCCGCCGTGCTCGACGACGAGGCGCCGCGTGTTCGGGCTGTCGCGCCCGGTGTACCAGCCTTCGGGCGCCCGCCCGGTGAGCGCGCGAATCGCCTCGACTGAGCGGGCCAAGTGCTCGCGTTCGGTCGCGATGTCGGCCTGCTGGTAGCTCACCCAGCGCCAGCCGTGGCTCGCGATCTCGTGGCCGTCGCGCAGGAACGCCTCGACCACCCGGGGATGGCGCAGCATCGCCATCGCCACGCCGAAGATCGTCAGCGGCACTTCGCGTTCGCGGAACAGGCGCAGGAGCCTCCACACGCCTGCGCGCGAGCCGTACTCGTAGAGCGACTCCATGCTCATGTGCCGCGCCGCATAAGCCTGCGCGCCGACGATTTCGGAGAGGAACGTCTCCGAGGCCGCGTCGCCGTGGAGGACGCTGTTTTCGCCGCCTTCCTCGTAGTTCAGCACGAACTGCAGGGCGATGCGGGCGCCGTTCGGCCAGCGCGGATGCGGCGGACGCTCGCCGTAGCCGGCGAGGTCGCGCGGGTAGCCGGGTTCGAAGGGCTGCATGGAGGCGCTCGCGGCACGCGGTGCGCGGCGGGCGCGCCGAGCATACAATGCGCCGCTCGACCCCGGCAAACCCGCGCGACGAACCATGGGCCGCCTGACCACGCACGTCCTCGACACTGCCCACGGCACGCCGGCGGCAGGTGTCGGCCTGACGCTGTACCGCAACGTGGGCGAGCGCTACGTGCTGATCGGCGACGCGGTGACCAACGCCGACGGCCGCTGCGACGCGCCGCTCGTCGCGGGCGACGCGTTCACCGCCGGCCGCTACCGCCTCGTGTTCCGCGCCGGTGACTACTTCCGCAGTTGCGGCACGGTGCTGCCCGACCCGCCGTTCGTCGACGAGGTGGTGGTCGACTTCGGCGTCGCCGACGCGTCGGGGCACTACCACGTGCCGCTGCTCGTGTCGCCGTGGTCGTGGTCGACCTACCGCGGTTCCTAGGCAACCGCGGCAGGTTTCGCGCATGGAAGCCTACGCGCTCGATTGGCTCAACCTGCTGGTGCGCTGGGTCCACCTGATCACGGGCGTCGCCTGGATCGGTGCCTCGTTCTACTTCGTGTGGCTGGACAACACCCTGCACGCGCCGAAGGTCGCGCGGGACGCGGAGCAGGGCGTCGGCGGCGAATTGTGGGCGGTGCACGGCGGCGGCTTCTACCACGTGCAGAAGTACCGCGTCGCGCCGGCCGAGTTGCCGTCGCCGCTGCACTGGTTCAAGTGGGAGGCCTACGCGACGTGGCTGTCGGGCTTCGCGCTGTTCGTGGTCATGTACTACGCGAACGCGCGTGCGTACATGATCGATCCGGCGGTCGCCGACCTCGCACCGTGGCAGGCGGTCACGATCTCGCTTGCGCTGCTCGGCGCCGGGTGGATGTTCTACGACCACCTGTGCAAGCGCCTGGGGCTCGAACGCGATGCAGTGATCGCGGCCGTGATGATCGGGTTCGTCACGCTGGTCGCGTGGGGGCTTTCGCACGCCTTCTCGGGCCGCGCGATGTTCATCCAGGTCGGTGCGATGCTCGGCACGATGATGGTGGGCAACGTCGCCCACGTCATCATTCCGGCGCAGCGCGAGCTGGTACGGGCCAAGGAGCGCAACGAAACGCCCGATCCGGTCCACGGCCGCCGCGGCAAGCAGCGCTCGGTGCACAACAACTACTTCACGCTGCCGGTGCTGTTCGTGATGATCAGCGGCCACTACCCGATGACGTGGGGACATTCCCAGGCCTGGCTGGTGCTGGTCGGGATCGTCCTGGTCGCGGCGTTCGTGCGGCACTTCTTCAACCTGCGGCATCGCGGCCGCACGGTCTGGGCGATCCCCGTGCTCGGGTTGCTCGCCACCGCCGCCATCGCGGTCGCCATCGCGCCGGCGCGGCCGTCGGCGGCCGACGTGCCGTCGTTTGCGCGCGTGCAGGCGATCGTGCTCGACCGCTGCGCGTCCTGCCACGCCGAGCGGCCGTCGCACACCGGTTTCTCGGTGGCGCCGAAGGGCGTCATGCTGGACACGCCCGAGCGCATCGTCGCCGCCGCGGCGCGCATCGGCGAGCAGTCGGTGACGACGAAGGCGATGCCCATCGGCAACCTCACCGGCATGACCGACGCCGAGCGCACGTTGCTCGGCGCGTGGATCGCCGGGGGTGCACGGCGCTGAGACCGGCCGTTGCACGGCGCCCGTCCAACGGCTCCGTGCGGGACACACGCGCCGCACTGGTATCCTGCCGGCCTCGAAAGGGAACGAACGATGTCGATGCCGTCAATTGCTCCTGCCCTGGCCTTGCTCGCGCTGGTCGCGCTCGCGCCGTTGTCGATCGACGCGAACGCGAATGCGGGGATCGAGTCGGACCTGTACGTCCTCACCCTCCCGTCGACAGCGGGCGAGGGTGCCCGCCTCGTGCCGAAGTTCCGCGTCCTGTACCCGCCGGCGACGCGCTGGCGGGAGCCGCTGCGGTGGTGGTACAACCGGACCAACGCGCCGTCACCTTGGGACGGGGACACCGCCGGTACGGTGAACGAGATCCGCAAGGCGCTCGAGGTGTGGACGGCCGTGTGCGACGTGTCGTTCGTCTACCAGGGCGAGACCACCACCCCGGCGAACAACCGCGTGCAGGATCCCCGCTACGGCGAGCAGCCGGACTTCGTCAACGTCGTCGGCTGGGGCGAGCTCGACGGCCGGACCGCCGGCGTCACCTGGGCCTGGAACGCGTCCGGCCCGTCGGGCAACGAACTGGTCGACACCGACATCATCCTGTCGACGGAGCTCGTGCGATCGGCGACGGAGATGAAGCGCACGGGGACCCACGAGTGGGGACACGCGCTCGGGCTCGCGCACTCCGACTTCTACGGCGCGCTGATGAGCGGCCCACCCGTGACCACCTACAACAACCTGACCACGCTGCAGATCGACGACGTGCGCGGTTGCCGTTGCCTCTACGGGGCGCCCGCCGCGGCGCCCGCGGGCTACGTCTGCGCGCCGCCACCGAAGCTCGACTTCGGCGTCGTGCCGGTCGGCGCGCCGAGCGCGCCGCGTGCATTGACGCTCAGGAACGACGGCAACGGACCGCTCGCGATCGCGTCACGCAGCTTCACCTCGAGCGAGGTTACGGCCGACGCTGCATGCGGCGTCGGTTCGGTGATTCCGCCGGGCGGGAGCTGCACCACCAACGTGATCGTGCGCCCGCTCTTCGCGGTGTCGTTCGAGGCGCTGGCGAACTTCCAGCTAAGCGACGGCGCGTACAGCGTGCCGATCGCCTACCAGGGCAGCGGCACCGCGCCGCCCCCGTCGACCACCGTGACGCTGATCGAGTATTACCACGCAGCATTCGATCACTACTTCGTCACGCACCTGCAGGACGAGATCACCAAGCTCGACAACGGCACCTTCGCGGGCTGGTCGCGCACCGGACGCTCGTTCAAGGCGTGGTCGGGTGCCGGCGCCGGCACGTCGCCGGTGTGCCGCTTCTTCAGCGAGGCGTTCGCGCCGAAGAGCTCGCACTTCTACACCTCGTTCACGGCCGAGTGCGCGACGGTCAAGCAGAACCTCGACTGGTCGTTCGAGGGCGAAGTCTTTTTCGTCGCGCTGCCCGACGGCGGTGGTGCGTGCGGGGTGGGCACCCAGCCGGTCTACCGGATCTACAACCGGAGCCAGGGCGGCGCGCCGAACCACCGCTTCACCACCGATGCCGCGTTGCAGCAGCAGATGCTGTCCCGCGACTGGATCGCGGAAGGGCTGGGCGCCGGCGTGACGATGTGCGTTCCCCTCTGATGCAGCACGCTCCCGGGCGTCGCTAGAACAGCTCGGGCTGTTCGGGTTTCGGCCCCGGCTTGGCCTCGTCGGTGTGCAGCGGCAGGAGTGCGTCGGATTCGGGCAACCGCTCGATCAGCGACGCATCGTCGTGCCGCACGCTGTTCACGCGGCTCGACACCGGCCACCACGTCATCGCGTCGGAGGGATAGGGCGCGACGAGCGCCTGCGGGCCGTCCTGCGCTGGATCGAGCCAGCGCGCGTACTGATCCGGAGGCACGATCACCGGCATCCGGTCGTGCACGGCGCGCAGCAGGTCGTTCGCGTCGGTGGTGACGATCGTGCAGGAGTCGAGCGGCTCGCCGTCACCCGTGAGCCAGCGCTCATAGAGTCCCGCGAAGGCGAACACGTCGCGGTCCTTCATCGCGATCAGCACCGGTTGCTTGCGCCCGTCCGCCGCCGGCATCCACTCGTAGAAACCGTTGGCGGGGATCAGGCAACGGTGGCGACGAAACGCGGTGCGGAACGACGGCTTCGTCGCGACCGTCTCGCCCCGGGCGTTGATCATCTTGGATCCGATCGCGGGGTCCTTCGCCCATCTCGGCACGAGTCCCCAGCGGACGGCGACGAACTCGCGCGCGCCGCTTGGGGAGACCCGCACGATCGGCACCTCCTGCATCGGCGCCACGTTGTAGCGCGGCCGCAGCGACGGCGCGTGCGCGAGCCCGAAGGCAAGGGCGATCGCCGCGGGGTTCGAGTGAAGCTCGTAGCGGCCGCACACGGTGGGTCAGGCCTCCAGCCCGGTCCCCGCGGCGTCGCGCTCGCCCGGATTCGCGGGCCTCTCGAGCAGCCGCCGGGCGGTCTTCGCCACCTGCAGCGTGTCCCAGTAGGCGTAGGCGGAGACGGCGGCGGCGCCGGCGATCGGGATCCACCGGCTCGCGGCGCGCCCGAGAAGGCGCCGCGACACGGCGGATCCGACCCGGCCCGCGGCCGACGAAAGCGCCCGTGACGAGAGCTGTCTGACGACGAATCGCTGCCCCGAGCGCACCGCGACATCGCGCAGCACGTGGCTCGCGGCGTGACGGAACAGGCAATACAGCATGTGGGTGCGCGACAGCTCGGCGCTGCGCCCGTAGAGCGCGAAGATGTCGGCCACCAGCTGACGCTGCGTCTGCCAGATCAAGTACAGGTCGGGCAGCACTGTGAAGATGCCCAGCGGACCGGGCGGCAACGCAAGCGATCCGGCGACGAGCGCCGCGCGCTTCGCCGCGCTGCGGGCGAGCCGCTCGGCGGCCTCGTCGGGGTGCTCGACCTGGCGCGTGCGCGCTGCCGGTACGTCGCTGATGACACGCTCGATGACGCCGCCCACCTCGCCGACGGGCTCGGGAACCGGTTGTCGCTGCATGGCTCGCTCTCGTCCCACGCCCGCAAGCGGCGGGCGCGTTCGGCTATTAGACACCATCGGACGCCCCGTGGCGCCGAGGCCCATCTGCCTGCCCGGGTGAGTTGCGCCGGATAGAATGGCGACGTTGCCTTCCTGATGCGGAAACTCGATGCGCGTCGCACTCTGGCTGCACCTGCTCGGTACCGTGATCTGGGTGGGCGGGATGTTCTTCGCGCACGTCGCGCTGCGCCCTGCCGCGCTGGCGCTGCCACCGCCGGTCCGGTTGCCGCTGATGGCGGCAACGTTGGGCACCTTCTTCCGCTGGGTCGGCGGCGCCGTCGTCACGATCATCGTCACGGGCTTCATGATGATCGCGTGGATGGGAGGCTTCGCGAACCTCGGCGCGCACATTCACGCGATGACCGCGCTCGGCCTCGTCATGACGTCAGTCTTCGGCTACATCGTCGCGGTGCCCTATCCCCGCATGCGCGCCGCCCTCGCGAGCGGCGCCCTGCCGGCGGCCGGCGAGGCGCTGACCCAGGTGCGGCGGCTCGTCGGCTTCAACCTGGTCGTCGGCCTCGCCACCATCACCGTTGCGATTCTCGGTCATGCGGTCCTGTGATGACCGTTAAACTTCGTCAAAATAGGTCTAATTGACGCCATCTTGCGATAACCTCTTCGATTGCGTGCTATGATGAGTCCGGCATGAGGATCTTTGGTTTCGCCGGTTGGTCGGGCAGCGGCAAGACCACCCTGGTCGAGCAGCTCGTGCCGCGTCTCGTCGGGAAGGGGCTGCGGGTGTCGCTGGTGAAGCACGCCCACCACCGTTTCGAGATCGATCAACCGGGCAAGGACAGCTATCGCCACCGTCACGCCGGTTGCACCGAGGTGCTCATCACCTCGCCCCTGAGGTGGGCGTTGATGCACGAGCTGCGCGGCGGTCCGGAACTGCGACTGCCCGACGTGCTGGCTCGGCTCTCGCCGTGCGACCTGGTCCTGGTCGAGGGCTACAAGCGCCACGCGCTGCCGAAGCTGGAGATCTACCGGGCGGAGCTCGGCAAGCCGCTGCTGCACCCGCGGGACGCCAACATCGTCGGGCTCGCCACGGATACGCCAGCGGCCTTCGCCGGGGGGCGCATCCCGGTGTTTGGCCTCGACGCGTATGACGCGCTTGCCACGTTTGTCGAGGAGCGGGCGGTGTACGCGACCACTGGCGGTTGACGGGCGTTCGGCGACGGGCGTAAGTTGAACTCGGGTGCAATTTCGGCTTTCCAATACTCGGGTGGCCCCGTTGCGGGGCGCTAAAGAAGATGAAACCGATGCGAAAGCTCCTCGTTCTTCCTCTCGCGCTTGCCTTGGGTTTGCCTTGCGCGGCGACTCGCGCAGCGGAGATCGCGCGCGACGGCTTCTACGGTGGCATCGCGCTGCGTGACGCCACCGGTGAGCAGGGGGTGGCCATCAGGGACGCGTCCAACCCGTGGGGACGCCTGGCGCCGGTCGCCGCCGAAGGCCAGGCGTCGCAGGCGCTGGTCTATGGTGGATATCGCTGGCGTCGCGACCTCGCGCTGGAAGCCGCGCTGGGGAGCGAAAGCTATCGCCTGCCGGGCCGGGGTGGTGTCGGCCTCGTGCTGCCGGACGAGGACGAAAGCGCGAGCCGCCGGTGGAATGTCGACGTTCAGGGCAGCTGGGCGTTCTGGCGCAGCCTGTCGCTGTACGGCCGGTTGGGCTATTCCCAATCCGAGCTGGCGCCGCTGTATCGCACGACGGTGGTGGCGAATCCGGGCGACGCGCGCGCGCGCGACGGCCTGAACTATGGTGTCGGTCTGCGCTACGACGTCACGCGGTCGCTGGGCGTGCGGCTGGAATACGCCCGCACGGGCCTCTTCGCCGGCGACGTCGTGAGCGGCACGCCCTACGACGACCAGGTGCAGTTCGGCCTGCAGTTCCGCTTCTAGCGTCCGGTCGGCGGCGCAGCGCGCGCCGCCGACGCGCTTCCACCCCCCATGCGCGACCAGACACCGGTGACCGTGCGCGTCGTCTATCTGGCACGCCTGCGCGAGGCATTCGCGACCGCGGGCGAGTCCCTCGCCGTGCCCGCGGGACCCGACGCGACGGTCGCGGCAATGCTCGATGCGCTGCGCCAGCGCGGCGGCCCCTTCGCCGCGGAGCTCGCGCCCGGTCGTGCCGTACGGGTTGCGATCAATCACGCGATGGCCAAGCCTTCCGACGCCCTCCGGGACGGCGACGAAGTGGCGATCTTTCCCCCCGTGACCGGCGGCTGACGATGAGCCCGAAGGGCCGCCCCGAGGGCGAATCCGCCCCGAAGCGCGTCAGCGCGGAGGGTCGTCCAGTGAGCCCGAAGGGCCGCCCCGAGGGCGAATCAGGCCCGGAGCGCGCAGCGCGAAGGGTTGTCCAGTGACCGTACGCGTCCAGACGGCGGACTTCGACGCCGGTGCCGAGATCGCCAGGCTGCGCGCCGGAGACGCGCGGGTGGGTGCGGTGGCATCGTTCATCGGCACCGTGCGCGACGTCACCGACGACGCCTCGGTGGCCCGGCTCACGCTCGAGCACTACCCCGGCATGACCGAGAAATCGCTCGAGGCGATCGTCGGCGAGGCGAAGCAGCGCTTCGGCGTCTACGAGGTCCTGGTGATCCATCGCGTCGGGAATCTCGGGCCCACCGACCAGATCGTGCTCGTCGCCGTCACCAGCGCCCACCGCGGCGACGCCTTCGACGCCTGCCGCTTCGTCATGGACTACCTGAAGACCCGGGCGCCGTTCTGGAAGAAGGAAAGCACCCCCGAGGGCGAACGCTGGGTCGAGGCACGCGCCTCCGACGACGAGGCCGCCGCCCGCTGGTAGACCGCGCCGCCCGTTGCGGCCGCGGCGCGCGGGTTTGCCCGGTTCCGCCGTCTCTGTTCAGGCCGATTGGCCTGACCACTTGACCAATCGGCCGATCCGCCCGTAGAGTCGCGCAAACAGGAGGGGCGGCCGGGACGCCGGAGTCATGTCGGGAATGGGGTTCGGAGAGGCGGCGCTGGTCGCGATCGACTGGGGCACATCGCACGCGCGTGCCTATATCGTCGACACCGACGGGCGCGTTGTCGCCGAGCGGGCGGCGCCGGTGGGTGTCGGTGCGATCCGCGACGGCGACTTCGGCGGGGCGCTCGCACGGCTCCTCGGCGACTGGACGGCCTTACCGGTGCCACGCGTCGCGTCGGGCATGATCGGCAGTCGCCAGGGCTGGGTCGAAGCGCCCTACGTGACCTGTCCCGCCGGCGCCGCCGCGGTTGCCGCGGCGATGTCGCGCACGCCGGGCGGGGAGCTCGCGGTCATTCCCGGTGTCATCGTCCGCGACGAGGCCGGGGTCCCCGACGTGATCCGCGGCGAGGAGACGCAGGTCTTCGGCGCGGTCCGCGACGACGAGCGCGACCTGCTCGCGGTGCTGCCGGGGACACACAGCAAATGGGTCCACGTCGCGCGCGGACGCATCGTCGAGTTCGAGACGCACATGACGGGCGAGCTGTACGCGGTGCTGCTCGCGCACAGCCTGCTCGGCCGGCTTGCCGACGCAGCGAACGCGCCGGACGTGCCGGGACCGGCATTCTCGCGTGGTGTCGCGCGAGGCCTGGCAGGCGGCGGCCTCGGGCACCTGATCTTCGGTGCACGTACGCTCGCGCTCACCGGCGAGCTCGCCCCGGTCGAGGTGCCCGACTGGCTGTCGGGGCTGCTGATCGGCCGCGAGATCCGCAGCGCGCGTACCTGGGCGAACCGACGCGGGCTCGACGCGGCGCGCGTCCGCGTGATCGGGGGCGACGCCCTCGTCGCACGTTACCGCCAGGCGCTGGCGCAGGCTGACATCGATGCGGAGGCCGGCCCCGGCGATGCGGCCGTGCGCGGCATCGCGCGCGTCGCGCGGCTGGCGAACCTGATCCACTGACGCTACGACCGTGAGCAACCCCGTCGCACCGTATCTCGCACCGCTTCCGCTCGTCGCCGTGCTTCGTGGCATCACCCGCGACGAGATCCCCGCGATCGGCGACGTCCTGGTCGAGGCGGGCTTCCGGATTCTCGAGGTCCCGCTCAACTCGCCGCGGCCGTTCGACAGCATTGCCGAGCTCGCGCGGCGCTGGGGGGATTCCTGCCTCGTCGGTGCCGGTACGGTGGTCGACGAGGCCGACGCCGCGCGCGTGCGCGACGCCGGCGGGCGCCTCGTCGTGATGCCCCATGCGGATGCGGCGGTGATCGGCGCGGCGAAGGCACACGGACTCGCATGCCTGCCCGGCGTGGCCACGCCGACCGAGGCCTTCGCGGCGCTGCGCGCCGGCGCCGATGGTCTCAAGATGTTCCCTGCCGAGGCGCTGCCGCCGGGGGTGCTGAAGGCGTGGCGTGCCGTACTGCCGAAGTCGACGCTGCTCTTCCCCGTCGGCGGCATCGGTCCGGACAGTCTCGCGGCCTACTGGGCCGCTGGGGCGAGCGGCTTCGGGACGGGATCGGGACTCTACCGGCCCGGGTCCAGTGCGGCCGAGGTGGCGGCGGCCGCAAACGCACTCGCCGCCGCGTGCCGCGCGCTGCCCGCACGAGGCGAAGGCACGCCGCCATGACCGCGGCGCAGGATCCACGAAACCCAATCACCTCGCAGCATGGCGTCCGGGACATCGTGCCCCGTGCCCGCTGCCACCGAACCAGGAGACTCTGATGGCTGCCAAGGACCGCATGACCGTCCTGATCCAGATGATGGACCAGGGCGTGATTCCAGTCTTCTATCACCCGGATGTCGAGGTCTGCAAGAAGGTGATCCAGGCCTGCGCCAACGGCGGGGCAAAGTGCGTCGAATTCACCAACCGCGGCGACTTCGCGGCGAGCGTCTTCCTCGACGTGACCCGCCACTTCGCCAAGGCCGACCCGTCGGTGATCATGGGCGTCGGCTCGATCGTCGATGCGCCGACCGCGGGAATCTTCATCGCCAACGGCGCGAAGTTCGTCGTCGGCCCGTTGCTCAATCCGGACGTCGCGAAGGTCTGCAACCGCCGCAAGATCCCCTACAGCCCGGGCTGCGGATCGGCGTCCGAGATCGGCTTCGCCGAGGAACTGGGCTGCGAGATCGTCAAGGTCTTCCCGGGCGGCTCGGTGGGCGGTCCGGACTTCGTGAAGTCGATGCTGGGACCGTGCCCGTGGACGCGCATCATGCCCACCGGCGGCGTCGAGTACGACGAGAAGTCGCTCACCGCCTGGTTCAAGGCCGGCGTGGCATGCGTCGGCATGGGATCGAACCTCATCACCAAGGCGCTGCTCGACAAGCAGGACTACGCCGGCATCGAGGCGAACGTCCGCGACTGCATCGCCATCATTCGCAAGATCCGCGGAAAGTGAATGCCATGACCGACAACATCCTCAAGATCAGGACCGTCGCCGAGACGAAGTGGGACTGCGTGGCCTTCGGCGAGGTGATGCTGCGCCTCGACCCCGGCTTCGGCCGCGTGCGCAATGCACGCAGCTTCCAGGTGTGGGAGGGCGGCGGCGAGTACAACGTCGCGCGCGCGATGCGCAAGTGCTGGGGCAAGCGCGCCGCGGTGGTCACTGCACTGCCGAACAACGACGTCGGCTGGCTGGTCGAGGACCTGATCATGCAGGGCGGCGTCGACATGTCGCACGTCAAGTGGCGCGAGCACGACGGCATCGGCCGCAACACGCGCGTCGGCCTCAACTTCACCGAGAAGGGCTTCGGCATCCGCGCGGCGCTCGGCAGCTCCGACCGCGGCCACTCGGCCGCCTCGCAGATCAAGCCCGGCGAGTTCAACTGGGAGAAGCTGTTCGGCGAGGAGGGCGTGCGCTGGTTCCACACCGGCGGCATCTTCGCGGCGCTCGACAAGGGCACCTCGGAGGCGGTGATCGAGGCGGTCGAGGTCGCGCGCAAGTACGGCACGATCGTCTCCTACGATCTGAACTACCGCGCCTCGCTATGGAAGAGCCAGGGTGGCAAGGAGGCCGCGCAGCGGGTCAACCGCAATATCGCCAAGTACGTGGACGTCATGCTCGGCAACGAGGAAGATTTCACGGCGTGCCTGGGCTTCGAAGTCGAGGGGCTCGACGAGCACATCTCGGAGATCGATCCCGCGAACTTCAAGAAGATGATCGTCACCGCGACCAAGCAGTTCCCGAACTTCAAGGTAGCGGCGACGACGCTGCGCAACGCCAAGACCGCGAGCTTCAACGACTGGTCGGCGATCGTGTGGGCGGGCGGCGCGTTCTACCAGTCGGCGGTGCGCGAGAACCTCGAGATCTACGACCGCGTCGGCGGCGGCGACGGCTTCGCCTCCGGGCTCGCGTACGCCTTCCTGGAAGGCAAGGGGCCGCAGGCGGCGGTCGACTACGGCACCGCGCACGGCGCGCTGGCGATGACGACCCCCGGCGACACGTCGATGGTGCGTACCGCCGAGGTCGAGGCGGTGATGAAGTCCAAGGGCGCGCGCGTGGTGCGTTAGGAAAGGAGCATTTGCATGTCCTCGACGTTTTGCAGCGACGTTCTTGCCGGGCGCGTCGCGCTCGTGACCGGCGGCACGAGCGGCATCGGTGCGGCGGTCGCGGAGGCGCTCGCCGCGGTGGGCGCCGTGGTGACCGTCACCGGTGCGACCCAGGCCGAGTGCGACGCGGCGCGCGCCGCGCCGGGATTCACCGCGCGCGACGCACTGCCCCTCGACGTGCGCGACGACGCCGGCGTGCGCGCGCTGATCGCCAACCTGCCGCGGCTCGACGTGCTGGTCAACTGCGCCGGCACGATCCGCCGCGGCGTCGAGCACGACCCCGCCGAGTTCGAGCAGACGATCGCGATCAACCTGACCGGCGTCGCGCGCTGCTGCGCCCACGCGCGGCCGAAGCTCGCCGCGGGCAAGGGCGCGATCGTCAACATCGGCTCGATGTACTCGTTCTTCGGCGCGCCGCACGCGCCGGGCTACGCGTCGAGCAAGGGCGGGGTGATCCAGCTCACGCGCTCGCTCGCCTGCGCCTACGCCGCCGAGGGCATCCGCGTCAATGCCGTCGCACCCGGGTGGATCCAGACCCCGCTCACCCAGCCGGTGTGGAGCGATCCGGTGCGCAGCGCGCCGATCCTTGCCCGCACGCCGCTCGCGCGATGGGGACAACCCGCCGAGGTCGCGGCGGCGATCACGTTCCTGGTCTCGCCGGCCGCGGCGTTCGTCACCGGCGCGGTGCTGGCCGTCGACGGCGGCTTCTCGATCTCGTAGCGCCACGCGGGGAACAGGACCGGTGGCCCCGCAGGTGATTCCCGTGCACGGCATCCAGCCGGAGATCGCGGTCGGCGCAGTCCCCGATGACGAGCGCGTCTGGGTCCCGCAGGCGCAGGACGTCTGGTTCCGCCCGCTGCTCCTCAACACGGTCACGGGAGGCTGGTGCAACCTGCTGCGCGTGCGCAAGAGCGGCGTGCTGCACCGCCATCGCCACCCGATGGCGGTCGTGGGCTACGTGATCAAGGGACGCTGGAAGTACCTCGAGCATCCCTGGACCGCCGAAGAGGGGAGCTTCGTCTACGAGCCGCCGGGCGAGATCCACACGCTCACGGTGCCGGAGGACTGCGCCGAGATGATCACGTTCTTCAATATTCTCGGCGCGATGATCTATCTCGACGAGGCCGGCACGCAGGTGGGCTACGAGGACGTGTGGTCGAAAATCGAGATGTGCCGTCGCCACTACGCGAGCGTGGGGCTCGGCGAGACATACGTCGATCAGTTCGTACGCTAGGGGGGAGGGCAGATGACGGAAGCGGAAGAGGTGGTGCAGCGGCAGGTCGACGCCTACAATCGCCGCGATCTCGACGGCTTCCTCGCGTGCTACGCCGAGGACGCGAAGCTGTGGCGGCCGCCGAACGTGCTCACGGAGTCCGGGATCGAGGCATTGCGCCGTCGCTATCGCGAGCGCTTCACCCGCGCCCCGGCGCTGCAGGCGACGATCCAGCGGCGCATCGTCCTCGACCGCTTCGTCGTCGACTGGGAGCACGTCAGCGGCGTGCCGGAAGGAGCGTTCGACGCGATCGCCACCTACGAGGTGGTCGGCGGACGCATCGCCAACGTCTGGTTCCTGCGCCCGTAGGCATCACGCGCTCGCCTGCGCGTAGAATCGCGCGGCATGATCGGTCAGTTCGTCGCCGTCGGAGCGGGAGCCGCGCTGGGTGCATGGCTGCGCTGGGGGTTCGCGGCGTGGCTCAATCCCAAAGTGCCGGCTTACCCGCTCGGCACGCTCGCCGCCAACCTGGTCGGCGGGTACTTCGTCGGGCTCGCGATCGCGTTCTTCATCGCGCGCACCGATCTCGCCCCGGAGTGGCGCCTGTTTGTCGTCACCGGTCTGCTCGGCGGACTCACCACGTTCTCGACGTTCTCGGCCGAAGTCACCGAGCACCTGCTGCGCGGCGGGTACGGCCACGGTCTGGTGCTCGCCTTCGCTCATCTCGCCGGGTCGCTGGTCCTCACCGCGGCCGGCTTTGCGACGTTCCGCGCGCTCACCACCTGACCCCGCGCGTGCACCCATTTCAAACCCATCGAGGAGATCCCCCATGACCCACGCGATCCGCATTCACGCGACCGGTGGTCCCGACGCATTGCAGCTGGACGACGTCTCGCTGCCGACGCCCGGGCCGGGAGAGGCGCTCGTGCGCCACTCCGCGATCGGCGTGAACTTCATCGACACCTACCATCGCAGCGGCCTGTATCCGCTGCCGCTCCCCTCGGGAATCGGCAGCGAGGCCGCAGGTGTGGTCGAGGCCGTGGGCCCGGGCGTGACCGATGTCGCGGTCGGGCAGCGCGTCGCCTACTGCGGCGGGCCGCCCGGCAGCTATGCCGCGGCGCGCGTGATCGCCGCCGACCGGCTCGTGCCGCTTCCGGCGGCGGTGTCGGATCGCGATGCCGCGGCGCTGATGCTGAAGGGCCTCACCGTGCAATACCTGTTCCGGCAGACCTTCCCGCTCAAGGGGGGCGAGACGATCCTGTTCCACGCGGCGGCGGGAGGCGTCGGCCTGATCGCCTGCCAGTGGGCGAAGGCGCTCGGCGTGCGCATGATCGGCACGGTAAGCTCCGACGAGAAGGCGGCGCTCGCGCGCGCCCACGGCTGTGCCGAGACGATCGTCTACACGCGCGAGGACTTCGTTGCACGCGTCAAGGCGCTGACCGGTGGCGCCGGCGTGCCGGTGGTCTACGACTCCATCGGCAAGGACACCTTTCCCGCCTCCCTCGACTGCCTCGCGCCTCGCGGCCTGTTCGTGAGCTTCGGCAACGCGTCGGGGCCGGTCGCGGCGTTCAATCTCGGATTGCTCGCGCAGAAGGGATCACTCTTCGCGACGCGGCCGACGCTCATGGGCTACGCGGCAAAGCGCGCCGACCTGCTCGCGATGGCCGACGAGCTGTTCTCGATGGTCGCGGCAGGCAAGGTCAAGGCCGACGTCAGGCAGACCTTCCCGCTGGCGGGGGCGGCGGACGCGCACCGCGCGCTCGAGTCGCGCGCCACGACCGGCGCGACACTGCTCATCCCCTGACGAAAAACTAGGGTCAGACTCGACTTTCCCGGGAAAGTCGAGTCTGACCCTACTTTCCGGCGCGATTGAGGAGCTCGCGGGCGGCATCCGGGAGCTCCGATGCGGCGACGCCGACCGGTCCGATGCCGCGCGCGACGAGCAGGTCGGCCGCGGCGCCGTGCAGGCACACGGCGATGCGCAGCGCCTCCTCGGCGTCGACCTGCTGCGCGAGGCACGCGCCGGCAATCCCCGCCAGCACGTCGCCGGTTCCCGCCGCCGACAGCGCGGGGTTGCCGCTGCGATTGACCGCGAACGTCCCGCCCGGGTGCGCGAGCACGCTGCCCGCGCCCTTCAGCACCACGTGCGCGCGCAGCTGCTGGGCGATCGCAAGCGCGGCGCCGATGCGATCGTGCTGGATGGCGGCGACATCCTTCGCGGTGAGCCGTGCGGCTTCCGCGGGATGCGGCGTGACGATCGTCGCGGCCTCGCGCGCACGTGCGGCGGCGCGCAGCGCGCGGTCGGCGCCGAGCAGCGTCAACGCATCGGCATCGAGGACGATCGGCACGGGTCTCGCGAGCGCGCGCGCCACGAGATCGTGCGCCCGGGCATCGATGCCCAGGCCGCAACCGACGACGTAGGCGCTCGCGTTCGCTTCGAGCACGTCCTCGGCGTTGCGCAGCATCAGCTCGGGCATGCCGCAATCGACCGCGGGCGGGTGGGCGGCGGCGAATCCCACCCACACCTTCCCCGCGCCGGCCCGTAGCGCCGCGCGCCCGGCGAGGAGTGCCGCACCGGTCATGCCGGTGGTGCCGCCGACGATTCCGAGCGTGCCGAAGGTGCCCTTGTGCACCGCGCGCACGCGCCGAGCGAATACCTCCGGCAGATCGGAGGACAGCGTGTTCCAGTCGAGCGCCCGGCCCGTCGCGGGTGCAGTGGCGTCGGGATCGAGCCCCAGCGAGTGCACGGAGATCTCGCCGCAAAAGTCGGGGCCCTCCGCGGTCAGGAGCCCGGGCTTCAGCGCGATGAACGTCACGGTCGCGGTGGCGCGGATCGCCGGCGCGGTCGCGATGCCGGTGTCGGCGGAGAGGCCGGTCGGGATGTCGAGCGCGAGGATCGGCGCCCGACTCGCGTTCGCCCAGGTGACGAGCGACGCCGCCTCCGGCGGCAACGGACGGGAGAGGCCGATGCCGAAGAGTGCGTCGACGACGAGTGCGGGTTGCGGGGGGGGCGGGTCCGCCACGGTCGCGCCGCCAGCCGCGACGTACGCCCGGTAGGCGGCACCGGCATCCGCGGGCAGACCTGCCGGGTCGCCGCGAAACACGACATGGACCTCGAAGTACCCGTCGCGCAGCAGTCGCGCCACGACGAAGCCGTCGCCGCCATTGTTGCCGGGACCGGCGAGCACGACGATCGGCCCGCTGCGCCCGGACGCCATCGCGCGCGCCACGTCGGCAGCGGCGGCACCGGCCCGCTCCATCAGTGGTTCGCCGGCGTGCCTCGCTTCCACCGTGCGCAGCTCGGCGACGCGATACACGGGGGGCAGCCTGCGATCTCGCTCGGAAGTCATGGCCCGATTATAGGCAGCATGCTGCACCAGCATCGTGAGGCGGCTGCCCGGTACGGCCCTCACCCCATTTGGCGGGCGAGTCGTCGCCGGCTTTCAAATCCGGGGCCCGCCCCGTAGAATCCGCCGGTTCCCCCGCCGTCGGCGCGGCGGGCCGCGCCGACGGCGCACCCCCCTTTCAGGAGAACCCCATGAAGCAGATCCACCGTCTGCCCCTCGCGGTCGCGCTCGCGGCGTTCGTCGCCGTTCCGGCGTACGCGCAGGCGCTCGAAGGCACGCTGAAGAAGATCAAGGACACCGGCTCGATCACGATCGGCCACCGCGAGTCGTCGATTCCCTTCTCGTACCTGGACGACAAGCAGCAGCCGGTCGGCTACGCGATGGACCTGTGCGCGAAGATCGTCGGCGCCGTCAAGACCGAGCTCGCGATGCCGAACCTCAAGGTGGCGTTCCAGCCGGTCACCTCGGCCAACCGCATCCCGCTCCTGCAGAACGGCACGATCGACATCGAGTGCGGCTCGACGACCAACTCGGTCGAGCGGCAGAAGCAGGTCGCGTTCGGCCCGACGTACTTCGTGATCAACGTGTCGGCGGCAGTGAAGAAGAGCTCGGGCATCAAGTCGTTCGCCGACCTCGCCGGCAAGACGGTGGCCTCGACCTCGGGCACGACCTCGATCCCGCTCTTGCGCGGCTTCGAGAAGGCCAAGAACATCGACTTCAAGGAGCTGCAGGGCAAGGACCACGCCGAATCGATGCAGCTCCTCGCGACCGACCGCGCGCAGGCGTTCATCATGGACGACATCCTGCTCGCGGGCCAGATCGCCAACCAGCAGAATCCCGGCGACTTCGTGATCCTGTCGGAGTCGCTGCGCACCGAGCCCTACGGCGTGATGCTGCGCCGCGACGACCCGCAGTTCAAGGCGCTGGTCGACAAGACGCTCGCCGCCGTCTACAAGTCGCCCGAGATCGAGCAGATCTACGCGCGCTGGTTCCTGAAGCCGATCCCGCCGCGCAACGTCAACCTGAACTTCGCGATGACGCCTGCGATCAGGGAAGCGTTCGCCAATCCCAACGACAAGGGCGTGCAGTAGCCTTCGTGCGTGCCGCGGCCCGCGAGGGCCGCGCGTGCGCGTTCCGACGTCGGGCCGGGAGCCGCGAGGCTTCCGGCCCGATGGCTTTTCGGGCAAGCTTCGGCGGAGGTCGCGATAGGCGGCGACGCCGCGGCGCGGCGCGCGGGGAGCGCAATTGAATTACAAGTGGAACTGGGGCGTTTTCTTCCAGCAGACGCCCGACGGCGACGCCTTCTACTGGGAGTGGATCCTCTGGGGATTTGCCTGGACGCTCGCCATTTCGGCGGTCGCGTGGGTGATCGCGCTCGTCGCCGGCAGCGTGATCGGCGTGATCCGCACCACCGAGCGACCCTGGCTCGTGCGCCTCGGCAATGCCTGGGTGGAGCTGTTCCGCAACATCCCGCTGCTCGTGCAGATGTTCCTCTGGTACTTCGTGATCCCGGAGTTCGTGCCGCCGCTCAAGCGCTGGATGGTGGGCACCGAGCCGATCTACGCGCAGTA
>Ga0209391_10000258_pt1 | contig 23391 bp, 15 predicted proteins | sample PPLLak3March2015_FD_187246 | JGI IMG/M metagenome (GOLD analysis project Ga0209391, IMG submission 187246) | Freshwater sediment microbial communities from Prairie Pothole Lake near Jamestown, North Dakota, USA - PPLs Lake P7 Core (1) Depth... | ecosystem: Environmental > Aquatic > Freshwater >...
CTCACCGTCAACGCATACACGTAGATATGACCCCCATGGTAGACCTTGGATTCCTGCTGATCACATTCTTTATATTTACAACACAGCTTGCTGAGCCCACTGTGATGAAGCTCATGATGCCAAATGATGAAGGCGATCCTACACCGGTGAAATGCAGTGCCAGTCTCACTTTATTGCTGGATAACCAGGATCGGATTGGCTGGTATGAATGTAAAAATGACGAACCCTCTGTCGTACAGTTTACAAACCTGGATGCTGCAAACGGTTTACGTGAAATCATCATTCAAAAACAAAAAGCTGTTGGTCAATTGATGAGGGATGCCAGGAATCTTATGGTAATAATTAAACCTCTTGATAACGCCGATTATCGAACCCTGGTAGATGTGTTAGATGAAATGACCATCAACGGTGTCACCCGCTATGCCATATCAGATCCAGCCCCGGCTGACTATAAATTGTTAGCTGATTCTCGCTAAGGGCTTTGTATTTTTGTATCATGTCTAATGCATACAGCAATTGGGATGATACGATCGTGGCACTGGCCACAGCGCACGGAGTCAGCGCCATAGGTGTAATCCGTTTAAGCGGCAGTAAAGCCATACAGGTTGCCAATGAATTATTCCCATCCAAAAATTTGCAGGCTGAAGCGGCCAATAGCCTGCATGTGGGTTTCCTGAAAGATGGTAACAGGGTGCTGGATGAAGTGGTGCTTTGTTTGTTTCGGGCGCCCCGATCCTATACAGGCGAGGATGTAATTGAAATCTCCTGTCATGGTTCGCCCTTTATACAGGAACAGATCATCAATGCATGTATCGCTCATGGTGCCAGGCTGGCGAAACCGGGGGAGTTTACACAAAGGGCATTCCTGAAAGGCAAACTCGACCTCACACAGGCAGAAGCCGTTGCCGATCTTATCGCATCCAATACCGCAGCTTCCCAGCAAACGGCACTGAAAAATATCCGTGGCGGATTTTCGGATATATTGAAAGAACTGCGCGACCAACTCATCCGTTTTTCGGCGCTGATAGAACTGGAACTCGACTTTTCCCAGGAAGACGTTGAATTTGCCGACAGGTCGGCATTGGAAGCGCTCATACAGCGCATAAGCGTTACTGTTAAACAATTACTGGAATCATTCCGACTGGGTAATGTGATACGCAATGGCGTGAATGTGGCCATTGTGGGCAAGCCCAATGCCGGTAAGTCTACATTGCTGAATACCCTGCTGAATGAGAACCGGGCCATTGTAAGTGAAATTGCCGGAACTACCAGGGATACAATTGAAGAGATCATCAATATCGACGGTATTCTCTTTCGATTGATTGATACAGCCGGGATCCGCGATAGTGAAGATGCCATCGAGATCATCGGGGTGGAAAAGAGCATGGAGAAAATGAAATCGGCTGATATTGTTTTGTATCTGTTTGATGCATTTTCAGAAACAGCAGGTGAACTTGAAGCAGCTATTCACCGTCTGCAGGAAATTAATCCGTCATATATGCTGGTGGGTACCAAAAGCGATTTGTCGGATCAAACTGATTTGGCAGAAAAATTTTCCGGTATTGACGCCCTTTATTTATCAGCCAAAACACATCACCATATTGACATTCTCAAAGAGCGACTGGTAGATAAAGTATTGCAGGGCAAGGTGAATACAGAAAGTGTGATTGTAACCAATGCGCGGCACTATGCATCCCTTCAACAGGTAGCATCCTCCCTTCAGGATATACAAACAGGCATGGATAACCGAATTCCGGGTGATTTGCTGGCGCTGGATATTCGCCGTTGTCTGCATTATTTGGGTGAGATCACGGGTGAAGTGACCAATGAGGATCAGCTGGATTATATATTTAGTAAGTTTTGTATCGGGAAGTAACCGCTGTTTTTACTCTATGCTTTAAGCATACATTGAATCGTTATTACCTTGTTTTTCAGTGAATTATAAAGTATCTGGCAGATTTTAAGATGCTCATGACTACAATGAAAGATGTACCAAATGTGGCTTAAAATACTTACCTTAATAACCTGTTGTGTCTAAACAAGTGCTTCTTTGATCCAGGTGGACTTCTCTGCTGTTACCCGAACTGTACCTCATGATCTGTTGGTTCAGAGCTAAAAGATTTATTTTTCGTTTTTCATGTTATCATATTCAATGGTTGATACGTCTAATAAATAAAATGTTGATTTATGAAATCATTCGTCAAAACTTTGGGAAATAGAATCCCGAACATTAATTGGAGCATCTGGTGTATGGTCTTAATCCTGATTGCATCATGTGAAAAAAAAGAAATTGTAACACCTGATGATGCACTTGTTGATGGTAAACCCGCCTTTGTGTCTTTTACATTGAATGAACAGACCTTACAAACATATATCAACAACGATAAGAGAAAAATAAAAATGGAGATAAAGCACAGTGCGAATACAAAACTGTTGAAGCCTTCTTTTGAAGTTACTCCAGGCTATTCGGTATATGCTAATGGCAAGTTACAAGTGTCAGGGAATTCAACGATCGATTTGTCACAACCTGTTACCTACACATTAAGAAATAGCCAAAATGCTTCCTCTTCATGGAATGTCGTGATAACTCCCCTGGGTTGCAAAATTGTGATCGATGCCTCCCATGATGGTGGTGTCTGGTGGTTTCCGCAATCCAATGCTACAGGATATGATGCAAATAAACCTCACCAGGGACAAGCTTTCGCCAACCTACTTAGGGCGAAAGGTTATGAAGTGACCGAATTAGGTCGTGACAAGGAGCTTACAGAAGAAATGTTTTTCGGAAACTATATTGTTCTCAGGGTTGCAGGATTTGAACCGTATACCCCAAATGAAATCGCAGTTTATAAAGATCTGATAAGCCGAGGAATGAATCTTGTCTTTTTTACGGATCACAAAATAAACGATCGGGTCGATGAATTGGGTGATTTCCTTGGATTGAAGTTTAATGGAGTTGCTAGTGGAATAATCAATAAATTTTCCTCTCATGAAATTACTGTAAACATGAACTCACTCGGATATATTGCAGGATCAGTTATAACCAATGCCAATGGCAATCCAAATATCCAGATCCTGGGTTGGTTGAGACCACAAGATTATGCAGATCTTAATTTTAATGGAATTCAGGATGCCGACGAGCCAACAGCGCCTCCGGTAATGGGAATATTAAACTATCCCAAATCCAAAGTTTTTTTTATTGGAGACACTAATGGACTTGAAGTCCAACCACAGCCTTTCATAGATAACCTCATTAAATGGATGGGCGAATGTAGATTGGATTAAATCCATTCTTAAATTCAGGTTAAGTAGGTGCCCGCGGAACCGAGTATAACGTCAGACCTGAAAATCATGAGTATGAACTCTATCTGCAACTGGAAAACATAGATCACAGTAAAACCAATGTAAGGCGTATGCTATTCCTTTGGCAAAACTCCCGCAAACCTTTAACGAATCCATTACCTTAACCAAACAATAGCTGCTGAACAATGTAAGTCCGGCGCCATGAAATATTTAATCCAAACTCTTTTGAATACTAAAAGAAAAAACTTCAACTGTCGGATCAACTAGTAACTATTTCAACTAAAAAGAAAGACTAATATTGCCGCTTTTTAATTTGGCCATAACCTAACCAAAAACGTTGTTGAAATCAATTACTTTAACTATTTCTTACCTACTTTGCAGTTCATGTGTGTTTTCATATTTTGTTTCGGAAAGTAACGTGGATTTTCACCAGTTTTTATGTTGTTTTCATCTTTTTTAAACATTCAGATTCAAATAATATTGGAAAATTATTTAATCAAAGGTTCGCTGTTTGTAAATCGCGAACAAAACACATTTAACAGGGCATATCATAGATGTGATTTTTAAGTTTCTGCAATAACAGTTATTTCTACATTTTACAGAAAGCGAACTTATGAATATATAAATCAGCATTTTGCAAATAATACAATCGATACAAAACAGGATTTACGAAATAAGGGGCGAAAGGGTAATGTTGGACAAGGATTTAGCAGCCCTGTATGAAGTGGAAATAAGAATATTAAACCAGGCTGTTAAGCGAAACAACAAGCGATTTCCACCTGATTTTATGTTTCAGCTTACTAAAGAGGAATATGAAAGTTTAAGGTTTCAAATTGAAGCCTTAGAAACCGACAATGCTTTAACATCACAAATTGTGACCTTAAAAACTGGCAGGGGTCAACATAGAAAATTTCTGCCCTTTGCCTTTACTGAACAGGGCGTGGCTATGCTAAGCGGCATTTTAAGCAGCGACAAGGCGATAAATATGAATATTGCCATAATGCGGGCTTTTGTTGAGGTAAGAAAGGTTTTATTAAAGCAAACTGACCTGAAAGAACAACTGAAAGAAATAAAGGAACGGCTGGGTGAACACGACACCCAGCTAAATCAAATTTACGATGCAATGGAAAACCTGTTAGATGAAAAAGCGGCCCAAAGAAAATGGGAGGATAGGGAAAGGATAGGGTTTAAAAAATTTAAAATCACGATATGAATAATACTACGGAAATAAAACTACAATTGCAGAACATAAATGAATTGCTTCGGTTACCAGTTTCAATTTTTCTTAAGAGTACACTCCAAACTGATGCTGAAGAATTCATTATTGAGGAAGCTGAAGCACTTCCGCCTAAAGCTGCAATAAATATTAAAGTACATCTTGCATCATCAGAAGTGAAGCACAAGGATGATATAGCGCCTGCCATTCGCAGACATTTCTCTTATCGCAGGGAGCAGTCTCAAAAAGAGTATAAAAGCATATTTAAATTGGGGTGGAGAATACTTTTCATTGCCCTGGGCCTGCTTGCTGTAATATTTTCAATTACAGAAATCGCTTTCTATTATATGCCCGATAACAAGCCAGTTCGGTTCATTCATGAATCCTTTATTATTTTGAGTTGGGTAGCCTTATGGCGCCCGCTGGAATTGCTGCTTTACGAATGGCATCCTGTTAAAACTGATATCAATTTATACTCCAGGCTGGAACAAAGTAATGTTCAGGTTATTATCAACGGATAAATTATTTTTGAGCGCATTCAAATGCTTCGTTCGGAGGTGAATATAATTTCCAAATATGGAATTTTTTATTCTGCAGTAAACCCTATACTCAGTCATATTCCTGCATGACTAATATCATTTAAAATGTGGGGTTAATATCTGTATTTTACCTGGGGAGCGTGTACATTTTATTATCAATATTGATCATGGTTTTTTCATTTGTCCATCCATATAAACCAACTGACGGCTATCATAAAAAAGTAGCCTATTTCTGCATGGAGTTTGGTATTCATCAGCCATTAAAAACGTATGCCGGTGGTTTGGGATTTTTAGCTGGCTCTCACATGCGGAGCGCATTTGAGTTAAAACAAAACATGGTGGGCATTGGTATCTTATGGAAATACGGATATTACGACCAGGTGAGAAAACAGGATCAGGGGATGGATGTGTTGTTCCAGGAAAAAGTATATGGGTTTCTGAAAGAAACAGATATTAAATTTACCATCAAAATTTCCGGACATGATGTTTTTGTTACTGCATACTACCTGCCACCGGAAGTATTTCAAACTGCCCCTGTATTTTTTCTGAGTACTGATATTCCTGAAAACGACTACTTAGCCAAAACCATATGTCATAAGCTTTACGACTCTAACCCCGAAACAAAAATTGCTGCAGCTATCTTATTGGGTGATGGGGGGGCTAAGTTGCTGGAAAAATTAAACTGGTTGCCAGATGTATATCACCTGAATGAATCCCATGCACTGCCGCTTGCATTTTATCTTTATAATAAGTATAAAACTCTAGAAGAAGTGAAGAAGCGTTTGGTATTTACCAATCACACACCGGAGCCCGGCGGTAATGAAAAAACAAATATTTTATTATTAGAAAAATTGGGATACTTCTGTGGTATTTCTCTGGATGAAATAAAATGGATTACACCTGTTGAAAACGATATACTTGACCATACACTTACCGCATTTCGTTTTGCCGGCCGTGCCAACGGAGTATCCAAACTGCACCATAAAACTTTATGTAAGATGTGGGAAGGCGTTGAAGGTGCCTGCGAAATTATTCCTCTTACCAATGCGCAAAGTTTTTCCTATTGGGCAGATCCAGAAATGTATAAAGCGTTAGCCCATGATGATGACGAAGCTTTATTGAATATAAAAAAACAATGTAAACACATTTTATTTGAAGAAGTGGCTGAACAGAATGGCGAGATTTATGATGAAAAAATATTGACGATTGTTTTTGCCAAACGATTTGGCGGTTATAAGCGGCCGGAACTGCTTTTGACTGATATGGAACGGTTTCATAAACTTGTAACTAATACCGGGAGACCTGTGCAAATCATATGGGCGGGCAAACCCTACCCGATGGACTATACAGCTATTGCATTGTTTGATAAAATAATGAACATTTGTAAAACCTACAGCAATTGTTCTATACTGGTAGGTTATGAACTGAAATTATCAAAGTTGCTAAAGCAGGGTGCTGATGTATGGCTGAATGTTCCGAGGCTTACACATGAAGCATCGGGCACAAGCGGTATGTCTGCAGCCATGAACGGAGCTGTGAATGTTTCTATTCCGGATGGATGGTTTCCCGAATTTGCAAAACATGGAAATAATTGTTTTGTAATTCCGCCCGCGGATACCAGCTTTCCGGTACACCTGCAGGACGAAGCTGATGCAAACAGCTTGTATGATTTACTGGAAAAAGTAATACTGCCTATGTATTATGATAGTCCTGCTGACTGGCTTTCTATTGTAAAAAATGGAATGAGAAACATCATTCCTGAGTTTGACAGTAAGCGGCTTGCGCATGAATATTATGAAAGAATGTATTTTTAACCTTTACAGAAGAAGTAAGCCATCCAATTAAAGTTCCATTATTTACTATTAAAAAAAATAAAAAATGAAACTGCTTGTTCCAACCGATTTTTCAAAAAATGCCCAGCGGGCAGTTGATTATGCTGTTAAGATAGCGGATAAAGCACATGCGGAAATCGTCCTGCTTCATTCTTTCCAGATTATTGAGGCGGAATCTCCAGCCAGGAAATTACTTTTTGAAGAATACAATTATAGTATTGCAGGAAAATTGCATGATGAGTTAAACACTCAGAGAAACAACATAGCCAGAATTAACCCCGCCATTATAATCACCGCTGATCTTTCCGATAATCCAACAAGAAAAGCGATCATTGAAGCAAGTACAGATGCAGACTACATTGTGATGGGTACGCAAGGAGCTTCCGGCCTGAAAAGGGTATTAATGGGTAGTGTTACAGCAAGTATAATAGGCAGTGCAACTGTTCCTGTCCTGGCCATACCCCGCTCCTATAAATGGAAAGAGCCCAAAAATATCCTGCTGGCCACTAACCGTTTTGAACAAGGCGATGATGTGCTGGACCCCTTTTTCAAATTAGCCGGAATATTTAATGCAGTTATGCATATCATAGTATTTTCTGATACTGATACAGCCGGTGAAACGGAGATGCAGCATCATAAAATAATGCTTGAGAAATACAGAAAGGAGCTGGAGAAAAAAAGAAAAGAAGTTAAAATTACCTGTACTCATTTAAAAGGTAACGAGTTTGAAAATGTGCTTCAGCAATACATTGACGAAAATTCAATTGACATGCTTGCCATGATTACCTACAAGAGGAATTTTCCTGATAGTATTTTCCACCGTTCCGCTACAAAAAGTATGGCATACAGAACACGGGTTCCCTTACTTGCCATTCCTGCTGCAAGCTGAGCCGGCTGTTTGCCATATGCTGATTAAATTTCGGGATTTTTTGAATTGAATAAAGTTGTTACAGCATCTTTATCAATAGCGAGGATAGTTAATTTATCCAATACAAGGAGTTTTGTATCGCCTGACGGAATTATATAATAACCGTTTCGGCTGATACTGATAATGCGGGTATGGGGTGGAAAGTCTATATCTACGATTTTTTTTCCGCCCAAATAACTTTCTGCGGGGATCTCGATTTCCAGCTTTTCAGATAACGCCAGTTCTGCTGCAGTGCCGGGCGGTGCTTCTTTTTCCGGCAAAACAACATTCAGCAATCTTGCCATTTGAACCAGAGATGTTCCCTGGATAAGCAGGGACGTAAAGGAGATAAAAAAAACAATATTAAATATAACAGAAGCCTTATCCACCCCTGCCAGTATCGGGTAAGTGGCAAAAACAATTGGTACTGCACCTCTTAAACCAACCCACGAAATAAAGAGCTTATATTCTTTCTTTACCTTAAATGGAAACAGGCAAAGGTAAACACTGATCGGCCGTACCACGAACATCAGGAATGCGGATATCAACAGTCCAGTGCCGATAAATGGAATTATCTGGGAGGGGAAGCAAAGCAGGCCCAGAGTGAGAAATAAGATAATCTGCATCAGCCACTCAAACCCGTCAAAAAATTTGATGACGGTATCCTTGTGGATGAGGTGTTGGTTTCCAATATATACCGCGGCTATGTAAACTGCCAAAAAACCATTACCGCCAATATAGTCGGTAGCTGAAAAAGTGAAGAACATCAAGGTGACAACCAATACAGAATAAAGGCCTTCATATCCCAGCTTAATGCGATTTATGATAGTGGTGCTTATGAAACCGAAAAAAAATCCCGCAACTGATCCCAATATGAATTGTTGGAGAAAAAGTAATACCAGGTTGCCAATACCGGACGACGGGGCTATTATCAATGAAGTAAAGGCGATCGTAAGCACATAAGCCACCGGGTCGTTGCTGCCCGCTTCCAGTTCCAGTGTTCGTCGAAGGCTGTTTTTCAACGAAAGATTCCTGGAACGCAGCAGTGAAAACACAGATGCGGTATCTGTGGAAGAGACGATGGCAGCAAGCAGAAATCCTTCTAACAAAGAAAAATCGGTTACCGTTGTAATAAATAATCCTAACATTAAGGCAGTAAGCAAAGTGCCCGCCAATGAAAGCGTAAGTCCCTGCAATATAACAGGGCGTACGAGTTCCCACCGGGTATTAAGCCCTCCTGAAAAAAGGATGAAATTGAGTGCTACTACACCTATAAATTGCGCATACTTGGGATTATCGAAATTAATTCCGCCGATTCCTTCGGATCCTGCCAACATCCCAATAGCAAGGAAGAACAGCAGGGTTGGAATACCAAAACGAAATGAAGTTTTGCCGGCAACAATGCTTATAAAAAGCAGGATAGAGCCAATCAGCAGGATATTGTCTATAGTAATATTCATATCTGGTTCAAAATATTCATCAATGATGACTCCTTATTATGCCCATGATAAAAACATTAATTGTCAAATTTTAAACAATATAGCTGCATTGCATTTTCAAGTTTTTGAATAAAATCCGCTTGCCTGAAATTAAACCACTGCGGCAAGTTCAGCTCTTCTTCTTTTTCTGAAAATGACTTTCTCTATTTCCACTGCAAAAAATACCAGGGATGAAACGATACCTACAATCATGAATTCTTTTAGAGTTAACGATTCTGTTCTAAAGATGGGTTGCAGAAAAGGAACATAAGTTACTGCAAGTTGCAGGGCCAGGGTTAACAGTACAGCCCCTATTAAAGGTTTGTTGGTAAGCATCCCCATGCTGAAAAACGATTGGCTTTCTGAACGTATAGCCAGCACATGACCCATCTGGCTGAGGCAAAGGACATTGAAGGCCATCGTTTGCCAGCGGGGGTCCTCCACGTGTAAGGCCCATGCCTGCGTTCCAATGGTAACCGCACCCATTAATAATCCAACCCACATCACATGATAACCTAAACCCTTTGCAAATATACTTTCTTTGGGATGGCGTGGTGGTCGCTGCATAATATCTTTTTCTGCTTTTTCACTTGACAGTGCAAGGCCGGGCAATCCATCGGTCACAAGATTTATCCATAAAATATGAACCGGGAGAAGCGGAATGGGCAGGCCTATTAATGGCGCCAGAAAGATGGCCCATATTTCGCCGGAATTGGAAGTGAGTGTGTACTTGATAAATTTGCGGATATTATCAAATATTCTCCGGCCCTCCCGCACTGCTTTTGCAATGGTGGCAAAATTATCATCAAGCAAAATCATGTGGGCAGCTTCTTTGGAAACATCCGTACCGGTAATGCCCATCGCCACGCCAATATCTGCATTTTTTAAGGCGGGTGCATCATTTACTCCGTCTCCTGTCATCGCTACAAACTGGCCTTTTTCCTGCAAGGCTTTTACAATATGCAGTTTCTGTTCCGGCGACACCCTTGCATATACTCTTATATTTTGCACCCTGCCTAAAAAGTCGTTCCAGTTCATCTTCGCCAGTTCTTTTCCGGTAATTACAGCAAAGGGATTATCGGCATCTGCCGGTTTAAGAATTCCTATTTTATTGGCAATACTTCTGGCAGTTTCAGGATGGTCGCCGGTAATCATTACCGGCTGTATGCCTGCAGAGTAGCAGTCGGCAATAGACTGCGCTGCTTCAAGCCGTGGCGGATCCATAATTCCGGTAAGTCCAATGATGGTAAGATTATTTTCCAGTTCGTGTACGTCTGTGTTATCATTAAAGTTATCAACCCAACGGTATGCATGCGCCAATACCCGGTAACCTTCAGAAGCCAATTGATCAGTCTGTTGCAATAAATCATTTACAGACGCTTCATTGGTTTGCGAAGAGCGCTCCAGCAAATGCTCAACTGCACCTTTCACCAAAAGCAAATACCTGTTCTCATAGCGATGCAAGGTGCTCATGCACTTTCGCACCGAATCAAAGGGTATTTCAGCCACCCGGGCATGGGTTTGTAATAGCTCCTTTTTAGTATAATTCTGATCAGCAGCATAATTAAACAACGCCAGTTCCGTAGAATCGCCAACTGTTTCATTCTTTTCATTTACAATCACATCGTTGCTCAGCGCCATATTCAATAGCAAGAGATGCCTGGTCTCATCATCAGAAGTACTAACTTTTACAGTTACCGATTTTTCCACCTGCATTTTATTTTGCGTAAGCGTACCTGTTTTATCAGTGCAGATATAGGTAACCGAACCCAGTGTTTCCACTGCAGGCAGTTTACGGATAAGAGCCTGCCTCATGACCATGCGTTTGGCGCCCAGTGCAAGGGACACTGTAATTACAGCGGGCAATGCTTCCGGTATGGCAGCTACGGCAAGAGAAATAGTTGTTAGCAGTAAACGAAGCGGTTCTTCCCCCCGCAGGTACCCCACTGCAAAAATGATTACACATAGAACCAATACCACCAGCGAAAGTTTTTTTCCAAACTCAGCCATGCGTCGTTGTAGCGGTGTAATGCTGTCACTTCCTGTAAGCAGTTTTGCAATTTTCCCCATTTCCGTATCCATACCGGTTTGTACCACTACGCCTTTACCCCGGCCATTGGTGATGAATGTGCCTTTGAACGTCATGTTTTTACGGTCGCCCAGTGGCATGTCTTCACCCTGCAATTCGCCGGTATGTTTTTCCACATCCTCCGATTCGCCTGTAAGCGCCGCTTCCTGTGTTTTAAAACTATGCACTTCAAGCAACCGTATATCTGCGGGCACTACCTGGCCAGCTTCCATAAGAACCGTATCCCCCGGCACCAGTTCTTTGGCAGGAATTACCTGAATATTTCCGTCACGCAGTACTGTGGCAAATGGCGCCGCCATATTCCGCAATGCTTCCACGGCTTTTTCAGCCCGGTATTCCTGCACAAAACCAATAATGGCATTGATGATGACTATGAGCAGTATGATCACTGTATCTGTTACATCGCCCATTAAGCCTGCAATAACCGCAGCGGCAAGCAATACAATAATCATAAAATCCTGGAACTGTTTGAGGAATTTTAACCATAGCGGCTTTTTCTTTTCCCTTACCAGTTCATTGGCTCCATGAGAAATTAACTTTTCTGCTGCATCCACTTGTTGCAAACCGTCCTTTTTAGCGCCAAGTATTTCAATAAGTTCGTGTTGATTAAGTAAATGCCAGTTCATATCGTTTATTTTATTTTTTTATAAATAAGTATATAATGAGTGCCAGGTATAAAATAATAATAATAAAAGTATCAAGGCTAAAATGCCATACTTGTTTTTTCTTTGGTTTAAACAACAGACCCAAAACAACCACTGCCGTCATGATGATGGTAATTAACACGGATAATAAATGGGAAGGAGAGATATCTTTAAACAAAGAACCTTCTCTGTAAAAAACATCATCTATGCCGAGGATAAACATGTTAAATACATTGCTGCCTAGTAAATTACCAACGGCCATATCTATTGAACCCATTCTCAATGCTGCTAAAGAAACTACCAGCTCCGGCAAAGAAGTAGCAGCCGCAATAAACAACGTACCAAAAAATGAGTTTCCCAAACCCGTATATGACGCAATATGCTCACCAAAATAAGGAAGGAATACGGCGGCCCCGATTACAATCAATGCGTTGAGGGCATAACCGCCGATTGCTTTTTTAAGGTCCGCAGAACGGGAAGGAGACTGTTGCATTATATTTTCCGGCGGGGATTCTATAAGAGACGCATGCTCATATTTAAAAATTCCAAATACCGCAATCAGGTAAATTCCAAAAAGGACAAAAGTAAAACTGCTTATCCATAATACAGATGGAATTTCATGCGACAGAAATATAGCCATGCCAGCTACCGTTAATAAAATAATTCCAAATATGGATGCTACAATATGGCTGGATTTAACTACAGAAAAAAGTGGTTGCTTTAGACGGGCATCTAATACAGAAAGTATAAGCAGGTTAAAGACACAACTGCCAAATATATCACCGGCCGCCAGGTCGGGTGCTTTAACGATGGCAACCGCACTGATACCGGTAATCAATTCAGGCAATGAGGTAACAGAGGCCATTAATATAAGTCCTATCCATGCCTTTCCCATACCCGTGAGGTCGGCAATTTTATCGCCATAGAAAGAAAGTTTGGTGCCGCTGTAAATAATTACTCCGGCACAGGCAGCAAAGCCCAGGATGTTTATGTATAAATTATCCATTATTTATTTTAAGGTTGTTTGTTACAAACTCCTTATTTTTTGACTCATCTCTGATTTGGTGTTACTGAAAGGTAATTCATGTTACTTTTCAGTGATCATTTTTTATGTCTCCTTCATTATGACCGGATTTACCATAACCTTTTTCGCTTTTTCCGGCATTCTGTTTTTAAAAAGTTTAATTATCTTTTCATGTATTTCAAGTTAATTGTTGTTTGGCAGGAAGCGTTTTCCTCAAAACAAAATACCCGCCTAACCCTGCAACCACTGAAGCAAACAGGATGCTGATTTTTGCATTACTGATTAATGCTGTTTCTGTAAATGCAAGGCTTGCTATAAACAAAGCCATTGTAAATCCTATACCACCCAGCAAGCCCACACCTAATATATGCACCCATTTAATATTTTCCGGGAGTGAAGCAACTCCCATTTTATGCGCCAACCAAGAGAAGAGTAATATGCCTAAAGGCTTTCCTAAAACCAATCCCATTAAAATACCCATGCCTGCATTACTTGTAATAACAGGCTGTACGTTGTTGCCAAGTAAAACACCCGTATTGCTTAGTGCAAATACAGGCATGATTAAAAAAATAACCCAGGGGTGTAAATTATTTTCAAGCGACTGCAGCGGTGGTTCATAATGTTCGCAGGTTTCTTTAATGTCTGTTACTACCTGTTGTTCTTCTTTGTTAAGAAAAGGATCATTCTTTTTTACAACATTGCTGACCCCGTTTGCCAGGTTAAGAATAGTTTGTTTAAATTCTGATTTATTAATCTTAGCGCTTGCCGGGATGGCCAATGAAGCCAGCACACCGGCAATGGTTGCATGTACACCTGAGAGTAAAAAAGCCAGCCATATTCCCAAAATTCCGGGAATAGCATAAGCCAATTTGTTGCGAACACCTGCCAGGTTCATAGCTATCATTACCCCAAGGAACAATGCACCCAGTGCAACATTTGATAAAATAATTTTTGAAGAATAAAAAAAAGCAATAACCAGCACGGCTCCCAAATCATCTACAATGGCAAGCGCCGTAAGAAATATTTTTAAAGAAAGTGGCACCCTTTTACCTAACAGTGCCAGTATGCCCAGAGAAAATGCAATGTCTGTTGCCATTGGAATTCCCCAGCCATTTGCAGACGGTTTTCCATAATTAAAGAAAATAAAAATGAGAGAGGGAATAATCATGCCTCCTATGGCGGCAAAAATGGGCATGGCTGCTTTTTTCCAGGTTGATAATTCGCCGGCAATTACTTCCCGTTTTATTTCAAGCCCTATTACAAAAAAGAAGAAAGCCATCAATCCATCATTTATCCATAGCAATAATGGTTTTGAAATTTCAGCACTGCCGAAACCAATAGTGATTTTTTTTTGCCACAGTTCAAAATAAAGATTACCTGCTGCAGAATTAGCCCAAATGATTGCAACCAACGACACAAAAATCAGCAGGATGCCTGAAAATGCAGCGTTTTTGGCAAAGCGGCTTATTGAGCCTGGTATTGCAGATATATTAAGTTTTGATGCCATTTAGTTTTCAATCAAGTTAATTAATCTTTTCAAGACCCCGGTTCATATTCAGCGGCATTACTCCTGCCATTTCGCCAATCACATTTACCAGTTCTGTTCCCGTGGGAACAACAATTTTTGCATTGGATTTAAGTGAAGCCTCAACAGTTTCCAGTTTTTTTAATAATTGAGCATTGTCTGTAAAGTATTTATCAGCAGCTTCATTAACCAATTTAATGGCTTCCGCTTCACCTTCAGCATTCAATATTTTTGATTGCCTGGTGCTTTCTGCTTCTTTTATTTTGGCCCGTTTTACACCATTCCTGAGTGTGGTCCGGGCAAGATTTATAATCTGGGATTTGTAATCATTTACATAATACTGAGAATTCTTTACGTTTTCTTCTTCTTCCAAGTATAAGATTATGTTGTTCATTTGTATTAATGTTTCCATTTCGTCTCCTTATTTTAAAATGGTTACAAAAATTTATTTTGATACACTCATTGTCAATTCTGCTTTTGAAATATTTTCAATTCCCTTTATCAGGGCATCGGGAGTAAAAGAAATAGAATCAATTCCCCGCTCCACGAGGAATTGGGAAAACTCCGGAAAATCGCTGGGAGCCTGTCCACATAAGCCGATTTTAATGCCTGCATTTTTTGCTGCAGTAATGGCTTGTGCTATCATGGTAGTTACGGCTTCATCATTTTCATCAAATAAATGACTCACTATTTCCGAATCCCTGTCAAGTCCCAGTGTTAATTGTGTGAGGTCATTGGAGCCAATCGAAAATCCATCGAAAAGTTTTGCAAACTTGTCTGCTAATATCACATTGCTGGGTATTTCAATCATCACATACACTTCGAGCCCGTTTTCTTTACGTTTTAAACCGAATGATTCCATCGTTTGCAAAACCTGTTTTGCTTCTTTAAGCGTTCGGCAAAACGGTATCATTACTTTTACATTGGTAAGGCCCATTTCATTTCTAACCCTTAACACCGCTTCACATTCCAGTCCAAAGCCAGGCATGTAGCGTTCATCATAGTAACGGGAAGCCCCCCTGAAACCAATCATGGGATTTTCTTCTTTTGGTTCATAATATTGCCCGCCAATGAGTGAAGCGTATTCATTGGTTTTAAAATCGCTCATCCGTAAAATTACTTCGTTGGGATAGAATGCTGCCGCTACTTTTGCAATAGATTCAGCCAATTGATGAACAAAATATTCGGTTTTACTTTTGTAGCCTGTTGTCATTTGTGCAATGGTATTTTTTACCGGGCTTTCCGGTAGCTGGTCAAACTGTACCAATGCCATCGGATGAATGAGGATGCTGTTGTTAATAATAAATTCCATCCGCAGTAATCCAACACCTTTTGCAGGGTAATGAGATAATTCAAAAGCCCTGTCAGGGTCGGCCAGTATAAAGAGCGGAGTGGTTTCTGTCTTTGGCACTTTTGATAAATCGGTTGTCAATACATCAAACGGCACATCGCCATCCAGCACATTCCCTTCATCGCCTTCCATATTGGCTACTGTAATTATCTGCCCGTCCTTAATTACCTGTGTTGCATTGCCCGTACCTACAATAGCAGCGATGCCTAACTCACGGGCCACAATGGCCGAATGACTGGTGCGTCCGCCCTTGTTGGTTACAATACTGACCGCTTTACGTAAAAGAGAGTTCCAGTCGGGGTTGGTAATGTCTGCAATTAATATATCGCCTTGCTGTAATTTAGTTGCTTCGCTGAGGGAATGAATTATACATGCACGGCCACTGATTATTTTTTTGCCAACCGCTTTCCCTTTGCAAATAACTTTACCCTTTTCTTTTAATTTATAAGTGTAAACTTTTCCATGTTCTTTTTGCGAATGAACAGTTTCCGGCCTTGCCTGTAAGATGTAAATTTTATTATTTATACCATCCTTTCCCCATTCGATATCCATTGCAAGTCCGTAATGTTTTTCAATTTCATAACTCCATTTAGCCAGTTGCAACACTTCATCGTCGGACAAAATCCAGGCTGAACGTTTATACAAAGGAGTATCAATATTTTTAACCGGTCTTCCTGATTCACCCGTTTCATCATACACCATCATATGTTCTTTTTCACCTCTTTTCCGGGTGATGATGGCATTCTTATTTTGCTCCAGTGTTGGTTTGAACACCCAGTATTCATCAGGATTTACTGCACCCTGCACCACATTTTCACCCAGGCCCCATGCACCTGTTATATACATTGCGTTTTCAAAACCACTTTCAGGGTCAATGGTAAAAATTACACCGGCGCAACCTTCATCTGACCGCACCATATATTGCACACCTACTGATAAACCCACCAGCATGTGTTCAAACCCATTATCTATCCGGTATTTAATGGCCCTGTCGTTAAACAAAGACACATAACATTTATGTACCGCACTCAGCAAATTCTCTTCACCGCGAATATTTAAAAATGAATCATGCTGTCCGGCAAAACTTGCAGTGGGCAAATCTTCAGCAGTTGCGCTGCTGCGTACTGCAACCGATAAATTATTTTGATTGCCTGACAAAAGGCGATATGCTTTTATTATTTCATTCTTCACCTCATTGGGCAACACAGCATTTGCTACAAGTGTCCGGCATTGTAAGGCAACTTTTGGAAGTGTGGAAAGCGATTTACTATCAATAGTGTTTAATAATTGTTTGAGGGTTTCTGTCAGTTTATTATATGACAGAAATGCCCGGTAGCTTTCAACCGTAACGGCAAATCCATCCGGAACTTCAATGCCAAGTGGATGCAGCTTATTGAACATTTCGCCCAGCGATGCGTTCTTGCCACCTACCAGCGGCAGGTGAGTAAGATTGATTTGACTAAAAGGGATGGTATATGCGTTCATTATTTTAAATTCAAAATGTTTACAATAAATTTCCTTACTATTCATACGGTACTATCAGCAAAGGTGTCTTTATTATGTACGCCATTTTCTGTGTAAAACTTTTTATAAAGAACTTTTCAGGAAATGTTTTCTTCCGCCGTACCATTGTTATTATATCGTTAGGGATTTTGTGATCCAGCGTTTCAAATCAGGTAATTTGCCGTTCTTAGGCAAAATTGAGAACGGAAGTAATGTTCATCCCTTTTGCTATCTCTGTTTCCGTTTTATTGCCCGGGCAATTGATGCTGCAAAAAGTGCGACTTTCTGACATTAGCAGAAAAATCTGCCTGATCAAAAGTAGACCTTATCATAAGCCGTGATTTTATTTAGGTAAAGATGCCTTGTAAATTGGGTAAAATAATTGACGAAAGTCATATTTAACTATGATTTAAGATAGTTATACTATCTTAAATGATTGTGTTATATTTGCCCTTTAAAATATTCTTTTGCTAAATGACAGGTTTATGACAGATTATAGCCCTGATAGCAAAATCTGACACAATTATGGAATGCCTTTGAATGCTTTATTACATTGTTCTTTACGCCACGATATGGGCTTTGAGATGAAAGTTCGCTACTGCCTGGCGCCGAATACCGGTTGTTGCATTTGCAGATTTGATCCGTTGAAAGATGGATTTGCAAATTGCGGATTACTGCTACTATAAATGCCCACGCTTCCTGATATAGAAAAAGTTCTTGCATCATTTACATACATCAAACCTGCTTCGAATTTTGAATACATACTAAACGCGCTGGTGTTATAACGGTTAATGCCCTGCATATTTTTATTGACATCAGCTTGTATGAAAGAGGAGTTGTTGAAATTAATATATGCAGGTGCTGCAGCAATTCCTGCAAAAGCATACAGATTATTATTTATGCGTCGATTTAATTGAAGTCCCACCGGAGCTGAAATTATGGAGGCGCTTCCCCCATTGAAAAAACCATAGCTCGCAGAAACGCCACCATATTTATGCAGGGACCATTTTTTATTTACATTATTACTATCGCTAATTGTATTATAATTTGTGAAAGCATCCCTTTGAGTATTATTCAAACCTCCCGGGGATAAAGGTGTTTGGGCCCTCACCGAAGTGAAAGAAAACATTACCACGAAAAATAGAATTATACGCATGCTGTTGGGATCAGGGTATAAAAGTACGGTTTCTTTGGAAAAAATCTTAATATCGCTTTAGGCTGTCTCTTTTAAATCACATTTTTTTGAGGATGGCATTTAATCATTTGTGACTTGAGATGCATTTAGTATATTTCGCCAGAATTACCCTTAACTAACCGTTAAAAATATAAAGGGTATAGTCAAACACTATTGCCAACTTATCCATTCAACCTTACATGAGTCTGATTAATCAAAAACTAACCTTTTCCGAGAAAGTCGGTTATGCATTGGGGGATGGCGCTGCAAACATTGCCTGGCGCGGTGTTTCCACATTTTTATTTATATTTTATACCGATGTTTTTGGATTGAATCCAGCCACGGTGGGTATCCTCATGCTGATCGCCCGGTTTGGGGACGGAATCATTGATGTATTAATGGGCATTGTATGCGACCGCACCAATACCAAATACGGGAAATTCCGTCCCTGGATATTGTGGACGGCGATCCCATTGGGAATAACCCTGTCATTACTCTTTACATCACCAGACCTAAGTGCAAGCGGCAAAGTGGTGTATGCCTATGCCACTTACCTCTTATTTTTTCTCATGTACACCGCCAACAATATACCCTATGGTGCATTGATGGCTGTAATGACCGGCGACGATAAAGAACGTACCAGCCTGGGTTCATTCCGGATGGTTGGTGCATTTACGGGCGGCATGGTGGTTCAGGGTGCTTTATTGTTTTTGGTTGCCTACTTCGGTAATATTAATCCTACTATAGATGTCAAACAACTGGAAGCGAAAAAATATGAAGTAACCGTTTCTTCACCCCGTGATGTAAAAAATGTAAACATCAAAACAAAGGATGGAATTGCACTCTTTAACTGGGCCAATGCCGTTGTAAATGATAGTACCAATATTCCAACCCAGGGAAAAAGTTTTTCCATGGAAGCGGAAACTAAATATTCTTTTATCGTTAGCGGTGAAGAAAACCTGGATGCAAAAAAAATAACCATCATTGACCAAAAGAAAGGCTATAGCAGCGCCATTTATCTTTTATCTGTTTTCTTATCGCTTTTTTTAATAATAACATTTGCAGCCACAAAGGAACGGGTTAAGCCTCCTAAGGATCAGGAGACAAACCTGGGAACCGACCTGAAGGATCTTGTAAGAAATAAGCCATGGATAATTCTGCTGGTCATTGGAATGCTTTTTAATGTATACAACTCGATCAAGCAGGGTATCGTAGTTATTTACTTCACACATTATTTACACAATCAATTATTGGCGGCTTCTTTTATGGTCGGATTGATGCTTGCATCCATAGCAGGAGCAATGATTACCGGCCCGCTGGGTAAAAGATATGGTAAACGAAACCTCTTTATTTATGCGCTGATTTTCTCCGGTCTTGTAAATGCATTATTTGTTTTTTGTAAGCCGGATAATACCATCGGCATTTTCACCATAGGTATCATTTCCGAGTTTGCCGCAGCGATCTTCCCAACATTATTCTTTGCCATGTTGGGCGATGCCGCCGATTATTCAGAATATAAAAATGGACGCAGGGCTACCGGTCTGGTATACTCGGCCGGTTCTTTTGCTACTAAATTTGGTGGTGGTATTGCAGGTGCTATCATTGGAATGGTGCTCGCTGCATTCCATTATAACGGACAAGATGAAGTGGCCATCCAGGGGGCTGTTCCCGGCATTATTATGCTGATGAGTTGGATACCAACCATTATTACCCTGATCGCCGCTGTTGTTATGATACTATATCCATTGAATCAAAAGAAAATGGATGAGATAACCCTGGAATTGAACAGCAGGCGGGAAAAAGAGTTTGCACATTGATAGTTATTATTTAAGATTCAGGATTTTAATAAAACGGCTATGAAATTTGGACATTTCGATGATCAGAAACGGGAATATGTTATCACTAACCCGCAAACTCCCTGGCCCTGGATCAATTACCTCGGCAATGAAGATTTCTTTTCTTTGATTTCAAATACAGCCGGTGGATATTCTTTCTACAAGGATGCAAAATTCCGCAGGCTTACACGTTACCGGTATAACAATGTACCCATGGATAGTGGGGGCAGGTATTTTTATATCAAAGATGAAAATACAATCTGGTCGCCGGGATGGAAGCCATGTAAAACGCCGCTCGACAGCTATGAATGCCGGCACGGTATGAATTACACCTCCATAAAAGGTGAAAAAAATGGGGTCACTGCTACTACCTTATTTTTTGTTCCCTTGAAAACCTGGGCCGAAGTTCAGAAGCTAACGGTAACGAATAACGCTGATGTAGTAAAAAAACTGACAATATTTTCATTTGCCGAATGGTGTTTGTGGAATGCTGCGGCAGATATGGAGAATTTCCAGCGCAATTTTTCCACCGGCGAAGTGGAAGTGGAGGATTCTGTTATTTACCATAAAACAGAATACAAAGAGCGTCGTGATCATTTCGCCTACTATTCAGTGAATACACCCATCAAAGGATTTGATACAGACAGGGAAACATTCTTTGGACTTTACAATGGGTTTGATGAGCCACAGGTTGTGGCTGCAGGAAATCCAACAAATACAATAGCACACGGTTGGTCGCCCATCGCATCCCATTGTATTGAAGTAGAACTTAATCCGGGTGAATCAAAAGATTTTGTTTTTCTATTGGGATATGTTGAGAATGGACAAGACGAAAAATGGGAATCAAAAAGTGTTATCAATAAAACAAAAGCTAAAGCGACCATTGCAAAATTTGATACGGCTCAAAAAGTGGATGCCGCCTTTGCTGATTTGCGTGCATACTGGGACAATTTACTGAGTGTTTACCAGGTGAATTCCGGAGATGATAAACTGGACCGCATGGTCAACATCTGGAATCAGTATCAGTGCATGATCACTTTCTGTTTCTCGCGTTCGGCTTCTTATTTTGAAAGCGGTATTGGTCGTGGCATGGGTTTCCGGGATTCGAACCAGGATCTGATTGGTTTCGTGCATCAAATACCGGAACGCGCCCGTGAGCGAATCATAGATATTGCCTCTACCCAATTTCAGGATGGCGGCTGTTATCATCAATACCAGCCTTTAACAAAAAAAGGTAATAATGATATCGGCGGTGGTTTTAACGACGACCCAATGTGGTTGATCCTTGGTACAATCAGTTATATAAAAGAATCCGGCGACTTTAATATCCTCGACGAAATGGTTCCTTTTGATAACGATATGAGCGTTGCCAGGACTTTATTTGATCACCTGACTGTTTCATTCGATCATGTGGTGAACAACCTTGGACCGAATGGATTGCCTTTGATCGGTCGCGCAGATTGGAACGACTGTTTGAACCTGAACTGTTTTTCAAATGATCCCAATGAGTCATTTCAAACTACCGAAAATAAAACGGAAGGTTCAAAAGCGGAGTCGGTAATGATTGCCGGATTATTTGTGATTTATGGTGGTGATTATGTTACGCTTTGTAAAAAGCTGGGTAAAAATGGTGAAGCGGATCGTGCGCAAAAAGAAGTTGACAAGATGATTGCTGCCGTAAAAAAACATGGCTGGGATGGTGAGTGGTTCCTGCGTGCTTATGATTATTATGGAAGAAAAATTGGCAGTGAGGATAATGAGGAAGGCAAGATATTTATCGAGTCGAATGGATTTTGTACCATGGCCGGCATTGGCAGAGATGAAGGGATGTGTGTAAAAGCACTCGATTCAGTGAAGGAAAAACTGGACACACCTTACGGTATAGTTTTGAACAACCCCGCATTCACCAAATACTATATCGAATACGGGGAGATTTCCAGTTATCCTGCCGGATACAAAGAAAATGCCGGTATCTTTTGTCATAATAATCCGTGGATAATGATCGGCGAAACGGTTATTGGTCGTGGCAACCGGGCATGGGAATATTATAAAAAGATTTGTCCGGCATACCTGGAAGACATCAGCGAACTGCACAAAACTGAACCATATGTATATGCGCAAATGATTGCCGGCAAGGATTCATTCAAACCTGGCGAAGCCAAAAACTCCTGGCTAACCGGAACAGCATCCTGGAATTTTTATGCGATCAGTCAGTTTATTTTAGGGATTCAACCTGATTATGATGGACTGATTGTTGACCCCTGCATACCAACAGACTGGAAGGGATTCAATATAACACGCAAGTTTAGGGGAGCAACATACAGGATTGAAGTACTAAACCCGAATGGTTTATCGAAAGGGGTGAGGGAGATGATTGTTGATGGCATATCACTCTCATCTAACCTGGTTCCGTTGTTTGGAGATGGAAAAGAACATACAGTGAAAGTAATTATGGGTTAATATTTCTGAACGCGAGATCGTTTTTGGCATTTTAGTTTTGAGATCCCTCCTGCGTCGGGATGACAGGGGAGAGGTTGAGTGTTGGTTGCAATGTTGAAGGAGAAGCTATTTGTTAACCACTTACCTGTCATCCTGAACACGGGCTATACTAAAAGATTAATAAACTCAAGATAGCAGTGGGAAGGATCTAATAACTATAATATTTATTTATGAATACGATTTCGAAATCTTTTTTTACATCATGCTTTTTGTTAGCGTATTCTCTGGTATCCTTAGCACATCCGAAATCGAAGTATGATCTCCAGGTTCCGGATACCCTCGACCGAATATTAGTGAACCAGGTGGGTTATCATCCAGGTGCAGTAAAGACTGCTTTATTGCGTGTAAAAACAGACAAATTTGAAGTAGTAAATGCAAGCAGCGGGAGAGTAGTTTTTACAGGAAAGCCCGGAGGGTTCAATTACTGGAATTTTTCCGGAGACAGTGTGGCAACAGCTGATTTTAGCAGTGTAAG
>Ga0209391_10000259_pt1 | contig 23371 bp, 23 predicted proteins | sample PPLLak3March2015_FD_187246 | JGI IMG/M metagenome (GOLD analysis project Ga0209391, IMG submission 187246) | Freshwater sediment microbial communities from Prairie Pothole Lake near Jamestown, North Dakota, USA - PPLs Lake P7 Core (1) Depth... | ecosystem: Environmental > Aquatic > Freshwater >...
CGCCTGCGACACGGTGTCGAACGACAGCGCGAAGAGCGCGCCCACCGCCGCCACCGCCCAGGGGCTCTGCACCGTGAAGATGCGGCCGAGCAGCCGGCCCTTGAGACCGGCGGGCCGTACCACCTCGTGCGGATGCGTCGTCAGCACCGCGTGCAGGTTGAGGAACGCGAGTCCGAACAGGAACAGGATGGAGATCGAGACGCCGGTCAGCTCCAGCCAGCCGGGCGCCTGCCAGCGGCTGGCGAGCGCCCCGGCCGCAAGCGCGACCAGCAATACGATCGCGCCGTGCCCCAGCGAGAACAACGAACCGCAGAAGCGCGCGAGTCGCGGGTTGGTGCGCGCGTTGTAGCGCGTGAGCCCGTCGATCGTCGCCAAGTGGTCGGCGTCGAAGCCGTGCTTCGCGCCGAGCACGAACGCCAGCGCGCACAGCGCGGCCCAGGTGGTCGGGAGCTGGTCCATCGGTCGTCTCGGACGTTCGCGGGAGGGACTTCCGGGCGGCAACGGACCGCCGCGTCGGTAGGACGATTCTCCAAGTTTTTCATATCAATGCAAGGGGCAGCGCTTGATCCAGCACAAACCCGGCCGAGGCTGGCGCGCGGTCAGCGCGCGGCGGCAACGAGCTCGGCCACCATCGCCTCGGCGCGCGCGCGGTACGAGGCGCCGAACAGGTTCAGGTGGTTGAGGACGTGATAGCAGTTGTACAGCGTGCGGCGCAGCGGGAATCCGGGCGGGAGCGGCGCCACCTCGGCATACGCCGCGTAGAAGTCCGGGGTGAAGCCGCCGAACAGCTCGGTCATCGCGACGTCGGTCTCGCGGTCGCCGTAGTAGCTCGCGGGGTCGAACACCACCGGGGTGCCGTCGGCGAGCCGGCCGCCATTGCCCGCCCACAGGTCGCCGTGGAGCAGCGATGGCGCCGGCGCGTGACCCGCGAGGAGCGCCGGTACGCGCGCGAGCAGGCGCTTGCCGTCGCGTGCGAGCCGGCCCCCGTGGCCATGGCGCTCGGCAAGCGCGAGCTGCGGTGCGAGCCGGCGGTCGCGGAAGAACGCCGTCCAGTCGTCGCCCCACGCGTTCTGCTGCGGCGTCATGCCGATGTGGTTGTCGCGATGCCAGCCGAAGCGCGTCCCCGTGGTCGCGTGCAGCGCCGCAAGCGCCCGGCCGAGCGTCGCGTCGCGGCCGCCGTCGGTGATGTCGAGCCACTCGAGTGCAACGAACGCGGCGTCCTCGGCCTGCGCGTTGGCGTACACCTGCGGCACGCGCACCGCGTGGGCCTCGCGCAGCGCCGCCAGCGCCTCGACCTCGGCGGACAGCATGTCGGCATGTACGGGCGCGGCCGCCTTGACGAAGAAGCGCGACGCGCCGATCGCGAGCGACCACACCGAGACGGACGCGTTGCGGCCGATCGCCGTCCACGCAATCGGGCCGTCGCGCGCGGCCGGGTCGTCGAGCACGCCCGGCGTCGCCTCGAGCGTCGCGACGAGCGTCTGCTGCCAGCGCGTCGCCGGGCCTGCCGCGTTCAAGGGCCGGCTCCGCTCACTTGCGCAGCACCTCGATGCCGCCGGCAAGACCGTCGAGCGTGAGCGGGAACATCCGGGAGCCGAGGAGCTGCAGCACGAGCTGCGTCGAGCGCGTGTACTCCCACGCGCGCGCCGGCTCGGGGTTGAGCCAGATCACCCGGCGGAAGTGCTCGAAGACGCGCGCAAGCCACGTCGCGCCCGGCTCGTCGTTGGCGTACTCGACGCTGCCGCCGGGCTGCGAGATCTCGTAGGGGCTCATGGCCGCGTCACCGACGAACACGACGCGCCAGTCGGGACCGTAGGTGCGCAGGAGCTCGAGCGTTCCGATCCGCTCGGCGCGGCGCCGCGCGTTGTCGCGCCACACCCAGTCGTAGACGCAGTTGTGGAAGTAGAAGTGTTCGAGGTGGCGGAACTCGGCCTTCGCGGCGGAGAACAGCTCCTCGCAGACCTGCACGTGCGGGTCCATCGAGCCGCCGACGTCGAGGAACAGCAGCACCTTCACCCGGTTGCGTCGCTCCGGCTGCAGCCGGATGTCGAGCAGTCCCGCGTTGCGCGCGGTCCCGCCGATCGTGCCCTCGAGGTCGAGCTCCTCGGCTACGCCCTCGCGCGCGAAGCGGCGCAGCCTGCGCAGCGCCAGCTTCATGTTGCGCGTGTTGATCTCGACGTCACCGTCCAGGTTGCGGAAGCTGCGCTCGTCCCAGACCTTGACGGCGCTCCGCGACCCGCCGCCGTCCTGCCCGACGCGGATGCCCTCCGGGTTGTAGCCGTAGGCACCGAACGGGCTCGTGCCGCCGGTGCCGATCCACTTCGAACCCCCGGCGTGGCGGCCGCGCTGCTCTTCCAGGCGCTGGCGGAAGGTCTCGAGCAGCTTGTCGAGGCCACCGAGCGCCTCGACCCGCCGACGGTCCTCCTCGGACAGGTGCCGCAGGAACTCCTTGCGCAGCCATTCCTCCGGGATGCCGGCACGAACGTCGAGCGCCGCCTCGACGCCGTGGAAGTAGCTCGCGAACGCGAGGTCGAAGCGGTCGAAAAGTTGCTCGTCCTTGACGAGGCACATGCGCGCGAGCGCGTAGAAATCGTCGATCGACAGCGAGACGACGCGCGCTTCGAGCGCCTCGAGGAGCGTCAGGTACTCCCGCGTGCTGACGGGCAGCCGGTGCGACTTGAGGTGGAGGAAGAAGCCGGTCAGCACGGCATGCCGTCCCGCGAACGCCCCCCGCGGACGACACTGCAGGCGCCGTCGGCCGTCACCGGGCGCCGACCGCCCGCGGGGCCGCTAACTCTGGCCGGAATCGGGCTGGGGCGAGGTCGCGGCATCGGTGCCCTCCGGATGCTGCTCCTCCTGCTTGCGCTTCTGCTTCTCTTCCTTCTTCTGCTTCTTCGCAGCTTCCCGCTGGCGCTTCTGGAATGCGTAGTTGGGCTTGGCCAATTGGACGTCCTCGGCTGGAGATGGGATGTGCAGGCAGAAGTATGACATTTGCCGGCCCGGGGGCGGTTCGGCGTTCCGTCCTCAGCGCGGCCGGTCGAGCAGGTAGCGCACATGCCGCCGCACCGCCGGCCACTCGCTTTCGAGGATGCTGTAGACGACCGAGTCGCGATAAGTGCCGTCCGGCAGGATCATGTGGTTGCGGAGCACCCCGTCCCGCTTCGCGCCAAGCCGCTCGATCGCCCGCTGCGACGTCTGATTGAACGCGCTGGTACGGAACTCGACCGCGATCGAGCGCAGGCGCTCGAAGGCGTGTCCGAGGAGCAGCAGCTTGCACTCGGTGTTGGCGCCAGTGCGCTGCGCGCGCTTTGCGTACCAGGTGTGCCCGATCTCCAGGCGGCGGTGGCGCGGCTCGACGTTGCAGTAGCGCGTGCTGCCGATCACCTCGCCGCTCGACCGGTCGATCACCGCGAAGGCCATCGCGCCCTGGTGCTCGCGCATGCCGAGCGCCGCGCGGACGTACTCGCCGACGTGCTCGGGCGGCGGTACCGACGTGTACCAGAGCTGCCACAGGGCGCCGTCGGCGGCGGCGCGGGCGAGGCCCGCCTCGTGCCGGCGTTCGACCGGCTCGAGCACGACGTGCTCGCCGGCGAGTGTCACCGGCTCGATCCAGCCGGTCACGGGCGATTGGCGCGCGCCATGAACACGACGCGCTCGAACAGGTGCACGTCCTGCTCGTTCTTGAGCAGCGCCCCGTGGAGCGGCGGGATGAACGCCTTCCGGTCCTGGCTCTTCAGCGCCTCCGGCGGGATGTCCTCGGCGAGCAGCAGCTTCAGCCAGTCGAGAAGCTCCGAGGTCGAGGGCTTCTTCTTCAGGCCGGGAACGTCGCGCAGCCCGAAGAACACCTCGAGCGCCTCGCGCAGCAGCTCGCGCTTCAGCGCCGGGTAGTGCACGTCGACGATGCGGGTCATCGTCTCGCGATCCGGGAAGCGGATGTAGTGGAAGAAGCAGCGCCGCAGGAAGGCGTCGGGCAGTTCCTTCTCGTTGTTCGAGGTGATGACGACCAGCGGACGGTGGCGCGCGCGCACCGTCGCTTGCGTCTCGTAGACGAAGAACTCCATGCGGTCGAGCTCGCGCAGCAGGTCGTTCGGGAACTCGATGTCGGCCTTGTCGATCTCGTCGATCAGCACGACGGTTGGGGCCTCGCTCTCGAAGGCGTCCCAGAGCACGCCGGGCTTGATGTAGTTGCCGATGTCCGCGACGCGCCCGTCGCCCAGTTGCGAGTCGCGCAGCCGCGACACCGCGTCGTACTCGTAGAGCCCCTGCTGGGCCTTGGTCGTCGACTTGATGTGCCACTGCAGGAGCGGCCGGCCCAGCGCGCGCGCCACCTCCTCGGCGAGGAGCGTCTTGCCGGTGCCGGGCTCCCCCTTGACCAGCAGGGGCCGTTCGAGCGTGACCGCGGCGTTGACCGCGAGCTTCAGGTCGTCGGTGGCGACGTAGCTGTCGGTGCCTTCGAAGCGCATGGCGAGATGGTAGCTCAGCCGCCGATCGCCTGGATGATCCAGAGCGCCAGCATCCCGGCGGCAAGCGTGGCGAGGGTGCTGCGGGCGCGGAAGGCGACCACCGCCGCGACGAGTGCGGCGACGACCCGCGGGCTCAGCGGCTCGATGGTGCCGGACGGCATCACGACCATCGGCACGATCAGGGCGGTCAGCATCGCCGCCGGGACGAACCGCAGCGCCCGCGCGAGGAGCGGCGGGATCGAGCGCCGCGCGAAGATCGCGATGAACGACAGCCGCGACGCGTAGTTGAGCGCGCCGACCAGCACGATGATCGCCCACAGCTTCAGCGCGCCTTCCATCGCTCCCCTGCGAGCTCGGCGAGCGTGCCGGCGACGATGCCCAGCACGCCGGCCACGACCAGGTTGAGCTTCATCGGCAGCGCGCCGAAGGCGAGCACGGCCACCGCGGCGACGAGCGCCGCCGTCACGTTCGGCGCGGTGCGGAACAGCGGCGCCACGAGCGCGATGAAGCACAGGGGCACCGCGAAATCGAGCGACCAGGACACCGGGATCAGGTTGCCGGCGAAGTAACCGGCGAGGTTGGTCGACTGCCACGTGGTCCACAACGCGACCCCGCACCCGAGGAAGTAGTGCGCACCCCGCCGCGGATCGTGCGTCGCGTTGAAGCGTCGGATCGCCGCGGCAAACGCCTGGTCGGTGAGCAGGAAGGCCAGGCCGCGCTGCCAGCGCGGCGACAGCGACGCGAGGTGCGGCGCCATCGCGGCGCTGTACATCAAGAGCCGCAGGCCGAGCACGAAGCAGGTGAGGACGACGATCGCGAGCGGGGCGCCGGCCGCGTAGAGCTGCAGCGCGAGGATCTGCGCAGCGCCGGAGAAGATGATCGTGGAGAGCCCGAACGCCGCGAGCGCGTCGGCGCCGGCCGCCTGTGCGCCGACACCGCAGACCAGGCCGAAGGGAATCAGGCCGATGCACGCGGGCAGCATCTCGACGAAGCCGGCACGGAAGTCCGGCGAGGCAATCAGTTGTCGCAGCCCGGTCACGTTGAGCAGGGCGGTTCGGGAACACGAGGCGGAGGCCGTGATGGCGCCCGGCGCCGATGGTACGCCACCCCCTTGGCAGCCTCGCCGCTCACGGCGAGGTCGACCGCCGACCGCCGCGGTCGGCACGGCCGATCGGCGTCCGGCAGCGATTCGTCGCGGATTCGGCACGGTTCGTCGCACGCCGGTTGCCCGCCCACGGCACGCTTCGCAGAATCCGCTCTACCAACCCGAACAAACGGGGAATCTGCCTCAATCCGAACGCCCCGATCGCCGCATCGAACCACCGCACACCCAACGAAGGAGGCCCCCATGAACCGCTACCAGCCCAACGCCCCCCGCCCGCTGCTCGGGCTTGCCGCGACGGCGCTCGCGGTGGCGACGCTGTCGATCGCCGTCGTGATGCCGTCGAACTCGCAGGCCGCCGCGGAACGCGCGCTGACGTCCGCTCACGTCACCGAGGCGGTGCGCATCGAACCCTCGCGCATCGAGGTGTTCGGCACGCGCGCGACGGTCATCGCCGACGACCGCGCCGCCGAGCGTCCGTCGACCTGATCGTTTTCCGCGGGTGCCCGAACGCGCCGCGCGGCACGCCACAACCCAGGACGCAAGACGCCGGGCGACGCTCGGCGTCTTGCATTGCGGGGTCAGCCTTTGACGCCGCCCGCGGTGAGCCCGCCGACGACGCGCTCCTGGAACACCGCGATGATGATGCAGATCGGCACGATGGCGATGATGAGCGCCGCGGAGATGAGCGGCCATGGGAACGCGAACTCGCCCTGGTAGAGCGTGATGCCGACGGATAGCGTGCGCATGTTCACGCGGTTCATCATCGTCAGCGCGAGCAGGAACTCGTCCCAGGCGTTGACGAAGGCGAGGATCGCGGCGGTGAACACGCCCGGCGCGGACAGCGGGATGATCACGCGGAACAGCGCGCCGACCCGCGAGCAGCCGTCGACCATCGCCGCCGCCTCGAGGTCGGGCGGGATGTCCTGGAAGAAGCTCGCCATCACCAGCGTGCACACCGGCATCGACAGCACCGCGTAGGGCAGGATCAGCGCCAGGTAGGTGTTGAGGAGCCCGAGCTCCCGCATCACCTTGAACAGCGGCACCATCAGCGAGATCAGCGGGAACATGGCGATCGCGAGCAGCACGGACATGATCAGGTTGCGGTGCGGCATGCGCAGCCGCGTCAGCGCGTAGGCGGCGAGTGCCGACACCAGGACGCACAGGATCGTCGACAGCGAGGCGACGACGAAGCTGTTCCACATGAACCGCAGGATCGGCTGCGCGGTGAACGCCGTCACGTAGTTGTCGAGCGTCGCCGCCTCGGGCAACCAGGTGATCGGGCTCCTGATCAGCTCGGTCTCGGTCTTGAGCGACGTGAGCAGGATCCAGACGGCCGGGAAGAAGCCGTTGGACGCGACGATCAGGCCGGCGAGCCAGACCATCGCGCGGCGGGAGAGGCCGAAGGGCATGCCCGTCTTCATTCGTCGCCGGAGCGGCCGGACGAGCGCCGCGTGTACTTGAGGTAGCCCGACGTCGCGGCCATCGACAGCACGAACATCAGCGCGGCGAGCGCGCTGCCGTAGCCGAAGTCGAGGAAGTCGAGCGTGGTCTTATGGATGTACATCGCCAGCGTCTCGGTCGAGTCGCCCGGGCCGCCGCCGGTCATCGCGTACGGGATGTCGAAGGTCTGGATCGCGGTGATCGTGCGGAAGATCAGCGCGACGAAAATCGCCGGCCGCAGCATCGGCAGCGTGATTTCGACGAACTGCTGCCACTTCGACGCGCCGTCCACCTCGGCCGCCTCGTAGAGCGACTTCGGGATCGACTGCAGCCCGGCGAGCAGCATCAGGGCCATGAACGACGAGCTCTTCCAGACGATCGCAATCGAGATCGCGGCGAAGGCGAGGTTCGGGTCGGACAGCCACGACAGCGGCTCGAAGCCGAGCCGCATCAGCGTGTCGTTGACCACGCCGGTGCGGTACTCGAAGAACCAGCGGAAGATGAGCCCCGCGAAAACGAGCGGCAGCGCCCACGGCAGCAGCAGCCCCAGGCGCACCGGCCACTTCACCTTGAACGGCATGTTGGCGAGCAGCGCCAGCCCGAGGCCGACCACCAGCGACCCCGGCACGGTGATTACGATGAAGAGGATCGTGTGCCAGGTCGACGCCCAGAAGCGGTCGTCCCCGAACGCGGTGACGTAGTTCCGGAGGCCGACGAACTGCTCGCCCGCGGCGACGTTGGCGTTGTCGACGCCGTGCAGGCTGTTCCAGAACAGCGTGCCGATCGGGTAGACGACGATCACCAGCAGCAGGAGCGCCGCGGGTGCGAGCAGCAGTGCTCCGAGCGCACGCTCGGACAGGTCCTTCCGCATCGGGACCTGCCGGTCGCTGACCGTCGCCACCGGCGGAGTGCTCAATGCCAACTCCAAGTCCACCCGAGGCGCATCGCTCGCACGACGCGCGTTGCTGCGTGGCCGTTACCGGCGGGCGCCGCCGGGCCGCCCCAAGGCGCCCGCCGGTATCGTGGCCGATGAAAAACGCGCAGCGCTGTCCGCGCGACCGCCACCGGCCGTGCGGACGCGTTTTTCATCGGAAGATAGGCTGCAGGCGGGACTTCATGTCCGCCAGCGCCGTGTCGGTGGTCTTCGTGCCGGCGAGATACGCGTTCATGTTGCTGCGGATCGTGTCGGACACCTGCGGATACTGGTGCGTGACCGGCCGCGCCTTCGCGCTCTCGATCACCGGCAGCGCGTCGGCGAACCACGGATTCGCCTTCAGCACTTCGGGATCCCTGTAGACGCTCGGGAACACCGGCAGGTGCGAGGCGAGGATCGCCTGCATCTTCGACACCTCGGGCGACGAGAGATACCGCGCGAACTTCACGGCCTCCTGCTTGTTCTTGGAGAACGCGGTGACCGCGACCTGCCAGCCGCCGATGCAGGTGGCGCTGGTGCCGCCCTGGTCGTGCGGCAGGCGCGCGACGCCGATCCGGCCCTTGACCTTCGAGTCCGCGTCGTTCTCGAGCCGGTTCCAGACGTAGCCCCAGCTCATCGCGAAGATCAGGTTGCCGGCCTGCATGTCGATGCGGATGCGGTCGGTCGGGATCTCGGCGATGTTCTTCGGCAGCACGCCCGCCTGCTTCATCCGGCCGTAGAGCTGGAACGGCTGACGCGCCTGCGGCGTATCGAGATTCAGCTTGCCGTTCTTGGTGAGGTCGGAGCCCATGCCCCACAGCGGCACGAGGTACGTGCAGACCGTGCCCTCGATCGGCGCGCCGGCGGTCGAGAAGCCCTGCAGGTTCGGGTTCTTTTCGCCATCCATGATGAGCTTCGCCGTGTCGATCATCTCGTCCCAGGTCTTCGGCACCGGGCGCTTGTACTTGTCGAGCAGGTCCTTGCGGTAGTAGAGGAATTGCGAGTCGGCGAAGTACGGCAGCGCGATCAGCTTGCCGCCGACCTGGTTGGCCTCCACGTAGGCTTTGAGGTAGCCGCCCATCACCTTGGCCTTGTCGGCGCCGAGGTAGTCGTCGAGCGGCTCGGCCCAGCCCTGCGCGGCCCACTGCGCCGGGCGGATCACGTCGATCAGCACGAGGTCGAGCACCGAGTCCTTCGACGACAGCACCGTCGACAGGTATTGCTGCTGCGCCTCGGACGTCGCGCCGCCGACCTCGATCTCGACCTTCACGTTCGCATTGCGCTTCTGGTACTCGTCGGCGATCTTGCGCATCACGTCGGGCCGCTGCTGCCCGCCGGTGAAGATGCGCAGCGTCGTCTGCTGCGCCCAGGCGTTGGCCGCGAACGCCGTCGCGAGCGCGGCGGTGAGCAGGACTTTCCAGGTCTTCATGGGGTCTCCTTGGGGGCGTGTTACCAGTCGGCGCCGCGTATCGCGACGCCAGTCTTCGGATCGAACAGGTGGAAGTGGGACATCGCGAGGCCCACCGGCAGGTTCTGGCCGAGCTTCAAGCCCGCGTCGGGGGGGAAGCGACCGGTCATCTCGCCGCCGTCGCTGCCGCCGCCCAGGCGCACCAACGCAAGCGTGTCCGAGCCCAGCGGCTCGACCAGCTGCACGTGCCCGGGCACGACGAAGACGTCGGGCGCATCGGCGTGGCCGGCGAACATGTGCTCGGGGCGCAGGCCGAACACGACGTCGCGGCCGATGTGCCGCACGCACTCGGCGACGCGGTGCTCCGGCACCGGCACGTCGACGCCGCCGGGCAGGTGGATCGAGCGGCCGCCGTCACCCATGCGCGCCGGCAGGAAGTTCATCGGCGGCGAGCCGGTGAAGCCCGCGACGAACTTCGCCGCCGGCCGATTGTAGATACCGTCGGGCGAGTCGTACTGCACCAGGTTGCCCGCCTGCAGCACGACGATGCGGTCGGCGAGCGTCATCGCCTCGACCTGGTCGTGCGTCACGTAGACGACCGTGTTGCCGAGCTTGTGGTGCAGCTTCTTGATCTCGACGCGCATCTCCGAGCGCAGCAGCGCGTCGAGGTTGGACAGCGGCTCGTCGAACAGGAACGCCTTCGGCTGGCGCACGATCGCCCGGCCCATCGCCACGCGCTGGCGCTGCCCGCCGGAGAGCTCGCGCGGCTTGCGCTCGAGCAGGTGGTTGATCTGCAGGATGCCCGCGGCCTCGGCGACGCGCGACTTGATCTCGTGGTCGGGACGCTTGCGCAGGCGCAGCCCGAAGGCCATGTTCTCGAACACGGTCTTGTGCGGGTAGAGCGCGTAGTCCTGGAACACCATCGCGATGTCCCGCGCGCGCGGCGGCAGGTCGTTGACCACCGTGCCGCCGATGACGATCTGTCCGGCGGTGATGTCCTCGAGGCCGGCGATCATGCGCAACAGCGTCGACTTGCCGCAGCCGGAGGGCCCGACGAACACCACGAACTCGCCGGAGCGCACCTCGAGGTCGATCCCGTGGATCACCTCGGTCGCGCCGAACGCCTTGACTACGCTGGTGAGCGTGACTTCGGACATGGCGCATCGCGCCCGGGACGCGCTTCCGCTTTCGGGAAGCGTCGCCCGGCCTTCCTCCTCGCAAAGCAGGCGGGCAGTGTAGACCGGCACCGCACCGCGTGGTGCTGGACAGGACGGCCCCGCGCTTGCGCGCATCGCCGAATGAAGCCGCCACTCTTCCATATCATCTATATCACATAGATGACTTGCCTGTCCAGCGGTGTGAACAGGCCCTAAACTCGGGACCGACCACCGGCCCGCCGCGTGCCGGCGCCCGACCTGTACCCGGCCGCGCTACGGTGCGCGGCCAAGGAGCCCCACCGCCCATGGCCACCCCACGCCGCACGCTCGAGTCACTGCGCAGCCAGCGCTGGTTCGCCGCCGACAACATGCGGGCCTACGGCCACCGCCAGCGCTCGCAGGCGACGGGGATGCGCCGCGCCGACTTCATGGGGAAGCCGGTGATCGCGATCGTCAACACCTGGAGCGACCTGTCTACCTGCCACGCGCACCTGCGGGAGCGCGCGGAATCGGTGAAGCGCGGCGTGTGGCAGGCCGGCGGCTATCCGGTGGAGCTCCCCGCCCACTCGGTCGGCGAGATCATGGTCAAGCCGACGACGATGCTCTACCGCAACTTCCTCGCGATGGAGACCGAGGAGCTGCTGCGCTCACACCCCGTGGATGGCGCCGTGCTGCTCGGCGGCTGCGACAAGTCGACGCCGGGCCTGCTGATGGGTGCGATCAGCATGGGCCTGCCGGCCATCTTCTGTCCCGCGGGGCCAATGTCCAACGGCTGGTGGCGGGGACGCAAGGTCGGCGCCGGCACGCACACGAAGAAGTACTGGGACGAGCTGCGTGCCGGCAACATCACGCCCGCCGACTGGCTCGACCTCGAGGGCCGCGGCGTACGCACCACCGGCACCTGCAACACGATGGGCACCGCCTCGACGATGACCTCGATCGCCGAAGCGCTCGGCTTCACGCTGCCCGGCGCGTCGTCGATTCCCGCCGTGGATTCCGCCCACCCGCGCATGGCCGCCGACTGCGGCGAGCGCGCGGTGGCGATGGTCTGGGAGGACCTGACCCCCGCGCGGATCCTGTCGCGCGCCTCGTTCGACAACGCGCTCGTCGCGTACATGGCGCTTGGCGGCTCGACCAACGCGACGGTGCACCTGATCGCGCTGGCGCGGCGCGCCGGCATCCCGCTCACGCTCGCCGACATGGACGCGGCGGGCCGCACGATCCCCGTGCTCGCCAACCTGTTTCCCTCCGGACAGCATCTGATGGAGGACTTCTTCTTCGCGGGCGGCCTGCCGGCGCTGCTCGAGCAGCTCCGCGCATATCTCAAGCCCGCGGCGATGACCGTCAACGGCTGTACGCTCGGCGAGAACATCGCCGACGCGAAGGTGTGGAACGAGGACGTCATCCGCCCGCTCGATCAGCCCGTCACCGGCGACCCTGCGACGCGCGGCGCGCTCGCGGTGCTCACCGGCAACCTCGCGCCGCGCGGCTGCGTGGTGAAGCCCTCGGCGGCCTCGCCCGAACTCCTGGTGCACACCGGCCCTGCGCTGGCGTTCGAGGACCACGCCGACTTCTCGGCCCGGGTCGACGACCCCGACCTGCCGGTGACGAAGGACACGATCCTGGTGCTGAAGAACGCGGGGCCGGTCGGCGCGCCGGGCTTTCCCGAGTGGGGCAATCTGCAGATCCCGAAACAGCTCCTCGCTCAGGGGGTGCGCGACATGGTGCGCATCTCCGACGCGCGCATGAGCGGCACGCACTACGGTACCTGCGTGCTGCACGTCGCGCCCGAGAGTGCGGTCGGCGGCCCGCTCGCGCTGGTGGCGACCGGCGACCGGATCACGCTCGACGTGCCGGCGCGGCGCATCCACCTGCACGTCGACGACGACGAGCTCGCGCGGCGCCGCGCCGCCTGGACACCGCCGCCGCGCCGCTACGAGCGCAGCTGGACGATGCTCTACCAGCAGCACGTGACGCAGGCCGACGAGGGCTGCGACCTCGACTTCCTCGAGACGGGCACCGCTCGGGCGGTGCCCGAACCCGATATCTACTGACCGGCCGGACGTGGCGCGGGATGCGAATCGGACTTCCCGCCACGGGCATCCGTCGGGACGACGAGGACCTCCACCTGCTGCTGCGCGAGCAGCGCGGCAAGCGGTGCCGGTGGCGGCTCGTCGGTGAACAGCGCGTCGATCTCCCCGGTGCCGGCGAGCTTCACCGACACCGTGGCGTGGAACTTGGTGTGATCGACGGCAAGGAAGACCTGCCTCGCGTTCACCATCATGATGCGCATGACGGCGACCTCGTTGATGTCGTACTCGAGCAGCGTGCCGTCGGGATCGACGGCGCCTGAGCTCATCACCAGCGTGTCGGCGCGAAAGCCGCGCAGGAACTCCTCGGCGAGAGGGCCGACGATGCCCGCGTTCTGCGGCCGCAGCCGGCCGCCGGGCACCATCACGTCGAAATCGCGGCGTGCGTAGAGAAGACTCGCCACCCGCAGGCTGGTGGTGACGATGCGCAGGTCGTTGCGGGCGTCGAGCGCACGGGCGACGTATTCCACGGTCGTGCCGCTCGCCAGGAAGACCGTGCTGCGGTCGGCGATCCGCGCCGCGATCGCCTCCGCGATCGCACGCTTCGCGGCCACGTGCGTGACCTGCCGCTGCTCGAGCGCGACGTTGATGACCGAGGACGGCTGCGCGGCCCCGCCGTGGTAGCGCGACAGGAATCCCTCGCCGGAGAGCTTGCGGATGTCGCGGCGGATCGTCTGCGGCGACACCCCGAGGAGCGACGCGAGCTCGTCGATGCGCATGTGCCCGCGCGCGCCGATCATCGCGAGCAGCCGGTCGTAACGCGGATTGCCGGTGATGCCCGGCGCGAAGTCGGAAGCGCTCGTCATCGGTCGGCTCGGTCGGGCCGGCGTACCGCCGTTCGGGGCGCCGGGTCGCCGCAGGCTATCGGTAGCGAACCTCGAGGTTGGGGCCGGCAATCGCGGCTCGCGCGCCTCGCGCCAGGAGCGCTGCATTGTCCGGGTGCGCGAGCAGCCACTTGTGCTTGCGGAACAGGAGGCGCGCCTCGGGATCGCCGGCAAAGCGGTGCGCGGGCGGTGGCGGATCGGTGTTGGTGCCGCGCAGCAGCACGATCACCGACTTGAAGCCGGCGTCGGCGAGCCGGCAGGGCGCGAAGTGCAGCGTCGTGCCGTAGAGTTCGGCCGCGGTGCCGGCGGGGAAGTAGAAAGCGCGCACCCGCGCGGCGTCGAGCGTGAAGTCGCGCATCGCGCTGTATGGTGCGAGCAGCAGCACGAGCTCCGTCTGCGTGACGAAGAACTCGGGCGACTTGTGGTACTCGAGGCCGTTCAGCCGCGACGCGAGCCCGTTGCAGTAGCCGGCCTGGATGTCGAGGCCACCGTAGACGGTCTCGCGGATCGCCTCGAACGGCGGCAGCGCCTCGAGACCCGGCTCGCTCGCGACGTAGACGTTACCGTCCGCGGGCACCGACGTGCTGCGGTCCATGTAGTCGAGCCACGCGCTGCAGTCGTAGCCGGTCACGATCCGCCCGAACTCGGCGAACTCGGGATCACTGACGTGATGCATCGTCAGGTGCGGGTTGAGCGATCGCAGTCTCTCGATGCTCTCCATACGGCGCAACTCCTTTGGGGCTGCTGCATACCCCCGCAACGTGGGGGATGCTGATGGATGGGGGCGGAGGCCCGTCGGGGGAAGTGCCAGCGCCGCTATTCGGGCGCCGTCTTGTCCCACGCGTCCTGGAAGATCTGCAGGCCCTTGCGCGTGAACGGGTGCTCGAACGCACCCTGGTAGACCGCCAGACCGCAGGTGACGATGTCGGCCCCCATCCGCGCAGCGTCGGCAATCTGCTTGCCGTTGCGCAGTGCGGCGACGATGATCTGTGTCTTGAAGCCGTAGTTGCGGTAGATCGTCACGATGTCGCTGACGAACTGGCCGGTGTCCTCGCCGGACTCCTCTTTCCAGCCGACGAAGGGCGAGACGAACAAGGCGCCGTTCTTCGCCGGCGGCAGCGCCTGCGACGCCGAGAAGACCAGCGTCACGTTGGTGCGGATGCCTTCGCGCTCGAGCAATCGCGACGCGGCTATCCCTTGGTCGGTGCACGGCACCTTGACCACGAAGCACGGGTTCATCGCCGCGTACACCTTGCCTTCGCGCACCATGTCGGCGGTGGCCGAGAGGTGCGGGTTGATCTCGACGGACACGGGGAATTGCGCGTGGCTGGCGAGCCCGTGGTCCTTGAGCCAGGCCGAGATGTCGCGCAGCACCACCTTGAATGGTTTGCCGCTGTTCTGCACGTGCCGCGGATTGGTCGTCACGCCGTCGATCCCGAACGTGCGGTACGCGAGGTCGATCTCGTCCAACTTGGCGCTGTCGAGGAAAAACTTCATGGGGCCTCCGGAGGGGAAAGTCGGCGCCCGACCGCTCGGGCACATGCGCGGTGCCGGCAGGGTTTTCGACGCCCGGGAGCCCCCGGCCCTTCCCGGAGGCTCCTCGCAAGCGTGAGCCTGCGCGTTGCGCGTTTGTGATCATGCTACTCCAGAACAGTCAGAAACCAACAGCACATTTGCCGAAATTCACATGGGAAATCCGCGTTACGGCCGAGTGCCGGGCCGCGGACGAGACCGATAATCGTCCCGGTGATTCCCGGGCTCTCGAAAAACCCGTTTACCAGCAACGATATGCAGCAGCGCCGACCAGCCGCGGCGGTTGGCGTGAGTAGGCCAAGCGTGTATCGTTTCCGAAACTGCCAGAAACGCTCAAGGCCAGGCCCCGCGGACGGATCCGGATTGCGCCGCCGGACTGCCGGGCGGACGCGCTGCCGGACGCCGGTCCCGCAGCGCGCCGCAGCGGGCGCGGCGCGTGCGGCCATCGGAGAACACGATGAAGCAGAGGAAACCCCGGATCGGCGTGCTCGCCGTGGGACGCTCGACGTTCGACGTCGAGTTCGCGCAGTCGGTGTTCGAACAGGCGTGGCAGGCGCTGCAGCGCCTCGACGCTGCGCTCGTCGGCGAGCCGCGGATCCACTACGAGGCCGACGCCGCGCTCGCCGCGTTCGCAACGCTGCAGGGCTCCGACATCGACCTGCTGCTGGTCGTCCAGGTCACGTTCACCGACGCCGCGGTGGTGACGGCGATTGCCGCAACGCTCGACGTGCCGCTTGTGCTGTGGACGTTCCCCGAGGCGCGCACGGGCGGGAGGCTGCGCCTCAACTCGTTCTGCGGCGCGAACCTCGCCTCCCACACGCTGTCGCGCCGCGGCGCCTCGCTCGAGAACGTGCACGGCGCGCCCGACAGCGCGGACGCTTTGCGCCAGATCGAGGCGGCCGCGAAGGCCGCGATGATCGTGCGCCAGCTGAAGGTCACGCGAATCCTCGTCGTCGGCGACCATCCGACCGGCTTCGACGCGTGCAACTACCGGGCCGACGAGCTGCGCCAACGCTTCGGCGTGGAGACGGTGACCACGCCCGTGAGCCAGTTCCTCGACAGCGTGAAGGCCCTCCCCGACGCCGTCGCCGACGCACCGTACGCGCGCCGCGCGAAGGACTTCGACAACCTGGACGAGATGGATCCGGTCGCCACGCGCAAGACCCTCAAGGCCTACGCAGCGCTCAGGGATCGCGCCGAGAACGAGGGCTTCTCGGGCGTGGCGGTGCGCTGCTGGCCCGAGTTCTTCACCGAGTACGGCTGCGCCGCCTGCGGCGCGATCGCGCTGATGAACGAGGATGGCCGCCCGGGCGGCTGCGAGGCCGACGTCTTCGGCGTGATCTCCTCGCTCGTGCTGCAGTCGGCCTCGGGCCAGTGCGTCTTCAACACCGACCTGGTCGACGTCGACCCGGTCTCCGACACCGTCGTCTTCTGGCACTGCGGCCAGGCGCCGATCGAAATGGCCGATCCGGAGGTCGCGCCGCGCGCGACGATCCACTCCAATCGCAAGCTGCCGCTCCTGTCCGAGTTCCCGTTGAAGCCCGGCCGCATCACGCTGTGTCGCATCACGCAGGGCGAGGGCAAGCTGCGGATGATGTTGTCCGGCGGCGAGATGATCAGGGCGCCGCTCGCGTTCTCCGGCACTTCCGGCGTCGCGCGCATGGACGTCTCCGCCGACCTGTACCGCTCGCGGCTGCTCGCGCAGGGCATGGAGCACCACTCGTCGCTCGCCTACGGCGAGTACCGGCCGGTGCTGCGCCGCGTGGCGAACCATCTCGGGCTGGAGTTGGTCGAGCTCACCTGAGCGGCAGCAGCGCGGTGCGGCGTCCCCACGCCGGCACTCGCCGGCGGCGGGTGTCGCAGGCGCGACGCACGTGCGTACCGATGCGCGCCGGGACCCGGTGCGTCGTATTCCTGTACGATGCGGATCACCTCCGCGCCCCTCCGTAGACGTCCCCCCTCCATGCCGTCGGACTCGCCGTTCACCTGCGTCCTCGACATCAAGGCGAGCCTCGGCGAATGCGCCCAGTGGAACCACGCCGAACAGGCGCTCTACTGGGTGGACATCGACGCCCCTTCGCTCAATCGCTTCGACCCTGCGACCGGCCGCAATACCGCGATGCCGATGCCCGAATCGATCGGCTGCTACGCATTCCGGGAACGCGGCGGCTTCGTCGTCGCGCTGCGGAGCGGCCTCTGGTTCGCCGACCCGTCTGGCAAGCTCACGCACAGGATCGCCGACGCGCCGTACGACCCATCGCACCACCGCTTCAACGACGGCCGCTGCGACCGCCAGGGCCGCTTCTTTGCCGGTTCCATGGACGAGCGCCGGGCAGCGAACACCGCGGCGCTGTGGCGGCTCGACCCGGACCTCCGCTTCGTGCGGGTGCTCGACGACATGATGATCAGCAACGGCCTCGCGTGGAGCCCCGACGGCCGCACGATGTACCACACCGACACGCCGACGCGCGTCGTGCACGCCTACGATTACGACGTCGCGACGGGCACGCCGGCGAACCCGCGCACGCTCGCGCGATGGACCGCCGACACCGACCGGCCCGATGGCGCGACCGTCGACGCCGAGGGCTGCTACTGGTCGGCGTTCTACCGCGGCGGCAAGGTGGTGCGGGTCTCGCCGCGCGGCGAGACGCTCGCCGAGTTTGCAATCGACGCGATGTGCCCGACGATGTGCGCGCTCGGCGGCATCGACTTCACTACGCTCTACGTGACGAGCGCGCGGCAGCAACGCCCGGCCGACGAGCTCGCGCGCCTTCCTCTGTCGGGCGGCCTCTTCGCGATGCGCGTCGACGTCCCCGGCCTCCCCGAGCCCTCGTTCGCCGGCTGACCCCGTGATCCTGCACTTCAACCCCACGAACTACCTGCGCCTCGAGGAACCCCGGGCCATCGACACCTCGGCGGCCGGCGCGTCGTTCGCGACCTCGACCGGCGACATCCTCGAGGTGACGAGCTACGGTCCCGGCGTGTTCCGGCTGCGCATCGGCCCCCGCACGAGGCCCGACTACGGGATCGTCCTGGGGAGATCCAAATCCTGCACGGTCGCCCAGCCCGACGCCACGCTGACCACGTTCGGCGCCGGTGACGCGACGCTCGAGATCACCGGCGGTCCGCTCGCCTTCCGGCTGCTGTGGAAGGGCGTGCCCGTCGCCGCGTCGATCACCGACCAGCACTTCCGCGGCTACACCCGCCTGCCGGCGTTCGGCCGCATCAGGCAGGGCGGCGAGTGGGCGGCAGCGCTCGCGCTCGCCTCGGGCGAGCCGGTGTACGGCCTCGGCGAAAAGTTCGGTCCGCTCGACAAGCGCGGGCAGCTGATCCACTCGCAGGTCGAGGATGCACTCGGCGTCAATACCGGGCTGTCGTACAAGAACACGCCGTTCGCGTGGAGCCCCGGCACGGGCCGCGGTGCATGGGGCGTGTTCGTGCACACGCCGGGGCGGGTCGCGCACGGCGTCGGGCACCCCGACTGGTCGCACCGCAGCTACGCGCTCGTCGTCGACGACGAGGCGCTCGACCTGTTCCTGTTCGCCGCCGACTCGCCGGCCCGGATCCTCGACGCCTACACCGACCTCACGGGCCGCGCCCCCGAGGTGCCGCGGTGGAGCCTCGGCCTGTGGGTGTCGCGCGCGTACTACAAGACCCCCGAGGAGGCGGTCGACGTCGCGGCGAAGCTCCGCGAGCGGCGCATTCCCTGCGACGTCATCACGCTCGACGGCCGGGCCGCGTGGAAGGTCGAGACGCGCTTCAACTTCCGCTGGGATCCGGACCGCTTCGCCGACCCGCGCGCGTCGCTCGCGGCGATCAGGCGGCACCACCTGCGCGTGTGCGTCTGGGAGTATCCCTACGTCTCGATCCGCGACCCGCTGTTCCAGGAGCTGTTCGCGAAGGACTTCCTGCTCAAGAACGAGTACGGCGACCCCTACGTGTTCTCGTGGGACACCGATCCGGCGACGAGCCCTTTCGGCAAGGTGCTGACGCCGCTCCCCGAGAGCGGCATCCTCGATTTCACCAACCCCGCGGCCTACGCATGGTGGCGCGACGCGCACGCCGGGCTGTTCGAGGACGGCGTCGACGTGATCAAGAGCGACTTCGGCGAGCAGATCCCCGCCGACGCCGTCGCGTTCAACGGCGACCGCGGCCGCCGCCTGCACAACGTCTATCCGCTGCTCTACAACCGCTGCGTCTGGGAAGCCACGCGCAAGTTCGCTCCGAAGGAGAATGGCGCGCCGCTGGTGTGGAGCCGCGCCGCGTGGTCGTCGCAGCAGCGCTACCCGATGGGCTGGGGCGGAGACCCGCAGAGCGACTGGGAGGGGCTCGCCGCCTCGATACGCGGCGGATTGTCGTGGGGCATGTCAGGCAATCCCTTCCACAGCTCCGACATCGGCGGCTTCTACGGCGCCGACCAGCCGCCGGCCGAGCTGTTCGTGCGCTGGCTGCAGGCGACGGTGTTCTGCTCGCACATCCGCTTGCACGGCATCGGCGAGCGCGAGCCGTGGGCGTTCGGGGACGAGGCCGAGGCGATCGCCCGCAAGTGGCTCGCGTTCCGCTACCGCCTGATCCCGTACCTCGAGACCGTGATCCGCGCGGCGACGCAAACGGGCCTGCCGGTGATGCGCGCGATGCCGCTCGCGTTCCCGCGCAACGCGCTCACGCGGTCGTACGAGACGCAGTTCATGTGCGGCGAGGCGCTGCTTGTCGCACCCATCGTGCAGGCGGGCGGCGAGGTGGAGATCGCGCTGCCGCCGGGCGGGTGGTACGACCTCAACTCGCGCCGCCGTTTCGGCGGCCGTCAGGTGTTGCGCTACCGGGCGCCGCTCGACCAGTTCCCCGTGTTCGGGCGCGAGGGCTACGCGCTGCCGCTCGGACGCGCGGTGCAGCATACCGGCGAGATCGACGGCGAGCGTCCGCTCGAGCAGCTCTGGGTGTTCGGCAAGCCCTCGGCACCGCTCGACCTGCCGCAGGTGCGGCTGGCGATCGGCGAAGGCGGCGAGCCGGCGCTCGCGGTGAGCCACGGCGTACAGGTGCAGTTCTTCGGCGATGCGCTGCCGGTGGGGACGCTGTGAACGCGCCCGCGCCGCGCCGTCCCACGATTGCGGTCACCTCGGGCGAGCCCGCCGGCATCGGCCCCGAGCTCTGTGCGATGCTCGCCGCGCGGCATGCCCGCGAGCCCTTTCCGGCGCGGATCGTCGTACTGGGCGACAGGGCGCTGCTGCGCGAGCGCGGCGAGCGCATCGGCCTGTCGCCACGCTACGTCGAATACGACCCCGCCTCGTTCGCGCCGCACGACGCCGTCGAGGTGTGGCACATGCCGGTCGCGATGCCCGCGACGCCTGGTCGCCCCGACCCCACCAATGCCGCCGCCGTGCTGGAGATGCTGCGTCACGCGACCGACGCCTGCGCGACCGGCGCTTTCGACGCGATGGTGACCGCACCGGTGCAGAAGAGCGTGATCCAGGACGCGGGCATCCCCTTCACCGGCCACACCGAGTTCCTCGCCGAGCGCACGCGGACGCCGCGCGTGGTGATGATGCTGGTCGGCGGCGACGCGGACGCGCCGCTGCGCGTCGCGCTCGTCACCACGCACCTGGCACTCGCCGACGTGCCTGCCGCGATCTCGCGGCAGGCGGTCGAGGACACGATCGCCATCGTCGGACAGGAATTGCGCGTCCGCTTCGGCATCGCCGAGGCGCGTATCGCCGTGTGCGGCCTCAATCCCCACGCCGGCGAGGGCGGCCACCTCGGGCGCGAGGAAATCGACGTCATCGCGCCCGCGATCGCGGCGTGCGCGGCGCAGGGCATCGACGCGCGCGGCCCGTTCCCCGCCGACACGGTCTTCGTGCCGCAATTCGCCCGCGGCTTCGATGCGATCGTCGCCATGTACCACGACCAGGGCCTGCCGGTGCTGAAGGCGGCGAGCTTCGGCGGCGGCGTCAACGTCTCGCTCGGCCTGCCGTTCGTGCGCACCTCGGTGGACCACGGCACGGCGCTCGACCTCGCGCGCGACGATGCACGGGCGAAGACGGCCGATGTCGGCAGCCTCGTCGCAGCACTCGAACTCGCGATCGCGCTGTCGAAGCCCGAGGCAGACCGGCCGCCGCCGGTACGGCGCTGAAGCGCCGTCAGGGCGACCGCCGATCCGCCGCGTAGAATCCGACGCTTCCATCGACTGTCGATCGGTTCGTCCATGCCCCGCCAGAGTTCCCGTCGGTCACAGTCCCTTGCCAAGCATTCGCTCGACCTGTCGATCGCCGCGCCGCAGGTGATCGCGCACCGCTTTGCACGCATGGCACAGGCCGGCGCGACGCCCACGGCACGCGACCTGGCCGAGTTCCACCGCATGGGCGCGGAGAAGGTCACTGCGTTTGGTGCGGCGTGGCACGCCATGGGGCTCGCCGCGGTGCGGGCGCAACAGTCGTATCTGCAGACGCTGACCCGCTCGATGCTGACGCCGTGGTGGATCGCACCGCCCGACCTCGGTGCCCTCGCCCGGCGCGCGAACGCGGTCGCCGTGGACGTGCTCGCCGCCGGCATCGCACCGATCCGACACAAGGCGGTCGGCAACGCACGCCGGCTCGCCCGACGGCGCCGCCGCTAGCGCGGTCGGGACGGCGCGGTAGCGCGCGGTTGCGCCGCACCGCCCGCCGCCGCAGTTCGGGCACAATCGCATCCTGATCCCGATCGCCTTGCCCTGTGCAAGAGGAAGTACGTCGATGTCCGCCCCTACGAGGCTCTACGCCGCCGCGCTGGCCCTGCTCGTGCTCTCGGCCTGCGGCGCGAGCCTTCCCTTCGTGACCTCCACCGACAGCGAGCCGGTGCTGAAGGGCACCGTCAGCTATCGCGAACGCATGGCGCTACCGCCCGACTCGATGCTCGTCGTCTCGCTCACGGACACGTCGCCGGTGATCGTGACCACGCGGATCGTCGCGGAGGCGGTGCTCCGCGTCGACGGGAAAAAGCCGCCCATCCCCTTCGAACTCGCCTACGATCGCGCGCGCATCGCCTCCGACCGCTCCTACGGCGTGCGGGCGGCGATCCGCAGCGGAGACCGGATCCTGTTCGAGACCGCGGACGCCTATCCCGTGATCACCCGCGGCAACCCGAAACGGGTCGAACTCCAGCTCGTGCGCGGCGCCGCCGACGCCGCCCTGGCCGTGCCGACGCTCGTCGGCAGCGCGTGGCGGCTCGAGGACCTGGCCGGGACCGGCACGCCGGAACGCGTCGAGGCGACCCTCGAATTCCCCGAGGTCGGCCGCGTCGCAGGGCTGGCATCGTGCAACCGGTTCTTCGGCTACTTCGAGACCAGCGGGGCGTCGCTCACGATCGCGCGGCTCGGCGCCACGAAGAAGCTGTGCCCGCCGGCGCTGATGGACCAGGAGACGAAGTACCTGCGCGCGCTCGAAGGCGCGGAGCGCTTCGCGATCCAAGGCACCACACTCACCGTGTACTCGCAGGGCCTCGACAAGCCGCTGCGCTTCGTGAAAAAGTGAGTCCGACCCGATGAGCCACGCTTGCTTCCACCGGACCGGCCGCGCCGCAATCGTGGCCGCCACCCTGCTTGCTGCCGGCTGCCAGCTCGGCCCGCGCCCGGTGGCGGACGACTGGGCGCAGCCGCGCGGCGAGTGGCAGGTCGTCTCGCAAAGAGCCACGGGCCGCGCGGCGATGTCGCCCGTCGACGGCCAGCGCTACGTCGGCAGCATCGTCAGGTTCGGCCCCGGCGCAGTGACGTCGGGCGCGGACACGTGCGCGAAGCCCTCGTTCATCGTCAACCTCGTCTACGCGGAGCGCTACCTCTACCGGCAGTACGGGGTCCACACCCGCGACCTGGGCCTCTATCGGCACCAGGACGTGCGCGTGACCGAGGTGTTCTGTGAAGGCAGGAAATGGCCGGGACTCGGCGCACACGTGATCTGGGTCGATCCCGAGCGCGGCTACGCGGTCCGCGACGGCATGTGGTTCGAGTTGCGGCGCGCGGCGCCGCCGAGCTAGGCCCCTGCGGGGGAGCGTCACCCGCGAGCCCCGAACGAAGGTCGGACCCGACGGTCCGGCGCGAGAGGAGATCCGACATGCCTGAAAGGAAGATCATCGCGGTCGTCGGCGCCACCGGCGCGCAGGGTGGCGGCCTGGTGCGCGCGATTGCCGCCGACCCCGGCAGCGGCTTCGTCGCGCGCGCCATCACGCGCGACGTCGACTCCGACAAGGCGAAGGCGCTCGCGAAGCTGGGCGCCGAGGTCGTCGCCGGCGACGTGGACGACGAGGCGAGCCTCTCCAAGGCGTTCGAGGGCGCGCACGGCGCCTATTGCGTCACGTTCTTCTGGGCGCACTTCTCGCCCGAGAAGGAAATTGCCGAAGCCGGCACGATGGCGCGCGCGGCGAAGGCCGCCGGCGTGCGCCACGCGATCTGGTCGACGCTCGAGGACACGCGC
>Ga0209391_10000260_pt1 | contig 23332 bp, 24 predicted proteins | sample PPLLak3March2015_FD_187246 | JGI IMG/M metagenome (GOLD analysis project Ga0209391, IMG submission 187246) | Freshwater sediment microbial communities from Prairie Pothole Lake near Jamestown, North Dakota, USA - PPLs Lake P7 Core (1) Depth... | ecosystem: Environmental > Aquatic > Freshwater >...
CACGATCAGTGGCACGCCGCGCGAGCGCGCCAGCGTGTCGAGCGCACCGAGCTCGTCGAGCGTGAGGACGTTGCCCGAGGGGTTGGTCGGCCGCGACACGCAGATCGCCGCGACGTCGGGCACGGCATCGAGCCCCTCGAGGCGAGGGCGGTACTTGAAGAGCCGGCCGGGCAGCATCTCGATGTCGGCTGCGCGCGCCACGAGCATGCCCTCGCTCAAGCCCACGTCCGTGTAGCCGACGTACTCGGGCGAGAGTGGCAGGAGGACGCGCCGGGGGCGCCCGCCAGCCGACTCGCCGGCGAGCAGGTTGAAGAGCGTGAAGAACGCCGCCTGGCTGCCGCCGGTGAGCGCGACGTTGCGTTCGCTGAGACGCCAGCCGTAACGGTCCGCGAGCGTGGCGGCGACCGCGGCCCGGAAGCGCGTGTCACCCGCGGGGCCCGCGTACGCGGCGGCGAAGCGGCCGAACTGCGCCGGATCCGCGGCGATCTCGGCAAGGCGGCGCGCGTACACCGCCTCGACCGCGGGGATGCGCGCCGGATTGCCGCCGCCCAGCATGTGCACGCCGGGACCGGCGAGGGCGAGATCCTGCATCAGCTCGAGGGCGCCGGTCGGCCGCACGAAGCGGCGTGCGAATCGGGTCGTGGAGTCCATGGGTCTCGCGGGCGACGCCGCCTGCGCTGCAGCGGCTCCGCTAGACTCGGCGAAGCCATGCGCGAAGTCCAGGCCATCATCTTCGACCTCGACGACACCCTGTGGGAAGTGGGGCCGGTGATCGTGCGCGCCGAGCACGCGATGCACGCGTTCCTGGCCGAGCGCTACCCGCGGGTACTCGAGCGGCACACGCTCGACTCGATGCGCGACCTGCGTGCCCGCATCGCGCTCGAGCACCCGGCCATGCGCCACGACTTCACCTGGCTGCGGCGCGAATCGCTGCGCCGGCACGCGCGCGAGGCGGACTACCCGGAGGCGATGGCCGAGGAAGCGTTCGAGGTGTTCTTCCGCGCCCGCAACGAGGTCGAGCTGTACGAGGACGTGCTGCCGTCGCTCGAGCGCCTGCAGCGGCGTTTCCGGCTGTTCGCCGCCAGCAACGGCAACGCCGACCTCGCGGCGATCGGGCTCGCGCGCTTCTTCGAGCACGCGCTGGCGGCGCGCGATGCGGGGAAGCTCAAGCCCCATCCTCGCATCTTCGAGCTGCTGCTCGAACGCGCCGGGCTCGCGCCTGCGCACGCGTTGCACGTCGGCGACGACGCGGAGGCGGACGTCGAGGGTGCGCGCCGCGCAGGCCTCACGCCGGTGTGGGTGAACCGGCGCGGGGCGGAGTGGCCCGCAAGCACATCGCCGCCGCTCACCGTGCGTTCGCTGACCGAGCTCGCGGACCTGCTCGCCTGAGGCCGTCCGCAGCGGCCATCGACGCTGGCTGCTCGCCGTTCGTGACGACCGTCACGAAAGCGGGTCTTGATCGCTACGGCCTTGCTTCGGTAAGTTCGGGCCATGAGCAGCGAGCCTGCCCCGCAGTCGCCAGCCATCGACGTCCGCAACCTGCGCGAGTTCTTCCGCGACAGCGTGCACGACGCGCTCGCCCGCCAGCAGGTCGGCGTCGACGATCACACCGAGCACTACGTGGTGAACCTGCTCACCATGTTCGCGCGTTCCGAGGCGCTGTTCGAGCCGACGCCCGACGGGCCGCGGCTCAAGCCGCTGGCGATCATGCTCGCCGAGGCCGCGAGCGCCTCCACCGGTGAGCAGCGACGGCGCACGCTGCAGCGGCTCGGCGACGTGTCGCTGTTCGTGGCGGGGTTCCTCTCGCACGGCTTCGCACGCAAGCTCGTGGACGTGGACTACCACATCGCCATGGGCGGCCGCGCCTACGGCACGCTGGCGGATCACTGCGGCGCGGGCGCGCGGGGACGGGCGCTCGCCGGCGTGTTCGCCGAGATGGCAGCCAAGTTCCAGCGCCTGGTGGACGCGCTCAACGACGTCAGCGAGATGTCGTGGCGCAGCAGCGACCGCGACGTGCTGCGGCTCTACGAAGTCTGGCTCAAGACCGGCAGCCCGCGTGCGCACGCGCTGCTGCGGGAACTCGGCGTGAGCCCGGCGGTGGTGCCCGTCGGCCGCGCACCGAACTGACGCCGTGCTGCTGCGCGAGCTGCAGAAGCGACTCGCCGGGCTGTACGACGCGCCGGCCGAGCACGACGTCTACGACTTCCTGATCACCGACGCCGAGCACGCCGCGGCCCTGCAGGGCGCCGCCGCAGCGCCCTCGACGGACGAGCAGCTGCTTGTGCTGGAGGAGGACGACGGCGTCGGGCTGACGCTGTATCTCGACCGGTCCGTGATCGAGCGGCTGGCCGCGTGCTGTCCGTTGCAGTCGCTGTCCGAGGACAACCTCGCCGACTACTGCACCGCGATCGAGGGCGTCAGCCACTTCCACTATTTCGTCTGGAGCGCGGGAAGGGCGCGGCACGTGTCGCTGCTCGAGCTCGAGCTGCAGGCCGAGGTCGACAAGTATGCGAGCGCGTTGCAGCTCATGCTGCAGCAGCGCGGAGGTCGCTTCCCCGGCGAGCTGTTCGAGCGGCTGTTCGACCGGGCGTCGTTCCTGCCGCACCTGCCGCAGCACGAGCGCACGCGCTATGAGGAGGCCCACCGCTTCGCGGCGCGCTTCTGTCGCCGGCTCGAGGAGCGGTTCCTGAGGCGCCGCCAGGCGCGGCCCGATGCCTTGCTGTCGGAGTTGCGGACCTTCTACCGGCTCGGCCGGCACGCCAAGCTGCGCCACGCCGAGCTGTGGCGCTGAGGGGCGGGGGTTACTCCTCGTCCTTCGTCTCGGTGAGCTTCCTGCGCAGCTCGATCCACTTCGAGAGCTTGCGCAGGTCTTTCTTGCGTCGCCACCGTCGCTTGATGAGCGCGCCGCTGTTGTAGGGGTTGTAGCCTTTCTTGAGGCCCTTCGGATTCTCGCTGGCCGGGTTCATCGGGTCGGTCGAGTCATCGTCGACCTTCAGGCTGGGGTCCACGAGGACGCGCAGGCGCTCGGCCTCGCCGACCGGGTCGTCAGCCAGCAGGTCGTCCTTCTCGGCCCATTGCCACGTGATGTTGCCCCGGTCGTCTACGCTGAGACGTCCTGGAGCCTCGTCGGTGCTACCCGACGCGGATGGCCCGCCGCTGCGCTTGGCCCCCATCAATCGATCCTCGAGGCTCCGACCTGTCCCGGTCGAAGGACGGTACCGACTTCGGAATTCGGGCGACAAGATCCGCGTCACACAATCGACGATCGAGGCCAGGTGGTTCAGCGGGCCAGGAGTCGTTCCCGTGCCCAGAACAGGCCGATCAGGCTCTTGGCGTCGTGAATCTCGCCGCGGGCGGCGAGGTCCACCGCCTCGTCGAGGGGGATCCACGTGGTCTCGAAGACCTCGTGCTCTTCCGGACGTGCGTCGGCCGGCGCGAGGCCGCGGGCCAGGAACAGGTGCAGCACCTCGGTCAGGATGCCGGGCGAGCTGAGGCACTCGCCGAGCTTTTCCCACTGCCGCGCCGTGACGCCCGCTTCCTCGGCGAGCTCGCGTTGCGCGCACTCGAGCGGCGGCTCGCCGCCGTCGATCTTGCCGGCCGGCAGTTCCGTCAGCCATCCGCCCGCGGCGTGGCGGTACTGTCGCAGCAGGCACACGCGGCCGGCATCGTCGAGCGCCACCACGGCCGCGCCGCCGGGATGGTGGGCGATCTCGAGTTCCGCGACGCGGCCGTTCGGCAGCCGCACCCGTTCGAGATTGAGCGTGAGGACGCGGCCGGAGAAGACGTTGCGGATGGATTCGATCATGTGGGTCCCAATCCCCTGCGGGCAGTGATCATACGACGCCCGCCGGTGGGCTCTGCACTGCGCCAGCCGTCCTCGAAGCTGTGTTATGTTCCGGGCTGCCCCGCAATCGACGGGGTGCACGGAGACACCCAGTGAGCACCTCCCCACTGCCTGGCACCCTGGCCCGGTTGCGGCAGACTTTCGACAGCGGCAAGACCCGGCCGATCGAGTGGCGCCTCGCGCAGCTCGGCGAGGTCGAACGCATGATGCGCGAGCACGAGGCCGACTTCGCCGAGGCGCTGCGGCTCGACCTCGGCAAGTGCCTGTTCGAGGCCGTGCTGACCGAGATGAGCTTCGTCGAGTCCGAGGCGAAGTACGCCCGCAGGAACCTCGCCGAGTGGATGCGTCCCCAGCGCGTGCGCACGCCGATGATGGTGCAGCCCGGACGCAGCTACATCCAGCCCGAGCCGAAGGGCGTGGTGCTGATCATCGCGCCCTGGAACTACCCGCTGTCGATGGTGATGGCGCCGCTGGTCGGCGCGATCGCCGCCGGCAACTGCGCGGTGATGAAGCCCTCCGAGATCACGACGCACACCTCGGCGGCGATCGCCGCCATCCTGCCGCGCTACCTCGATGGCGATGCCTTCGCCGTGGTGGAGGGCGGCGTGCCGGAGACGACCGAGCTGCTCGAACAGCGCTTCGACCACATCCTCTACACCGGCAACGAGCGCGTCGCGCGCGTGGTGATGGCGGCGGCGGCGAAGCACCTCACGCCCGTGACGCTCGAGCTCGGCGGCAAGAGCCCGTGCCTGGTCGACAAGAGCGCCGATCTAGAGGTGGCCGCTTCGCGCGTGGCCTGGGCCAAGTTCATCAACGCCGGCCAGACCTGCGTGGCGCCGGACCACGTGCTGGTGCATCGCGAGGTGTCCGCGCGGTTCGTCGACCTGCTCGCGGCCAAGATCAAGGCGTTCTACGGCGACGACCCGTCGCAGAGCCCGGATTTCTGCCGCATCGCGAGCGAGCGCCACACCGCGCGCTTCGCCCAGCTGCTGGAGGGACAGAAGATCCACACCGGCGGGCGCGTGGACGTCGCCGGCCGTTTCGTCGAGCCCACCATCGTGCTCGACCCGCCGCCGGACTCGGCGCTGATGACCGAGGAGATCTTCGGGCCGGTGCTGCCGGTGATCACCGTCGACGAGATGCACCACGCGATCAAGCGCGTCGCGGACGGCTCGAAGCCGCTGGCGCTCTACCTCTTCACGAAGAGCAAGGCGCTCGAGGAGGCCGTGCTCGAGCGGCTGAGCGCGGGCAGCGTGTGCATCAACGACGCGGTGATCTTCATGGTCTCGCCCGAGCTGCCGTTCGGCGGCATCGGCAACAGCGGCATGGGCCGCTACACGGGCTGGTACGGCTTCGAGACGTTCAGTCACCTCAAGCCGGTGATGAAGCGCAGCTTCCGCTTCGACGCGCCGATGCGCTACCCGCCCTATACCGAGACCAAGGCGAAGCTGCTCAAGCTCGTGCGCTGAGCCGCATGCCGGGGCGATGGCGCCCCGGCGGCCGTGTCACTGGTCGATCCGGTCCACCGACGCCTGGCCGGTGACTCCGCGGCGGACGTGGGACCACGACATCCCGATCCCGAGCACGAGCCCGAGGATCAGCAGCACCACCCAGGCCATCGCGGAGCGGTTGCTGGCATCGAGCCAACCCTGGCTCACGACCCACCAGACGATCGCTGAGAACAGCGCCAGCAGCAGCACGAGGCCGAGGGTCCCGATCGCCGCCATGGTGGAGCGCACGAAGAAGATCCACGCGCCGAGCAGCGCGATGCCCGCGACGACCACGAGCGGCTGCACGGACGGCAGGCTCTGGGCCAGCCAGTGGTAATACGAGTGCCCGGTCGGGTTGAAGGTGATCAGCACCAGCGCGATCGCAAAGAGCAGCCGCCACAGGAAACTCTTGAGTCCGAACTCGTCCATGGGTCGCCGTGACCTCCACTGCAATGGGTTGCGCATCTTAAGCGAGCGCTCGTGTTGAGCGGGCAATGGTGTCGCCGGACGAGGCCTGGATATCCATACAGGTCCGCCCTATATTCCGTTCCCTGATGTCCCGAACCGATTCATTCGCGCGCCTCAATCCCGCCCAGCGCGAGGCGGCCACGCACGGCGAGGTCGCCTCGTCGGGCGGCGTGCGTGCGGCTCCCCTGCTCGTGATCGCGGGGGCGGGCACGGGCAAGACCAGCACGCTGGCGCATCGTGTCGCGCACCTGCTCCTGAGTGGCGTCGCCCCCGAGCGGCTGCTCCTGCTCACCTTCAGCCGGCGCGCCGCGCTCGAGATGACGCGCCGTGCCCAGCAGGTCGTGGGCGAGGCCCTGGCGGCCGCGCGGCCGGGGTCCGCCTCGTCCGCGGCCCTGCGGCTGCCGTGGTCCGGCACGTTCCACGCGATCGGCAACCGCCTCATCCGCGGCCACGCGCACCGGCTCGGGCTCGACCCGTCGTTCAGCGTGCTCGACCGCGCGGACGCCGCGGACCTGATGGACGTCGTGCGCCAGCGCCTGGGCCTGTCGAAGACCGAGCGGCGCTTCCCGCGCAAGGACACCTGCCTCGGCATCTACTCCCATCGTGTGAATACACAGCAACCCCTGCGTCACACGCTCGAGACTGCCTACCCCTGGTGCCTGCCATGGGAGGACGAGCTCACGACCCTGTGCCGCGCCTACGTCGAGGAAAAGCTCGCGCAGCAGGCGCTCGACTACGACGACCTGCTGCTCTACTGGCAGATCATGGTGCGGGACCCGTCGCTCGCCGCGGAGATCGGCGGGCGGTTCGACCACGTGCTGGTGGACGAGTACCAGGACACCAACGCGCTGCAGGCCGAGATCCTGCTGCGGCTCAAGCCCGACGGCACGGGCGTGACGGTGGTCGGCGACGATGCGCAGGCGATCTACTCCTTCCGCGGGGCGACGGTCGAGAACATCCTCGAGTTCCCGGAGCGGTTCTCGCCGCCGGCGCGCGTGGTGGTACTCGAGGAGAACTACCGCTCCACGCAGCCCGTGCTCGATGCCGCCAACGCGGTGATCGCGGACGGCGGTCGGCAGTACCGCAAGTTCCTGCGCAGCACGCGCGGCGGCGGCCCCCGGCCGCGCTACGTGACGGTGCAGGACGACCAGGCGCAGGCCGGCTACGTCGTCGAGCGGGTGCTCGAGTGCCGTGAGCGCGGCGTCGAGTTGCGCCGCCAGGCGGTGCTGTTCCGCAACGCCGACCACAGCGACGTGCTCGAGCTCGAGCTGATGCGACGGAACATCCCCTACGTGAAGTACGGCGGGCTCAAGTTCCTCGAGGCCGCGCACGTGAAGGACCTGCTCGCCGTGCTGCGGTGGGCCGACAACCCGCGCAATCGCATCGCCGCGTTCCGCGTGCTGCAGTTGCTGCCCGGCATGGGCCCGGCCAACTCGCAGCGCGCCTGCGAGGCGTTCGAGGCGGCCGGCTTCCGCTGGAGCGCGCTCGCCTCCCACGCCGTCCCGCCGGCGACGCGCGAGCACTGGCCGGCGTTCGTGGCGTTGCTCGGCGGGCTCGCCGACGCCGCGACGACCTGGGACGGCCAGGTGACGCGCGTGCGCGCCTGGTACGAGCCTCAGCTCGAGCGGCTCTACGAGGCGGCGCAGGCGCGTCGCGGCGACCTCGAGCAGCTCGAGCGCCTCGCCGTGCAGTACCCGACTCGCGAAGCCTTCATCACGGATCTCACGCTCGATCCGCCGCAGGCGAGCGGCGACCTCGCCGGCGATCCGCTGCTCGACGAGGACTACCTCGTGCTCTCGACCGTGCACTCCGCCAAGGGGCAGGAGTGGGAGGCCGTGCACGTGCTCAACGTCACGGACGGCAGCTTTCCGTCGGAGTTTTCGGCGGGCCGGCCGGAGTTGCTCGAGGAGGAGCGGCGCCTGCTGTACGTGGCCATGACGCGTGCGAAGCAGGAGCTGCACCTCATCGCGCCCGTCCGGTTCTACGTCACGCAGCAGTCGCGCCTCGGCGACCGCTACGTGCACGGCACGCGCAGCCGGTTCCTCACCGACGTCGTGCTCGAGCGCTTCGAGCGCAGCGCGTGGCCGGCCGGTCCGCAGGCCGAGTCACCTGCCGCCGCCGTGGGGGCGCGGGTGGACGTGGCTGAGCAGCTGCGCAGGCTCTGGTAGCGGCGCGCGAAGCGCGATGCATACGGTCGTGGCGGCGGCGTCGTGAAAGGACTCGCGCCGGCCCGCTATATGCGGGCCTCTGCGAGTCCTTTCACGACGCTGGACACGCGGCGCCTGGGCGAGTGGCCGCCGAGCCGGCCACTCGCACGGCGCAAGTAGCGTCGTCCGGATCCAGCGTGACCTGCGGCGGTGATGGCGGGCGACTGCTGCGACGAAACGTGCGCGACTCGAAGCTGACTCCGGCGGCCTTCGCGTGCCCCGATCTCCACGCCGGATCCGGTCGGCGTTTCGTGCGCCGTGCGAGCCGGTCCTCCGGCTCGCTCAGGCGCGTGGTGTCCGGCGTCGTTTCGGGGTTGCGGAGGGCGCGCCTGTCTCCGAGCGCGCCCGCAGCAACCCCGAAACGACGCCCGCAACCTCGACGCCGATGTTCGCAGCCGACCCGACCCGAGCGACACTCCTTCGCCGCGGCAGCAACGACGCGGACTGGGAGCCCGAAAAGCAGAAGGCCCGGGTTACCCCGGGCCTTCCGTGCGTGAATCGGCTCAAACGCCCGAAGGCGTCAGGCGATTACCAGCGACGCTGACCGCCGCCGCCGCCGCCGCCGTAGCCACCACCGCCACCGCCGCCGTAGCCACCACCGCCGCCGCCGCCGTAGCCGCCGCCACCCGAGCGGCCACCGCCACCCGAACGGCCGCCGCCGCCGCCGCCACCGCCGCCGGTGCGCGGACGATCCTGCGCCTCATTGACGCGCAGGGGCCGGCCGCCCATGTTGAAGCCGTTCAGTGCCTCCATCGCCTTCTGCGCATCGGCCTGCGGCATCTCGACGAAGCCGAAGCCGCGCGGACGACCGGTCTCACGATCGGTCGGCAGGGCGACCGAGTCGACGGTGCCGTGCTGGGCGAAAAGGTCACGGACTTCGCTCTCGGTCGCCGAGAACGGAAGGTTGCCCACGTAGATCTTGGTCATTCGAACATCCTAGAAAAAAGCAAAAACAAAAAAGACAGGACTACAAACAGCCGATACGCCCGAGCGGTGCTGCCCTTCTCAAGGCGAGCGCCCGGGCGATTCCGGTCACCTGATCGAAGACGTTTCGGCTTAACAAACCAGGCGCCTGAAGGCGCCCTGCAAGGCACGGACGGGCAACGATCGCGGCGGAGTCTAGCACAAGCTCATGTCCGTCAAGGAGAAATCCGGCAAGCGCCGGCAACTGGCCGGTGCTTCATCTGAGGTTGTGCCGAAGTCGAAGTGGACCAAGCCTCGCCGGTCCGCGCAGCCGGAGGCACGGACGGACGACTGAGCATGGAATTCGGAATGGCAAGGCTGTCACCGGGCCGGCAGGTGAGAATTTCAAGCTCTCGGCATTGAGCAGCTATGGAGACGCGGAACCCGATGACTTTGCGCGAACGCCGCCAAGACTACTCACAGAATTCGGCGGCTGCAACCTAAATCGTTGATGCAGCGCAAAAAAAAGAGTCGTGAGTGACGGCAAATCGGTCAGTCCAGTGATCGGCCGCCCGGCCTGGTGTTTGCGCGGCGGCACTCGAGCCGGCGGCCCCGGGGCCGCCGGCCGAGGGGCGGGTCATTTCTGGCGGGCCGCTTCCACGTGCTTCTTGAAGTACGTCCAGCTGGTCTCGTTCGGACGCTGGTCGTCCACTGGCGGTGGCTCCTTGTAGATCGGGCCACGGGCCTCGATCGCCGCCCGCATGCCGGCCGGCAGGTCGGCGAAGCTGTCGAGCTTGCGACCGGCGCCGTTGAAGTACAGGTTGCCGGCGCGGCCGCGCATCTTCATCCACGGCAGCCAGTCGGAGATCCGCGCCCAGGCCACGTTGACGTCCGCCGAGTGGTTCTTCGGATCCGTGAGGTCGGACATGCGCCCGAAGAAATTGAACATCTCGGTGGCGTGATAGGTGCCGCCAACGTAGTCCTGGAAGTCGCCGCCGAGCGGGTTGCGGTAGAAGAGCGGCACCGTCGTCGTGCCCCACCAGTGGTCGCCCATCACCTGGATGTCGGACTTGTACGGCTTGCCGTCCGCGGTCAACGGGAAGATCGGTGCGCGGAAGTTCACCGGATCGTTCGCGATGTGCAGCACCTGCACCGTTTCGCCGCTCCAGGGGTTCTTCCACTCGTCGACGATCTCACCGGTCGCCGGGTCCGTGTAGAACAGGATCTCGCGGGAGACCTGGCGGAAGCCCGTGCCACGGACCGGGTCGGTCACGGTGACGCACTGGCGTGTGTTCATGCCCTCGAAGCGGAACAGCAGCCGGTCGGGTTCGCCGGGCACGCGGCTGTAGGTCTCGCCGGTCCAGTAGTACACGGTCGGCCGCCGGTCCTCGGTCGAGCACTGGATCTTGCGGAAGGCGGCGATGGCGCCCTCGGGCGTCGCGATGTCGAGCGCGCGGCCGGGCTTGGCCGCGGTGGCGCTGCCGGACATGGCAAGCGCGGCGGCGAGCGCCGCGCCGCGCATGAAGCTGGTGAACATGGACTGTCTCCCCGTGATTGGACTCGTGCGCGACGATTATGTCGCGCAGGATACGGGGGCGGAAGTCAGTCCGAGGCGCGCTCGATCCAGTACTCGATGGTGCGCAGGTTCGACCAGACGCCCTCGCGGTCGTTCCAGCCGCGCAGCCAGGGCGTCCGGTCCGGCACACCAGCGGGCCCGATCGCGGCGGCGCGTGCCGAGAGGGCCCGGGCGAACTGGTCCGGGCAGGGACGCGGATCGAGTTTGTCGTCGGTCACCGGCGCGACTCCTTCGGGATGCGCGGGACATTACAGCGCGCGCCGGTTACGGGAGCATGACGGCGCTGCGGCTGCGGGCGTCGTTTCGGGGTTGCTGCGGGCGCGCTCGGAGACAGGCGCGCCCTCCGCAACCCCGAAACGACGCCGGACACCACGCGCCTGGGCGAGCCGGAGGACCGGCTCGCACGGCGCACGAAGCGCCCACCGGATTCAGCGTTGGAGTCCGGTGCAGGAATCGACTGCGCAGGCCATGGATTGCCGCGCGCGTCAGCCTGGATCCGGTAGACGTTTCTTGCGCCGTGCGAGTGGCCGGCTCGGCGGCCACTCGCCCAGGCGCCGCGTGTCCAGCGCAGGGAAAGGATTCGCATAGGCCCGCATAGCGGGCCGGCGCGAATGCTTTCCCTGCGCCTGCACCATCCCGAGCGGGCCGGCGCGAATGCTTTCCTCGCGCCGGCACCGCCGCGACGGGCTCAGTCCGGCTCGAGGTACGTGTAGCCGTTCAGCTCGCCGTCGTAGAAACGCCGCAGCGCCTGGCTCTCGGCGAGCGACAACCGTCCCTCGCGCACCGCGCGCTCGCAGTCGCGGGCGAGCTGAGGAACGAGGCGCTCGACGTCGTAGCGCATGTAGCGCAGCACCTCGGCGGCCGTGTCGCCCTTGACCGTCTCCTCGATCCACCAGCCGCCCTGCTCGTGCAGCTTGATGTGCACGACGTGCGTGTCGCCGAACAGGTTGTGCAGGTCGCCGAGCGTCTCCTGGTAGGCGCCCACCATGAAGGCCGCGAGGTAGTAGGGTTCGCCGGGCCGCAGATCGTGCAGCTCGAGCGTGCGCTTGGTCTCGCGCAGGCTCACGAAGCGGTCGATCTTGCCGTCCGAGTCGCAGGTGATGTCGGCGAGCACCGCATTGCGCGCCGGGCGCTCGTCGAGGCGGTGGATCGGCGTGACCGGGAAGAGCTGGTCGATGGCCCAGCTGTCCGGCAGCGACTGGAAGATCGACACGTTGCAGAAGTAGATGTCGCTCAGGATCGACTCGAGGCCCTCGAGTTCCTCGGGGACGCGCTCGAGCCGCCGGCAGAAGTCGCGGATCCGGGCGCAGGTGGCCCAGTACAGGCGCTCGACGAGGCCGCGGTGCTCGAGGCTGAGGTAGCCGAGGTTGAAGGTCTGCAGCGCCTGCTCGCGGGCCTGCAGGGCGTCGTGGTAGCACTCCACGAGCCGCCGCTCCGTGATCGAGCGGTAGGCGTCGAGCAGGTCGCGGACGGGCTGAGGCACGCCCTCGACGCCCGCGAGTGCGCGCGCGTCCTGCTCGCTGACGCTGAACCGGTCGAGCGCCGAGCTGCCGAGCACGTTGAAGACCAGCAGGCTGTGGTGGGCGGCGATCGCCCGGCCCGACTCGCTGACGATCACGGGATGCTCGATGCCGCGGGCGTTGCACACGTTCGCGATGCGATAGACCACGTCGCTCGCGTACTCGGCGAGCGTGTAGTTCATGGAGGACGCGTAGTTGGTGCGACTGCCGTCGTAGTCGACGCCGAGTCCGCCGCCGACGTCGATGTAGCGCAGCCCCGCCCCCATGAGCTTGAGCTCGGCGTAGACGTGGGCGAGCTCGTTGACCGCGTCCTTCACGCGGCGGATGTCCTGGAGCTGGCTGCCCGGGTGGCAGTGCACGAGCTGCAGGCAGTCCTCCATGCCGTTCTCGCGGAGCACGCGGAAGAGCTCGAGGATCTCGGTCACGAACAGGCCGAACTTCGATTTCTCGCCCGAGGACTCGCGCCAGCGGCCGGCGCCCTCGCTCGCGAGCTTCACCCGCACTCCGATGCGCGGGCGGACGCCGTAGGCGCGGGCATGCTTGAGGATCAGCCCGAGCTCCTCGAAGTTCTCGACCACCGGGATGATCGTGCGGCCGAGCTTGGTAGCGAGGATGACCGCCTCGATGTAGCTGTCGTCCTTGAAGCCGTTGCAGACGATCAGCCGCTCCGACTCGCCCTCGGTGATCGCCATCACCGCGAGCAGCTCGGGCTTGGAGCCGACCTCGAGGCCGAAGCCGAACTCGCGCCCGTAGCCGTAGACCTCCTCGACCACCAGCCGCTGCTGGTTGACCTTGATCGGGTACACGGCCGTGTAGGAGCCGCGGTAGTCGTTCTCGGCAATGGCGCTCGCGAACGCATCGTGCAGGCGCTTGAGCCGGTGATGCAGGATGTCCGAGAAGCGCACCACGACGGGCGTGGTGAGGTCGCGCGCCTCGAGACCGCGGATCACCTCGTGCAGGTCGATCTCATGGTCCGTCGTCTGGTCCGGCCGCACCACGATGTGCCCCGACGGGTTGATGTCGAAGTAGCCGTTGCCCCACGCGTTCACGCCGTAGAGATCGAGCGAATCCTCGATGCTCCAGTGGCTGCCCGGGCGGGGGGTGCGTGCGAGGTTTTCCAAGGTGGTGCGGCTCCGGATCGGGCGCAAAAAAAGTGGCGCGCACGATAGCAGAAGCCTTGCGGAAAATATCACCCCGGCGCCGGACGGCCCTCAGGGCGAATCGCCGGTTCGCAAGGGCCGCGACGGGTCGCTCGACCACTCGCTCCACGAGCCGGGGTAGAGCAGGCCGCCGGGCAGCCCGGCGTGCTCGAGCGCGAGCAGCAGGTGGCACGCCGTCACGCCCGAGCCGCACATCGCGATCGTGCGCGCGGGCGGGGCGCCGTCGAGGCTGCGCGCGAGCGCCTCGCGCAGCGCGTCGGGCGACAGGAAGCGACCGTCGTCGTCGAGGCTCTGCACGTACGGGTGGTTGCGCGCACCCGGCACGTGGCCTGCGATGGCGTCGATGGGCTCGATCTCGCCCCGGTAGCGCTCGGGCGCGCGCGCATCGAGGATGCGCGCACCGCGGTCGGCCGAGGCGTCGAGCACCGTCGCCGCGTCGACGGCCAGCGAACTCCTCGGGTGCGCCACGAAACTGCCGGCGACGGGTCGCGGCACGTCCGCAGTCACCGGCAGGCCGAGCCGCTGCCACCGGCACAGCCCGCCGTCGAGCACCGCGACCTCGTCGTGGCCGAGCCAGCGCAGCATCCACCACAGGCGCGCGGCGTACATGCCGTTGCCGTCGTCGTAGGCGACGACGAGCGAATCCGCATTCACTCCCCAGGAACGCAGTCGCGCCTCGAAGGCGGCCGGCAGGGGCAGCGGGTGACGACCCGAGGTCGCGGTGACCGGCGCCGCGAGGTCGCGGTTGAGGTCCGCGTATACGGCTCCGGGCAGATGCGCCTCGAGGTAGCGCGAGCGGCCGTGGTCGGGTCGCGCAAGGTCGAAGCGACAGTCGAACAGCCGCAGTCGCGGCTCGTCGAGTCGGTCCGCGAGCGCCTCGGCATCGATGAGCGTGCGCAACTTCATCCGGGCCACCTCCTGGCTCCGGAAGATACCTTGGCGCGAATCCGGCCGATACAATCGCGCCGTCGCCCCCCCGTCCGGGAGCGCAGCGTGCAGCGAGGAACCAGCATGGCGCTCGAACTCTACTGGGGCAGCGGCAGCCCCTACTCCTGGCGGGTGCAGCTCGCGCTCGAGTACAAGCGGCTCGCCTACGAGTCGCACCTCCTGCAGTTCTCGATGCAGGAGCACAAGTCGCCGCAGATGCTGCGCATGAACCCGCGCGGCCGGGTCCCCGTGCTCAAGGACGACGACTTCATCGTATTCGAGTCGCTCGCCTGCCTGCTCTACCTCGACCGCAAGTACCCCGAGCCGCCGCTCTTCGGCCGCAGCGCCGAGGAGGCCGCGACCATCATGCGCGTGATCTGCGAGTACCAGGCCTATGCCGAGAGCCACCTCATGCGCATCGTCTACGCCGTGTTCTTCGAGAACATGGACGAGCGCGCCGAGGAGGTGACCCGCGCCATGCACGTCGTCGCGGGCGAGGCGCGCACCATCGAGGCGCGGCTCGGCAGCTCGGACTGGCTGGTCGGCGCGCACGTGTCGGCGGCGGACATGGTCGTGTTCCCGGGCATCATGCTGCTGCTGCGCGCAATGGAGAAGCGCGAGGCCGGCGAACTGCGCTCGAGGTTCCTGCCGCTCGAGACCACGCACCCCGCGATCGCGAGCTGGATCCGCAGGGTCGCGGCGCTGCCGGGCTACGATCGAACGTACCCGCCGCACTGGCGCGAGGGCGCGCCGAGAGGCTGAGGCGCAGCGCCATCGAGGCGACCCTCGAAGGGTGACCCGCCGACGAATCCGGGTAAACTACCCTTTCGCTCCCGTCACTTTCCTGTCGTGAGGCGCACCCGGCCAGCCATGAGTCAATATCCCGTGCACGTCGCCTTCCCCGGGCGTCTCATCTTCGTCGGCTTCGGCAGCATCGGACAGGGCGTCCTGCCGCTGATCCTCCGGCACGTCGCCATCAAGCCCGACCAGATCACGATCGTCGCGGCCGACGACCTCGGCGAGAAGGTCGCCGCCGAATACGGCGTCCGCTTCATCCGCCACCCGCTCACGCGCGAGAACCACAAGAACGTGCTCGACCCGCTGGTGGGCCGCGGCGACTTCCTGCTCAACCTCTCGGTGGACGTCTCGAGCATCGCGCTCGTCCAGCTCTGCTGGGACAAGGGCGCGCTGTACCTCGACACCTGCATCGAGCCGTGGGCCGGCGGCTACACCGATCCGACCATGTCCCCGTCCCGTCGCACCAATTACGCGTTTCGCGAGGCGGCGCTGGCGCTGCGCGAGACCAAGACGCGCGCGCCCACCGCCGTGCTGACGCACGGCGCGAACCCGGGCCTCGTCTCGCACTTCGTCAAGCAGGCGCTGCTCAACATCGCCGCCGACACCGGCGTCGAGCACGGCGACCCGAGCGCGCGCGCGGAGTGGGCCGCGCTCGCGCACCGGCTCGGCGTCAAGACCATCCACATCGCCGAGCGCGACACGCAGGTCGGCTCCCATCCGAAGGAGCAGGGCGAGTTCGTCAACACCTGGTCCGTGGACGGATTCGTGGGCGAGGGCTGCCAGCCGGCCGAGCTCGGCTGGGGCTCGCACGAGAAGAACTGGCCGCGCGACGGCAAGAAGCACGACTTCGGCCGCGGCAGCGCCATCTACCTGATGCAGCCCGGCGCAGGCACTCGGGTCCGCACCTGGACGCCGCTGGCGGGTCACTTCCACGGCTTCCTGATCACGCACGGCGAGTCGATCTCGATCTCGGACTACCTCACGATCAAGCGCGGCGAGCAGCTCGTGTACCGGCCGACGGTGCACTACGCCTACCACCCCTGCAACGACGCCGTGCTCTCCGTGCACGAGCTCGCCGGCCGCAACTGGGTCATGCAGGATCGCAAGCGCATCCTGATGGACGAGATCGTCAAGGGCGTGGACGAGCTCGGCGTGCTGCTCGCGGGCCACAAGAAGAACGCCTACTGGTACGGCTCGCAGTTGTCGGTGCAGGAAGCGCGCCAGCTCGCGCCGCACAACAGCGCGACCTCGCTGCAGGTGACGGTGTCGGCGCTGGCGGGCCTCGTCTGGGCAATGGAGAACCCGAACGCCGGAATCGTCGAGCCCGACGAGCTCGACTACAAGCGCATCCTCGAGGTCTGCCGGCCGTACCTCGGGCTGGTCGTCGGCGAGTACACCGAGTGGCACCCGCTGGTGGAGCGCAACCGGCTGTTCCCCGAGGACCTCGACGAGACCGATCCCTGGCAGTTCAAGAACGTTCGCGTAATGTGACCGCCGGGCCGGGTTCCGCTGCCCATGACGGCGCGCTGGCCGTCGCTCGCACGGGCGGCTGCCTGTGCGGCGCAGTGCGCTATCGCATCGACCGGCCGCCGCTGTGGGTCGCGCATTGCCACTGCTCGATGTGTCGCCGCGCGCAAGGCGCCGGGTTCGTCACCTGGGCCGGCTTCGCCGAAGCCGCGCTCGGCTTCGATGCGGGCGAGGAGCTGCTCTCGAGGTACTCGTCGTCCGCAGCCGCCATGCGCAGCTTCTGCCGCCGCTGCGGCACGCCGCTCTTCTTCCAGTCGAGCCGCTGGCCGGGCGAGATCCACGTCACCCTGGCGAGCCTCGACTCGGCCGACGGCCTCGAGCCGCAGGCGCACGTCTATTGGGGCAGCCGTGCGCCGTGGCTCGGCTCGGTCGGCGACGACCTGCCCAAGGTGGAGGCCACCGGCGAGCCGGGCTAATCGGGCGCGCCAGGCTCCTCGTACCGGATCTCGGCGACCACGTAAGTCCGCCGCCCGCCGGGCACCTCGGCGCTCACCTCGTCGTCCCTCCGCCGGCCCATCAGCAGGCGGGCGAGGGGGGAGTCCATGCTGACGTGGCGCCGGGCAGCGTCGATCTCGTCGGGACCGACGATGCGGAACTCGATCTCCCGACCGTCCTCGTCCTCGAGTCGCACCCACGCGCCGAAGTAGATGCGGCTGCGATCGTCGGGCGGCCGGCTCACCACGACCATGCCCTCGAGTCGCTTGCGCAGGTGGCGCACGCGGCGGTCGATCTCGCGCAATTGCTTCTTCCCGTAGATGTACTCGGCGTTCTCCGAGCGATCGCCCTGCGCCGCGGCCTCGGCGACGGCGCGAGTCACCTGCGGGCGCTGCACCCGCCACAGGTGATCGAGTTCATCCCGCAGGCGACGGGCACCCTCGGCCGTGGCGTATCTGGAGCCGGCGGGCTCAGCCTTGCGGTAACGAGTCATGTTTTCGGGCCGCCGCGGCGGCGCCTTGCCGGATCGTGCGCATCGTCACGGAATCGCGCCTGTACCGTGGGTAGCCTCGTTCCCCGTGAGCATCAAGTACTACGCCCATTTCCTCGTCGACGAGCCCGATCCGCGCGGCCTGCAGGAGTACCGCGGCGTGGTGGAGCTCGACGGCCAGCCTCGACGCGGCGGCCGCGAGCTGCGCGACGTGGCGCTCATCATCGCGCGCAACATGGGCCGCCAGTCGCGGGACGTGAAGGTCCTGCAGTGGGCGCGGCTGCACTGAGGCGCTGAACGACAGTTCCCCTGGCGGACTCGTCCCTTCCCTTCGACCAGAGTCCGCAACTCGACCCCGGGCCGCGAGGCCCGGGGTTTTTTTCGGCCCGCCGACCCGCGGCGCCCCGGTCGGCTCGATCGCGTCCATCGCCCGCATTCTATGGCAGCCCGCTCGCGCCGTTGCGCCCGGTGCCACTCGAGTGCAGCATCGGGCGACGGATCGCGCATGAGTTTCAAGGACCACTTCTCGCGCCAGTCGGCTGGCTACCGGCGCTACCGGCCTGGCTATCCTCCCGAGCTGCTCGAATTCGTCGCGGCGCGTGCGCCCGACCGCCGGCTCGCGCTCGACTGCGCCACGGGCAGCGGACAGGCCGCCGTCGGACTGGCGCGTCACTTCGACACGGTGCTGGCGGTGGACGGCAGCGCGAGCCAGCTCGCCACCGCCGCGGCGCACGCGCGCGTCCACTACGTGGCGGCGCTTGCGGAGCGACTCCCGGCCCGCGACCGCAGCGTGACGCTCGTGGCCGCGGCGCAGGCGCTCCACTGGTTCGACTTCGATCGCTTCAACGCCGAGTGCCGTCGCGTGCTGGTGCCGGGCGGCGTGGTGGCGGCGTGGACCTACGAGAAGTTCCGCGTAGACGCGGCGGTCGACGCCGTGGTGGACCACTTCTACACCGAGGTGGTCGGTGCGGACTGGCCCGCGGAGCGGCGCTACGTGGAACTCGGCTACAGGACGCTGCCGTTCCCCTGGCAGGAAGAGCCCGCGCCGGTCTTCGTGCTCGAGACCGACTGGGACCTCGATGAGGTCGTGGGCTACCTCGCCACGTGGTCTGCGGTGCAGCGCTACAAGGACCGCCTCGGACGCGATCCGCTGCCGGCCTTGCGGCCGCGCCTTGCAGAGCTGTGGCCGTCCGGTGGCACGCGCCGGCTGCGCTGGCCGATCCACCTTCGTCTCGGCCGGAGCTGACGCCCCCGACGTCCGCGGCCTCGGGCACGGCGGCGGCCGGGCTCTGGAGATTCGGGCCCGCTGCCCCATAATGGCCGTCCCGAACGGGCCCACCTCGCCCAGGAGAGCTTTCCATGCGCGCATTGAGAATTGCCCTGATCGTGGTCGCGAGCAGCCTGCTGTCTGCCTGCGGCTACAACACGCTGCAGGTCCAGGACGAAACGGTGAAGTCCGCGTGGTCCGAGGTCGTCAACCAGTACCAGCGGCGTGCCGACCTGATCCCCAACCTCGTCAACACGGTCAAGGGCTTCGCTGCGCAGGAGCAGGCCGTGCTGGTGGGCGTGACCGAGGCGCGAGCCAAGGCCACGCAGATCCAGGTGAATCCCGGCGATCCACAGTCGCTCCAGCAGTTCCAGGCCGCGCAAGGCGAGGTCTCGAGCGCGCTGTCGCGGCTCATGGTCGTGGTCGAGCGCTATCCCGAGCTCAAGTCGGACCAGAACTTCCGCGACCTGCAGGCGCAGCTCGAGGGCACCGAGAACCGCATCACCGTGGCCCGCAACCGCTACATCCAGGCGGTGCAGGACTTCAACGTCACGGTGCGCCAGTTCCCGACCAACCTCACCGCCATGCTGTTCGGCTACAAGGTCAAGCCGAACTTCGCGGTCGAGAACGAGGCGGCGATCGCGCGCCCGCCGACGGTGGATTTCTCCACCCCGGCGCCGGCACCGGGCACGAATTGATCCACCAGCGCGCCGCCGGCGCGCGGCGCGGCACGTGCCCGTGATCGCCTCGGCACTTCGCTGGCTCAGGCCCTGCGCAGCGGCGTTCGGCGCCGCCGTGCTGCTGCTGTGCGGCGTTGCCGCGCCGGCGCAGCAGCTCGTCCCGGTCCCGCCGCTCACCTCGCCGGTCACGGACGTGACCGGCACGCTCACGCCCGACCAGGTTGCGGCGCTCGAGGCGAAGCTGCGCGCCTTCGAGCAGGCCAAGGGCAGCCAGGTCGCGGTGCTCGTGGTGCCAACCACGCAGCCGGAGGCGATCGAGCAGTACGCCATCCGGGTCGCCGAAGCCTGGAAGCTCGGCCGGCAGAACGTGGACGACGGCGCGATCCTGATCGTGGCGCTCGACGACCGGACGCTGCGCATCGAGGTGGGCTACGGGCTCGAAGGCGTGCTGCCGGATGCGATCGCCAACCGCATCATCGACCAGGACATCGTGCCGCTGCTCCGCCGAGGCGACTACTACGGCGGCATCGCCATCGGCGCGGACCGCATGATGCGCGTCATCGAGGGCGAGCCGCTGCCGGAGCCCGCGCAGCGCTCGCCGGCGCAGGACGTGCCGGGCCTGTTCACGCTGCTGCCGTTCCTGTTCATCTTCGCGCTGGTCGGCGGTTCGATCTTCCGCCGCATCTTCGGCCGCGTCGGCGGCGCGCTCGCGACCGGCGGCCTCGTCGGGTTCCTGACGTGGCTGCTGATCGGAATCCTCGGCCTGTCGATCGGCGCGGGGTTCCTGGCGTTCATCTTCGCGCTCGGTGGCGGCATCGGCGGCGGGCCCGGCGCGGGCAGCAACGGCTGGTACAGCCGGCGCCACGGTCGCGGCTGGGGCCATCCCGGCGGGTTCGGCGGCGGCTGGAGCGGCGGGGGCGGTGGATTCGGCGGCGGTGGCTGGAGCGGCGGCGGCGGCGGATTCGGAGGCGGCGGCGCCTCGGGGAGCTGGTAGTCCCATGGACTGGAAGCGCTGGTTCCGCCACCTCTTCGCCACCCGCGCGGCGCTGCGGCGCGCGTTCACCGAGCAGGACCTCGACGCCATCGAGCGCGCCGTGGACGAGTCGGAGCAGCATCACTCGGGGGAGATCCGCGTCGCGATCGAGGGTGCGCTCGAGCCGGGCGAGGTCTGGCTCGGAAAGACGCCGCGCGAGCGAGCGCTCGAGGCGTTCGCCGCGCTCGGCGTGTGGGACACCGACGCGAACAACGGCGTGCTGATCTACGTGCTGCTGGCCGACCGCGACGTCGAGATCGTCGCCGACCGCGGCTTCAATGCGCGCGTGCCGGCCTCCGAGTGGCAGGCGGCCTGCGAGGACATGGAACGCGAGTTCCGCGCGGGCCGCTTCCGCGAGGGCGCGGTTGTCGGCGTCGAGGATGTGGGTAAGATCATTGCCCGGCATTTCCCGCAGTTGCCGGGGCAGCGCGACGAGGACGAGCTGCCGAACCGGCCGAGGCTGCTGTGAGCCCCGGCGGGCCACCTGCCCCGGAGGAGGTGCATTCCATGACGAACCGAAAGCCCGCCGCCGCCGCCGCAGTCCGCACGCGCAGCGCCGCCCTTTCCGCACTGCTGCTGCTCGGCGGATGCAGCGTCTTCGTGCCGCGCGAGCCGGCGCCGGTCGTGCCGCTCGAGCCCCCGCCGCCGGTCAAGTCCCCGCTCGCCACGCACCGGTTTTCCTTCGACCCGGAGTCCACCGGAGTCGTGGGCGAGCTGCAGGTCACCTACGCACGCCACGAGGACACGCTCTCCGACATCGCGCGGCGCTTCAGCCTCGGTTACGAGGAAGTGGTCCGCGCCAACCCGGGCGTGGATCCGTGGCTGCCGGGCGAGGGCACGCGCATCGTGCTGCCGACCCAGTTCGTGCTTCCGGACGCGCCGTCCGAAGGCATCGTCGTGAACCTCGCCGCCCTGCGGATGTTCTACTTCCCGAAGCCGGGCAAGGACGGCGTGCGCGAGGTGCTCACGTATCCCATCGGCATCGGCAAGGTCGGCTGGGCGACGCCCGAGGGCCGCACCACGGTCGTCTCCAAGCGACGCGACCCGTGGTGGACGCCGCCTGCCTCGGTGCGCCGCGAGCACGCCGCCGAGGGCGACCCGCTGCCGGCGCGCGTGCCGCCCGGTCCCGACAATCCGCTCGGCGCGCGTGCGATGAACCTCGGCTGGCCGAGCTACCTGATCCACGGCACGAACAAGCCCGCCGGCGTCGGCCTGCGTGCGAGCCACGGCTGCATACGCATGTACCCGGAGGACATCGCCGCGGTGTTCGACCGTGTTCCGGTCGGGACGAAGGTGACGGTGGTGAACCAGCCGCTGCTGTACCGCTGGCACGGCGACAGCCTCTACGTGCAGTCCTATCCGCCGCACGAGGAGTACCGCAAGGGCCAGGAGAGCGCGCCCGCCGAGCAGGCCGCGCTCTTCGACGACGCGGTCTCCGACCGCATCTGGCAGCGGGTCAAGCAGCACGGCGGCGCGATCAACTGGCCGGTCACGGAGCAGGTGGTGACCGAGGCGCGCGGCGTCGCGGTGCCCGTGTCGCGTCGCGGCATCGATTACGAGGCGTATCTCGCCTCCGCGCGGCATGTCGAGAACGCGCTGCCGGCAGGCGCCAACTGGGACGGCCTCGACGGCACCGAGCCCGTCTCGGCGATCGCACCGCAGGCGGGCGGCAACCGCCCGCACTGAGGCCGCGCGCCGCGGCCGGCCACGACTTCAGGCCGCGGGAGTGGCGCCGCTCGCCGGCAGTCGATGGGTGCGCGCCCCGAGCGCCGCCGTCATCGAGCCGGCCACCACCAGCAGTGCGCCGAGCACGTTCCATCCCGACAGCAGTTCGGCCGGTGCCTGCGCGGGCCACAGCCACGCGGCCGCCTCCACGCCGAGCAGCGTGAAGACGGGCGCCAGCGTGACCACCGCGCTCACGCGCGAGACCTCCCAGTGCTCGAGGGCCTCGGCGAAACAGCCGTAGGCGATCACGGTGTTCGCACAGCAGAACGCCAGCATTCCGAGCTGCAGGCGATCGAGATCGAGCAGCTGCCCGGGCGAGGCGGGCGCGAGCAGCAGCGGCACGGCCCCGAGGTAGAGCATGAACAGCACCTGCTCCGAGGCGAGCTCGGCGAGCAGCTGCTTCTGCGCCAGTCCGTACACGGCCCAGGCCAGCGCCGCGAACAGCATGACGACGACACCGAGGCCGAGCCTCGACCGGATCGAGAACACCTCCGCGATGCGGTCGTGGAAGAACACGCCGAGCCCGACGAGCAGCAGCACGAAGCCCGCCCGCTGCAGCGGCGCGAAGCGCTCGCGGAACACCAGCACGCCGCCGAACAGCAGGAACAGGGGCGCAAGCTGGATCAGCACCTGTGCCACGGCGGGGCTCGTGAGCTCGAGCGCCACCAGGTACCCCACGTAGTTCGCGACCAGGCACAGCAGTGCCGCGAGGTACAGCCACCAGCCGCGGCGCGTCAGCGGCGCCCTGATCGGCAGGCGCCGGCGCCACGCGAGATACGCACCGAGCGCGACCGAGGCGATCGCGAACCGGTACCAGGTGAGCGTCCAGGCATCCATGCCCGCGAGCGTGATCTTGAGCGCGATGGGCAGCAGGCCCCAGAACACCGCAGTCGTGAGTGCGAGGGCGAGGCCGAGCCGCCAGCGACCGGTGGTTGCGTGCATCTGTTCCGACGGAAATCGCGGGGCGCAAGCATACCGGAACCTGTGCTACCGTAATTCCGACTGGGGTTGGGGGCACTTTGCGCGATCCTGCGCTCAACAGCATCGTCGTCACCGAAGGGCCGGGCGCAGACAACGCCATCATCCGGCGGCCCACGGCCGTCACGGCTTTTGTGGGCCGGGCGCTGCGCGGCCCGGTGAATCGTCCCGTCGCGGTCCGCAGCTTCGCCGAGTACCAGCACGTCTTCGGAGGCCTCTGGCAGCCGAGCACGCTTTCCTACGCGGTGGAGCAGTACTTCGAGAACGGCGGGCAGGTCGCGCTGGTGGTGCGGGTCGCGAATGG
>Ga0209391_10000261_pt1 | contig 23297 bp, 22 predicted proteins | sample PPLLak3March2015_FD_187246 | JGI IMG/M metagenome (GOLD analysis project Ga0209391, IMG submission 187246) | Freshwater sediment microbial communities from Prairie Pothole Lake near Jamestown, North Dakota, USA - PPLs Lake P7 Core (1) Depth... | ecosystem: Environmental > Aquatic > Freshwater >...
CCTGAACGCAATCGACCAAGCCATGACGGTGCCGGATTCGTTCCACTCTGACCCCGTGCACCGTCCGAGACCCCTGACTTTCGATCAAGCCGCGGCACCGTTCCCACATCAACCCCGGACCGAAGCGGGGATAGTGAAACTGCTCGATCAGAGAGGTCAGTGTCGACCCGTCCATTCCCTGCTTGGCCCCAAACAACGCATTCCGCACGGCTTGTTTCAGAGAGAGGTTCTTGATGCGTTGCGCCGCCCAGTCCGCCGAGATCTCGTGGCATGGAATCCCCCAGACCTTCTCCGTGTAGGTCTTGAAGAATATATTGTAGAGCCGATACCCGAATCGGTTGGAGACCCACTGCTCAAATGTTCTTTCATCCTGGATGTGGAAAAACTTGGACTTGATGTAGCTGAGACCGATCAGAAACGATTCCAGCGGACCGAGACCGGCCAGCGCATTCAGCGGTTTGAGAGGGTAGTCGAAAAAGTGCTGATTGTAATAGATGCGCGAGATGCGCGGACGCAGCAAGAACTCCTCTCCGAGAATTTCATGCCACAATTCATTGATCAGGGGGACCTTGGAAAAGAACCGGTGCCCGCCGATATCGAAGCGATACCCCCGGTAATTGACAGTTTTTGAGATCCCCCCGACCTGATCGCTCGCCTCGAGCACGGTGGACGTCATGCCGCGCTTGCCCAATTCATAGGCGGTCGTCAGCCCTGCCGGTCCCGCGCCGATGATGATAGAAGATTCTTGGCTCATTCGCATTTCTCCACTCGTGATTCTGGCTCCAGGGATTCAGACGGAAGGAGCGCTGCCGGCCTCTCGCGACCAGGGTCGTGGCCGGCAAGGTGGCGCACCGTCCCGACGGCGAAGGCGACTCCGCTATACAGAAAATAAAACCAGTGCCACGGGACGGTTTGTGCAGCGAATCGAAGTCCTCGCTTCTCCAGGAAAAACCGGTAGAGCCGGACGTTGAGGCCAAAGAGCATCAGCCCCATCATGGCAGCTCCGGCCAAGAAAATCGGCTGCCAGGGAGACAGCATGAGCGCACCGAGAAGTCCGGCCGCCAACATGACGCTCACGCGCCCGGAGATGCCGATATTCAAATCGTTTACAAAACCTCGATGCCGGTGAATCAGCTGCGTCCACGGCACGGCCCGTTGAAAGAAGTCGGCCTGGAGCATCGATACGATCGTCCAGCGTTTCCAATGTTTGACCTGAATGGATTTACAGAGTCGAATCCTGTGACCGGCTCGTGTGAGGCGGTAGCCCAATTCAATATCTTCGATGGAGGGCTTGAGATACGTTTCATCGAATCCGCCCATCGCGAGAAAAACCTCCCGCCGGATCGCGCCACAGGCGCCCCAAAACGTCGAAGCCTCTTCCCGACCCTGCTGATGGACATAGTGATGGAGCAGATTGCGGTACTGAGACAGAAAGTTCGATTCCCCCGGTCGATCGTCATATGACCCGATCATGGCAGCCACACCAGCCTCTCCGACAAAGACATCCCGTACCTGCTCGATCACATTCCCAGGAACAGTCACATCGGCATCGACAAAAAAGAGGATATCCGACTTCGCGTTCGACGCTCCAAGGTTCCTGGCGCGACCGGGGCCTCCCGGCTGGGGAAAGCGATACACGGTCACGCCGGCCGCCTCCGCGTACTGTGAGGAACCGTCCGTATCGCCATCGCCCACTACGATAATTTCATCCGGTGGAGGCACTGCATGCCTGATCGAATCCAGACTCGCGCGAAATCGTTCGCCCCCGTTATAGACGGGAATAATGACTGCGACGGTCAGGGCTCGCTTACTCACCGCTATTTCTCCTGATTCCCACGCACATGATCAGCGCAAAATTTCCCGTCAAGGACCGGAGATTACAGTTCGATCACCTGACATGGTGGGAGAACAACCGGCACGAAATTTTTCTAGATTACGCATCCTAAGGCGCGAACAACAATCCCCCCTCCCATGGGAACAGGCCCCACTTAAGGGGGATTGCCGGGTGACGCACCAACTTGAATCTGGTCACTGCCGTCTCCTACCAAAACGAAAGTGATTGTAAGCTAGAGGACACGGGATGTGGATAGAATACTAATTTGTGACGGCTGCGTTCAGTTTACGGGGAAGTTCCGGCAAGGCGGTCAAGTGCCGTAGTCGCCAAGCCTGCCGCAATTGCAACTCTCTTCCCGTCTGGGAGGCCCGGGGCTGCAACGAGTACCATAAGGGCAGCCCCGCCTTGCCTTGCGAACAACCGTACATCTCGAAAGGCATTTGTTTGAGCAAGGAACATTTCGTGAGGCGTGGCAGAGAGGGGACTGGTGCCAGATTCGGACCTTCTATCGTCAAAAGAATGTGTACTGATGATTCCGACTGTCGAAATGATAGTCCGTTCGCCGACGTACATGCAGGTTGTTCCATCCGCGGCTGTCCCCCCAGTGCGAGGCTCTTCCCGAAGCGGACCAATCACGGCCTCTGCCTCCGTGCGTGAAATTAACTCACAGGGATCTATATCCGGAATGGTCCAGGTCGATGCGATGGGTTCGGATTGAGCCACTCGATGGTGAACATCTGAGAGTGCAGGGGATATCGAGGATTGTCCCTGTTTCGCCCTACAGCAGGGCAGAATTTTCAGCTCGCTTGCACGCTGCATAGTCATCTCGATAATACGGTCATCGCCCCACCAATTGGGATAGATGTTAAAGTTTACTTCATAGGGGCCGAACCAACGCTCGGTGAGATCAGATCTGTTGGCGGGCCACTCCTTCCAAAAACGTAGCCCTTCGCTGGCGTACAGCAGTACCCTATCGGCATTGTCAGCCTCAGGTGTCACATTGCTCGGCATATCCTGTGCGACCTGCGCCAGATGAACTCTTAGCAAGGGGGACAGATAAAAGCGCTTAGTAGATTCCTGCTCGATATGCCTTATCGCGTTGATCGCAAAGCGATCACTATTCCTGTCGACTATGGTTCCTGCAGCATACACGAGCCAGCCGGCATTGAGGCAGAGGCTCACGATGACCCCGACGCAGAGAATTCCTCGAACTAAACCCGATCCGTGGCGAGTCTGTGACGATGTCCGGATGGTCCACTTCCATAAGGTGCCAACTCCGCGAGCGGCGAGAACCGCGAGGAACGGCACCAACACAAGAAGATTTCTTGCCACCATCGCTCGTTGAATGCTGAAGTAGAGGAAATAGAAAAGAGGAAAGGAGAGAATCACCATTGCCATGCGCCGGTCTTCACGAACCAAAGCAACCCCTCCGATGAGCGAGAATCCGAACACGATCAAAGCAATCGGGGGAAAATGAGAGAATACGGTGGTGCTCAAATAGATGAGCATATTCCATGCGTGTTCTACGCCAGGTGTCACCGTATGACCGGCATGTCCGGAAGCGTAGTGCCGGACTTCGTAAAGCACACCACTCATAAATTCCACCGGCCGGAGAATGGCTGCCGGTGTCGAAACCAGAAAAATGCCTAAGCCGAACCCGAATAATGCCGAGAGACGTAGAATGAGACGATCGTATGGCAGATCCTTGTATCGCAAAGCCCCCGCAACCATGACCGGGGCCAATAATGCACCCCCTGGATACTTTGTCCCCATTCCAAGGCCAGCAGCACCCGCGGCTAAATAGAACCATCTGATTCCGTCAGGAGTGCGATAGGCGATGATGGTGCACAGAAGGGTGAGGGCGCCAAACTGCATCAGAATTCCGTCTGTGGCAATCCATCGACTGTGATAGGCGACTTCCCAAGAAAAGGCGAGAAAGCACGCTGCCAACAATGCCTCCGGCCAGGACGCCCGCCATCTGAGCACCAACACATAGACCCAGAAAATGGACATGGAGGCGATAATGAGAAAGACCGCTCGAACGCGCAGAAGAAAAGATTGGCTCTCCACGACAGCTTGTAACTTCTTAACCCGGTCGGTGCCCTCTCCCCAGACTCTCACAACGTCCGGTAACAATGCGGCACTGCTGACCCAATAATCTAAGGACGGGTACCCATAGTGACCCGGGAGCGGTGCCCGGATAGATAGCATGGTCTTAATCGGTGCGAGTTGATAGCCCTTCTCATCCCAATGATTTCCGAAGTCCAGCCCTTGAATCCCCGTCACTACAACGATGGCCAGGGGAAGTAAGACCGGCGCGATGCGCAACTGGCTGAAAGGCCAAGAACATCCAATTCTCTTCATGTCTCTTCCAAATCGTTTATACTCGCCTGGCACTATGATGATGCACAAGGGCCGCCAATTCGATGAGTGGGATCTCCTCAGAACAGAATAGCCAACGCCATCCAGGTCTCGACGGTTTGCGCGGTATCGCCATTCTCATGGTGATGCTGTTCCACTTCACACTGATGCCGCCAGTTGCGCCCTGGGATGTCCCCTTGTCTACATTTGCGCATTATGGCTGGACAGGCGTTGATCTGTTTTTTGTCTTATCGGGGTTTCTCATCACAAGCATTCTCTTGGATGCCAAAGGCCACAAAGAATACTTAAAAACTTTTATGTTCGCCGGATGTTGCGAATATTTCCTTTATACTACGCCTTCCTGGCCGGATTATTGATCCTGTACCCGCTTATCGGCGATCCCGCCTGGACCAGCGAAGCCGAGGTCCTACGAGATCATTGGTGGTGGGTATGGTTTCACCTGACCAACTGGCTTGTGGCTCGGACGGGTGACTTTTGGACCGCCACTCCGCTAGGCACGGGCGGTTTCTGGTCAATTGCCATTGAGGAACAATTCTATCTCGTATGGCCATTAGTTGTGCTTCTCCTGTCGGAACGAAGGCTGCAGTGGGTCTGTGGAGCACTCTTTCTGCTGAGCTTGGCTACGCGCCTGGGGATGACCGCCATTGGCTTGAGTTGGACGGCCGTATTCACGGTAACTTTGGGACGCGTGGATTCTCTTGCCATCGGTGCCCTGCTGGCCACAGTGGCTCGGACGCCAACCGGTCTCAACACTCTACGCCCGTTCCTGTATCCTGCCTCTATCTTTACGATTCTGTCATTTGTCGCGATCGAGATCATGCTGCGCGTTATCGATCATCCCAACTATACCCTGGCGCTCGCAGTCGAACTGTCGCTGGTTGCCGTATTCTCGGGTGCCCTCCTCGTCGGCACCATGACGGCCGCCGCAGATGGCATTGGAACACGAGTAACACACAGCACCATCCTTCGCTCCTTCGGCAAGTATAGTTTTGCTCTCTATCTTTTTCATGGTCACTTAAACCGCTGGTTTGAAAAGATCGGGATTGATGTGTACGGTCGAGGCACTCTCGGTGATGCTGGATCGATTTTGCCGAAACAGCTCCTTTATCTGCTCATGGCAATCGGTTGCTCGTACCTCCTTGCCTTTTTGAGTTGGCATCTCTACGAAAAGCACTTTCTGCGCCTCAAGTCGTCGTTTCCTTCCGGCCGTATTCGTTCCCCCGGCGATGAGTCCACTGAACCTGGGCCCCCCATTCTGGGTTCGCCCAGGCAAGAGCGCCCCACCTCGCCAAACTGACTCTACAGGTGAGTTTCTTCGAACTGTTTCGACAAGGTCGTTGATTGATCTTCGAAAACTAGCCTGCCTTCAGTCGTTGTACTAAGGACGAAATGGGGTATGCGCGGGATAGCACAAACTTTCCCCCAGCACAGGAAACACGATGGGAGGATTGACGGAAACCAGCCCTGCTAGTATTCCCCACGGTCGACGCGAGAACACCACGGCCTCGTCACGAATCGACTGCGGAACCGCCGGCGGCAGGCACAACAGTATCATGAAGGAAGTTTGTGCTTCACCCTACTCTCCACGCAAATGATGCTGGCGCGTCCAGAATTTCCACAAGACCATGTCACAGCCGGAACCAACAAGTCGTATGCTATCCTCAACAACCATCCTAGTACGGCTGCCTTCTGTCTGCTATCGGCAATAAGCCCTGCTACATTCTGGAAGTTGATCATCGTGAACGACTGTTGTTCCCCACCGCTCTAAGGCAAGCTAACCCAATCCCAATCCAGACCAGTTCGCGGAACCTGCGCAGCAGCGCAAAGGTAATCCCAGTGACATCGGAATAGCCGAACGCTTGGAGCAGCAGCAGATTCCAGCCATCCTGCGTCCCGAATGTACCTGAGATAACGACCGCCCCACGCGGCATAAAGAACGATTCCCTTCACGCAGATGGAACGACCATCGTGGCTCCTGAACCGACGCGAACAAAATCACTCTCCTCTCGATAAGAGACTGCCTTTCACATCTTCCAGAATCTGCCTCCCGTAGTACATCGGAGGGCTATCCCTCCATGACCATAAGCGCTCAGGGTGGCGTCCAATCTCATAATAGCCGGTCCAGGTCTTTTCACCGGCAAACCTATGCCTATCCCTTCCAGCGCCTATCGCATGCATACCGATAGACAACGCAGCTAGCGCAATAATGGCATATTTCGCAGCCTTCTTCCCTCTGAAATAGTCGAGGGCTGGATACAACAGGAGACAAAGAATCGGGGTCACATCGGCAAGTAACCGCGGACCATAACATTCGCCGCCCCACCAGCCATTCCACTTTGAGACAACTATAATCAGAAGAAGCGGGGCAAAGCTTAGATATCTAAGGTAGAGATATTTCGACTCCCTCCAAATTACTATCATGCCAACAATGGAAAACACGAGTACAGGAGAATATACCAGTAGGCCTCGACCTGGACTTACGAGGACTCCGGCAATACCTGCAAAAAAAGGCGTGTTGAATGATGATAGGTGCGTGTTTAGTACTGCGGACGGAGTAACGACGGCAGTACCAATGCCCGTGGTAAAGGGTGAGCCAAAGTAGAAGGTGTTGTACGCCATAAAGAGAAGAAGCGGAGGAACACCCGCGAGAATAAAGCTGACAAGCTGATCACGCTGCTTATGAACGATATAGGCCACAAAAGGAATGGCAACTATGAGAGTGAGCGGTCTGGATATAACCATGCAGCCCAGCGCCAATCCTGAGTAGGCTGAAAACCTAGGAGTCTCGAGACCCTTGACTATGCAGTACAGCGTCAGAACCAGACATAGCTGGACAACTCCATGCTGCCAAAGCGCTTGACTGCTTGTGCTGAAGCTACTGGTTCCAAAGGCATAGATAGTGGCGATGAGCCATGCCGATTTCTCTGACGTCACGCGCCGCAGAACAAACAACATGAGAATTACAGAAACCGCTGTGATTAACATGGCCGACCGCTTTTCCAGGTCATCCATGAGGGGGACTGAAGTCGGATCGACCCCCATCAAGGCAGGCACCAGATAAACTGGCAATGCGAGCACCCCAGCCCACGGAGGATAGGTAGAAACGACATGTCCACTACTGGCAGCCAGAAAATAAGGCAACTTCGATTCGTACAAAAATGAAAATTCGTCGAGATCGAAATCGAACTCCCGGACCAGGCTCAAGGGAAGATAGCGGGCGGGTCTAGTATCTCCAGACCAAAGCGTATTGCCATTCAAGCTATAGATAAGAATCGTGAGCAAGAACAGCAGCAGAGGAGATCGGAGCGATTCGGCGAGAGAGCACCCTACCCGCCTTCCGTCTAACCACGCCCTGGCAAGGGCCAACGCCAGGCATAGGAGTAATGACTTCAGCACGTACCGGGAATGCACCAGAATCGGACCAAGTGAAAACTCGTACCCTCCCTGGATAAAAAATACGACGCAGAGATTGGCCGCAGCCAGGCTGAGCAATATGGCAACTGTATTTTCAAGGAGGCTTCGCCGAGGATCATGGGACGACATCTGAAGTCCTTACACTTGTCGTAATATCATGCAGTGATCAGAGGCATCTTCACTTTTCTTTTCACGCATGCCGAGAACACAAACTGATACGCCTTTCATGATTGCCACCAGTGAAGCGACTGCAGAATCAATACGGCACACTCAAACAATACTGCTCTTTAACGGGCTAGACAGCCTGTCATACTAACCAGCATTCATCATGACAAGCCATCCCGCTTTCCAATGCTCCCCAAACACACCAACCCTATGCCGATCCACACAAGTTCGCGGAACCTGCGCAGCAGCGCAAAGGTAATCCCGGTGACATCGGAATAGCCGAAGGCTTGGAGCAGCAGCAGATTCCCGCCGTCCTGCGCACCCAGGCTCCCGGGAATAAAGAATGTCCCGCCTTTGATGAAGACGGAGAGGGCCCCGATCGAGATCGCCGACCATACCTCTGCCGGCCCTCCGAGGTAGTAGATGATTACGAACACTTCCAGCGCCTCAGCCAGCCACCCCAGGAAGTATAAGCCGGTGGACACATAAAATGCGGCCTGGTGCCGGGTGTAGAAATTCAGAATCGTCCGATCAAGTTCCCGCAGCTGGTCTTCCCGCGCTTCGAGAAAACCGATCCGGACGCCGCATGTCCGCAGCATTTCCAGGATCCAGACAAAGAGGCCGCGCCGTTGCACGAACACAAAGGCCATGGTTCCGAAGGCCAACAGTCCGATGCTGAGCAACCCCGCCGCCACGATTTGCCCTGACGATCCCTGCCCACCCAGTATCCAAAACCCTAACGCGATCCCCAGGAGAATGAACAGCACCTGAGCGATGGTCATAGTCGTCTTGGCAATTACGACGGAGGCCAACCCCTCCACCATCGGCACGCCGGATTTCTGCAGCAGATACGCTTTGAGCGGTTCGCCGCCGACATAGGCGGTCGGCGTCGTCATGTTCACCACTTCACCGGCCGTGCGAACGGCAAAAACCCGCAGGAACGACACCGATTGCCCGGCCGGACCAAGCGTGATCCTCCAGCCATAGGCCTCGACGGCATACATAACGAGGGAGGGAATGAGGATGACGCACAAGGCCACCGGCCCGAGCCTGGTCGCGGCGTCATAGATATTCCCGGGACCGATATGCCAGACGATGAGACTGAGCGTAAGGAGGCCGACGAGGAGTAGCAGAGGTCTAAGCACGAGATCTTGCTGACGGACGAATCACCCACAGCATCAGCGCAGAAAAGACCAGAGAGCCGGCTGAGGCCATCCAGAGAAACCAATCCAGCTTGCCCAACAACGCCGCAATGAGAACGATCACGGAAAAATCACGGCTGGCGACATTCTTGAGCATGAACTCGGACCAGGCCGCATGGACCGGTGTCCTCCACCCGCTCGCCGCCTTGATCTTCTGGGCCCGAGTGACCAACACGAAGGACAACGCGTTCCCGAGCACAGCAGCCGCACCCAACGAGAGCGAAATCCAGGCCTCACCCTGCCCGGCCGCTTGCTGGTATGCCCCCACGGCAATCCCGGCAAAGATGGCCATATGCACGACGTTGTCCATAGCGACATCGAGCCAGGCTCCGAACGCCGACTCCGTGAACGTGAGACGGGCCACTTCCCCGTCGCAACAATCGATCACCGCCGCAAATTGAAACAGCAACGCCGCCATGACGGCCGCCTGATAGGTCCCGATTCCGAATCCCACGGCGGCCAGGAGCCCCACGATTGTGGCCAACATGGTAATGGCATTGGGCGAGACTCCCAACACCAGAAAAATCCGGGTGAACCAGCGAGACACTTTTCGATTGAAGTAGCGATCGACGAATCCCTCGAACTCGCCCTTGAGCGAGGAGAACAGCTTCCGTTCGGCAGCCGGGACATCGGCCTGCGTCCGCACATCCTGGTACCACTGGGAGGGATGCCCGTCCGTTCGCAGGACCCTCACCCGTCCATCGATCGCTGCCCGTTCAATCCATCTTCGGATCGGCATGGCTCCGGGAGGTGTGTGAGCATCCTGCGCCGCGGCCATGAGGCCGGCCGGCAGGACCAGCAGGTCCGCCGCAACCAGCGTCGCATCTTCGCCCCGGGACGCTCCGAGCGACACCAGCCGCTCGGCCTGCACTTTGACCGCAACCCGTCGATCCCCCGCCACCCGCGGTGCGACCGGTTGCGCGACCAGAATCGTCTGTCCCTCCTGTACCTCGCGGCGCAGACTTTCGATCAAGGCCCGCGAGAATATACCCCGCACACTCGCAACCAGGCAGAATCCGTGGACTTCCGCTGCCATGGCCTCCCAGGTGCGATGATCATCGAGCGGGAACTCCCGGATCGGCATCCACCGCACAGGGATCGTCACGCGCGGCCCCCGGCTCAACGCCTGCTTGAGTTGATCTTCTTCCGGACCGACGAGCACGATCAATTGTCGAATGCCGGCCCGTTGTAGCGTGAGCACGGCGCGTTGAAACAGCCCGATCCCCACGACCTGCGTCAGAGGGCCGGCACTGCCCGGTGTCCGATCAGGGGATTCGCCGAAGACACTGACGGAGGGCAGGAGAATGGCGGTCGCCAGTCCCTGAACTTCCGCGCGATGCTGGATGAGACTTTCACTCATGGTCGCTCTCGTTGCTCGTATCTCGTCGTTCGTCGCTCGCAGAACCGCCTACGCTTCACGAGTGACACTTCACGAATCACGACCTCCGTCATAGCCTTGGCAGGATCTCGCGCTCAGCCTTCGTCACATCTTCGGGGAAGTCGATCTCGGTCCACGGCAACCCGCCGATTTTTTCATGGCCGACCTTCACGTCGCGAAAGAAGTCGATCAGCGCGTCTTCATACTCCATCTGCCAGGCTTCACGATCGACAAACTTCCGGAGCGAGGCGACGACATGCGTCGAATCGGCATGCCGCACCTTGAGAAACCCCACGCCTTCACCGGCATACTCATACCGCGGCGGCATGGTTTTCGTCAGCGCGATCACCCGCCCGCCTTCGACCACCACCATGCATTCTTCACCAGTCTGTTTCACCGACTCATCCATCAGCAGCGCATTCTCGTAAGGCGAACTCACCAGCCGCTGGAGGATCTCGCGATGAAAGAGCACGTCCGCATCCATAACAATCGTGTCATCGGAGAACGCAGTCCTGGCGATCCACAAAGACGAGATGCTGCCTCGATGAAACTGCTCGTTGACCAGAAAATTGACCCGCACCCCGCAGGAATCGGATTCGACTGCGGCACGAATCATTTCCTGCTTATAGCCCACGACAATGTCGGCCTGCCGGATCCCCACGCTCGCAAGCAAGGTCAAATACCGATGCAGCAGGGTCTGCCCCCCGATCTTGATGAGACACTTCGGGTGATGCTGCGTGACGGGCCAGAGCCGCTTGCCGACTCCCGCGGCCAGAATGATCGCCTTCATGCCGGCTTACATGCCTGCTCGAAGGCGTCGAGAAATCCGGTCAGCTGCGCCTCGGTCAATGCGCCCATATTCGCCACGCGGAAAATCTTGCTTTCCAATTGTCCCTGCCCCGCATAGATGACATAGCCCTGCGCCTTCAGGCGATCGTGCAACTGATCGTAGGTCACGCCGTCGGGAAGCGAATAGGCTGTAATGGTGTTCGACTGGCGCTCGGGGGTCAGCATCGGCTTGATCCCCAGCTTCGCCATCCGCGCGCGAATCAGAGTCGCCGCCTTTTTATAGCGTTGAATCCGGTTGGCCACACCCTCTTCCAGCAATTCGCTCAAGGCTTCGTCAAAACCATAAAAGACCTGGACAGCCGGCGTGAACGGAACCGTGCCGCGGCCTTGGTCATCCACATAGTGTGTGAGGTGGAGATACCACGACCGCTTGGGATACTGGCGCATCCGCTCGAGGAACCCCTTGCGCACCAGCACGAACGACACACCGGGAAATCCCTGAATACATTTGCCGGCGGTGCCCGCCACCATATAGATGTGCGACCCGGCAATATCGATGGTTTCTCCGCCCAGCCCACTGACGGCATCGAGAATGAATGCGCGGTTCTGACTGTCGACTACGTCGGCAATCTCTTTCACCGGATTGATCAGACCGGTGGTGGTTTCATGATGGACCATGGCCACCGCATGGACTTCGGGATGCTGCCGCAGCGCAAGCCGAAGGCGCTCAGGGTCCGGCCTGGTGGTCCACTCGTACTTGAGTTCGGACACACCCAACCGGTGCAAGCCCACCATCTGGGATAGGCGCTCGCCGTACACACCGTTATTCAGCACCAGCACCCGCTTGCCGTGAGGGATGGCGGACATGAGGGCGGATTCAACCGCCGCGGTGCCGGATCCGGTGATGAGCACCGCGGCATAGTCGGCTTCCGCACCCGGCACAAAAGCCTTCAGCAACTTGCCTTGAATCCGGAGCAGCAGCTCGGTGAACTCCGATTCCCGATGGCAGATATCCGGCCGCAACAACGCCTGCCGCACACGCTCGGACACATTGACGGGGCCTGGATTAAGAAGAATCATGTTTCCCTTCGGCTTTCAGCCGCCAGCACTTCGTCGTCAGCCTCTTTTGAAGCTAACCACGAGCGGCTGTAGACTGACCGCTATTGTATGGCCTGCATGAATCGCTTCGTGATGTCCGGCGGCTCATGGAGCACCCGCCCGGCATCTTCGGCGAACTCGTTGACCTTGATCAGCAACATGCTCGGCCCGTCTTTCTTCAGCATATCTTTGAACTCGTAGACGAGATCCTCGCGGTCGAGCACACGCTCCACATTGACGTAGCCGGCCGCCTTGGCGACCTTCTCCAGCGGCACCACGTTCGAAATCGTCGGCTGGTTGCCGGTCGTTCCGTACACTTCGTTGTCGAACACTACATGAATAAAATTCTTCGGCTTCAACGCGCCGACAGTTGCGAGAGTCCCCATCCCCATCAAGACGTTGCCATCTCCGTCGAAGGTAATGACCTGCTTGTTCGGCTTGGCCAGGGCCACACCCAGCGCGATCGCCGGGGCATTCCCCATGGAACCGATCATGTAAAAGTGGGTGGGACGATCCGCAATCTTGTGCGCTTCGCGCGACGGGAAGCCGTTGCAGATAATCACGGGCTGGTCGGTCAGCAATTCAAGGAGCGCGGCCAACGCCTGCGCCCGGCTGATCAGGGTTCCTTCTTCAGGTCTCATGGATGCAACCCTTTCACGACACCCTTGGTAATCACCAGCGCAACGGGAATCCGTTGCTTCATAAAGGTCTCGGCCACCCACTTGAAATCTTCGACGGCGGTTTTCTCGGTCAGCGTCCGGTGCGGAATCTTCATGGTATCAAGAAACTGCGGCATGACTTCACCCATCACCAGATGTTCCGGAGCATCCTTGCCCCCTTGGCCCCGCCAGGACACGATCAGGATACAGGGCTGCCGGTAAATCATATTCAACGAGATGAGCGTATTGAGGGAGGTGCCGAGCCCGGAATTTTGCATCAAGACGGCGGGAATTTTCCCCGCCATGTAGGCGCCGGCGGCCATCCCGACCGCTTCGTCTTCCCGCACGGCCGGCGTATAAAGCCGCCGCACCATCAATTCCGCAATAATGCCGCCCAGAATCGAGTCGGGGACTCCGGTAAAGAAGTCGACCCCCATATCCTGGAGCGCCTGAACAAATGCGTCGCTTTCAATCATCTCACTCCCGATCTTTTCTCGATGCCGATATGCTGAGCCGGCCCGCACGCGGTCCGGTTCCAAAAGCCGGCGCATTATAAGACAGGGCTGCACGCATTCTCAACAAAACATCCGGTTGCACCGGTCTCGACGCCATGGTAGCGTGCAAGAATGGATCGCTTTTCGGATACCGCGCGACACCATGACTAACCGGCTGCTTCGTCATCTCCTCTTCGGACTCGTCTGTGTTTCCAGCGCACTGCACACACTACCGGCCGCTGCTGTCCCGATGATCAATGACCCGAAAGGGTTTCAGAATATCGAATGGGGCGCCGCGCTGGCCGGACGTACGGATGTGGTTCCGTCGCGAACCGGTCCCCATATCACCGAATATCGCTCCACAACAGGCCCCGCGAGCTTCGCCGGCGCTGAGATGACCAGCATCCTCCTCCTGTCGGTCGATGATCAATTCGCCCGCGTGACGATTCGCTACCAGGGCGAGCAGACCCATGCCCGGGTCATGCGATTTCTCGAAACGCAATTCGGGCCGTTGGAGCGCATTCCCGGACAGATGGCCCGAGGGCTGAATCAGCAATATAATTGGCGTGGACCCGAAACCGAGATCAATGTGACCTATCAAGCCAATACCGAGCGCGGGTTCATCTTCATCGACAGCCGCACACTGGCACCGCGCTTCAACGATAACATCACGGACTCGGCAGAATAAGGAAATCTGAAACCTATGAGCCGCTTCCCGCTCCGCCTGACCGCCATTCTCCTCGGACTTCTGCTTCAGACAGCCCTGGCGCTGGCCGTACCAATTCTCAACGATCCAAACGGGTTTGAAGGGCTGCCCTGGGAGTCAGCGCTGACGGAAGGCGACCAGTTCGCCAAAGTCGAGGAGGCCGGGCAGCTGCGGTCCTATGAGCTGAAGACCGGCCAGCCGGCACTCGGGACGATTCCGGTCGAGGTCCTCCGCTACACCACCTTCGATGGAAAGTTCGGCCGCGTGCTCGTCCGCTACCAGGGCAAAGACACGCATGAACAGATCCTGACCTATCTGCAAACCAAATATGGTCCGCTGGATCGCACGCCGGGACAGATCTCGGTCGGCCCGATCCGCGTCTATGCCTGGCATGGGTTCGATACGGAAATCACGCTCCGGTACGAGTCGCGTATCGAACGAGGGATCATTTTTTTCGAAAGCCGTATCCTGCGCGAAAAACTCTCGGAAGGAAATTCCGGGACAGTATTCTGACAACTATTTTCTTCCTTTATGGAACAGTGTTCCCAGCCCGCTAAAACCGGCTTCATTTCAACAAACGTAATCCCGCTCCTCAGATTCAACAATCGTTGGCTTTCCAATCAAGTTTCATCCATGTTGTTCGATAGAGCCGGAGCTACTCGCACCGCTCGCCCCCTCTCAAAGAGGGGTGCCATCCCCTCCAGCTTAGGTATTTCAGGAGGACCTCGATCACTGTACAGTCAGACAACGAAATAGCCGACAAGAGTGAGCGCATCACCACATAGAAATTGATCTGAGGCCATTATGAGAAAGTCATTCCCTGAAGCACCGAAGCAGATACGGCCAGCTTATTCCAGTTTGGACAAACGCTACACCGAGCGGCTCGCTATCAGCTGTAGAGTCCGGTACAAGGGTGACATCCCGAGTCAGCCCCATGCCGGACAAGGACTAACCAAAGATATATCCCTCTCGGGATGCAAGATCATCAGCGATCACCCGGTTACTCGGGGAACCCTCCTCAGTCTTTCCATTGATCTTCCCGATGGGGAGACTCCTCTGTGTCTCACCTCAGCGCATGTTGTCTGGGTATCCGGATGCCAGTTTTCAGTTCGATTCATGCAGCTCTCACAGGACCAGCGGAAACGGCTGCAAGCCTGCATCTGGAAGAACATCTCCCATACGACTGTTCACAACCAACGCCCCCGATTCAGGCTGGTCTAGGACCTCCCCCACGGCTTCTTCTCAAGGGCCCGAGGCGAACGAGTCCGCAGGACCCTTTCCTGCCTGTCAGTCAAGCCCCCTCCACATCTTCATATTCCGGCAATACCCGCAGATCTGACGCTGTTTAGCAGCAATCACGACGTGGCTTTCTGACACAGCCCCCCCTTCAGCAGGGTCCCCTCACCCCCGCCTAGGGGGCTGTCAAACGGCCTGCCCCGGGGTAGGGTTACACCATCAGGACAACGCAAACGGCCACGAGAGGCCCGAAAGGAACCAGCCCATGGAACATACAAAGACATGCGCCGAGCGGGACTCCACGATGATCGCCCACCACGAAACGGATGCCTCTCAGAACCTGCAAGTCTGCTATTCGGGAATGGATAACGGCAGGTTTGTCCTTGGCGACGGGACGATCACCGCCACCTCAGCCCACACGATGCAGATCCAAGGTGATTGCCCGGTAAACTCCGGAGTGGAACTCGTCCTCATGGTCGCCATTCCTAACTCGGACGATCACCTCTACCTTGTGGGTGGACAGGTGTCGTCAGCCACATTGCACTCCTTCGAGATGGATCTTCGGCAAACTCCTGGAGCCCTACGCACACAACTGGAACTGATTGAAAAGAACTGCCACGCAGAACCGGCCGAGGTCTGCTATGCAGGGTAATAGAACCATCAGCCAAACAAACGACCATGCGCTATCTTGACTGTCACTAGACCGTACCGCCCGTCACGGCGTGAAAGGATCCGGCTATGAAACTGCAACCCGTCCAGAAAACACCGGGATTTCTCAAGAGCCCCATGGCTGACCGACGCGGGATCGATCGCATCCCCCTCTCCTTCGGCCTGATGTATTCGGGGTTGAATGAAATCGACGTCATCATGGGCAATGGCACGGTCGTCGACATGTCGCGGGGAGGATTGGGTGTTCGAGGCAACCAACCGGTCAAGGTCGACATGGATCTCACCCTGTTTCTCTCTCTGCCCGACAAGCAAGATCCGCTCTTCGTCATTCAGGCTCAAGTAGCGTGGGTCAACGAGCACCGGTTTGGCCTGAGGCCCCAGCATAGTCCGGCCATCTCGGAGCACCGCCTACAGCGGTTTCTCCAGTCATTCTTTCACACGACTCGCACCGGCGGGAAAGCTTAACAGGAGCACCCACGATGTCTTCAGCCACCGCACAACAGAATCGTCAATCACGAGCAGACCAGCGACAAACCTATCGCATCACCGTGACCAGGCGCCTGCAGTTTGCGCAGCGGCATAAAACAAGCCGGATCGGCAAGGGCCTCCTGCTCGATCTCTCTGACGCCGGATGCAGCCTCGAAAGCAAACGCTGTCTCATTGTGGGAGAGAGACTGGCCCTGGTCCTCGCGCTTCCTCAGACGGTGTTGATTACAGATGCACAGGTCGTCTGGATCGACGGACCCCGATACGGACTGAGCTTTGCGCGCATAAGCCCGATCGAACGTTCACGCCTTCGCCGGTTTCTCTGGAAGCATCTCCCCGATGCCGCCATGAGCGATCTCCTGCCGCTCTTTGCCATGGTCGAAGAACCGCACCATTCACAACCGCGCTTACCAATACTTCGGTAATGGCGCACCACCATCGATTCGCGCTGTTGCTTGTCTTCCACAGAACGACCATGCTAACTTCCGGTGAGTAACCACTCACTCACCGGATTATGACGCGGCCACCCCGACCATCCAGACGATCCAGCCAGGAGCGCCAGGCCAGTCTCATTCAGGCGGCCACGAGGCTGTTCGCAAAAAAAGGCTTCAACGGCACGACCACCAAAGAGATCGCCAAGGCCGCCGGCATCAGTGAAGCCCTGGTCTTCAAACACTTCCCGACCAAACGCGCTCTCTATGCTGCCATCCTCGCGGAAAAAGTCACGGTCAACGAACTTCTCAGCGCCGTCGAAGAATCAGCAAAAAAGCGGGACGACCGGCGCGTCTTCACCCTCATCGCCGGCTACCGGATTCGCCCCGGCGTGGATCCCACATTGCTGCGGCTCTTGCTGTTCAGCGCCCTGGAAGGACACGAACTGTCCGACATGTTTTTCGCTAAACACCATAAAGTATTTTACGACCATCTGGCGGCCTACATTCAAACTCGGGTTGAGGACGGAGCCTTCCGACAGGTCGATCCCCTCCTGGCCGCCCGTGCCTTCATCGGCATGGTCGTTCACCATCGCCTGTTGCATGAAATCTTCGGCGTACCGATGGACCGCTCGCATGATGACACCGTCTCCACCTATGTCGATGTATTTCTCCACGGGCTTGTGACGGCACCTCCGACCGGCCGCGCCAGGAAGTTAAGGCCCCGGACATGAAGTCGCTGAAGCAACACCCGTTCGTCATTCTCGGCGTGATTATTTTCTTTGCCGTCACAGCTCTGGTGGTCTTCCGTTTGAGCAGCGGCGCCAAAACCGACAACAAGAAGACTCGCGTCATCACGGTGGGAACGACCACCCCGTTGAAACAGGATCTCCCCATCCGCCTGGCCTACACCGCCGATATCATCCCCAACCAGGTCGTCAACCTCTTCTCCCGCGTCGATGGCTACATCGCCAAAATTCACGTGGATAAGGGGGATCACGTCAAAGCAAACCAACTGCTGGTCGAGATCGACCATACCGACTATCAGCATGCCGTCAATCAGGCCAAGGCTAATCTCGCGGCGGCCAAAGCCAAAGTCGCCCAGCAACAAGCGGCCGTCCGTAATGCGACGTTGACGCTTGACCGGATGCAAGCCCTCATTAAGGACCAGTTTGTGTCGCAGCAGGATTTGGACAACGCGCAGGTGAACTTCGACGGCGCCTCCGCCGCCCTGGAATCCTTGCAGGCCCAGGTCAAGCAGATGGAAGTTGCGCTCGCCCAGGCGGAGACGAACCTCGCCTACTCCTATATCCGCGCACCCTTTGCCGGCTATGTCGCCGAACGCAACCTCGATCCGGGCGCCAACGTCACCAGCGCCACCGCCAGCACCTCGACAAATTCGCGCGGCATCCTGAGCCTGCATGAAATTGAGACGGTGCGGATTCTGATCGAAGTGGTCGAAAAAGATATTCCGCTCGTCCATATCGGGCAAAAAGCAGAGGTTCGCGCCGAAGCCTATCCGGATCGGGTATTTGACGGGACCGTCACGCGTATCGTCCAGGCGCTCAATCGGGCCACCCGCACCATGACCGTAGAGATCGATCTCTCCAATAAGGACCGGGCATTGAAGGGCGGCATGTTCGCACGCGTCGAAGCCTTGGTGGGCACCCACCAACAGGCGGTGCAAATCCCGATCGACGCCGTCAGCCGGCTGGAAGACGTGCAGTATGTCTACATCGTGCGGGACGGCAAAGCCCACCGCGTCAATGTCGAGATCGGCGCCCGCGAGGAGAATCGCGTAGAAATTACCAAGGGCTTAAGCGGCAACGAACAGATCATCGTCTCGGGCAAAGACCTCGTGCACGACGGCACCCCCGTCCAGACACAGACACTCCCGCAGTCCTGAGTGCTGAGTCCTGAGTGTCGAGCTGAATTTCCGGTATCGGGACAATCCATAAGAGTTTCACAGATATGCTCACAATGACTATTTACTCAGCACCCGGCACTCATCGCTTAGCACTTCCATCATGTGGCTGACCCTACTCGCATTACGCAACCGCATCGGCATCCTGATGCTCTCGCTTGCGATGGTGGTCCTGGGCGTCACGTCGCTGGAACGGCTCCCCGTCGATCTCTTCCCGAACATCCAAGTGCCCGTCGCCTTCGTCGGGGTCATCTATAAGGGTGCCCCGCCGCTCGACATCGAGCAAAGCGTCGTCTACCCCATCGAAAAAGCCGTGAGTTCCGCCTCCAATGTGGAGCACGTCGAGTCCTTTTCGAAGCAAGGCATCGGCGCGGTCCAGATCTGGTTCAACTGGGGCGCCGACATCAATGTCGGCCAGATGGAGGTGATGCAGCGCATCACCCAGATTCTGAACAGTCTGCCGCCGGGTATCTTGCAGCCCTTTATCGTGAAATTCGACGTGTCCAATATCCCGGTGTCGTTCGTCACCGTCTCCAGCGACGATCTGGACGAACGGGCGCTCTATGACCTGGCCTACAACACGATCGCGCCGCAGATCGAACAGATCGCCAATGTCGCCGCCGCTACGGTGGAGGGCGGCAAGATCAGACAGATCAACATCAACCTGGACCCGGCCCTGCTCAACGCGCGCGGGCTCTCGATCCTCGATGTCGTCAAGTCCGTCAAAGCGGCCAATCTGATCCTGCCGTCAGGGGATTTGAAGGCCGGCAATCTCGATTACAACGTCTTCACGAACAATCAATTCAAGACGGTCGATCCGATTCAAGACGTCATCGTCAAGGTGAATCAGCAGGGCAGCCCGGTCCGCGTCCGCGATGTCGGAACCGTGACCGACTCCTCCGACATCCAGACGAATATCGTCCGCACCGACGGCACCAGGGCCGTGTATCTCCGCGTCAACAAGCAACCCATCGCCAACACCGTGGGAGTCGTAGACGCCCTCCGCGCGGCACTCCCCAAGATGATCGGCATTCCGCCCGGCGTGAAACTCGGCATCTCCTTCGATCAATCCGTCTACATTCGCCAATCCATCCAGAACCTGATCGAGCAGGCCCTGCACGGTTCACTGCTCGCCGCTGCCGTCATTCTGATTTTCCTGCGCAATCTGACGAGCACCCTGATCATTTCTGTTTCGATTCCGCTGTCGATCCTGGTGACCTTCATCGTGCTCTACTTCACCGGCCAGACGCTGAACGTGTTTACCCTCGGCGGCCTTGCCCTGGGTATCGGCCGGCTCGTCGACGACTCAATCGTCGAATTGGAGAATATTCAGCGGCATCTCAATACGACTCCCCGCCGCTGGGACGCGATCCTGGAAGCCGCCCGCGAAGTCGCCATGCCGATCTTCGCTTCGACCGTCACGACCGTGGTCGTCTTCTTGCCTATGTTCTTCGTCGTCGGCATCGCCAGGCTCTTGCTGATTCCGCTGACCGTCACCATCGCCATCGCCCTCTTCACCTCCTTCTTCATCTCGCGCACGGTCACCCCGGCGCTCTGCTACAAGTTTCTGAAGCCCGAGCAGGAGGCGCACCGGTCGATGCCGGCCTGGTTCGTGCGCATCATGGACTGGAGCCGTGACCGCTACGAGTCGCTGGACCGGAGTTACGAAGACTCGCTGCGCTGGGTGCTCGCGCACCGCCGCCTGTTCATCACTACCATCGTGCTCATCTTCATCGGCTCCCTCATGCTGCTCCCGATGATCGGCACGGAGTTCCTGCCGGTCTCGGACGAAAGCCAATTCCGCATCGTGCTGCGCGCCCCGGTCGGACAGCGCGTAGAAAAAACAGAGCAGCAGGTCGCCGAAGTCGAGCGGGTACTCAGAGAAAACATTCCGCCCGATGAACTCGAAACAATGGTCTCCAGCACCGGCGTCCTCGCCCAGGGCCGCTCGTCTCTCTTCAATCCCAATACCGGCCCGCATACTTCCGTCATTTCCGTCTACCTTACCCCGCCGGACAAACGGAAGCGGAACCAGGTGCAGGTCATGAACGATGTGCGCCCCAAGATCATCAAGCTCTTCCCCGGCGTGGCCATGTTCTTCGATCCGGGTGGACTCGTAAAGCGGGTGACCAGCTTCGGCTCGCAGAAATCGATCGATGTCGAGATTTATGGCTATGATTTTGAAAAAGCGCGCGGCGTGATCCGGCAGGTCGAAGACGCCATGCACAAGATACCGGGGATCGCCGACATCGAAGTGAGCCGGGAAGAGAACTATCCGGAGATCAACGTGGTGGTGGACCGGGAAAAAGCCGCGCTGCTCGGCATCAGTGAAACCGACGTGGCCAACGCCGTGCTGTTCTCTCTCAACGGGAACGGACAGACCGACCCGATCATCTACACCGATCCGCAGAACGGGAATGAGTACTACATCAGCGCCTGGCTGGCCGAAGAGCACCGCAAGAACCTCACCGACCTGGACAACATTCTACTCACGACGAAGGCGGGAGAGCCGGTGCTGCTCAAGAACGTGGCCTCGCTGAAGTTGAATGCCGGACCGGTGAAGATCGACCGGAAATATTTCCAGCGCGTCGTTCATATTACCGCCAACCCCACCACACGCCCGTTGGGCGCCATTGCCGAAGACCTGGAAGCGGCCTTTGCCGCCTTCCAACTGCCGACCGGATTCACGATCAAGTTGGCCGGACAGATCCAGCAGCAGCGGGAAACCTTTCAGGGCCTGCAGTTCGCCACGGTTCTCGCGTTGGCGCTGGTCTATATGGTGATGGCGGCGCAGTTTAAATCGCTGATTGACCCCTTCATCATCATGTTCTCAGTGCCGATGGGGTTCCCCGGCGTGATCCTGATCCTCTTCCTGACCAACACCACCCTGTCGACCACCTCGATGATGGGCATCATCATGATGCTCGGGATCGTTGTCTCGAACGGCGTGCTTCTCGTCGATTACACAAACGTCCTGCGCCGCAAAGGCCATTCATTGTCGGATGCGGTCATTACGGCCTCGCGCACGCGGTTGCGCCCGATCCTGATGACCTCGCTCGCCACCGTCTTCGGCCTGCTGCCGATGGCCATCGGCTGGGGCACCGGCGGAGAAACCAACGCGCCATTGGCACGCTCCGTCGTCGGAGGGCTCAGCGTCTCGACGCTGCTGACCCTCTTCCTCGTCCCGACGATGTACATGATGTTTGAAGAGTGGCACCCGAGAAAATTCGAGAAGGAACAGCCGGCCGCTGCTCCTTTAGCCACGACCAGCCCGCTTCCGGCAATGGAGTCGCCTTCAGCGCTGTGACATCAAGCCGGTACGGAATGCACTTCTTCCTCTGCCCCTGGCGTCTCCAGACTCGTGCGGCCCAGTGTACCGTCACGGAAGTCGGCCAAGAGAATCCTCGCCGCCTTGTCTCGGTCCAACGCCCCGCCGCTTCCCGCCAACAGACAGCCGCGCTTCCTGGCGATGAATTCAATCACCCCCGCACTCGTCAGTCCCTCCACTGCAAAGCCGTAGCGGGCCGTGAGTCTGGCGGGATATCGCATGAGCAGCTTCCCGGCAAGAAATTCGGCGACGGTTTCATCATCCACGACTGTGTGCCCGACCGCGTTGATCGTCGCAAGCAGCAAGCCCACTTCAGGGTCCTTGATCGTCCCCCAGAGCAGTCCGGGCGAGTCGATGATGGCCATCCGGTCGTTCAGCTTGTGCCGCTGCTGCACTTTGGTCACCGCCGGTTCATCGCCCACACGGGCGATGCGCCGCTTGAGGAGCGTATTCATTAGGGTCGATTTGCCGACATTGGGAACTCCCATGATCAGCATGCGCAGCGGCTTGACGATACTATTGCGATGGGGAGCGAGCTGCTGGCACAGGCGGGGGATCTTGGCAGCATCGCCCGCACCCTTGCACGACAGGGCCACGGCCGTCACGCCCTCTTGTTGATTGTACCGTTCGAGCCAGGCCTTCGTGATCGCCGGGTCGGCGAGATCGGCCTTGTTCAGGACCTTGAGGCACGGACGCTGCCGGGGCAACCGCAGCTCTTCGATCAATGGATTGCAACTGGCCTGAGGAACGCGCGCATCCAACACCTCGACGATCACATCGATCGCTTCCATCGTCTTGGCCGCTTCTTTGCGCGCGGCATTCATGTGCCCGGGAAACCACTGTATCGACATAGCGGGGCATCTTTCTGATCAACAGGACAGAGAGACAGCGTCGCAGAGACGAGCAACAGCCGTCAAGCACAGGACCTGCGCGTCCAGTCGGTCTCGAGGAGGTCAATAATGCACGAATGAGGAGAGGAATCAGGCCCCGAGAGTAGGAAACAGTGATTTCAGCTGCATCGCCAGGCCCATATCTCCGCTCACGCGAAGGCGGCCGGTCATCACGCTGGCTGGAACATTGAGCTTGCCGTTGAGCAACTTCA